>JAEEGL010081450.1_pt1 | contig 40420 bp, 32 predicted proteins | sample 9134231 | NCBI WGS metagenome assembly JAEEGL01 (sample SAMN16246548, study PRJNA631951) | gut metagenome | biome: gut microbiome; feature: rumen; material: fiber-attached | host: Bos | place: Iran: Karaj | collected 2018-10
AAAACATTGAAAAAAAAGCTTAAAATAATAGGTATAATCCTTCTTGTACTTTTGGTTATATTGGGAATAGGTATTGGTTACCTATTTCTAAATGAGTTTACTATACCAAAAGTAGTTAAAGATAAAGTAACTACTTTTACAAAAAGTTACTATGGTCTAGATTTTGATTATGATACTTTTTCTGTAAACATTCCCTCTAGTAAAGTAAGCATAAGTAGTTTCTCTTTATCTGTTTCTGAAAAGACCCCATTTATAACCATAGGTTCAACTACTGTTGAATTAGCTTCTTCATCTGAAGTTATGGGAATTTTTAGTGACAACATTGTAGTAAATAAAATTGTCATTAATGATTTGAAATATGATATGCTTGCTCCTCAGCTTCAAGAAGCATCAGGCGCATTTAAACTTCCTTCAGTTCCTGCAAAGGAAGTTATACTTAATGGTTATATCATCAATACTCCTTACGGTAACTTTGATTTATCAAGTAATACAGCTAGCCTGAAAAAAGATGGCAGTATAATAGATGTTAATCTTGATATTCCGAACGGACCTTTCGGTATCAGCTCTGGTCTAATTTCTAAAATTGATCTGGATACAGGTAGTTCAACTATTAATGTTAAAATCAATCATAAGAGTCTTGCAGATTGTCTTCCTTTAAGTGTTTTTGCTTCTGAATTCAATATAGGAATAGATAACGGTAGCTTTGATTTAAGCCTTTCTTATACTGGTAATATAGAAAAAAGAATTAATAATCCTACAGAAAACCTAGTTACCTTTCTTAATGAAGAACTTCAAGGTGAAGTTTATATCAAAAATGCTAAGATTAAGTGGAATGGTTTGACTTTCGATGGCTCTGTAAGTGCTAGTAGAACTGCTACACAAAGTTGGAACTATTCCTTAAATGGTAAAATAGCTAGTGGAAATATTGATATTAGCGGAAAATGGCTCGGGCAGGAAGGTCAGATGTCTAATTTCCTTGCTGATTTCGAAGCTAAAAATATTAAGTTTACTAAGAATCAACTGACTACTTTTGGTTTAACTGATTTTGATTATAAACCTGGTAGTTTAGGAATCAGCGGGCAATTAAAAGGTAATATTGCTAGTTTTACTGGCTCAGGTAAGGTAAATGCCAAGGATTGGTTCTTTGTTGGAAAAAAACTTGAAAAAGCTGATTTGAATTGGAATTTATCAGAAGATTTAACAGTAAAAGCAGATGGTTTTATAGATTCTTACCTAGGTGATTTAAAAGCTAGCTCTACTATTTGGCTTTCGGGAGATAATAAATATAAGGCTGTTTTAGAAGGTGCTTTAAAAGACATTGGTCTTAAACAAATTGGAACAATGGTTAATGTTCCGTTAGACGGTATATGTAGCGGACCTTTTGTTGTTGAAACAGATTTTCTCAAACCCTTAAATACTGTTTATTCTTTTAATGCCTCTTTAGAAAACGGGTCTTTCTATTCTTTTGACACACAACACATAGATGGTCTTATTACTGGTTCTGGTGCAGATTGGAAAATTATTAATCCTCATGCAAGACTTAAAAATGGCGGTGAAATCTTTGTTGATGGTTATATCGCTTCATCGACTTTAGATGTAAAAGTAAAAATAGATAATGCAAATCTTTTAAATTTTGGCGTACCTCAAGATATAGCTTCAGGTGTCGCAAATCTTGAAGCATCTGTTAAGGGAGCTTTATTAAAGCCTACAATGACAGGAACAATCTGGGGCAATGATATCATTATCATGGATATGCCTCTAAAGTCTTTTAAATCTGAAGTTAGAATAAAAGACAGTATTCTGTTTTTTGCTCCTATAGTTGTTAAACCCATAGATGGTTCTTTTCTAGACGGTTATATAACCTTAGATCTGACTGATGGTAAAATTATAAATGCCGGTGTCAATTTCCAGCAGCTCTGTCTTGAACTATTACGTCCATATCTACCTGTAAAAATAAGTTCCAAAGAAATAGAAGGCGTATTTAGCGGCTTTGCTAACTATAGTCGTAGGAAAGATAACAACTATTTTAAGATTCTTGTTGATGGCAGAGATATACTCCTGGCTGGTGAAGAAATCGACTCTGTTTATTTTGAAACGGAAACAGTCGGCAGACAGATTGAAATTAAAAGTTTGTTTGTTCGTGCTTTCGGTGGAAAGTTTAATTTGACTGGTCAGTTCATTAATTCCCAAAAATTTGCTGGCTCTGTTGAAGGCGATAATATTAAGCTTGATAGAATGGAATTTCTTAAGCAGATTCTTCCAAGTGTTCATGGAACCGTTGATTTACAGGGTGATATAGACTGGGATGGCAGACACAGAAAAGGTAATTTTACTGTTTTTGCTCGTGATATTCAGACTGACGATAGAGATTTAGGGAATTATGGTGGCGAAGTAATCATAGATGATGAAAAACTCGAAATAAGAAACGGTGAATTCGATAAATTAGGCATCAAACTGGTTGGAGATTTGATGTGGGCAAAGAGACAACCCTATAATTTTAAACTTTCCTTGAAAAATGTTGATTTCTCTTTTATTCCTCAATCTCACGATTTGACTATTTTTGAAAATGGTTCAATTTTAATTGATGGAGACTGTACTGTTCAGGGTGATTTAGCCTCTTTAACTCCAGATTTGGTAGACCTTAAACTAGATAATGTTCAGATAAAAAAGGATGATGATGTCATCGTTACTAATAAACCAGTAGATATTAAATATCAAAATGGTGCACTAGAAATTCGTTCATTAGAACTAAAATATAAACTTGGTATTCTTTCTGTTGAAGGCTTAATTTCTTCTGAACGAAAAGCAGGAATAATCATAAAAGGTGATAACTTCTCTGCAAAGGCCTTAGGTCATCTTTTCGGACTAAAAAATATCAATTATGATGGTGATGTTTCACTTAATGCAAGAATATTTGGTGATTTAAGCAATATTCAATACAGTTCTCAAACTGATATTAATAATTTCATTATAGAAGGTCGTGAAATTCCTTTAATTCAAGCAAAGATTCTAGGTGACAGTACTTTATTAAAAATAGAAGAAACCTTTATTAAACTTAAAAACAGCACTTTAGACCTTAAGGGCGATGTGGTCTTAGATGCCTTTATTCCCAAAGAATTAAAACTTAAACTATCTATTCCTGAAGAACCTATAACAGATTTTAGCACATATCTACCTAAGGTAATTAAGTCTGCAGAAGGTAACATAAAAGGGAATTTAAGTATTACTGGTAATCCTTCAAATCCTGAAATTACTGGTGATCTTCATTTGAATGGTAAAAAGATTCAACTGACTAGTATGAAGAAGCCTTTTACCAATATTGTTTTTGATATGACAACAGATGATATGATCACAACTGTTAACACTCTGAAAGCTTCTATGGGAAAAGGGAAAATCGAAGGTTTCGGTAATATAGATTTTAAGAATGCCTTAGGTAAATTAGATGTTCATTTAAAATGCGAAAAACTTGATTTGCCTTTTATGTCTCTTGAAATTAGTAATGCCAGTGCCTCTGTTGATTTAACCGGAGATTTGTACAATCCTGTATTATATAGCAATATTTATATTCCAAGAGGAAAACTTGGGCTTAATACTAGTCTTTTCCCTGAATCATCTAATTCAGAACCAATCTTCAACTCTTTCAAATATAAAGTTAATGTTGAAGTTCCTAGAAATTTCTGGGTTAAAAACGCTTTCTTGAATGCAGAAATGAAAGGTAAATGTACTGTTAGCGGAGACTTGGAAAACTTTAAAATTGAAGGTGGCATAAACACTATTCAAGGTAAGATTTTCTTTAAACAAAGACAGTTTAAAATTCAAAACGGTGAAATTAAATTTGGTGGAGTAGATAATTCTCTAGACCCATATATTTTTGTAAAATCTGAAGGTCAAGTACAAAGTACAAGAATATATCTTACTTTGCAGGGAAATTTGTCAAATTTCAAACCCCAGGTTTATTCAACTCCTCCTATGTCTGAAGGCGATATTATTGCTATGCTTACCTTAGGCCGAGACTTGAATTCTGTTTCTAACAGTAATACTAAAGATTTATTTGAAGATGAAGTATTAGAAGGTTTGAAGAATTCATATATTTCTGCTTTAATTGGAGATCAGATTTCTTCGGCTTTGAATCTTGATGAACTTTATCTTACTTCTGCTTTTGATAAAACTACAGGAAAAACACAATCTTATATCAGAATAGGTAAGTATTTAAGTGATAAAATTTTTATGGCTTATGAAGGCACAATGTCTGATGACAAAGATGAAAGTTATATCTTTGAATATAGACTGCCAAAGGGTTTTATCTTCTCTATTGAATTTGAGCAGCCAGAAAATAATCAACAGTACGGAATACGTTACGACTGGAAATTTTAGGATTTCTTTCCTTTTTAGCAAAGTTGTGATAGATTAGTAGTTCTATAATTGTCAAAAATAGGGTTAGAAAGCTTAGACTTTCAAAAAGGAGATATTTACAATGGCTGCAGAAGATAATAAAAAAACTCCTGCCAAAGCTGAAGACAATACTGATAAACCAGTAGTAAGTATAACTGAAACTTATCCGGTACTGCCTCTTAGGGATATAGTTGTATTCCCATATATGGTTGTTCCATTGTTTGTAGGTCGTAAAAAATCTGTTAGAGCTATAGAAGAAGCTATGCTTAAAAACAGAAAGATTGTTGTTTGCGCTCAGAAAAATGCAAAAACTGATGAACCTACAAAAGACGAACTCTTTCCAACTGCAACAGTTGCTGAAATATTGCAGCTTTTGAAGATGCCTGATGGTATTTTGAAAATACTTGTTGAAGGCACTAAAAGAATCAAGATTAATAAATTTACAAAAGATGATGAATTCTTTGAAGCAGAAGGTGAAGTTATTGAAATAGAAGATAAGAAATCTATTCAGCTTCAAGCCTTGATGCGAAATGTTGTTGCTTTATTTGAACAATATGTAAAACTAAATAAAAAGATTCCGTTAGAAATCATAATGGTTGCAACTAATGTTGAAGAACCAGGCAGATTAGCTGATATCATAACGGCTCATTTAAATATTAAATTAGAAGAAAAACAAGAAGCTTTGGAAACTTTCGATCCTTCTGAAAGACTTGATAAAATCGCTTCTATTCTCAATCGTGAATTAGAAATAATGATGGTTGAAAAGAAAATACGTGGTCAAGTTCGTAAACAGATGGAACAAATTCAAAAAGAATATTATCTTCGCGAACAGATGAAAGCCATCCAAAAGGAACTTGGTGACGATGAAAATCGTATAGAAGAAACAGAAGAATTAAAAGAAGCAATAATCAAGGCTGGTATGACTGATGATGCTAGAGAAAAAGCTCAGAAAGAACTGGCCAAGTTGATTAGAACACCTGCTCAATCTCCTGAAGCCCAGGTTTCACGCAATTATCTTGACGCATTGCTTGCATTGCCTTGGTCTAAGGTTACAAAAGACAGAATCGACCTGAAAAAATGCCAGGCTATGCTTGATGATGACCATTATGGCTTAGAAAAAGTAAAAGAAAGAATTCTGGAATATCTTGCTGTATGCCATTTGAAAAAGTCAATTAAAGGCCCTATCCTTTGTTTGATTGGCCCTCCAGGTGTAGGTAAGACTTCTTTAGGTCGTTCTATAGCTAAAGCTTTAAATAGAAAGTTTGCTAGAATTTCATTAGGCGGAGTTCGTGATGAAGCCGAAATCAGAGGTCATCGCAGAACTTACATTGGTGCTATGCCTGGTAGAATTATTCAGGCTTTACAGGATGCTGGCTCAAAGAATCCTGTAATTCTTCTTGATGAAATAGATAAACTGGGTGCTGATTATAAGGGTGATCCAAGTTCGGCTTTGTTAGAAGCTCTTGACCCTGAACAAAACGTAAATTTCTCTGACCATTATATTTCTACACCTTTTGATTTATCTAAGGTACTCTTCCTTACAACAGCCAATGTACCTCATACAATACCTGGTCCTTTGAGAGACCGTCTTGAAATTGTCTATTTATCTGGCTATACAGAAGAAGAAAAGCTTAATATTGCTATGAAGTATCTTGTACCAAAGCAATTAGAAGCTAATGGTATTGATAAGGAAAACATAAAAATTGATGAATCTGCTATTATAGAAATCATCAGAAAACATACTCGTGAAGCCGGTGTACGTAATCTAGACAGAGAACTTGCTTCTGTATGTAGAAAAATTGCTAAAGATGTTGTTCTTGGGCAGATTAATCCAAAAGAAGATAAGAAATCCAAAAAAGGTAAAACTGCAGATAAAAAAGCAGGAAAGACTTCTAATAAAAAGGCAGCTAAGCCAGGAATCGTTGTTTCCGCTAAAGATATAGAACATTATCTTGGAATTCCTAAATTCCATCTTGATAAGGTTGAAAACCATGATGAAATTGGTTTGGTTAACGGTCTTGCCTGGACAGAAGTCGGCGGAACTACTCTGCCTATAGAAGCTGTAGTTATGCCAGGTCGTGGAAAGGTAATTCTTACCGGTTCATTAGGCGATGTCATGAAAGAATCTGCTCAAGCAGCTATTTCTTATTTGAGAAGTCATGCTAAGCAGGTTCATATGAGACCTATTGACTATGATACCATTGATTTACACTTGCATTTCCCAGAAGGTGCTGTTCCTAAAGATGGTCCTTCTGCAGGTATAGCTATTACTACAGCTATTTATTCAGCATTAAATGAAGTTCCTGTAAGAAGTGATTTTGCTATGACTGGTGAAATTACTCTTAGAGGTAAAGTTCTTCCTGTCGGCGGTATTAAAGAAAAACTCTTAGCCGCTCATAGACAAGGAATCAACAATATTATTCTTTCTGCTGATAACGAAAAAGAACTTGAAGAACTTCCAGAACAAGTTCGTAAAGTTATGAAAATAACAAAAATTGAATATGCTGATGAAGCTTTGAAATTAGCTTTAAACGGTAAACCTAAGACAACTCTTCTTTCCTATAAAAAAGCAAAGAACAGTAACAGAGCTGAAGCTAGTCTTATAGAAAAGAAAAGCAGTAAGGCGAGAAAGAAATGAATATTACGAGTAGAATAACTTCCGCTGTTTTTAGTGCATGCATCACTAATAAAAATGATTTACCCAAAGACGACTTACCAATTATTGCATTAGTAGGAAGAAGCAATGTTGGTAAATCTTCCTTGATTAACAGCTTAACAGGTAGAAAAGAGCTGGCTAGAACCAGTTCTATGCCTGGTAAGACTTTAACAATGAATTTTTATTGCATTAATGATGCATTTTATCTTGTTGACCTTCCTGGATATGGTTTCGCAAAAGCCTCTAAAGCAACAAGAAACAAAATCCAGGCTATGATGGACGATTTCTTTAATTATTGTTCAAATCTTAAAGGTGTCGTTCAAATAGTTGATATTCGTCATAAGCCCTCTGCATTAGATATTCAAATGCATAACTGGCTTAAAGATCAACATTTAAATGGTTTTGTTGTTTTAACTAAATCTGACAAATTAAGTAATCAACAGAATATTAAAATGCGTTCCCAGATTGTCAAAGATATTAGAGGAACCTATACCATGGTTTATTCTTCTAAGACTTTGATAGGAAGAGATGAATTCTTAGACGCCATAGAAAAGATTATTGCAGGTTTTGAATTTAAAGTTGTTGAACCTAAACATAAATCTTCAAATTCAAATGAAAACCCTGTAACTGAAGAGGCTTCATCAGAAAAGTCTTCTGAACATAATCCACCATCTAGACCCAAAATGGTGAGTGAAAACCAGACTCACTCAAAATCTGAAAAATCAGATTCTGCTCAATCTAATAATTCATCACGCAAAAACTTTGGAAATCGTGATAATTCTCGTCCTAATCGTCGTGAATTTCAGGAAAGAGGTCGCTCTAACGGTTTAAGACATAGAAGACCTCGTGGTGAAAATTCCGGCTCAAGAAAAGATCAATAAGGATTCAAAACTATGAAAAGCTTGAAAATTAAAAGTTCTGTTTTATTGTTAACACTATTTTCTTCATTCATGTTGTTCTCTTCAGAAGCTAAAGCTTATGAAAGATATACCTGGTCTGATCTTGTTACAGGCGGCAGCCGTAACGGCGAAGCCTCGGCTGAGGATAAGCTTGCTGTAATTTGTGAATGGTGTGGTTTGAAAAGAATCGTAAAGTCTCAAATTACAGATATTGCTAAAATGAAAAAAGCTCATTCTGTAATTCAAAATAGAAAGAAACATAGTGATGAAGAATTTTTTAAAGCTGTTATGGACCTTCGTTATACTTATAAATACAGCTTTAAAGATATGGAAAAAGCAGATGAAGTCCTTTCTTTGCTTGATTCTGTTCCTTCACTTAAAGACAAAGCTGCAGTAGAACGACTTTTTTCTTCCATGGATGAAAGAACCATTCTTACAGATGATTTCTATAATAAACTTTACAATTTAAAAAATAAAGCTTCATTATTCCCTTATGATAACGGTTATATGCCAGTTATAACTCCTACTAGAGTTTCTTTCATGCTTTCCATAAAAGAAATGGTTGACGGTAAAGGTAAGCTTTCTGAATCTGTTAAGATTAATTCCTGGAAAAATATTCCTTCTGATATTCTTTATTTAATCGCAACAGATAAACGTGAAAATGCTTATAATACTTATATGAGTGTTAAATCTCAACTTAGTATTCAAACTCGTAAGCTTATTGATGATTTCCTTTATCCTCTTTATATGCCAGTTAAACCCGCAAACAGAAAATTCTTAGCTGGTATTTACTGTGTTGAACAGTTCCCAAATCTTGGTATGGATTTAATCAATGAATCATTGACTTCAGAACCTAGAGTTTTAAAACCTGAACATGCTCTTGCTTGTCTATCTGACGTATATGTTAGACATAATGCTCATAACGAAGCTCAGAAAGTTTTGAAAATATTATCTGATTATTATCCTAATTCTGTTTGGTTAAAATGAAACGAAATATAATCTTTGCGTCTTTGCTTTTTACGACAATTAATCTTAATTGTTGTTTTGCAGCTTTTGATTATAATGGAACTTTCTCTGCTAATAGAAGTTCTAATGAGCCTCAAGTATATTATATTCTTTTAAATGAAAATACGACTGTAAGTTTTTCTTTTAAAAGTGAAGGCAAAGATTGCAAAGATGTTTTTGTTTCTTCTATAAAGCTTTCTTCAGATGAGAGCGTATTTTTAACTTCTAAAACAGGAATAACTACTTATTCGATTCCTGCTTCTGGAATCTATGAAGTTTCTGTTACTTCTTCAGCACCTCTTAATAAAGTTGTTTCTTATGATTTAACAGTTGAAGAGACAGAAGTTAATTCAAAAGTAACTAATAATACAAGCATCAATACTAACAATACCAACACTAGCAATACTAATAATACTATTGCTGATACTAATACTAATACCAGCATAAATACTGTTAATATTAATCAAAATTCTCCTTCTATTGGTACTGCTAAAATTATTGATGAATCAGAACCTAAGCAGAATAATGAATTAGGACAGACTGAATTACCCATAGAAACAAATAAAGAAATTCAGAACAACCAGACTGAAAATAAATCAGATATTTCATTAAATATTTCAAATCAAGAAGTTAAAGAATCTGAAACTAAAATACCACCAGAAAATAATATAATCTCAAATGTAGTTGCTTCTGAACCTGTAAAAGAAGAAATAATTGTTGAAGAACCTATTAAACCTGCTATTGCAGACCCATTAGGGGCTAATACTGTTGCTGTTGAAGATGAATACAGCGAATTAGACCCAGACACCCCTGCGATTGAAGATGATGAAGAAGAAGTTCCTCAACAACAAACACCAGTTACAGCAAAATCATTAAAATACAAAGGAAAATTGGAATTAGTTAATTCCTTTGATGTTTTCAGGTTTTTAGGAGATAAGAACAAATGCTGGCCAAAGGCTATTTGCTTTGATTCTTTTGATAATATATGGATTCTTGATGGTCAGTTATGTCATGTAATTTGTTATGACTCAAAGGGTAAAGAACTAAAATCTTTTGGCTCTAAGGGCAAATCTAATTATGAATTAGGTATACCTGTTTCTTTGACTGTATTTAATAACTATATTCTAATTGGTGACAGGCAAAAGAAATGTATTCACGTTTTTAACAAAGATGGAAACTGGGTAAATGCTATTCAGAACGACCCTAATGTTGGATTGAAAATATCTAATCCTATTTCCCTTTGCATTCGAAATAATGAATTATGGGTTGGTGATGCTGGCACACAAAGAATTTTGTGCTTTAATGCCCAACTTGCTTTTTTAGGAAGTTTTGGGTCTACTAAAGAATCAAAGATTGATTCTATTTCTGCAATTTCATCTGATAATGAATCTATTTTTATTCTAGATGATGAAGGTATTTTGAAAAAATTTGGAACAATGGGAAACTTCATTTCTGCAATACCTACAGATTACAAATTCTCTGAAAACCTTTTTGTCGATAAAAACAAAAATTATTGGATAGCTAATTCCGAAAAAGGAAAAGTTAGCTGTTTCTCTGAAGATGGTAAAATACTATTTTCCATAGATAGAAAATCTTTAAAAGGTATTTATGCCGAAAGTGATAAATTCTCGCCATCTGCTGTAACTCTTAGTCTAAGCGCTAAGATTGCTGTGGCAGATACTTATTCAAAGCAGATAAAGATTTTTGAAATTAAGTAAAATAGGGAAATGGGTGATTTTATATGAAAAATAAAAATCTACTTTTATTGCCTATTATTCTAGCTTTCTGTTTTTCTTCCCAATGTCTTTTAGCTGGGAAAAATAACCCCGATGATTTCAAGCCTACAGTTCTTGTAGGTAGCTGTAAGATTGAAAAAGGTTATTTTGAAACTGAAAAAGATGGTCAACTTTTCCTTCAGAAAAGAGATGATTTTGAGCTGAGATTAAAACAGAACACAGTTGTTACTTTATCCAAAAACCCTTTGGCTTTAACAGATGAATTATTGTTAAAAAAAGGATTAATTGGGGTTAAAGTATTATCAGATACTCTGTTGATAAAGACGGATTTTGCTGATTTGCGCTTAAGAAATGCTACTGTTACAGTTAGAGTTACAGATCATCTTGTAAGAGTATGTGTCATAGATGGTACAGCAATTTTTATTAAAGGAACTAATTTTATTCCAGTTGAAGCAGGTAATGAAATTGCTGCATCTAAAGATAAGTTATCAAAGATTTATAAATATCTTGATGATTTGAGATACGTCTGGTATTGGAAGCCTTTTGACGAAGAACCATCTTTGAAAGATTAGGGAAGATGGATTACTTAGAGTGTAAATGGTTCAGGGGCGGGATAGAATAATATTTTTTCAATTCTCCCGTTCTGATACATTTCTGCAACTAATACAGTTCTTAATTCTATTGAAGATGAAACCTTAGGTAAACTGTAAATCAAAACACCTGCATTTGAAGTTTCGCTTTGCCCGAATAACTGAGAATAACTACTTAAATTCACATAAACTTTGATTCTATATTTAACAGTATAATCAGTTGTTGAAGCATCGGTTGTAATCCCTGAATGAGTAACTGTTACAAAATTATTTGTTCTATCAAAAGTGAAGGTTGGAGTACCTTGCCATTGTGGGAAATTATCCCATTCCATATATTTTTTGTTCGTATAAGAACCATTTTTGGTTGAAAATTTTAAAGTGTATGTACCTACACCATATTCTTTTTTTGTATCTCGGCAAAAACCATCAGCTACCCACATTCCACCATTGTCATCAGATGCATTAACAGGGCTCTTAAACATTGAACCACTGATTATTTTATCTTTTGTGTCATATACAGCAGACTGGGTAATTGTAGACTGATTGGTTGCATAATAGAACATGTTTTCAGCTTGTTGTACACTTGGAGTTGTAAAGTATTTTCCAGGACAGAATTCGTATCTTACAACTTCTTCGTCTGGTTTGCCATGTGTGCTGCAACCTACTATAAATAAAGAGGAGAGCAATAGAATGAGCAGTAGTATGACTTTAGATTTTTTTGTTTCGCTCATTGTTTTTTATGCTCCTTTTTGAGTTGCAAGATATTAACATAGATTTATTTTTTTTTCAAATATAGGATAAATATTTTTGTAAAGTCGTTGAAATTGCTCCAAATTACTTGAAAAATAAAGGTTAGACTAATATAATTAAGAATGAATACCTATCTACTTTGAGGTTTAATATGAATAATCGATTTAATCATAAAAAGGGAATGTTAGTCTTAGCGCTTGCCGCGGGGCTTGTATTTATTTCTATCATTTTTGCTTCCATTATGAACAGAATGAGAGCAGAAGCTTTAATTACAAATAGAGTTTCTATAAATGAAAGATTGAATCAATTTGCCTCGGCAGTAGGTCGACTTTCTATCAGAAAACTTCAAAGAGATATAGAACTTCGTACATCAGAAAAAAACAATAATCATGGTCCAAATATTCTTAAAGCAATTAAAGAAAATCCTGATAAAATGGAATATAAAGATGATTTTACTGATGTTATAAAAGGTTTAGAAGCTTATAAGGATTTAGTAAAAAGATTTAAAGATAAATTTGGTAATCAGGGTGGTATAGATGAATCAACTTTTAAAGTTGAATATAATTTGAAATTTGATCCTAATTTAATGGCGAGTCGTCAACTTTCAAATTATGCTCGTGATGATGATGAAAGAAAGAACCCAATTGGTTATGTTACTGCTAACCCATACGATAGAAGAGGCCATATTGATTTAAGTATAACTGTTTCAATTCCTTATGGTGTAAAAAGAAAATATACAATAAGAAAAGAAATTATATATGCAAGACTATTAGCGGCTCCATTCTGTCGCTATACTCTTTTTTCTCCTAAAGGTGCAGAAACCCCTGGTTCAATTGCTAATCATACTGAATGTGATAGTGATGGTATAATGGTTAATCCTGATGACACAAAAAGTAGACCTATGGTTTGCTTAAATCGTCGTTTAACTCCTGCTAACAGAGCAAAAACTGACTATGTTACCAGTCCTGGTAATGTTGTACAAAACAGTGATGATTACGTAAAAAATGGTTGGATTTATCTTGGAGGTAATCCTACTTCACGCAATAACAGACTTGCACTTAACATTACTCCAGGTAGCGATGATGATGACTTACATACTAAGTTTGGCGAATACTTCCAATTTTATTATAACTCTGATGACCGAGGCTGGTTAACCGTACCAGAATGGACTGACATATTGAAACCTCATTTTGGTAAAAATGCTCCTATTACATCATTATGGACTCGTTTACCTGGCTATTCAAGTAACTTAGGACCAGATGATTCTGCTGTGACTGTTAGTATGGTCAGTTATGGCATATCGCCTGGTGTCTTTAAAGTTGAATTTGCTGGCAGAGAAATATTTAATAAAGATCTGGTAAAAAAAATATATAATGCCCAGGGTGGTGTTGGTGACGAATTAGATAAAACAAGCTCTATGCATCTTTTTGGTACTCCCAAGCATTGTACTCCTACATTGATTTTTGGGCCAGTTAATCGTAGATACATGAAGTGTTTTGGTTTATATATAGAAAACTTAAAACGTGTTTACCCATTCCCAGCAATAAATTTCGATGATAATTCCGATTTCAATGCAGAATTTGATTATGGTGGGGAAGCACCTGATGAACCAAAATGTGTTTTCGGGAAATGGTATCTTGGTAAATATAAAGATTATCCTCAATTAAGACAAAAGGTAATTGAAAGTTCTGAAATATCCCTTATATGTTCTACATTAGAACAATTATTTGGCTTAGATGGAGACCCAAGAATTTCCTATTGTAATGGTTTTATTGATCCTGATACACAAACTAAAGTTCATGGTGTATGTCCTCGTATTGAAGATAATGACCCTTATATGAATGCTATTATAAATTTGACTTCTCCTAATAATTCAGATGATGCACGTATAAATAATGTTTTTATTAATAGTAATGGTAATATCGAAGATTTATGTAATAGTGATTTCGAATTAGGTATTTTATCTGACAATAATGATCAAGATGCAAAAAGCAAAGAAAGTATGTACAAAGGTAAAATATCTGATATAAAAATCAATTATGACCACTACTTAAAAGATCGTACCGCTTTTACTATTGAAGCAGGCACTGGTTCAGATGGGAAGAAAAAAACAGTTTATATAAGTGATGATAGTGCTACTGGAGATAAAGCCTGTCACCCCTTTATTAGAAATCATTACTTTGTTGGTAAAGATGATGATAGGTATTTCTTGCTTAATCAGATTATTAGAATAAATGGTGATCTTGTTATAGACACTAAGTTAAATGTACTTCAGGGTGGAATTATTGTTTGTGACGGTAAAATCACAATTAATAAACAAATTTTAAATAATTTCTATGAAAATGGTTTTAATAAAGATGACCCCAATAATTTCGGTCTTTTAACATTAATTGCAAAAGATGGAATTGAAATAGCAAATTTAGGTTATGACAAAAAAGATCTTCCCCCTAAGATAGAAGCCTATTTGATTGCTGGTTTAAATGAAAATGGTGGCGATGAAAAACAGGTCGTTTGTAATTGTCCTGTAAGAATTATTGGTGGTGTTGCTGCTGATAAAATTACCAGTCTGGTTGAAAATGGCTGTATTATTGAATGGGGATTCGAACCAAACGAAGTAACCGATTATTCAATATCTGATTATTATAGCTTGTCTATCGGACCAAGAGACATAGAATTATATTCTGCAGAATAAAAAAAACTTTTTAAAAAATACTCGGTATATTATATGAGCAAGCAAGAAAAAACAGATGGAGAAATCGTAAAAGAAGTTTTGGCCGGCGATATCCAAATGTTTTCATTACTTGTCTCACGCTATGAAAAATTCGTTTTCAGCTTTCTGCTGAGCAAGTATTCTGATGTTTACGAAATAGAAGATGTTGTACAAGAAACCTTCTTAAAAGCATACAGACACTTAGCTAGTTACGATTGTGAACGAAAGTTTTCTAACTGGTTGATTACAATAGCACGCAATCTATTGTTTGATAACAGAAAGAAAAACAGCAGAAGTATTGCATCAACTGATTTGGTTACTGATGTTCTTCTTGAAGAAGATGGCAAATCCTCACAGCAACCAGATGAAGTGGCAGTCAGAAAAGAAAGGTTTCATAGATTGGCGGTTATGATAAAAAGTCTTGATGAAGACTTTCGAACTCCTTTCATTCTGAGGGTAGTTAACGAGCTGTCATATCAAGAGATTGCTGACGCTCTTTCTCTACCATTACAGACTGTAAAGAACAGAATATTCAAAGCTAGAACTTATTTAAGAGAAAAAAGGGAAGCATAAAAATGAAATGCCCTGATAAAGAACAATTAATGTTATATGTAGACGGGGAACTTGGTCCTGCTGAATCAAGTGAAATCAAGTCTCATATTGCAGTTTGCAAAGACTGTCAGTCTGAGATTGAAGGGTTTCGCTTTGATGTAGAAACAGAAGCTTTATTGCGTGAAAAGATTACTTCAGGCTTTAAAAAGCGTTCTGTAAGCAAAAAAATTATGGCTGCTGTTATGGCAGAGCCTAAACCTGTTCAGAACAAAAAATCTTCTCCTGCCTTCCCTTTAGCTTGGTTCTTAAAATTATTGGTTCCTGCATTAGCTATTGCTATAGCTTTGTTTATATTCTTCCTCGGTTCATCTTCATCTCAAGCACCTGTAAAATATACTGGTAAGGCTTACAGAGTTTCTGTAATGGCTAACAATAAAGAGTCTTTCGTTGACGGTCAACTCTATGTAGCAAATGATTCTTTTAAAATTTCTGAAGATTCATTAAAGAAATTAGATGGTAGCTTTATGGTTAATGTCGTTACAACTAATAAAGTTTATAGCATCAATGTTGATGGCAAAACTGGTTTGACCTTTGATACTGAGACTATGATGCCTGTTTTTGAAGATTGTAATGCTAATATTACCATGCTTGATGGTGATGAAACTAAGCTTAAAATCAATGGTGATATAATTCGTTTAACTCCAAAGAAACCTTATATTAAAAAAGTAAAAGAAGAAAAAGTAGTTGTTCCAGAAGAAATACAAATTACAACTGAAAAATCAGATTTAGTGGCTACTCTATCTAAGAGTGTAGAAGAAAAGCCTATTGAAGCTGTAAAAGAATCTAAAGAAGAAGAAAATATTGAAGTTGAATCTTCAAATATTTCAATAAATGATGAAGAAACTTTGACTCAAGAAGCAACTAGTGGTATTAGTATAATAGGTACTGATTATGAAAATGAAGGAAATGTCGTTTCCCCATTTTCAGAAAGGTAAGTTGGTGATTCTTGAGGATGTAAGTAATGAAGTATAGAGCAGGTTTTACTGTTGTTGAAATAGTAATAGCATTAATAATTATTGCTGTTGGTTTTCTGCCCATTTATAATCTATTTCGACAAAGCAGTAGTGGGGCTGTTAACACTATACATGAAACAATAGCTACTAATTACGCATCTGATTTGGTTAATTTATGTAAAGACACCAATTATACCTTAGTAGATAATCATTTTGATCAAAAAGATATAGATTTAGAAGATGATTCAAAAATAACTGAATTTTTTACAAGTCTTGATATGGTCGCTCCGCCAGCCGTAAAAGCTCCATTTATTAGAAAAATGAAGCTAACAAGACATAACATGTGGGATGACGGGGTAATAAATGGAATAATAACTTTAATAAAGAATCTTCTAACTGGTAGGAAACACGTATCGACCTTTGTAGTTGAAGTTACAGTAACCTTTCCTAGAAGCAATAATGCTTCTGACAAAAACCGTGATGAAGTTATTCTATACACTTTGATAATGGATTAAACTATGAAAAATCGTAAGGCATTTACTTTAGTAGAAATTATTATCGGAGCTGTATTAGTAACTGTGGTCTTGGGTGTTTGTTACAAGGTTATTTCAGGAACTATAGAGCAGATGTTTAAGTCATCTAACAAAATGACTAATCTTAGAGCTGCTAGTATCATTCTTGAAAGAATAAAAAATGATATGAGATGTGCTGTTGTTCCTGTTAAAGAAGAGGAAGAATTTAAGAATGAAAATGGAGTAATCTCTTTTTATTCAACAAATGACTCTTCTGGCAATAGAAACCATGTTAAGTATACATATGATAAAGAATCAGGGTCTTTAAAAAGATATTGTAATTCGAATGATAAAGAAAGAACCATAAGTTCTGCAAAGGTTTCTAGTTTTAGTGTAGATATAGGTGAAAACAACAGATTTTTAACAGTTAGAATTGTAGTTGATAACGAAAGAGATAATCAATTCAGATCTATAAATTCAAAAAATAATGAAATTGAATTAGAAGCTGTTTTGTATCCTAGATTCTTAACTGAAACCTTAACTGATGAAGAAAGGTATTGGCATAAAACTACTCAGCTTGGAAATAATGATGGAAATGATGATTAAGGAGATTTAATTATGAGAAAAGTTACTCTTGCTCTGTTCTTGTTTATGGCATTTTCTGGTTTAGTCTCTGCTGCTACTACTCATACAGTTAAAAGAGGTGATACTCTTTGGGATATGGCAGCAAAATATTATGGTGATCCTACTCTCTATACCATTATTGCAGAAGTAAATGGTGTAACTAATCCTAGAACTATTCTTAATGGAACAGTATTAGTAATTCCTAATAAAAGCGATATGGATGCTATTGCATCAGAAAAGAATCAAGCTAAAAGACAACAGCTTATAGAACAAGCTGGTGGAAAGTCGAGCGGTAGTAATAATAACAATAACAACAATAATAACAATAATAGCAGCAATAACGATAATTCTTCAAGTGGATTCAGAGCTAGATCAACAACTTATCAGCCACCAAAACGTGAAGATACTTCATTAGAAAATGTACTTAGTGACACTATTTATATAGACCCAAAGAAAAAAGCAACAGTTGAATAATAAATAATTATATGAATTAAAAGATTTAGATAATAAAAAAGCCCAGCTTTATGAGCCGGGCTTTTTTATATTTACAAAATTAGGCGAATACGGGAACGAAATAATTGCGGTAGTTTTTTTCTGATGTCATTTGATATAACTCCTATGGTGTCATTAATAAAAGAACTAACTGGAGAACTTGAAAGTAATAATGCAAATTGCATGCCAATGTTTTTCATGAAAAAAACAGAATTTATTGTTTAAAAAGTACACAAATTGCTCAATTTTTTGTCAATCTTGACGATAAAAAGATTGAAGTGTATTATTTGTGCATCGAAAAGGCAAAAACTATATGAATTCTTGTGTATTATGTGATGTTAATATTTTTACCGGTTACAGTTACATTGGTAGCTGTAAAGAATTTATCTGGAAACAAGGGGATAAAATTGCTGGTAAACAAATGCCGTCACACTTTTACTTTAAAGGCTTAAAGTTAGAGTATGATGTTGAAGCCTTAATGATAAGAAAAGATTTATATCTTCGCACAAAAGACAATAAAGAATATATAGTTAATGATTTTCAAATAATTGATATCAGCGATATAGAAAACATTTCTGGAATAGCCATGGATATGGATTTGTTATTTGAAAAGTTCCCAGAAATGAAGAGTATTATAGCAGGCGAAAAAGTTATAGTTACCAAAAAAACTCAGGTTGTTGCTTTTAAAGCTGTATCAGATGTTATTCATAATGTTAAGAGCGGTCATGCAATTGATACTGCTTCAACAAATGAAGTATCTAAAACTTTGGTAAATGATGTTTTGACTGCACCAGATGCCATTATGAATTTAATGGATATTAAATCATTTGATGATTATACCTTTACTCATAATATCAATGTAGCAACTATATCTTTGTTTATAGGTGAAGCTTTAGGATTATCTAAAGATGAATTATTTGAACTGGGCATGGGTTGCATGTTACATGATGTTGGCAAAATTAATATTCCAATAGAAATATTAAACAAAAATGGAAAATTAACTGACCAGGAATTTGCCCAGATGAAATCTCACCCAATGAAAGGTTTTGAGATTTTACAGAAATCAAGAAATATCAGTGAAAAAGCCAAAAGAGTAGCATTAGAACATCATGAAAAATTTGATGGTTCTGGTTATCCTAATCGAATAAAAGGAAATGCCATCAGTTTATTTGGAAGAATTTGCGCTGTTGCAGACGTTTATGACGCATTAACTACAGATAGACCCTATAGAGTAGCAATGCAGCCATATGATGCCATGAAAATTTTGATTGCTGGAATAGATAAACATTTTGATCCTACAATATTAAATACATTCATTCGTAAATTCTCTATTTATCCTGCTGGCAGTTTAGTTAAACTCAATGATGGCTCTATTGCTTTGGTTTTGAGAAATAATCCTCAAGCTGTTATTAGACCAGTTTTAAAGATTATAACAAACAATAAAGGAAGACATTTAAAAGAAAGAGTTGAAGTAGATTTAATGACAAATAAAACTCTATTTATAACTGGTCCAGCCGAACGTTCTTTATTGAATGTTACTTCAAAAAATGTCTAATAAAAGTTTAATCAATTTTTTATTTTTACTCATAATAGCAATATCTTTTAGTAATATTTGTTATGGGAATGATTTAGATTATCTTGATAATGCTTTTGAAAGCGACTCTCTATTTGGTATAGAAGAACCAGAAGAATTTAAAGATATTGATATAAAACCTGAGAGTAAATCTGAATCTGAACCTCAATTTGACCAAATTCCTGATTTAGAAATTAAAAAGGATACAAGAGTTCCCAGACCAATAGGTGGTTATGGTAATTTACATATAGTAATTGAAAGTATAGAAGCTTTAAATCATTCTGTGATTTCAAAAAAAGCAGATAGAGTTGAAGTTTGGCTAGGACATTTATTATTATCCAGATTAGAACTTGGAGATGTTAAAGTATCAGAAGGGTTCAAAAGCAGGATATTCGATTTCCCGACAATTACACTGAAAACAGGTTATTATTTTATTTCAATTAGACTCTATTCTAAAGGTGTAATCTGGAAAAACAGAAAATTTCATGAACAAATATACCAAGTTGGTGTACATGAAGGTCAGACAACAACCCTTATAAGAAAAATACCATTTTTAAATTGGTAAAATAATTGGAACCTTTTTTTAATAAAACAGTCTAAAAGATATGACCAACGAAGAAATAACAAATCTGCTTTTAGAAAAAATCAAAAGTGGAGATAAACAAGCATTTAATGAACTTGTTTCGCTATATGAAAAATCTGTCTATAGAATAGCCCACAGATTCTTTTATAACGAAGATGATGCATTAGATGCCACTCAAGATGTCTTTCTAAAAGTATATAGGAACTTAGATAAATTTGAAGGTAAATCTTCTTTTAATACTTGGTTATACAGGATAACAACCAATACCTGCTTAACTATTTCTGAAAAGAAAAAAAAGGAAAAAGAAGGTTTGCTTCAAATTGTAATGGGTTGGTGGAATTCTTTTTCTCAGACTACTCCTGAAGAAAAAGTTATAGATAATGAAGAAAGGACATTCAATCAAAAACTGATTGGTGAAAACATAGCTAAACTTCCTGAAATATATAGAATTCCACTAATATTAAAGGATATGGAAGGAATGGCGATGGAAAAAATAAGTGAAGTATTAGATTTGCCTCTAGGTACTGTTAAATCACGTCTTAATAGAGGTAGAGCAATGCTTCACGATAAACTGGTTAATTCTATGAAGGTGAATAATATATGAAAAAATGTAATATTTACTTAGATTATGTTAATTCAGAATCCTTCGACGAAAATGATTCTAAATCATTTAATGATATTCTTATTCATACAGAACACTGTACTGATTGTTCCTTTGACAGAAAAATGCGTGAAAAACTATTATACACGTTATCTTGTCAGGCAAATCCAGATTATCCTGATAATCTTCATGAAATAACCATGAACAATATTAGTGAAGGGAATAATGAATCTTCTACTTCAGAGCCAAATATCATCAGCAAATTAATGCTTTCTTTGTTAAAACCTCTAGAAATTGCTGTTCCCGCAGCTTCTGTGCTGATGCTTTTCTTTATGATTCAGTTAAATTCAAGTAATGAAATGGAACTTTCACAGATAGAAACTGATAAGACCAATGCTTTAAAGAAAATTCGAGTAGCAGAAGCTAATGAAAATATAAATGACGAGGGTATGCCAAAAGTTTCCTCAGAAGAAGTTAAAGAATTCTTGGATAAACTTGATGAATTCCAACGTTTACACCCAGATGATAAATTTACTATAAAAAGAATACAACCTGACGTAAGATTAGTTGGAAGTAAGTAGGAGATGTAAGATATAAGATAGAAGATAGGAGAATTGAGAATTGAGAATTGAGAAATGAGAATTGAGAATTGAGAAATAAGAAGATTGAAGATAGAAGAATGAAGAAGGGGGAGTTAGTAAAAAAATGAATAAACAAATCAGAATGCTTTTTTTATTACTAGGTATTGTTGTATTATTACCGAACGTTATTAATGCTGCACCAGCAGAATTATTTGGGACAACTTTAATAGCAGATATTTCAGAACAGGTTAGTCCTGCAGTTGTAGCAATAGAATCAATTCATTATGTCAGAACAAGAAGAGTATATGGCTCTGGTGACCCTTTCTTTGACAGGTTTTTCAGTCACTTGTTTGATGAAGATTTTACTGGTTCTAACAATGTAATTCCTCAAAAAGGTAGTGGTTCAGGTGTAGTAATCAGCGAAGACGGATATTTGCTGACTAATGAACATGTAATTTCAAGCGCAGATGAAATATTAGTAAAGTTTGGCGATGGTCGATCATTCAAAGCGAAAATAGTTGGAAAAGATAAAACAAGTGATTTGGCTGTATTAAAAATTGATACCAATGATAAACTTTCATTTGTTAAATTGGGAGATTCAGAAAAAGTAAGAGTTGGAGAATGGGTAATTGCTATTGGTAACCCTTTTGGGCTTGGAATAACTGTTACTTGTGGAGTTGTTTCAGCAGTAAAAAGAGATTTATCCGTTGATAAAGAAACAAATTACAGAGATTTAATTCAAACTGATGCTTCTATTAATCCAGGAAATTCAGGTGGCGCACTTATAAACTCAAAGGGTGAATTAATAGGTATAAATACAGCAATTATTCCGTCAGGACAGGGAATCGGATTTGCTATTCCTGTAAATAGAGCTAAAAGAATAGTTGGAGATCTAATAAAATACGGGAAAGTAAAAAAGATAGCTGTAGGTTTAACAACTCAAAACATCACAAAAGAGCTGGCAGATTACTTTAATGTTCCTCAGAATGGTATATTGATAACATCTGTAACCGAAGGATCTGTCTCTGCAGAAGCAGGCTTAGTTCCTAGCGATATTATTACGATGGTTGACAATACTAAAATTAACGATGTTTCTTCATTTGAAAGCACATTAGAAAAATATACAGTAGGTCAGACAGCCACTTTAAAGATATTAAGAAAAGGTAAACTTTCTAACGTTAAAATAAAGTTTAAAGAAAGCAAGGCTTCTTTGAACCCATTAGGAATAGAAGTAAAAACAGTTTCCGATAAACTGATAAATAAATACGATTTATATATTGAACAAGGTGGAGTTATAATTGATATTGCTAAAGATTCACCGGCTTATAAAGTTGGCCTTCGACCGGGAGATGTCATAATACAAATAGGCAATCAACAAATACTTAATGAAAATGACTTTAATAATATTGCAAAGAAGTTAAGTAAACTTGATGCAATTACTTTAAGAGTGGTTAGAAAAAATACTGTAATAAGACTATTAATAAATTTACAGGAATAAACTTATTTATAAAAAATATATTGAATTTCTTAAAATAACTTTATATAATCTATAACTATGATAAATCATGGAGGGCATATCAATGCAATTGGTTGATGTATTGAAGGAAAATATGATTTTCCTTAATTTTGAAGCAAATAATAAAGAAGAAGCTATTGAAAAGTTTATTAATTCTCTAGAAAAGACTGGAACTATAAAGGAACCTAACGCTCTTAAAGACGCTCTCCTTGAACGTGAAAAACTTGGAACAACAGGTGTAGGAAATGGTATTGCCATGCCTCATGCACGTTCAAGTGCTATAAAAGATTTAACAGTTGCTTTTTTTAGAAGTGAAAAAGGAATTGATTTTAAATCAATGGATTCTGAACCTGTTCACTTAGTATTTTTACTTCTTGCTCCTGTTACCGCAGGGGGTCCATATCTTAAACTTCTAGCTAAAATTTCTAGACTTTTAAGAGGCGATGATTTCAGAACAGCTCTTATGGAAGCTAAAGACGTTGCTGCTGTTCTTCAAATTATTCAAGATAATGACTAATTAGGTTAAATCATCTTGTTTAAGTATAAAAGTATTGCAATAATAACCCTGCTTGTTTTTGGCAGTGCAGGGTTTTCAATTTTAGATGATTTTACATTTATAAGAAAATCATCGTTAGAAGCTGCTAGACGTTCTAGAAATACTGATAAGAAAAAGACTACTAGCAAATCTAGTAGTAAAACTAGTAGCAATACTAAAAAAACTGATTCAACAGAAGAAGTTGATAAACAGAGTGAAAGCTCTGATTTTCTAGCAGATAACGATAAAGCAAAGAGTTATATGCCTGATATTTATCGTTGTCCTGATTGTGGGTATGAACAGGATGAAGCTGGTTTCTGTCCTGATCATACAACTCTTGAACTAGTTAAGGTTATTTCTGATGTAAATAGTCCCTTAGCTCCTTCTGAATTAGATGGTAACGAAGATATTCTTGTTGATGTTCCATTGCATATTGAATTTAAAAAAGATGAATTAGAAACTAAAAAGGAAGAAGAAAAAACTGATACAAACAAAAAATCAGATGATAAATCTTCCAAAAAATCAAAGAAGAGTAAGTAATTATGAATATTAGCTTAAAAAAATTATCTCTGACCTTAGGGTTAATCTGTGCTTTTAGTTTTTCAGGAAATGCTTTTGCTGAAAACAAAAAAGAAGGTGTTGTTCGTGGTAGCTATATTAACCTCCGTTCAGAACCTAAATTCAACTCTCAGATTGTTGGCAAAAAAATGAGAGGCGATATTTATACTATCGTTTTTGAACAGCAAAACTGGTTAAAGGTAATTTTTAAAGATAATACAGAAGGCTGGATATATAAATCTTTAATAGAAACGGTTTATGATACTGAAAGTGCTAAGAATGCTTCTGCAAAGGAAGCTTCTGCAACAGCAGATATTTCTGAAAAAGAATCTAAAAAAACTGAAAGTAAACCTAAACCAGCGGCTAAAAGCAATGAATCTAAAAATGTTAAGAAAGAAACTACAGAAAAGCCCTTAATTAAACCTGTTAATCCAAATAAGGTTCCTGAAGTTGTAGAAGTTTCTGGAACTGCGGAAGAATTATATAATGATGCAATTAAGTTATATGAACAGAGAAAATATTCTGAAGCATTAGAAAAGAATCAGGCTGCAAGTAAAAAAGCTCCAAAGAATGCAGAAATTCTAAATAATCTTGGTAATTGCCAATTCAAGTTAGGTAGAATTGAAGATGCATTAGAATCTTGGAAGAGTGCTTTAAAGATAGCTCCTCGTTCTGGTAAAATATGTAATAATCTAGGTATTGCTTATTATCAACTAGATAAAAATAAAGATGCTATTGAATATTATAAAAAAGCAATTATGTTTGAACCTGATTTTGCTGATCCATATTATAATATTGCATCTGTTTATGGTTTTACAGGCAATTTCGAAGATTCTTTAAGATATTACAAAAAGTTCTTGGAATTTAACCCTGATGATACTATGAAAAAGCTAGCCGATGAAAGAATTGCTTATTGTGAAAGACAATTGAACAAGAATTCAAAATAAGATTAGAAAAAAAGCCTCTGTTAAGAGGCTTTTTTTTTATTGTACATAATCTTTATTATACACAAATACTGAATCAGATTTCGTCTTTACTATAAGTTTATTACCAGATATAGCTAATGAATCTTCCATTAATTCACCATCTACATGACCAACCCATTTTACGTTTTTACTTCCATAATGTAGACAGAATATCCAACCATCCTGTGTTCCTATATACATAGTTTTATCAACGAAAACCGGATTAGTTACAAAGGTACGGTTTTTACATGAAAAGACTAGTGATGTAAAACCTTCTTCGGCAGAGACATGATAAACATTTTCTCTATGAGCATAGATACCATGTTCGTTATTTTGAGCTATAGGGTAAAATTCTGCTTTGTTAGGCAAAGCATTTAATCTTTTTTCAATTTCTCCGCCATCAAGCATTACTTTATAATATAAACCTTCATCTGTAATGAAATGAGCCATTCTTTCATTGCCCCAGACCGGTTGGTTTGCGACAAAAGCTTCATTAACAGCTTTATGAATTATATGACCGTCTTTATAACTTAATGTAACTATTTCACCAGTTTTGAATGAAACAATAAAGCTTCCTTCTTTATATTTTGATACTAAGCCTCTTTGAGCTTTACCACCAATTTTTGCAACAGTATGTTGATATTCCCAATCAACTTTGCCTGTATTTATATCAACTGATTTTACATAACCGTTTCTACAAGCAATTATTAATTTATTATTGTTTTCAATGTAAGAAATGTCGTCTAAATATCTGTCTGCAAGCAATCTATTAACTTTAACTGGCTGATCAATGGTCTGAACCCAAAGTTCTTTTCCATTTTCTATATCGTAAACACCTATTTTGCCATAGTCATAGAAAGCAAGCATTATCTTTCCTGAATCTAAGAATTTTAAGGTTAAAGGAATAAGAGTTTCTTTTTCTGCATCATTTTCTAGTTTAATATTTTCACTATTTGATGCAGTTATTACTGGATATTCTAAATCCCAATATATGGTTCCAAGGTTGTTTGTATAACAAACAATCTTTTCGTTTGTAGCAACTATTGGTGAGAAAGCTTTAAATATTCCTTTACAGACTACCGAAGATTTTACTTTCTTACTTCCTACTTCGTTTCCATTATTTATATCTATTGCTTTAATAAGAGAACCATTATTAACCCATATATAATCCTCATTATAAGTTATATTTCCACCTGTTCTGGTAACAAATTTTTCCATTGGTGTATAAATCTGATAATTTTTCCAGATTAATTTTTCTTTATTATCACTAGAATATTTATGATAAGAATTAAAACTAATATAAATTCCGAGAATTAATGCTATCGCACCCAGATAACCCATCCATTTGCCATCACCCCAATTTTTACCAAAAATCATTTCAAAGAATGATTTTACGAAGAGTGATACTGTAAATTGCATTAAAGCCATAAGCATTACTAATAAGCTCATACTGCCAGCTACTAGTAATTGGAATGGGATATCTTTTCTTGTCCAGGCTGATTTAACAATATCTATAACACTTGTTAAATTACTTACTATTGGTTCATATACATTGCCAAACCATGCTGAGAATATTCCTGCTATGAATACGACTCCAACCATTACTGAGTATATTATTGAACGCATTAGTATCTGAATAACTAAAAGCATCAATAAGATTGAACCAATGAAAATATAGGTTATTACACTCGTTGGAGGGAAGGTAATAAATTCACCGAACCTGTGTCCTAGTAAAAATAATTGATAAGAAATTATTAAAGCTAATGGAAACATAAAAACAAAATTTTTAAATGTTTCTAATAGCCTTGAGGGTTTCTTTTGTTTAGTTTTATGTTCTGTTTTTAATGGTTTAATTACTACTGGATTATTTGTTGGTATCGGAACTTCATCCATGGCTAATTCCTTATAAGAGTATAATTCTCATAGTCTATCGACTATAGTTTAAAAAATATTTACCATAATGAACATTCTAATATTCTTGACACATTTATTTGTTGATTATAAACTAGTTTAAACTGTCGTTGCCATTTTATGTGGTTTTTTAGGAGGTTTTCTCTTGTCTTCGGTATCTCATTTATTTTTAAAGATTGCTAATACTAAAGATTCCGAGCTCGAAGCTTGTGAATATCTTGATTTGTTTGCTCGTAAATGTGGTTTCTCTACAGAAACTATAGACGAAATGCGTTTGGCTTTTATTGAAGCAATTATTAATGCTAAGGAACATGCCCCTAAAGATATGCCTGATGCAGAAAAGAATGACATCCATGTTACTCTGACTCATACGGGTGACAATATTGAAATTAATATAAGAGACTATGGAAAAGGTTTTGACCCAAGTGTGGTTGAAAAACCTGATATCAGAAAGAAGATTAAATCTTCCTATAAGCGTGGATGGGGTCTTATGCTTATGGAAAGATTGATGGATGGTGCAGAAATAACTTCTATGCCTCCTTCAGGAACTTTAATTCACCTAGTAAAGAAACGCTTAGTTACTGCTGCTCCTAATGAAACAGAAATAGCCAAAGAACAAAAACGTTTTGAAAGATTAAAGTATATTCTAGGAAGTTTCATTGACTTAAGCTCTTTCCTCTGTCAAAGTAAAAACTTACAGTCAGGCTTACGTTCTATGCTCAGAATTTTGCTTGGTACTTTAGGCGTTACAAGAGGTGCTATTTATACATTTAACAGTGAACATGAACAGTTGAGCTGTTTTGTAGATATTAAACTTAAGGCAAATGCAAAGCTTCCATTATTAAAACTTTCTAACGATACCTTAGAGAAAATTAAAAGTAAAACAGACTGTGCTGTTACTGAAATAATCAAAGCAGATAGTATTTTCCATAATGCTTTTAAAAATGATCAGATTGAACAGGTTTATTCTTTAAAGACAGATAACGAATTACATGGCTTTTTGATTATTGGTGGTCGTTTCCATAAAGATGACCAGCCACAAGACTATGACAATGAACTTTTGACTATTATAGCCAGAAACATTTCTTCTGCTATTAATACTTATTATCTGATGGAAAATCTGAAAGAAGTAAATTCTACTCTTGATAGACGTTTGAATGAACTAGATAAGGTTAGAGAAGCAACTCAGATAATCTCTTCAGAACTTGAAGTTGAAAACCTCCCAGCTACAGTTGATGGTCTATTTAGAAGTTTATTCGGTATTCGTAAATTCTCTATGACAATTTTCGATCCTACTGAAAAACGATTTACTATTTGCAATAACGATAGAGGATTGCCTTCAACTATTGATATGTGGTCTTCACCTGTTACCAAGTATGTTGTTGATCATAAAGAAGCAGTTCTTGTTAAAGATTTGAAATCTGACCCAAGATTCCAATATCCAAGATGCAAAAATTATGCATCTGATTCTTTTGTAGTTATTCCAATAATTAGTCATGGAGATATTCTCGCAACAGTTAATCTTTCAGATAAAGGCGGAGATGGCTCATTTAATGAAAGAGACTTTGAACTTTGCAAATTACTCTGTAGCCAACTTGGAATAGCTTTAAAGAACGCTAATCTTTATAAGCAGGGAATTACTGATGCTCTTACTGGAATGTATACAAATCATTATTTCAGAATGAGACTTGCTCAGGAAATCTCAAGATTACGCAGAATTAAATCTGAATTAGCTATAGTTTTGGTTGGTATTGATAATTTCAATAAGCTTATTGAAGAAATTGCGGTACCTAACTTCAAAGATATTATCGTTAAGAAGTTTGGTAGTGCAATTAAACGAGTAATTAGATTTAATGACCTTGCATGTCGCTTTGAAGGTGATAAGTTTGCAATTATTCTTCCAGATACTACTAATGATGGTGCTTTAATTGCAGCAGAAAAAATCTTTAATAATCTAAAAGCTGTAGTCATTAAAGATGATTCTAAAGAGTACAAAACTTCTGTATCTGTTTCCGTTCTACAATATAACGTAAAAATGGATGCAAATGAATTTATAGAAGTTGCTGAAAGAAAGCTTATTAATGGACAAAATGAAGGTGGAAATAGAATAATTTCTTAAAGGGGATTCTTGGTTCGATGATGTTCTCTGCTGATTTAAAAGATAAAATCAAAACAAACATAAATAGAATAATAAATGAAGGTGCTGACTACGTTGATGTCAGATATTATACTAATGACGATTTAGAAGAATTAGTATTAGCTGATGGTAACCTTGAAACAAATAGAACCGTTTATGAAAGCGGTATTGGTGTGCGTGTACTTTGGGGTGGCACTTGGGGTTTCTCAGCTACTAGTAAAATATCATCATTAGAGGATTGCTTTAATTCAGCAAGAGCTAATGCGGAAACTGCTTCAAAATTAGTTCAGATTAGACTGGATATTGGTAAAAAGCCAGCTCATAAAGAAGTTTATAGCACTCCAGTTGAAAAGGATTATTTTGATGTTTCTCTAAAAGATAAGTTAGATTTCATTAAATCCATTGATAACAAGCTCAAAGAAGATTGGATAGTTCAAAGATCTATTAGAGTTCAGTTCCAGAGAAGTAAAATACATTTCATCAGTAGTGAAGATACTGAAATTGAAAGAAATATCAGAGATGTATTTGCTAACATGGAAATTATTGCCATTGATAAAGATGGTCAGGCACAAAAACGTAGTCATGATTTATTTACAACTGGCTCTGGGACCAGGGGTTTTGAAATGTTTGAAAACCCAGCTCTCTTTTCTTCCCATGCCTTAAGAATAAAAAATGAACTGGCTGAATTATTGAAGGCTGATGAACTTAAATATGGCAGACGTTCTGTTATTATTCTTCCCGGTCAAGGATTTTTACAGGTTCATGAAACCATTGGTCATCCCTTAGAATTAGATAGAATATTAGGTTATGAACTTTCTTATGCAGGTGGTTCATTTGTTAAGCTTGATTCGTTTGGTAAGTTAAGATATGGCTCTGAAAAGTTGAATGTTTCTGCTGGTGGAGATATTATGAATTCGCCAGGAACATTTGGTTTTGACGATGAAGGTACAAAAGAAGGTAACTATCTGTTAATAGATAAAGGTTTATTGGTTAATGCAATAAGTTCTAGGGCAATGATTTCTGAAGCTAATCAGAAAGTCGGTTTTGAATTGTTCAAGAATAGCGGTGGTTGTGCAAGATCTACAGCTTTTTATAGAGCTCCAATAGATAGAATGTCTAATGTTAATATTTTGCCAGGTGATGATGGTAGCTTAGATGATATTATTGCTAATACAGAAGACGGTATTATTGTTGATACTCCATTGTCTTGGTCTATTGGTTCTAATAGAGAACATTTCTATTTCTCTTGTGAAATAGCTTGGGAAGTAAAAAATGGTAAGAAGACTAGAATGCTTAGAAATCCTAGTTATCAAGGTCATACCTTAGATTTTTACAGACATGTATCTGCTGTTGGTGATAAATCTACTTGGGAAGTAAGACAGGTTGATAACTGTGGCAAAGGGGAACCTAATCAGGCATTAGAACTAGGTCATGGAGTTCCGGTCTTTAGAGTAGATAACGTAATTACTGGTGAGAGAGAGTAAAGAAAATGCGTAATTGTAAATCATTTGATTATATTAGAGAAATTCGTGATTATGCTATTAAGAAAGGCATTAGAGCTAGTTTCCATTTACATATTGAAAAAAGCCATTTAATGAGAATTGGTAATAGCTCTGTTTCTCTTAATACTTCAGAACATTTATACAGACTTCAAGTTGAAGTTATAAATGGAAAGAAAATAGGAAATCATACTCAAATGGGTGATATTGAATCAGTAGAATCAGTAAAAAAAGCTCTTGAGATAGCTGTTGAAAAAGCTGAGCTTGCTTTTGATGCTGATTATCAGCCTTTGTTAAAAGGACCTAAAGAAAACATTGAAAAGTTTGACCAATACGATGAAGAATTAGAAAATCTTGATTCTGACCATAAAGTTGAATTTTTTAAGAAAATAATAGAAAAGACCGGAACTCAGTATAGCTACTCTGGTTCTTGGTCTAGTGGTTCTATTGAAGTCTTTATGGTTTCTACTGATAATAAATATGAAGCTTGGCACTTAGGCACAGATCAGCAGTTTATTATGGTCTTACAGCATCCACAAAAAAGATGGGAACTGAAAAAAGACTTATCTAGCTGGAAACTTAGTGATTTTAATGCTGAAGATGTTATAAATTATTATAAATCTCTTTTACCTGTTTATGAAAATAATGATGGCTACGGTATTGAACCCGGAGAATATACTGTTGCCTTTGGTCCAGGTGCTATTTCTGAATTTCTCTTTGCATTTACAGAAATAGGTCTCTCAGGTCATTCTTATGAAGATAAAGAATCTTGGCTCTGCAATAATAAAATTGGTGATAAAATAGCTTCAGATAAAGTCACTTTTTTTGATAATCCTGAAAGTGATCTTGTTTTTGGCTTGAAGTTTGATGATGCAGGAACTACTAGAAATAAATATTCTTTAATCGAAAAGGGTATTTTCAAAGGCTTAATGTATAACATTCAGACTGCCGCTAAATATAACAAACCACTAACTGGTCACACTTTAACTTACATTAATAATTCAGTTTTGGAACCTGGTACAGATAATGAAAACTTACTTGAAGCCATAAAAGACTTGGGTAAGGTTCTTTATATTCCAGATTTGCATTATGTTGGTATCGCAAGCCCAACAAAGGGTATTCTTACTGGCAGTTCACGCTATAATGCAGTATTGATTGAAGACGGCGTTATAAAAGCTCCTTTGTTTTCTTGCCGAATTACCGAAAGAGTAGGGAAGATTTTTAATAATATTATTAAAATGTCTTCAAAATCTACTTCTTTTAATATGTCTAATACTTATGATAGACGTAGCCCATTTGCATTAGGAATGCCTTCATATATAGTTGCAAAAAATGTTTCAATAACTGATTGTTCTGAAAGTTTTTAATTTTGCAAATATCTTATTCAAAAAATAAAGATACCTTATTAGAAATCTTCCATATTGCTTTTCCTGCGATTGGAGGATTTCTTGGTTTAATATTATTTGATTTTATTGATATTTATTGGATTGAAAAATTAGGCTCAACCGCTGTTGCTGCTGTTGCTTCAGCAGGTTTTATCTTAGCGGCGGTCTATTCTTTAATTATGATTCCAACTTCTGGCTGTTCCTCATTAGTTGCTCAATTTTATGGTGCTGGAATGAGAAGCAGATGCTGGGAAGTAATTATACAGTCTTCATGGCTTGGCTTTGTTATGGGCTGTATAATCATGCTTGGCTCTTTACCTTTTCTGGATATTCCGTTTAAATTAATGGGGCTAGACCCTGAATCATGCTCTATAGCTGTTTCATATTTAAAAATCATTCTTTATGGAATGCCCTTTATATTCTTGGATCAGCTATTTGGAAATGTCTTTAACTCTTATGGAGATAATAAAGCAAGTAACTTGATAATGCTCGTCTGCCTTATTATAAACGCTGTATTAGATCCAGTTTTAATGTTTGGAATTCCAGGTATCGGGTTACCGGCTCTAGGGGTTGAAGGTGCTGCTTATGCAACTTTGGTTGGTCATTTTGTTTCATTATTACTAAGAACATTTTTACTTAGAAAACGTAATTACATTCCTCCCTTTATTTATTTCTTTAATAAAAAAATGCATTATTTGAAAGAAATTCTTAAGATTGGAACTCCAACTGCTGTTGCTTCATTGGTTTGGAGTATGGTTTACCCTATATTGATGAGACAGATTACTCCATTTGGTGTAATTCAGGTATCTGCTGTAGGGATATGTCATAGATTGGAAAGCTTCCCTTATTTTGTAGCTCAGGGCTTTAGTATAGCTGCTACATCTCTTGTAGGTTTTTATCTTGGTAAACATGAAACTAAAAAAATCGACAAGATTGTTGATTCCTGCTTATTTTTATCTTCTGTAATTATTACACCTTTTATGATATTTTACATTTTCCTGCCACATTCACTGATTGAGTTGTTATCCAAAGATTATTTATTAATTGATGCTGGGGCAAAATACTTATATATAATTGGCGTTTTTGAAATTTTTATGTGTTATGAAAACCTTATGGTAGGTGTATTTACTGGCTTAGGAAAAACTATGCCAACAACTTTAGTCACTATGCCGCTAACTATTGGAAGAATACCTCTGGCTTGGTTTTTAGCAACATATTTAGGTTGGGGAATTAGCGGAATATGGTGGGCAATAAGTTTATCAACATTCTTTAAAGGTTTTGGTCTTATTGTTCTTTATAAATATTATAAAAAGAAAACAAACGACTTTGAAAGCCTAGCAATCTAGATTGTTATAGCTTTTTCCTTTTTGGTTTTTCTAACTGATTTTGTAACTTTTATTTTTTCAGCACAGTGTTTATTGGCTTTTAATACTTTAAAATGATAGCCTTCATAGTCAAACTCATCACCTTCAATTAGAAAATCACCCTTAACATCTGTAAGATAACCATTGATGGTATTAACTCTATGATGTATTTCATTAGAAAATTCTATAGATAAAAGCTTGCTTAAATCTTGTAAAGAAAGGGTTCCATCTATTTCTAAATCTATTTTATTTTTATCGCTCTTGTTAATTAGAGGAGAATCTGATTCATCATCATATTCATCTCCTATTAAACCGATAATTCTTTCCAAAATATTTTCTAAGGTTACTATTCCATCTGTAACCCCATATTCATTAACAACTACAGCCATATGAATACGAGTTTCTTTCATCTGTTCCATCAGATTGCCTATTGTAACGTTACCTGGAACATAAATGGGTTTAACTAAGTATTTGGTGATGTCAAACTGGTTTAATTTACCCTGATCTAATTTCAAACATTCTTTTATGTTAAAAATGCCGATTATTTCATCTATTGTATTTTTATATACAGGAATTCTAGAATATAAATGGGTCTTAAAAATATTTATAAGCTGGTCTGGTTTAACATCTGATCTGGCTGCAACTATTTTATTCTTTGGAATCATTACGTCAGAAGCAGTCAAATCATTTATCTGGCTGGAAGAATACATCAAGGATTTTTCCATAGAGTCTATATTACCAGCTTTTTCACTGTTTTCTGCCATCAACATTAATTCATCAATAGTTGGAGCATCATCCTTTTTTTCTACTGGAAGTATCTTCATTACTGTTTTACTTAAGTAATTCATTGTAACAGTTATAGGCTTAAGAATAATTACCAATAAACGAAGTATGTACGTTGAATTAAGGCACCAACCTTTTGCAAAGGCTACTCCAAATTGCTTTGGTAGAACTTCACCGAATATCAATAGAAAAACTATAGAAATTATTGAAGCAATAACAGGAGCAGCAGTTGGTGGTAATATTTGTGATTGAACAAGAATTTTATTGGTTACAACACTTGTATAAACAGCTAATACAGTGTTTACAATGTTATTCCCTACAAGAAGTGCAGAAATAACCGATGCTTTATCATCTATTAAAGATTTTAAACAGTTAATTTTTCTTTGACTTGCTTTCATCGAAGCAATTGAATATTCATTTAAAGCAGTAAATGCTGTTTCTGTTCCTGAGAAAAATGCTGAAAGACATAAAAGCATTATAAAAATAAGCAAATCAAACATTAGTAATTGAAAACTCCTTATAATGGAAAAATTATATATGTATATCCGTCTAAATGCAAGTTTGTGTGGTTTTAGTATATATTTATAGATTTTTTTAAAGAAAAATAAAAAAATACTATTGCATTTTTAGGGCTTAAGTGCTAGTATAACAACATCATCGACGAGATGAGTAATCCTGAATAGCTCAGTCGGTAGAGCAACTGGCTGTTAACCAGTGGGTCGGGGGTTCGAGTCCCTCTTCAGGAGCTTAAAAAATATCTATCAAGATATTGCTAGTGAAAATCTCGTATTATCCTGAATAGCTCAGTCGGTAGAGCAACTGGCTGTTAACCAGTGGGTCGGGGGTTCGAGTCCCTCTTCAGGAGCTTAAAAACCTGTCAGTATTAACTGACAGGTTTTTTTGTTATTATTACAGCTTTTATTTATATTTTTTGATGAAAATGAAATTATAAAATTTTGAAATAAGTAATACGTTTTTTTTTATTATTTAAAATAAAAAAAATAATTATCCGGTACTCTAGCTAATTTTCTAAAAATGGTTATAATAAAGAAACTATGATATCAAATAATATAAAAAAATGCGTCTTAATGTTCAGTTTATCTCTAGCACTCACAGCAGGAACAACATTCGCAGCACAGGAAGGAAATGATACAGAAAGTGCACGGCAAAAGCTGTTAGATGAGGCTATGACTTTACTTGAAAAGGTTGAACTCAATTCACCTAAATCTCAAGTAGAAATTACACGTATTCGTGAAAAGTTAGTTAAACTCAAAACACTTGATGCTACTGATTGTTCTGATGACAATGTTCCCGAACTTATGTTCTCTCATCAGGGTGGTAATTCAACATCAGTTAGTAGAGCTAATAAAGCTAAGAGAGTAAGTTTCTATAACTCTTGCAGGGGTTTGAGAAATGGCGATCTCTTGAAACAGCTTAGAGCAGAATGTTCTAAACATAAATCATATGATTATACTACTGCACGTGAATTGGTTATTCTTGGTGTAGATAATCATGGCGGAGACGTTGAATGTGTTTATACTGGTAAAGTATGGCATGTTGGAACAGAAGTTATGCCTCCTGCCGAAATGGTAAATATTGAACATACTTGGCCACAGTCTAAAGGTGCAAAGGGTGTAGCCAAAACCGACATTCATCACCTTTATCCAACTGATTCAAAAGCAAATTCTATCAGAGGGAATCATCCATTTGGTTTAATCAGTGATCCTAATCCAAAATTCAATGTAGGCGGCAGTAAGGGCGACGGTAATGTTTTTGAAGTAAGAAAACAGCATCGTGGTAATGTTGCTAGATCTATGTTCTATTTTGCTACTGTTTATAATCAGAAGATTGACGAAAAACAAGAAGAAGTGCTCAGAAAATGGCATAAAGAAGACCCTGTAGATGCTAACGAATTAGCTAGAAACGATAAGGTTGAAGCATTACAGAACAACAGAAATCCATATATTGATCACCCAGAATATGTTGATATGATAGATGATTTCTAATTAAAATTTAGAAATAACGATAGGTCTTAGTTTTAAAATAACTAAGACCTATTTTTTTTTCTTGCTAATAGGATAATTTTATATATATTTAGATAAACACGGAGGTTTAGAAATGCTTAGATTAAAACGGATTTTAGCTATTTTAGCTATTGCAGTTGCGTTACTGTATCCTCAACAAGCTAAGGCATATGACGGATACCATAGCAAAGTCGCTCTAGGTGCACCTTTTACGTATTTTGACCTAGAAGACATTTACGGGCAAAGATGGGTTAGCACATATTTAAGAGGTAAACCCGTAATAATATTAACTGCCCACAGATATCAAAGATATGAAGTTTTAAAATGGGCAGAATCATTCAGACAGAAATTTATGATTCCTGGGAAAGCCTATGTTTTATGGGTTGTAAACTTGAGAAAAGTTTCCTGGAACACCAGCCGATCAACAATTTATGACCAATGGAGAGGTTTTAATGCTTCAGTTCCAGTATTGTTAGACTGGGATGGTGTAGTTGGGAGAAGCTTAAGAGTCAACTATAATGTTCCTAATATAATAGTTATTGACTCTTATGGTCGTCTTGTAATGCATGAAATGCATTCATATAATCCAAGTGTTTTTAAAGCAGTTTCTAATAAAATAGATCCATATTGCAGAAGATTAAGACGTGGTCGAAGAGGCGATTCTAACTAAAAATAAAAAGGCATGGTGTGTATTCCATGCCTTTTTTATTTGATTATAATTATTTCTGGGCTAGAATTTTAACTTCTGATGGTCTTAAATTGTAGTCAAATGAATAGGGCAGATAGTTCATAGCATATTCAGGACTTATATCAATTATTCCATTTTCTCCTAATATCATTGTTAAATCAGGAATAAATACGTTCTGATATTCATGAGTATCTTTATTTAACATTACAAAAATAGACTTTTCGTTTGGCATTGTCTTTTTAAAACAGAATACATTTGCCCAATTTGCCTGGTCTACAATTTCAATTCCTGGTTCTACGTTTAAAACAGGGTATTTGTCTTTTAATGCATTAATTTTCTTAATATATTCAGAAAAATTAACTAATGTATTTTCCCACCATTCAGGCTGAGTCTGAACAACATTAAGTTGTTTTGTAAAACCAAATTCAAATCCTATTGGAATCATATAACCAGCACTAAAAGTAGCAGCAAATAACAACTGTCTCTTTATTGCTGCAATATCACCATGGGTTTCTGTAATCATTCTGGCAGTGTCGTGAGATTCTGGGAATGAAATAGTTTTAACTATCTGAGAAGTCTTATGATACTGTTCCATACCCCAAAATTCGTTAAAATCCCAATATTTTGAAGAGTTGAATAAATAGTCAAAACCTAAATTAGCAAGTTCCTGAACCTGCTTAAAATCACAGCCAAGAGATTCTGCCAAGAACAAACAATCTGATTTTACTTCTCTTGATTTAGGAATTAAGAATCTCCATAAATCTGAAGGAACCTGATAAGCCATATCGCATCTGAAACCGTCTACTCCCATATCAAGATAATATTTCATCATATTCCACCAATAATTCCATAGATTATCTCTATCTGGTGAATTAAGATTATTTACTTCTGCTAAGTCTCCCCATGCATGCCATACGCCTTCATGCATAGCACCTGGGTTTATTACTTTGCCGTTTTCATCAAGCTTATACCAATCTTTATGTTCTTTGATTAAATCACAATCTATTGCTGTATGATTTATGACTAAATCCATGATGAACTTAATATTAGAATCATGGCATTTTTTTATAAAGGATTTAAGCTGATCAAAGGGTTTAACTTTTATAGAGTTATCTATAAACATATCAGCAATTCTATAATAATCTTTTGGAGAATATAAACTTCCGCTAAAACCTGCATAATGGAATGGGTTTACCCAAATTGCGTTGAAACCCATATCTTTAATTCTATCAACCTGTTCTTCCCATCTGGGAATTGAGCCAACAATTCTTGGAAAAAGATTGTAGAGTCTGATACCACAGTTATTTTGTTCCATTTTCTACTCCTAAATATTCTTTATATATATTTATCAACATATCACCTATTTGTTTTGCTTCTTTATAGCTTCTTGTCTGATAGAATTCTTTTATATCAGAGTCTGTTTTGATTCGTATAAAATGCATTTCTTCTTTATTTTCTTCAACTGTTGAAAAGTCTATCCCTTTCCACTTTTCTAAATCAAAATCAAGATTTACAGGAGGTTCACGCATATCTTGATTAAAAAAGATTCTTTCATTTTTTATTTCAACTCTCATGTTTTGATAGCTTAAATTTTTGCCTAAGAAGAAAAATAAGAGGAAAAAGAATAATAGAAACAGCCATTCATCCCATTGTTGGGTTTTAAAACCATTATATCTGAAAAATAGGATAGGAACAAAAAAAGCTACGAATAAAAAGAATATTCCTAGAACATTTTCTAATAAAGGATAATAGGAAAAACCTATAAGTTTATTATTATTGAGTATTTTTAGTATCATAAACTATTTATTCTCATTTGTTACGACAAATACTTTCCATTCATTGTCTTCGGCACTTAATTCAATCTTTTTGGATATTAATTCTGTAATAGTAGATCTGGCTTCATTTGGCATTACAAGAAAGACTCCTGGTTCAACATTTTTCTCAAGTGATTCTTTATCTGATATTAAAAGGTCTATACCTTCTTTTGTAATAAAATCTCTATTTGGATTATCTGTTACCAATTTAAAATTCTTTCCAGTATAGAAATACCATCCATACAATGGTGCTTTACAAAAAATAAATTTACTTGCTGGCATTCTAGCAATTCTTTGTAAAATATTAAATTTACTAGATAAATATGAATCTTTTGAAAGAGGTTCATTCCCGAGAATTGCTGGAACAGTAAAGAGTATGAGACTGGGTATCAACATTGCAGAAGGGATAAGAACGCTCTTGTTTAGTTTTTTAATCATAAAAGCAACCATTATAAGAGCAGAGAATAACCAGAATATACCTGTGAAAATCTGAGTTTGCGATATTACTCTTGCGGTTTCAAAATTAATGAAACCATAGATAACAAGAAACATACCAATAATTGAAGAAGAAATTGCAAAAATCATATTATGTTTTCTTCTTAATTTAATAGTATTAAGACAGGCTTCTGATTTATCGTCTTTTTTGAAATATAATGCTTGAAAGGCGGGTGCAGTCAATAGTAAAAGAGGTGGAAGAGATGACATGAAATTAGTAAAATCTCTTGAAGTCATAAATAGGCGAACTATATATGGCAGTAAAGCCCATGATACTAAATAAGTAACGACTGGATCTTCCTTAAAGTCTTTAATCTTATTCTTTAATTCCTGCAACCAGATAGATGTCCATGGAAATACAGCGAAAATAGGAAGGATTAAAAACAATAAGAATGGTACACCGTTATAGTTGTTGAAGAAATTATTATAAGGAAGTTTGAATAAGAGATAGGTAAAAAGACCTGGATTAATTAATACTTGTATGATATACCAACCTAAGCCAATAACAATAAAAATTAAGAAACCAATGGGTGTGTAGTAAAGTCTTTTTATTTGTTTTTTCTGACCAGTAAAAACGGCAACTATTGTAATTGCAATTATAGGTAATAAAACTCCAAAACCACTAAGCAAAAAGGCAAAAGAAAGAATTACCCAGAATGTATATCTTAATAGTTTTGATGGTTTATTTAGGTAATAAAAGAAAGTTAAACATAATAAAGATTCAAATGCGGTACAATATGCTGCGGGAGATATGATTCTGAATGATAATTGGAATAAAGCTGATGTACATAATAATAAGCAAGAAATGACAGCACATTGATACCCAAAAAATAGTTTTGCTATAAGATAAATAAATAAAGCTGTTAAACCTGCCGCAATACTCAAAAAGAATCTTGCTCCAAATTCAGTGTTTCCAAATAATTTGATACCAAGAGATGTAAACCAATAGACTCCTAGAGAATTTTCAAAGTGTATTTCTCCAGCAAAAATTGGTGGTGAGAAATCATTTGTATCTACCATATGACGGGAAATTGATGCTATTAAAGCTTCTGAGGGTTCTAGAAGACCCATTGTACCGATATTGAATAAAATAGGAAACATACCCGCCAGAAATATGATTAAAGGCAGATAGCTTAGTAATTTTTTATTAATTGTCATTGTTATTGATTTGTGCCTACTTATATCTTTTTATCAGTATTTTACAATTATTTCAGTAATAATACAATAGACTATTTTTAGAGATTACTCTATATGAAGTCTACGCATTTGTCATAAACGTATAGCTTTCAGGGCTAAAGCCCATACGCTATACTTATTATGGCAAATGCGTAGACTTATAGAACCATTTGAATTTGTAGTCTACCCATTGTCATAAACGTATAGCTTTCAGGGCTAAAGCCCATACGCTATACTTATTATGGCAAATGCGTAGACTTATAGAACCATGTGAATTTGTAGTCTACCCATTGTCATAAAC
>JAEEGL014426420.1_pt1 | contig 40419 bp, 41 predicted proteins | sample 9134231 | NCBI WGS metagenome assembly JAEEGL01 (sample SAMN16246548, study PRJNA631951) | gut metagenome | biome: gut microbiome; feature: rumen; material: fiber-attached | host: Bos | place: Iran: Karaj | collected 2018-10
AAATCTAGATACAGGAGTAGAATCATCTATATCTGCAACATCACTTAATACAAAATTACAATTCTCTTGATATTTAATTTGACTACTAATATAATCTAAAGCTCCCATAATAGTTTTCTCTTCACTAACAATAGTATTACTCTTTAAATCTAACATACCAGAAGATAAACTAAATGTACTAAAATTATAATTTAATTCATCACTAATATCTTTTAAAATATTTAATACTCTACCCTTTTCTACAGTATTAACTGTAATAACAGGTATTCTAGCTTTTAAATATCTCTTTAAATGTTCTTTTGCTTCCTCGTAATTCACTTTTACTCACTCCATTTTATTCTATTATTTCTTATAATCATTAAAAGATTACCAGTATCATCTACTGAAACAGCTTCTTCTTCTAATATTTTATATGATTCATTTAATTCTCTTCTTAAATCATTATTCAATCTAGAATATTCTTCTTCACTAATTTGTTTTAATTTCATAATCTTTTTAATAAATTCTATATCTTTTCTAAAATTTAATAATATTAGATCTAAATAATATTGATCAGAATACATATCTCTTAAATTAGTAATAATACTAGTAATAGAACTCTTAAATCTATAATATATTAAATCAATTAATTTAGGTTCTAACATATAACTAAGATTAATATTAACATTTTCCTTACTTAATTTATCTAATATCATATAATTATTAGATTTCTTTAATTCTTCAATACAAGATAACCATTCATTATAAGTCATCTTAGTTACCTCTCTTTATTTCTAAAGGAGGTTCTATACTCCAATTAGGTAACCTAGTTTTAATACTAGTATCTTTCTTATTAGTAACCTTCTTATTATCTTTTTCTTCTTTAATCTCTTTAAAACCATTATTAGATTCTTTTTCATTAGATAATATTCTAAATTTATCACTAGCTTCCATTAAAATCTATGTTCCTTTCTCCATTATTATTTATATATTTATTAACATTTAATATATTTAAGAAAGTATCCAATTCTTGATATTTATTATTATTATCTTTTAATATATTAGAATAATCTACTATTTCAGCTAAAGTTAACTCTAACTTACTCATATAATCATTATAATCTTTATCTTTTAACATCTTAGTTAAATTATTCTTTTTAACTAATTTAAATAATAAAATAATATCACTAACTACTAATAAAATAGATAATATAGATAAGAAAGTACTATTACTTAAAGTTAAGAATAAACCAACTACGCCAATAATATTAACTACTATCATAACAACTAATAAATCTCTATCATTATTAGAATACTTATTATCTAAATATATTTTTAAATCATTAGAAATATTCTTAATATTAGATCCATCATTAGTTCTAGTATTAAATTCATCTATATTTATTTCAATATTACCTCTAAATAAAGAAGCATTTAAATCATTAAATACATCTTTAATAAAAGGTGTAACATAAGCTAAAACAATCTTTTGAGTCTCATTAGAAATATTAAATAAATCTTTAAATATAACTATATTAGTAAATAAAGACAATAAATCAGTACTAACATCTAAAGCACCTTGTTCTTTAACATATAACTCTTGTGCTTTAGCTCTATCTCCATTACAATTAATAATTAAATTATTTAAAACATTTTCTTTTCTATATTTCTGTTCTTCATCTTCATATTCAAATATTAAAATCTCTATTATTTTATCAATACTTTTATTAGTACTAGATTTATTAGTAATACTTTCTAAATGACTTAATACTTTTTCATAACTATTAGTAACTTCTAAATTATGCATTAACATACTAGAATCTTTACAATAAGAATTAATATAATTAAAAGTATCATTATTCAAATTAAATTCATTAATAAAATTCTTCCAAGTATCTACATTAGTATCATAAATAATTTTATTATTAGCTAAATCATTTAACCAACCATTTATTTTTCTTAGAACAGCTTCTTTAGCTTCATCACCAAATACACCATTACTTACTAAATCTAATACAGTAACAAAATCACTATCCATACTAGTAGGATTTTGTAATGATAAATATTTAGATAACCATCTTAAAGAAGAATCAACTCTATCATACTTTAAATTAATTAAAGTAAAGAATAAAGCTGTTTTATGAGCGTTCTTTCTCATACTATTATTTACTTCTTTATTACAATTATCTTTATCATCTAATACCCAAAAAGCAACAGCAGCTAAAGCATTAGCTAACCAATAACCTGGATTATTTAATAATACTTTATTCTTTAAATCTACTAAAGCATTTTCATCTATATTACTATTATTAATAGCATCTACTAAAGATAAAGTAGATCTTCTAACACTATCATAATAACCAAATTTCTTTTCTATAATAGAATCATTATACATAATACTTTGTCTAGCATCAGTAATAACAGTAGTTTCTCTTATTTCTTTAACTAAACCATCTATACTATTATTTAAAGTTTGAACTCTATTCTCTATATCAAATATTTGAGAATTAGTATCTCTAACATTGTTTAAAACACCATTTAAACCTTTAGCAACAGCATCTAAATTACTCTCTATAGCATCTAAATTAGCAGCAGAAATAGCTAATGCTTCCATACTAACACTCTCCTATCCTAATAATTATATCATAAATAATTTTATTTTATTTACTAAATTTTAAAAATATGATAAATTATATATAGTTTAAATTTAGGAAGTGAAAAAATGGCAAATAAAAAGACAAAAGAACTAGAAGAACTAGAAAATATTGAAGAAGAAAAAATAGAAAAAAAAGAAAAGCCAAAAAAATCTAAATATGAAAGAAGAAAAATAATCTTAAAAATAGTTGGTTGGATTATGGCTCTAGCTATGATATTTGGTTCATTAATATCTATCTTCGGAATGTTAATTTATTATAATTAAAAAAATACTATTTAAAATAGTATTTTTATTTTGCATTCTTCTTTAAAAGATCTCTAATTTCTTCTAATAATTTTTCCTCATTAGTCTTAGTAGGAGCATCATCTTTCTTTTCTTCTTTCTTCTTACCAAGATTAATTAATTTATTAACTCCTTTTAATATAATAAATAATACAGCAGCCATTATAATGAAGTTAATAATAGCAGTTAAGAAATGACCCCAATTAATATAATTACCAGTATCAAATATTTCTAAATGACCACTAATATCTGCACCACCAATACAATTAATTAATGGATTAATAAAATCTTCAGTTAAAGCATTAACAAGACCTGCAAAAGCAGTACCTATAATAACACCAACTGCCATATCCATTACATTTCCTCTTAGAATAAATTCTTTAAATTCACCAAAGAATCCTTTACTTTTTTCTTTTACATCATCAATTTTTCCCATCATAATCACCTATTTAATATAATCTTTATTATTTCTTTTTAATTCAGCAAAATTCTTATCTAAATTAGTATATGCATCATAAAAAGAAAATCTTCTCTCACTTTCTATATCATTATTATCGATTATTCCTTCAAAACTGTCAAGAGCATCTTTTAACAAAGAAACATATCTCTCTTCAATCATATAATCTATTACAGAAGATAATAATTTTCTATTAGCAAAAAGAAATAAATATGCAGTATAAATATCTCCCATAGCAGCATAAGCTACTTTTTCAATCATTTCATAAGCAGAAATATCTAATCTATCAATTCTTTTTCTATCTAAAGTAAAATCATCGTCTTTAATACTAAAATCTACACCACGTAATCCAAAAGAAGCCATACAATATTTAATTAATATATGAGCCAAATCATCTTGTTGTAATAACATAGCTTTCTTTCTAGCATCATTATTACTACTAATAAATAAATATTTATTATCTGGTACACTATCTTCTAAAACATCTTTAATATCAAATAATACATATTTAATAGCATCTACAGCATTCTCATAACCTTGACTCTCTCTAGTAGCATAAAATATATCATCAAAATCCTTTATCTTACATTCTTCTAAATTCATATTTATTCACCCTAAGGATTATATATAGAACCAACAAACCAAATATCTTGAGTATTTTTATCTCTTATAATAACCATATGAGGTTTATTAATATTTATTATTACAGGTTTCTCTTCTTCAATAAGAGCACTTTCAGCAAAAGCAAAACCAGTTGCAGCAGCAGCTTTAACACCGTCTTCACTAACTTCTATATGAGCTTTATGTTTAGCTTTACTAATATATAAATCTACTTTAGAAATCTTATTAAAATTAGCTAATTCAGCAGCAAACATATCTTTAACACCTAAATTAATTAAACCTTCTAACAATTTAATTTCAAAATCAAATTTATATTTAGGCATATGTACAGCTAAAACATCTTTCTTAGCTCCTATTAATTTATTTAAATCTTCTACTATAACCTTATCATTAACTTTACTAATATATTCATCTAAATTATCTGGCATTACAACAATATATTCTAATTCTGTCTCATTAATTTTCTCTAAAGGTAAAGAAAGTAAAGTTAATTTCTCATCCACATAATACTTAATATCAGCAACATGACGAAATTCATCATACATAGTAGGAATTAATTTATCTTTATTACCATTAAATTCTCTATCATAAGTATTAAGAGGATCAAAAGGATATTTCCAATTTAAATCTATAGCTAAAGCATTAACTAATACTATTTTACTACCAGATATATCATCAAATAATTCAGGAATCATATCAAAAGTTTTCTCTTTAACATAATTATTAACATTAATAGGAGATGACATATCATCATAAAATACATCAGCACTATGTCCACTTTTTAATGAATTAACATATGCAGGTTCAATAGCATCTTTAAAAACATCATTAATAAAAATAGCATTAGATATACCAATTTTCTTATCTACATTTTTAATAGTATATCTTCTATATTTATCTAAAACTTCTTTTAATTGATTTAAAGTATCTCCATCAGCACCTTCTTGTACTAAAAATAAAGCTTCTCTAATAGATAAAGGACTATAAATAACATTATTCTTCTTATAATCATTCTTTAAAAAAGCAAAATCTAAATCATTATCTTGAACATTAGGATCATTTATTTCAGGATCCTTTTTAATAGGTTCTACTTCACCATTATTACTATTATTATTGTTTAATTCTTCTACTTTATTATCCCTTTTATGTAATATAAATAATACTCCTGTACCAACAACAGCCATTAATAAAACACAAACAACAAAATATTCTAATTTACTACTTCTATTATCCATTTTTATTCCTCCAATAAATAAGACTTATCTATACTTACTAATATCTTATTCTCCTTATCATATTCTATCATACTAACATCACAATTTAAACCATAACCGAATAATAAATCTTTATATTTACTAATATCACTATCTTCTAACTTCTTCTTACTATCACTATTCTGTTTATAATTATCATCTAAATTATATATATTAATACCATTAATTTTATTATTATCTTTCTCTATAAAATTAAAACATTCATCATTAATACAAAACCCATTATCAATTCTTTTAATATTAGAATATTTATATACTACACTAATACTAGATTCTAAAATACCATTACTACTATAAGATATTTTATATAAATTACTACTACTAAAAAATAAACTAACTAATAAGAAAAACATAATTAATAATATTTTATTCTTATTAACTCTATTCTTCTTTAATAAAACAAATACTACTATAGTAATAAAGAAAATAACTATACAACATATAAAACTAAATTTTAATTTATCATTATTAGAAGGTTTATCTACCACTAAATCTACTAAAGTATCATCACTACTAAAATCTCTATATTTAATATTAACATTTAATAAACCATCTAAATATCTATTACTAGTATTAGTAGTTTTAATACTTAAATTTAATACTTTTTCTTCTTTACTCTTAAATATATCACCATTACTAATATTACTTAATTTATAACTAATAATATCTTTATTAGGTGAATTAATAACTATATCATCTACTTTAATATCTAAATCCATATTATTAACTAAAATAATTTTATATTCTAATATTTGATCTTTATTATTAAAAATAGCTGTATTATCTACAATATTTATTCCATTAGAATAATTAATTAAAGAAATATCTTTAATATCTATTTCACTAGCTCTTACAAAGCACGATATAAAAAACATAAATATTAAGAAACCTAATCTCTTCATATTAACACCTAATAATAGTATATCACATATTTAATTTACTCTTAATATCATTTATTATTTTTTGTACTTCTACAATAGATTCATCTAATAATTCTATTCTATAAGTATTAAATCCTTTTAATCTATCTAACTTATCTATAATATTATATTTCTTATAATTAAATATATGCGTATAATTATCAAATAATACTTTATATTTATTATTCTTATTATTTATTAAATAACATTCTTCATTATTAATATTAAATATATTATTCTTAATAATCATACATTCAATATTACCATACACTATTAATTCAGAAATATATTTATTCTTAAATTGATTATAATCTTCTATTTTACCTTCTATAGATAAACATACTGACTCACAATTTAATTTCTTTAAACTATCTATACTATAATCATTCATAATATTTAAATAATAATCACTTCTTATTTTATTATTATCTTTATATTTATTAATACTACCTAATTCACTACATAGTAATCTTTCATTAATATATTCTTCTTTTAAATCATTAACTCTATCTAATCTAAGATATATATTATATTTATCTTTATACTTATTATATAAACTGATATTAGAAGTATATATAATATCAATATTATTTCTTATTACAATATTAAATTGATCTTCATTACGTACTAAAACACTAATTTTAGGCTCTATAGAGACATTTTTAATAATATTAGGTATATTTATACTAAAATCATTCTTTACTTTACTAGAACGCATTAAAATAAGTTTGTTAATACACTCTCTTCTTAACTCATTTAAATCTTTAATATTAATAAATAAATTATTATCTAAATCAATATCTAATTTCTCTAAATTAAATATAGTATCCCCTAACTTACTTAATTGTTTTAAAATATTATCTCTACTAACAGGTTGCTTTAAAGCAATATCAGGCTTATTACCAATAACACTTACATTATTAATACCATCACTTAATTCTAAATATATCTCTTTATCTAATTTCCCAACAAATTTACCAAAAATGTTTATCTTTTTAAAATCAACACTATTTAAATAATTGTTTAGTTTTATATCAATAGTTTTTAATACATCACTATTAATTAATTTATCATACATAACTCTATCTTTATTATCTACCATACAGATATTATTCTTTAAAATAGAATTTTTAAGTAATCCTTTACTATCATATAAACTATTAACATACATACCATTATCTATATTCTTAAATCTAATAGCATCTCCTTGATTAAGATCTCTATCTAATTTAATAGTAATATATTTATTATTTACCCCAATTACTTTACCAATCTTTATCCCTTGATGATTAGAAGTCTCTTTATTAATAATATTCTTTTCCTTAAATAAATAACCTAAAGTATAATCTCTATTAAAAGTAACTTTTAAATTATCAATATCTTCATTAGAAAGTTTATCTTCTTTATTATTATAATAACTATCTATTAATCTTCTAAAAGTTCTAGTAACCATAGCAACATATTCTTTAGATTTCATTCTACCTTCTACTTTTAAAGAAGTAATATTACTATCTAATATTTCATTTAACCTAGGTAAAGCATTTAAATCTTTAGTACTAATTAAATAACCAGAATCAACCAGTTTATTATTCTTTTCTAATTTATAATTCATTCTACAACATTGAGCACACATACCTCTATTAGCGCTTCTACCACCATCTAAATAACTAAATAGACAATTACCAGAATAACATACACATAAAGCACCATATACAAATACTTCTTTTTCTATATCAACATTAATATTATTAATATCATCTAAAGAACTTTCTCTATCAAATACTACTCTCTTACAACCTAAATCTTTATAATATTTAATACCATTATAATTATGATTATGAGCTTGTGTAGAAACATGAATATCTAAATCAGGTAATAACTTTCTAGTTAAGTTAATTAAACCTATATCTTGCATAATAACAGCATCTACATTATTTCTATATAAGAATTTTAAATAATTTAATACTTCATTTATTTCTTGATTATATACCATAGTATTAACAGTAACATATATTTTAACACCATAATTATGACATAAATTAATAGCATCAACCATTTCATCATTATCAAAATTATTAGCTAAAGCTCTAGCACCAAACTTTTTACCACCAAGATATACAGCATCAGCACCATTCTTAATAGCAGCTTCTAAACATTCTTTATTCCCTACAGGAATTAATAATTCACTTTTCATAAACATCACCTAAAAAAAGATAGCTATTCGCTACCTTCTTCCAATTCCATTTGTGCCTCTAAAATAGGTCTTAATTGAGGATCATTAGCAAAAGTAGTTCCAGCTTCATAAGCAAGTAATTTCTTATACATTTTGTTATCCTCTATTTTTTCAACATATTCCTCTTTATTCTCATCTATACCATGTTCAAAGAATAAATAGTCATTTTCATCATATCCTGTCTCTTCGTCATAACCAATAGCATAAAAATATCTTTTACCTTCAAAATCAAATTCATCTAATAATAAATATTGACTACCATTGTCTAACTCTAAGATTTGATCTTCAACCATTTGTTCTTCCATATTATCTTCCACCCATTACTCTTTCTGCATCTATATTCTCACTAGTTCTATAAGACATTAATATATCCATTAATTGTTTTCTACCTTCTTCAATCAACGCTCTCTTTTTATTAATACGTTGTTGATCTTCAGGAGATATAGGACCAGGATTCTTTAAATTCATCTCTTCTGCATCTAAAGCAGCAAGTTCAGCATTAAATTTAGCCATTCTACCTCTAATATAGTTAACTAATTGTGCTGGATCAGTAAATGACATTGGATCAATATGTTCATCTTCAGTATCCCTTGGACCACCAGCTGGAGGATTAGATTCACCATCACCATTAGATCCACTATCAGGATCTCCAGCTTTTGCACTTATAGCTTTTCTTTTCTTAACATATTTAGCAAAGAATAGTGAAACAGTAATACCTAAACCAAGAGCTAATAATTTAGCAATACCAGCACCAATTTGAGGAGCACTAGCTATTGCAAATGATTTAGCAATTGAATCAACAACCATTCCTAAGAAAGGAATAACTCCATAAATTGTAAGACCAGCTACAGCAGCTACACCTAAAACAATACCAACTACTTTTAAAATCTTTTTATAATTCTTAGTAACACCAGGTGAACCTAAAGCATGATCGAAATCATATACTGCGCCAAATATTCTATCGAAGAAACCATGTCTATCTTCAGGTGCTCTTTGTAATGTTCTTCTTCTAAATCCAGTTCTACCTCTAGGAGCAGTTACCCTATTAGGATTTGGTTGACCAGCACCTGGTGCAGGTTGACCATTTTGTGATCTTCTAGTTCTAGTTTGATTAGGTTGACTATTTTGAGCACTTTGACCAGGTTGTCCATTTTGTGGTTGACCTTGTCTAGTTTGTGTAGCACCTTGACCTTGTTGGAATCTATTAGCTCCAGCACGATCAAAAAAGCTTTGAGTATAAGTACGATTAGGATCAAAGAAAACTTTCTTCATCACACTAGTTCTATATGCATCATAATACTCATCAACATAGCTCTCACCTTGTTTAGGAACACATGCTCTACCATTTACCCATTTATATTTTTCATGTGGATATGGATCTCTTAATCCAGTCTTAGAATCAACAAATACTTCAACCCCATGACCCTTATAATAGTCTCTTAAATACTTTTCATAAGTTTCAATAGATTCTCCATCTCTTCTAGGTAAAGGAGAAGCAATTCCTATTCCAGGAATAAAACCTCTTCTAGAAATTGATTTAGGAACATCTAAACCAGTTCCACCTTCATTATATAAATATACTACCTTTACATCATCTTCATCAACATAAGCAATATCACCAAAATCATATACTTCTTTATCTCCAACAGTTCTAGATAAAGCTTCTCTAATTCCTAATAAAGCTTTTAATATTTCAGTATCAGCAGAATCTACAACAATACCTTTATATTCAGTTGTAGCAACAGCTTTAGCACTTTTACTACATAACTCAGCAATCTTTTTATTTACTTCAGCAATTCTATGTGCATTTTTTACAGCTAAATCAATAGCCATATAATCACCTCTCACCAATAATTATAACATATTATATTATTTTTTACTATTTTTACTACTTTTATTTAATAACTTATCAAATACTATATTAGCATCTTTCTCAAAATGATAAGTCTTATCTTTTAATCTAATAATAGTTTCACCATTTTTAACTTTATATTTAATATCATTCTTTAAACCAATAACAATATAAACTACATTATAATAAGCAACATTTAAGAATAAATGTAAATAATCATTAGCTACCCAAACAATATAAGGATAACCACCAGTACTAACAATAGTATCACAATTATCACTAATCTTTAAAGCAACTTTTAATTCATTAAAATGATTTAAAACATCATTATCATTATTCATCTCATAAACAATATCACTATCAGTATACATTAATATCTTATATCTAATTAATTTTCTTAACTTATTAAACAATAAAACAACAACTATAACAGATAATAATTCAACAAATAAATTAAACTTATTAAATGAACTATTAATAATACCTAAAATAATAAATGCTATTAAGAAAGAAACACTTAATACTAAAGAATTAACTAAATATTCTCTATATAAATCATTCTTATTATTAATATCTTTCTTAAAAGAATGCATATATATTTCAAAATCATTAATATAATCTTCTGGATGATAATTCTTAACACTCTTGAAATCTTTTCTAGGTAATAACTTCTTTAATAAATCAGCACATTCTAAAGTAAATTGATACTCATCAGTACTAGTCTTTAATACTAAATAATTATTATTCATATCTATTCTATAATATCTAACATTTTCTAATGAATATATTCTAATTCTAGGTAATTCATCAGTAGATTTAGATAAAATACAAATATTATCATCATTCTTCCAAATATAATATTCATGATCATTAACATCACTAACAACATTAGTATTCTCATTAATATTATATTCCTTCATTAAATCTTCTAATATTTTAGTATATAAACCATTAGGACCACTTAAATATAAACTAATATCATCTTCATATTCTTCTATACTTCTATATCCTCTTTTTCTAATAGCATATAAATATCTACTCTTAGCATTCATTAATTTAACACTAAAATAAGAATAAACTAAAGTTAATATTAATAAAGTTATTAAGCTTAAAAAATAACCTATCATAGAGAACTCTAAAATATATAATACTAAAATAGTAAATATAATAGATAAAGTACCAAATATAGATACTAATACATGATCATAATTATTACCTGCATTACTATATATATTTCTTAAATACATATCTCTAATATATTTAAGTTTATTCTCATAAGTTTCAACAAATTCTTTTGCTTTTTCACTATCGTTCATATACATACCTCTTTATTCTATTTAATTATAATATATTTTTTAAATAATAAAAAGACTAAAAATTAAAAACCTTTAAAAAATTAAAGGTTTTATTTTTCTAAAATAACAGCACTTCTACATAATAAATCATGTAAACTTCTACCATCATCTCTAACAAACATAAAAATTAATAAAATAAATGATAATATATAAGATAAAAAACTTACTAAACCATTTACTAACAACCAAACACCCTTTGATCCTAATATGAGACTTAAAACACTAATACCATCAAATAAGATATTATCTACAATAATAGCCCTCAAGATAAATAAACCAGGTCTTAAATCAACCGTTCCCATAGGAATAATCCTTAATCTAAATATCCTTTTACCTAAAGTTCTACCATTAAATAAAAACCCCAAAATACCGAAATAAAAAAATGTAACACCTAATTTAATAATAAATAAATTACTACCTGCTTTATTTAAATCATATTCTAAATTAATTAATTCTCCATTAGTCATCTCATCATCATTAAAAGAACTAGTTAATTTATCACTTAATTCTAAATAGTTATTATAATCATTTTCAAAAAAAGGTAACGAAAAAATAAAACTCGAAATAAACATAACTATAATCATATCAATACAATAAGCAAGTACTCTTTTATATTTCATAAGAATCACCTAGAAAATTATATCATAAATTAATATTTTGTTCTTTTCTTTTTATCTTAACATAATTTAAATAATCAATAACTTTCCCTGAATTAAAAAATACTTTCCAAGCATCTACACTAGTCATTAATACCTCCATTTCTAGAATAAAACTCTACCTTTATTCAATTTAATTATAACAATAATTATTATTAAATAGAATAATAAACACGCAAACATTTGTTTAATTTAAAGAAACCCTTTTAGTATCACGTAAAATATATTTACATTAAAAAAAGACACATATGTGTCTATTTTAAACCAACTGCTTCAAATGTATATAATATCTTAATTTTTCTATTATATCTATTCTCAGAACTAGATAAATATCTATATTGATTAGGAGTAACAATAACAGCTCTCATCTCACTACCATAGAAAGCATTAGCCATTGTTTCTAAATCACTACATTCAACATAATTAACATTATCTACTTTAATATTAAATTTTCTCTTAATATTAGTTTGATTATCTTTTAAAATACCAACCTTTTTATTAGTTAAACTGTATACTTTCTTAGTAAGATTATTATCAAAAGTAACAACATAATATGTCTTAGTTTCATAATTACGATGATCTAAACTATCTAAGAAATCATAATTATATTGTAATCTATATATAGCAAAACCCATACCACAACATAATAATATAGTAAGAAGTCTACCACTAAAATATTTATTATATGACATAGCAATTAATATTAAGAATACTAATAAACAACTAACATATATAATAAAGTTTCTACTAAATGCATGAGTTTCTATCAAACCTATTAATAAGAAAATAAAAGTTAAACCTAAAATAGTATTAAATAATAAGAATAAATTATCTTTAATAAAATAGAATACATTAACAATAAAATGTTTAGATTTCTCTCTCTTAACTTCTTTTACTTCATCAGTATCTTCTTGCTCATAATCATATATCTTTTTAACTTTTCTTTTACCTAATTTTTTATTTTGTTTCATATAATCAGAAACAAAAATATTATAAAGTACTTGTGTGTTTTCAACTAATTTTCTTTTTTCTTCTTCTTTTCTCTTCTTCTCTTCTTTAGAAGATTCTTCCTTATCATAAGAAGCATCAACAATCTCTTCTTTATCTTCTTTAACTTCTTCTTTTATCTCTTCTTTAGATTCTTCAGTGTGAGGCTCTTCTACTTTTACTTCTTCAATTTCTTTTTCAGGCTCTTTCTCTTCAAGAACCTTTTCCTCTTTAACCTCTTCAACTACTTCTTCTTTAATGACTTCTTTATCATTTATTTTTTGTTTTAAATCATCTTTTTTTACAGTTTCTATTACATTAGATTCAACTTTTTTCTCATCATCTTTTAACTTAGGTAAATCAGATTTATCAATAGTTTTAATCGTTTTACCAGAAGTTTGTTTTTTCTTTAAATCATTCTTATTTACTGTAACACCAGTAGTAGATGCTTTAGTATTCTTTTTTCTAACAGTAGCAACAACATTACTCTTTTTCTTTACTTTAACTTTAGATGAACTATTTAAAGAAAGATTTTTCTTAGTTTGTTTTTTTACACTACGTCTTTTTTTCTGAGTTTTAGAAAAATTCTTAGCCATCACTTTCACCCCAACACACATTATAAATATATCATAATTTCAATTTAAAATAAATTAAAAATTTAATTTGCTTTATATAATATTACATACTCAAAAAATAATCAAATTTATAACACAAAAAAAAGATAAATATTATTTATCTTGTAACATCTTTAATAAATCTATTTTAAACATATCTTTACTAGCATTAGCTTTGCTAATCATAATACCTTTATAAGTAGATAATTCAGATTTATGACCTTCTAATAATATATCAGAAGGAGTTATAGTTTGTAACATAATTGTTTGTTCTTTAACATATACAGTATATATAAGTTTTACATCACCATGAACTTGAGAAAACATACTATCACTAGGTAATTTTAATTCATAAGTTTCAGTACCAGCTTTTTTATTTTGACTAGTCATTTCACCAACAAATTTACCATTTCTTAAATCGGGATAATATTCAAAGTTTAATTTCTTATAAGCTAACATATTATATTTCTTTAAAGCTCTCTCTAATTTCTTAAACTCGTTCTCATTAATATAATCTAAAACGTATCCTTTCATATTAATACCCCCTGAATCCTTTTCATGCTTAAATTTTAGCATAAAAGACACAATACGGTCAAATTTTGCTATAACTTCCAGTAATAAATCTTATCCCTTATTGCGAGATATATTATAGCATAATATACTATAAAGTCAAATTATACCCATAAAAAAAGCCCTAAATAAGGCATTTTTTATATATCTTGAACATATTTTAAATTAAATCCTAGATTTAAAGATTGATCATTATGTAATAAATTTTCATAAGAATTTACTTTATATCTAACTCTAACTACTAAAGTTTTATTTGTATTATAAAGTAATTTATCACCAATATTTATATTAGAACCATCACTATATTTAACAGTATACTCTATATAATTAGCTAAAGTACCTTCTATTGGAGTAATACTAAATTCACTTAATTTAGCATCTAAAGAACCATTATTAATAACTTGAATACTAAATTCATATATTTCATTAGGTTCACTTAAATTAATATTAAAACTAATAGAAGTATTATCCGTAATAGTAGGAGCAGCAAATGGAGTATAATTATTATTTGCAGTAGGAGCTACATTTGTTAAATAAATAGACCAAGTATTACCATCTATACTAGTATTACCACCTACACTTATAGTATCTCTTAAAGATGCATAACCAGCACCCATACATACAAGTAATAAAACAATAATTAAATATAAATTTCGTCGTTTTTTATCTATCTTTCTTCTATATCTTTTCATACTCATATTCCTACTCTATATATATTATATAATTTTAAGCATTTATTTACAATAAAAAAACTAATTATATTTTATAATTAGTTCCTTCATTTTCATTAATTTCCTTTAAAATATCCCTCATAATATCTTTTCTACCACGATCATAATCTACTTGAACTAAATCAAAACCAGGTCTTCTATTACCTTCTATTAAAGTACAACCGTCTTCTGTAACAGCAACATCCCAACCAACTACATGAATATGATCATTTACTAAAGCAGCATCTAATACTGTTTTCTTAACAATATCCCAATTAGGAATCTGAAATCCATCAAATTTAATACCACTCTTAGGATGCTTCTTAAAGTGATCTAAATCCTTATTAATAGCATCTCCAACTAATTTACCAGTTTCTTGATCTATAATACAACCCATACCACCTTGATGGAAATTATCTACATCAGCTTCTCCATTACCAATTCTCATAAAAGAACCAATAATTCTACTTTTACCATTATAACCAAAAGTCATTATTCTTAAAGTATTAACACTACTAGAACATAATTCACTTATTTTATGATGTTGAATAACATATTCTTCTAAGAAATAACCTTCATTTAATTTATTAAAAAACTCATCAATATCTTTAATATCTTTACTATATTTCTTTTCTACACCATGACCACCCAAACCATCAATTGGTTTTAAAATAAATACATCATGTTTCTTTAAAAATTTCTTTAATTCATCTTTAGTACCTTGATAAAAGAAATCTCTACTAATATAATCTTTAAAATTAACTAAAAAATTAGGTTTAATAGTAAAAAATGTCTTATACTCAGAAGGACTAACTATCTCATAAAACTTATCTTGATCTTTAATAGTTACATATTCCTTTAATTCATCTTTACTTCTTTTATAAAATTCATAATTTAAATAATCACTATAACCACAACCAGTAAGTCTCATACAATTTAAAAAATTACAAAATAAACTTAATCTACTTCTACCAGTTTTTTCTGAAATAGGTTTTAAATTATTCCAAAACTTTTTCATATTACCATTTAAAGCATAAGATATCATACTCATATTAATCACCTCTTAAATTATATATTATTTTAATATAAGAATAAAGAGTAGTTTACACTACTCTTTTTAATTCAACTATTGTCTCCCCATCATTAAAACCATCTAAATAATATTTATCAACTCTTTTATCATGTTTTAAATACTCTTTAGTAGCATTCTTTAAAACTCCCTGACCTTTACCATGTACTATAACACATTTATATTGTTTTAAATGAATACAATCTTTTAAAAATGAATCTATAACTGCTATACATGTCGCACCTGTCTCCCCATGAATATCTAAATGAGGACATTTTGCTAAAAAAGGATTATTCGTAATTTTGTTCATATAAATTCTTTACTTCAGTAATATTAGGGAAACTAGATCTACCACCTTTTTTAGTAGTAGATAAACTTCCAGCAATATTACCAAATTTAACAGCTTTCTCTAAATCTCCATCTTGCATTATAGAATAAGCAAAACCAGCTCTAAAAGCAGCACCAGAACCAGTAGTATCAATAGTATCTACTTTTAAAGATGGACTAACTTTAATTTGATTATTAACAAAATACATAGCACCTTTAGCACCTAATGTAATAATAATATGTGTATTTTGATGACTCTTATGAATCTTTTGATACATAGAAACTAAAGTTTCAGGTCTATTAAAATCTGCTTTAACACCAGCTAATGCTTCAGCAAATTCTAAAGAACAAATACAATATTTAAACTTATGAATAATATCAGAAACATATTTAGTAATAATACTAGCATCTAATATTGAAGTTACTTTAGGAAATCTCTCTAATACTTGTTTATCTGCAACTGGATCATATCCATCACAAATAATTAAATCAGGAGTAAAATCATAATCTAATTTCTTACAACTAACATATTTATCATAAATATTAAATGATGTATGTACTTTAGTATTTTTATTAGTAATATTTAAAGTAATAGTAGTATCAGCATCATATACTTGTTCTAAATAACGCATATCAATATGTACTGATTCAAACTCTTTCTTAATTCTAGTACCAAATACATCATTACCTAAAACTCCAGAAAAAGAAACATGAGCACCCCATTTAGCTAAACAATAAGCCATATTAGCACCACTACCGCCACCACAGCCTTGTTTTTCAGGGAATTCCATAACAGATCCTTCTGCTGGCATTTGATCTACATCTAAGTTAATATCATAACAACATCTACCTATAGCAATAACTTTTATCATTACAATCACCTTTTATTCTAAAATTATTATAGCAAAATTAATTAATAAAAAAAAGACTAATTAATTAGTCTTATTTATATCTATGGAATCCTTCTCCAGAAGTCTTACCTGTTTTACCTTCAGATATTAATTTATTTAAAACTTCACTCATACCTTTATAATTATATGGTAACATCATCTTTTTAAATAAAGGATTAAATACACCAGGTACTTTTTGATATTGAGAAACAATATTCTTTGCAGTCTCTAAACCAACTATATCTAATATCTCAAATGGTCCTCTAGGAGCACCAGTTCCATATTTCCATGCATTATCAATAGTTTTAGGATCACTAATATCATTAACATATAAATCCATAGCACACATTAAGAATGGAACTAATAAACTATTTAATAAATAACCAGATTTCTCTTTATTAACTTTTAAAGGAATCATATTAATAGCTTCCGCAAATTCAACTATTTCATTAAAATATTTATCTTCTACATTATCATGTCTCATTATTTCACTAATATTATTCTTCCAAATAGCATTAGCAAAATGCATAGCAATAAATTTATTAGGTCTACCAGTATATTTAGCTAATTTAGAAGGAAGTAATGTAGAAGAATTAGTAACAATAACAGTTTTTTCAGGTAATAAAGAAGCAATACTAATAAAAAAAGCACTCTTAACATCAAATATTTCAGTAATAGATTCTACTAATAAATCACAATCTTCTAAAGCAGTCTTTTGATCAGTCTCAATTCTAATAAAATCTCTAGCACTTTCTAATTTTCTATAACATTCATCTTTATTAAATTCTTTAGGAGCAATACCTTTAGCATAATTAACATAATCTATACCTTGTTCTGCCATACCTTCAATACATTCTCTATATGTATCATATAAATTATTAATCTTCTTCTCAGTTTCTTCTCTAGGATCTTCTTTTCTTATTAAAATAGTAACATTAAAGCCACAATATGCAGCTTGAAAAGCTATTTGACTACCTAACACTCCTCCACCAGCAACTGTAATATTCCTATATTCCATATAATCATCACCAATTATATTATACAAAATATCTCAATATATTTTTTTTAAATTAAATATTATTAACGTTATATTTACAAAATTATTAAAATAATTATAAAACCATGTATAATATATATTAGGAGGTAAAAATGAAAAAGGTAGAATTAATAAATAAAAGTATTGCTGCAGCATTATTAATCGGATTAGGGAATTATGCCTTATTAAAACTAGGTAATCCAATAGGACCTATTATATTTGCATTAGGACTATTAGGAGTATGTTATATGGGATTAAATCTATTTACTGGAAAATGTGGATTCTTATTCCAAGATAAAATAAAAATAACAGACTTATTACTAATATTAATATTCAATCTATTAGCAGGTTACTTATTTGGATTAGCATTCTCAGTAGCAGATTGTGATGTAATGAATAATGCTATAGCAAAAGTAGATACATGGAATATATCATGGGCATTCTTTATAAAAAGTATTCTATGTGGAGTAATAATGTATATAGCAGTATATATGTATAAAAAAGGAACACCATTAGGCATAATATATGGAATACCATTATTTATCTTCTGTGGTTTCCAACACTGTATAGCCAATATTATTACATTAGGAGTAGCAAGAACATTCTCTCCATCAATCTTTATTTGTATCTTAGGTAACTTTATTGGATCATTATTTATTTGGTATATATCTAAAGAAATAAATATAGAAGAACCTAAAAAGAAAACAATAAAAAAGACTAAATAATTTAGTCTTTTTTTATTTATACTAATTCTTTCTTATTATATCTAATATAACTACCTACTATAAATATAATACTAATTAATAAACTACATATAATACACCATATATTAATACTTACATCACTTAATACATTTCTAACATCAGCTAATGTATATATACTAAAATATTTAAAGAAAGATACTTTATCACTTAATTCACTAATAACATTTAAAAAATAAGAAATAAATACTAAACCTAAACTAATACCAATACTTTTCTTATTCTTATGTAAAAAAGTAGAAATAAATAAATTAATAGCAAAGAAAGGAACAGCAATAAATAAAGGAGTAATACTCAAATATATAAATTGTTTATGTTCAAAGTCACAACTAATACTTAAACCAATATAATTAAATATACCGAATAATACTATTAAAGAAACAATATATATAATACTAACTATTAACTTATTAGTAATAATATTATTTCTCTTAATAGGTAAATTACTTAAATATTCTATTGTCTTATCATTCTCTTCTTTTAATAAAATATTACCACCTAAGAAAGAAGAATATATACCAATAATTAATAATACAAACATAAACCCTTCTGTCTTAACCCATCCATAAGCAGTATCTATAGAAGACATATCCATATTAAAAGCTTTTAATAATTCAGGAGGAAATACTTCCATTAATTCATCTATACCACTCATAGCTTCATCAGTAACAAAAGTAGGATACATTAAATAAACTACTAAAAATAATACTACTAATATAGTTAACCAAATAATAAAACTTTTAAAATTAACTTTAAATTCTCTTTTTATCATATTATCACCTACTTATAATAATTTATAAATAAATCTTCTAAAGGTATCTCTTCTATTAATACTTTATCTATATCATATTTATTTAACTTATTAATCAATATATTAGGATTTAAATCATTAAATAAAACTATTTCATTATCACTTTCTCTAACTACTTTAAGTTTTAAATCACTCTTAATCTTTTTAACATCTTTAGAATTAATTATTAAATAAGTAAAATTATCTTTCCTAACATTTTCCATAGTATCTTCTTTAATAATCTTACCATCTTTAATAAAACCAACTCTATCACATAAACTAGATACTTCATTTAATACATGAGAACTATATAAAATAGTAGTACCCTTCTCTTTCTCTTTTAAAAGGATTTCATGTAATACATTTTGCATAATAGGATCTAATCCACTAGTTGGTTCATCTAATATTAATAATTCTGGTTCATGCATTAAAGCAAGAACTATACCAACCTTTTTTAAATTACCTAAAGATAAATCTTCTATCTTTTTATTTTCATCTATCTTCAATAATTTAACTAATTCTTTCCTTCTCTTAGATAAATCTTTATCATAAAAAGATTCATGATAATTAAATATATCTTTAACTTTCATATCATCATATAAATTAATCTCACTAGGTAAATAACCTATTACTTTTTTGATATTAATATCATCTTTATCCAAAATATTACCTTTAAATAAAATATTACCACTAGTTTTATTTAATAAACCCATAATAGTCCTAATAGTAGTACTTTTACCAGCTCCATTAGGTCCTATAAAACCATATATTTCACCATAATTTAATTTAATAGAAACATCTTCTATACCTTTAACTTTACCATAATACTTCTTTAAATGATCTAATTCTAATATATAATTACTCATATTGTTCACCAAATATATTATAACATAAAAAAAGACTAATAAATTAGTCTTTATTTCATATCAAATTCAGCTAAACCATCAATAAATATAACATCATCTAATAGTTTAATATCATTATCTTTATTAGCATTATATAATACTGGAACATTATTCTTAGGTTCTTCTTCAGTTAAGCCAATTAATTTAACATCATAATTAAGAATAATATCAGAACCTTCTCTTTTATAAAAATCATTTAATTCTTCTTTAATCCAGAAAGATCCTTCATCATTAAAATTAACTCTTTGCCATTTATTTCTAAATCCTTGACCTCTAAATACAGTAACTTTTCCATCAAAATCTACTTCTACTTGACTATTAGTACAATCTTTAGATATACCATAATACTTCTTACTATCTATATCTTGAATAATATGATAAAAATAAAATTCAGTTTTTTCTAATTTAATATCATATTTCTTATAATAAAAAGTATCTATATATTTAAATCTTTTCATTTCATAATTAGATTTAATTTTATTAATATGTCTCTTATATAATATAGGACCAAATATAAATAATAAAACTAAGAAACCAATTACAAAAATAGTTCCATATTTCCATACATTACTAAAATCAAATTCTCCATTATCATAACTTAAATAAGCTATTAAACAAAAACCAATAAAGAAAATAGCACTAAATAAAGGACTTAATATCTTAACTAATTTTCTTTTATCTTTATAACTCATTCTTTTCACTTCCATAACCTAATTATACCATAAAAAAGACCTAAAATAAAGTTCAGGTCATATCCAACTAAAAAACTAGAATACTCTAGTTTTAAAAATTAAACAAATTTAATCCTATCTCATCATCATGATATCTATCTACAATACCATCTATTATATTAATAACCATTTCTACTGTTGCACTAACAATAGCTTTATTTAAATGACCACCAAATACCTCACCTTTATCATTACCAGCACTCATATGTATATGAGTATAGAATTCTCCATCCATTGTATTAATAGTACCAGTTAAACTAACAATCTCATAATTACCTTTAAATTCATTAGAATAATATTTCTTTTCATCTACTTTAAATACACCTACTACAAATTCATTTGTAGCTCCTAAAGCATTAATATTAGCTAATTTAATATCTTCTTTTAAAGCTATTTCTTTAATCTTATCTAATATTTCTTCTCCCTTATCTATTCTAGCTACAATAGTATTATTAAATCTTCTATATTCCATATTTATTAAACCTTTCTAATAATTTATTAATTCTTTCTTTATCTTTAAATTTATCTATATTATCTTTAATACATAATATAAGTCTCTTATTATGTATATCATCTTCACGTTCTAAAGCATCTTCTATAAAATCATAATCTTCATCACTAATAATTAATTCTTCTAAATTACCATATTTACTACTAAAATCATCTATTAATTCAACTTTCTTAATACAAGAATTATTAAACATAATATTAACTATATTAAGACTATCTTCATTAATACCACATTCTGCTTCATTAAATTCTATATTATTATAACAACAATAACCTTCAAATATAATATTATCTATATCAGTAATTCTAACTAATTTAATATCATATTTACTTAATTTCATATATATACCTATACTAACTTTTTACTTAATACATCTTTTTCTTCATGTGCTTTCTTTATAACGCCTTTAATATATTCATCTTTACCATAAGTATAACTATGTCTATCATCTTTAAATTGTTCATATAAACGCATCTTTAGTTCTTCATAGCGTTTTCTTTCATCCTCATGACTATTTAAATAATCTCTAAATAATATTTGATTAATAGCATTTATATCACCAGTTTTATATACATGAATAAATGCTTTAACTTTACCATCTTCTTCTTTTCTAATTAAATAGTCTCCACCCATAGTAGGTTCTTTTTTAACTGTATAAGTTTCTCCTTCTACATTAGATTCAGTAAATCTAATAAAATCTTCTAAATCATCTGTTTCTATTAAAATATCTATAATAGGTTTAGATTTAATACCTATAATACTAGTACTACCAACATGTTCAATAATATTAATTCTTCCTTGAAATATTTCTAATAATCTATCTTTCTCTTCACTATAAATACTAGCATATTCCTCATTATAATCCATTATTTCTAAAACACCTTTTTTTAACCCAGCATTCTTCATATTATTCCTCCTAATATAATTTTATTATATAAAAAAAGACTATAATATTCTAGTCTTTATCTAAATCCTAAACCACCTGTAATACCTTTAGATCTTTCATATTCTAATTCAGTATCATCATTATCTACATAATATAATACTTCACCATAAGTAATATCTCTATCTAACATACAAGCTTTCTTAACAACAGCAATAATAGATCTGTCTCTTTCAGCGCTAGCTGAAGATTCACTTGGTCTATAAGGAACATTAACATCTAATAACATAGCTTTTTTAACTATATCAATAATAAATCTATCTCTTAACTCTCTTCTTAATGCAGCATCAATCTTCATAGGAACAACTGGTTTCTTCTTTTTATCTACTAAAATTAAGCTTAATTGTTCTTCAGTTAATAATTCAGTATATCTATCATATTTTTTACTCATAAAAAACTCCCCTTAACTGGGGAGTATTATAACATTTAAATATTTAATATACAAATTTTACTTACTAAAACTATATTTATAATAAATTTTTATTTATCACAAGTAGCACCACTATCTTCATAATATCTAATAGCATTATCAATAGTTAATTTATTATTATTAAAATATTCATCCATAACACTATTATTCTTAACAAATTTATCAATATCCAATTTAGTATAATCTATTAATATTTCAGTTCTAACTCTATTACCACTATTTAAAACATTGTATTCATAGCCACCATAAACTTTATTATTATATTCATATTGTTCAGTAAATTGTTTTTCAAACATTTTTAAAATATCACTATTTTCAGATTTTATTATTTCTTCAATTTCTACTTTAAAAACAATATCTTTTTTATAATGAATAGTATAGTAAGTTTCATAATTATAACCATTAGCACTCATATCTGTAAAACTACTACATGTAATAATTTTAGTTTTATTTAATAATATTAATACAATAGTAACAACTATTATTATCAATAATATTAATAATATAATAATCTTCTTTTTCATAATACTAACTCAAATAATACTCTGTATAGCCATTTGCAATTGATCTTTGACGAACTGTTCTTCCACCTGCAGAAACAGATGCGCCACCAGTACCTCCCCAATAGAAAGCAATTGTATTAGCACTAGTATTACCTTTAATTTTTAAACTTAAATTTGTTAAAGAAATACTCTTACCAATAATACCACGAGCTACACCATTAGTACAAGTAACAATTATTTCAGGAATATTAATACTAACAGGACCTCTATCAGTACCGTTTAATGCAGTAGCACTAGCATAACCAGTAACTGTAAAAGTTCCTCCTGATAAACGTAATTGACCATTCATAACAAGTGCACCAGTTACACTACCTTGAGTAGAAACAATATTAATATTATTATTAATTAAATCTACCGAACTATTAAATGATGAACTAACGCCATAAGCATTACCAGTAACATTTATATTAACAGTCCAATTTGTTATATTAAGACTAGATTTATCATTTGTATCAATACCGGTTGCACTAGTAGAACTAGTTACGTTAAATGAACCACCAGTAACACTTAAAGATGAACCACTAAAATTAATTCCAATAATCTTACCTGAATTAACAGCTGTAATATCTAAATCATTAACAGAAACATAACAACCACTATCATCTCTATAAGCAGTTCCTTGAGTAACATTATCAAATGAAATAGAAGAATTTTCTACAAAATTAGAACCATTTCCTCCAAAAGTCACTATTCCAGTTGCGTATTCCACATTTGTAAAAGTAATATTAATATTTGTAAAATCATAACTATCATAATAAGCACCAATAGCTCCTACACTACCACTATTTGAAACAGAAATATCCAAATCACTAAACGATCCACCTCTAGAAGCATATATAACATCTCCAGAATCTACATTATTCATCGTAATAGAAGAATCTTCTGAATAAGCATAATTACCATAAACTGCATATACTGAAGAAGAATTACTAATAAACATATTAGTACCATTTAAAGATACAGTTCCAGCTATAGAATAAGCGCCATATATAGTTGAAGAATCAGATAACTTAATATTACCACCATTAAGATTTAAAGAACCAGTTCCACCAGATAAACCAATAATATGATTAGGTGAAACCGCCATTATTGCTCCTCCATTTTGGTCAATATCGCTAAAGAAATTATAGATTCCCGCAGCAAAAGAATTAGCACTAGGAGCAATAGCCATAACACTACCATCATTCATAATAGATCTTTGACCATAAACGCTGTAAGCTTCCATATAACTACCATAACCAACGGCAACAACTGAGCCTTTATTTAAAGTAAATCTCGCATTATTTGACCATGTATCATCGCTATATATAACAAAGCAAGAAGGGAATACAGCATATTCATATTCAGGATCAAAATCTGGACCGACATTACCTACACAAGTTGCATGAATATATACGCCATCATCTATAGAAGAATTTTCACTACCTACTATTAAATTACCAGTATTATGTATAACATTACTATCATATTCAATTTCACCATTTAAAATAGTTAAAGTACCACTATTTTCAATAGTTCCAAATATTCTATGTTTATCTAAATTTAAAGTAACAGTAGCATAATTAACTGTATTTTCAGTAATATCTTTTAATAAATATATTTCATCTTCATAATAAGCATTATCAAATGCTGCTTGTAATGTAACATAATAAACATCATTTATTCTAGCAACATAATCTTCAATATTCCATTCAGCAGTTAAAGTAACATCTTTAGTAGGAACAGTACTAGATACATAAATATCACCAGTATCTTCATCTACCCATCCACCAAAACTATTATCAGATTTAGTAGGAACTGGTAATTCTCCAATAGACATACCATCATATACTTCTCTACTAACTTCATTAACTTGACCTTCATTAGCATCAAAAGTAATAGTATAGGTATCTATGTCATCAGTAATAACATATACTTTAACATCTTTAGTCTGACCAGATAATAAACCAGTAGTTTTAACTATTGTAGAACCAACAGTAACACCAGTAACTAAACCATTATTATCTACAGTAGCAGTCTTATCATCATTAACTATAAAACTAAATGACTCTAATTCAGAAGCATTAGTTATATTAATAGATTCACTTTCGTTAGTTTTAACAGTAATAGAATCTGGTATAGAAGCAGAACTAATAGTAGGAACCCATCTAGCATATAAATTCATATTATCTGAAACTATAAAGTTTTCATCTACTCTAATACCATCTGTAATACCAGTATACCAACCACTTAAAGCATAATTATCTCTTATTGCAACCGGAATATAACCAATAGGACTTAATTCAGTTACAGTTAATTCTGTATCATCAATTGATCCTCCATTAGGATTAAAATTAATAGTAAAATTTTGTAATTCTTCCCAATGAGCATATAAATACATATCTTCATCAGGAATATAACTAGATTCTATCTTATTTCCACCATCAGCTTCAGTATACCAACCAACGAATTTATAACCATAATTATCATCTGCTGTAGGAAGTTCTCCAATAGGTTCTCCATCTCTAACATCTTTAGACCATTCACTAACATAACCGCCATTACCATCAAATTCTATATATAAATATTTTTCACTATAATAAGGTTCAATACTTGTATTAGACTCTAAAGTAAATGTAATAGTCTTATCATCTCCATAGTCACTCCAATATTCAAAAGTCCAACCTCTAACATCTTTAGCAGTTAAAGTAATTTGAGTACCATAAGGATATGAACCAGAAGGTGTACTAGTAGTTACTTTATCTGCATTAATAATATTTAAACTAAACATACTTCTCTTATAATAATATTTAACAACATTATTATTAGGATCAATACCAATAGTTAAAGTTTGATAATTGGGATAATCAAAACCATAATAATCATTTAATGAAGCATCAAATTCATCCCCATAAGGAGCAGTATCAGTATAAGTATCTTCTAATTCATAAGAACCATTTAAACGCTCTAAATAATAATATATAGTATATTCAATTTGTAAAGCATCATAACAAGGACCAATATATTTATCAGAAACTAATTCAAAAGTATAAACTTGATCAGTAGCCCAATCATCCCAATAAGTAAATTCAAAACCTTCTCTATCAATAGCTTTTAAAGTAATAGAAGTACCATAATAGTATTCACCACTAGGAGTATCAGTTTCAATATATTCAGCATCAGCTAAATATAAATGTCTCTTCTGTCTCTCATAATTATAAGTAATACTTGCCTCTCCATTAGGTTCAATTAATAATTGAGCAGCACTAGGAGAATTAAAACCTTCATAAGTTTTAACAGGAGGAGTTACTACATCATTAGTAGTACCAGTACAATTAATAGTTTCTATAATAGTATATTCCCCATTAGTATCCATTCTAATATGTTTAACAGTATAACTAGTATTATTACTAGGTTTAAAATGAGCAACATAAGACTTAGAACCAATAGTACCTACATTTATAACTACATTAGTACTATATTCATTACTATTACCTTCAGACCATCCTATAAAATCAAAACCTTGTTTACTAGGATTATTTAAAATAAATGAATCTTCTACAGTATAAGAAAGAGGATTATTACTATCTAAAGATCCATCATCTAAATTATAAGAAATACTATAATTAATTAAAGAATATCTAGCTTCAATACTCATTTTCTCAGAAACAACTGTATCTTCAGTAATTTCTTCATCATTTTCATTAAACCAACCTTCAAAATTATAACCATCTCTATTAGGTACATCTAAATTACCAATAGTCTCCCCAAAAGTTTTCTCAAAACTACTAGTATTACCATTATTATTAACAGTTATTAAATAAGATAAAAATCTACCTTTTATAGTATTATTACTAAATGTTAAATCAATTCTAACAGTATTACTAGCATATGCAATAATAGGAATCGGTATTAAACATATTAAAAATACCCAGTAATTCTTTCTCTTAACTTTATATAAAATAACAAAAGCAATAATAGATATAAATAAAAATATAACCATTAAATATATATTATCCTTAGTATTAGGATTAATAATACTATTAGTAACAGGATTTATTATCTCTCTCGGATTAAAATTAAAAGCTAAAGAATAATCATTTATAACTAATTCATTTTCATTAATTAAATCTTTATCATTCTTAATAGTAACTCTTATTTTAGAAACATTATTACCAAGTATTTTACTATTTTCATCATAACTAATAGATAAATTATCATTATTATCAATAATATCTAATAATTCATATTCAGTACTATCTTCATTATAAAATACTATATCAAAAGTAACATAATTATCTACTTCACTAAATATAATACTTGAATCAACTAAATTATTACTATAATTAATATTATCTAAATTAGTTCCATCACTCTTATCAACTAATTCTATATCACTAATCTTTAAACTAGCAGCAGATACAAAAGGTATAAATATAAAAAATAATATAAAAATATATAAAATTTTACGTAAACCATTCTCTACCATATATAAAACTCTCTCTATAATAAAAATTATATAGTATAATTAAAAATTAGACAATAAAAAATAATATAAATTATATTTATATTATTTTATAAAAGCAGTCATTCTCCCTCTTTCATTTTCATATTCATCTACTACTTTATAACCATTCTTTAATAAATTATTAATAGAATATACATTATCGGAATGAGCTTTAGTAAACATATGTTTAATACCTATACTTTTAACATACTTATCTAACATTTCTAACATAGCAGATTGTAATCCATTACCTACATATTCTTTTCTTACCATAATAGGACCTAAACTACCAGTTTCTTCTTGATCATATTCTACATTATGTTTTCTTAATGATTTATTAGTAGTAGGAATATAAAATACACTACATACGGGTATATCTTTATCATAATATAACCATATCTTACCACCTATATTTAATATATCATTTATTTCTTCTTTACTAAAAGTACCTAACCATTCAGGATGTTCCATATTATCTCTAACATAATTATATAAATATAAATAATCATCTAAATTAACATCATTACTTACTACTTTTAAATCATTTAATTTCATAATATCACCTAATAAAATTATAACATATAATTATTTAGACATTACCTTTTTACACATAGATCTTTTATTACATTTAGGACATTTTAAATATCTAGTAGTAGCCATATGAGGAGCCATTAAAGCACTCATATAACTAGGAACAAATCTATGATGACATTTCTTACATTCATAAAAACCTGCTTCTAATTCAAATCTAAATGCAATAAAACCAGTAATTACAAAAACAAAAGTAGAAACACATATAATAATACCAAGTACTGTACCTTCTTCTAAAGTTAATACTGCTAGTAATATTATACCTATATAAAATATTGCACTAGTAATTAATATAGTCCACATAGAAAGCATTAATTTCTTATTCTTTAATTCTTCCTGTCTAGCCATTTCTAATAATAATTCTTCTGTCTTCTTTTCATAATTTTCCATATCTATTCTTTCACCATATAAAAGTTCATTTACATTAATATCCAATATATTACATAAATCTAACATCTTATCAGCATCAGGTAATGATAACCCTCTTTCCCATTTACTAACTGCTCTATCAGTAATATATAATTTTTCAGCTAATTCTTCTTGAGTTAATCCTTTATCTCTTCTTAACTCAGCAATAAATTTACCAATCTTCATTAAATTCATAAACTTTTATCTCCTTTCATGCTTAAATTATATTATTAAGCATTTAATAAATACACATACCATTGGTTGAGTAGATATTTTTATAGTAAAATCTATATATAATTATATCATTTTATTATAAAAAAAAGACTAAATCATTAGTCTTCTCCCATATTAAATTTAACTAATACATCTTTATTATCTAAATCATCTAAATTATCAATATGACCTATTTTAGTATAACTATAAGATGTATCAAAAGATTTATAAAATATAACTAAACAATTATTACCATATAACATTACATCACCTTTATTAATATGTTTAGGATTATATTCATCTATAGGTAACTTACTATCTAAATAAACATATTTTTCATTACCATTTAATTCTTTCATATCTACTTCTAAAGGTAATAATTCTACTAACTTTTTACTAGTATCATTATCTTCTAAATTAATAATATATTCTTTATTATTTATAATTACTTTCATGTTACTAACCTTCTTATCAATACTATTATTTATATTATTCTCATTATTATTATTTTTTTCTATATTATTATCTTCTTTTTTACATCCAACAATAAATATAGAAATAAATATTAAACCAAATATTAAATATCTTTTCATATTATCATAACCAATCATTATATTTCTTAATATATATCATCTTAACTATTTGAGCAATAATACCATATAGAACAACAAAACCAATTAAATATAAATAATATATACCAGGTAATAATACAAAATTAAATCCACCAGTAAAACTTAATATAATAGGTACTATAATAGTAGCTATTATAGTTAAAGCAGTTAATATTAATAAAGTATTACTAGGTCTAGATTTAGTTATATTATGAGTTCTAATATAGAATATCATTAATGTTTCAGAAACAATACATTCTATAAACCATGCAGTTTGAAAATAAGCTTGTAAATCAATAGAATTATAACCAAGTACATACCAAAATACTATAAATGCAACTACATCAGTAATAGAAGAAATAATACCAAATATAATCATAAATCTACCAATAGATTTAATATCCCATTTTTTAACTTTCTTAATAAAATCTAAATCTACATTATCATATGGAATACCTATTTGAGATAATTCAACTATAAAGTCTTGTATTAACATTTGTATAGGTAATAATGGTAAGAAAGGAATAAATATACTAGCTATTAAAATACTAAATACATCTCCAAAATCTTGACTTAAAGCTAATTTCATATATTTAAGTATATTACCATATACTTTTCTACCCTCAATAACACCATTATGAATAACTTCTAAATTCTGTTCAAGTAAAATAATATCACTAGATTCTTTTGCTATATCAGTACCACCATCTACACTAATACCAACATCAGAACTTCTTAATGCAGGAGCATCATTAACTCCATCACCCATATAACCAACTGAATGACCATTCTTTCTTAAAATAGAAACAACTCTTTCTTTTTGAATAGGATTCATTCTTGCAAATATATCTACTTCTTCAACTAACTTACTTAATTCATAATCAGATAATTCATCTATCTCTTTACCAGTAACTATTCTACTATTTATACCTACAGCATTACATATATTCTTAGTAGCAAAAGCATTATCTCCAGTAAGTATTTTAATATCTACACCATATTCTTTTAATTTATTAATAGTTACTGCAGCACTAGGTTTAGGAGGATCTAAGAATGCTATTAAACCAATTAAAGTTAAATCATGTTCATCTTCTTGATCAAATACTCCAACACCTTCATATTCATGTTTAACACATAAAGCGATAACTTGCATACCTTCTTTAGCCATATCTTCTGCTTTATTATTAACATCATCAATAATCTTCTTACTAATAGGTACTTCTTTACCATCTATTAAAGCCATATCACATACTTTAACTATTTCTTCTAAAGCACCTTTAACTATAACAGAAACACTATTATTATTCTTTACAACTATAGAAGATCTCTTTCTCATATAATCAAATGGTATTTCATCTAATTTAGAATAATCACTAATATCTACTTCATGACTCTTAGCATATTGAATAATAGCTTTATCTACTATATTCTTATATCCAGTACTTAAATAACTATTAACATAAGCACATTTAAGTACATAATCATCATCTTCACCAGATACATTAATATACTTTTGTAATTCAATATTATTCTTAGTTAAAGTACCTGTTTTATCAGTACATAAAGTATCCATAGAACCTAAATTTTGTATAGATTTAATACTTTTAACTAAAGTATTCTTTTTAGCTAAAGACTTACTACCTTTAGTTAAATTAACATTAACTATCATAGGTAACATACTAGGAGTAATACCTACAGCTACAGATAAAGCAAATAATAATGCATCATTAACATTATTTCTAATTAAACCATATATAACAAATACTAATATACATATTAATATCATACATTTAATTAATAAACCTGTTATATGACTCATACCTTTATCAAAAGTAGTTTCTTCCTTAACTACTTCTTTTTTCTTATTCATTCTACCCATAAAGGTATCTAAACCTGTTTTAATAACTACACCTTTACCATGACCACTAATAACATTACATCCCATCAAACAAATATTATCTATTTCAATAGGATCACTTTTATCTTCATTAATATTAGCTATCTTCTCTACAGATTCACTTTCTCCAGTAAAAGAAGATTGATTAATAAATAAGTCTTTACTCTCAAATAAATATAAATCAGCAGGAATAACACTACCAGCACTAAGAGTAATAATATCTCCATATACTACTTTTTCTTGTCTTATTTCTTTAGGATTACCATTACTAATAACATCAGTAAATATTCTTATTTGTTCTTTTAATCTTTCATTAAATCTATATGTAGAATAATCTTGACTAAATCTAATAATAACACTTATTAAAGTAATACCTAATATTATAAAAGCACCAATCTTATCATCAGTAATATAATCTATTACAGCAAGTAATATAAGTATTAAAACAAACTTATCTTTAAAACTTTCTACTATAAAATATAATGGTGTTTTCTTCTTTCTATTAGTAGCAATATTCTCTCCAAATTCTTCTAATCTAGCATCAGCTATCTCTTTATTAAGACCATTTTCATTTGTATCATATAATTTAAATATTTCATCTTTACTTTTTTTAGATAATTCTAAATAATCTAATTCTTTATTCATAATAAATCTCCTTATTATAATTTCTTAATACAAGTTAACATTCTAGCATGATAATCTTTCTTAAAATAAAACTTTAAAGCATTATCATTATAACCAAATACATCTACTATTACATATTCACAACCTACAGATTTAAAATACTCTTCTAACTTATCTATTAATAATTGACCTATACCTTTACTTCTTACTTTAGAACTAACTACTAATTCAGTTATTTCTCCTCTCTTAGGACATTTATAATCTAAATAATCATATTCATCATATTCTGGAATAGTACCCATTATTAAACCAATAGCTTTATTATTATCTATAGCTAAATAACATTTACCATTATAATTCTTTACTTCTTCTAAATCTAATAAAGCCATCTTTTCTCTATATTCAGGATGTAATTGATCTAAATGATCTTCATCTATACTTAATATATATTCTTCTAATTCTACTAATAAATCTCTAACATCTTCTAAATATTTATCTTCATATTCAATAATATTCATATTATCACTCACATTCTTTTAATTTATTCTTAAATACAAACATTATTAATATATAACAAATAGTTTTAGGTAACATAAACATACCTAATATAGATATAGAACTAGCACCTAATACTACTATTAAATAAAATATAAAAGATAAAGTAACATATAACCAAATATTACTAAATATTCTATCTTTCTTTCTATTATTAAAATATAAAATAGTAATAACAATACCTAATATAACAAATGGTATATTTCTTATAATACCCCATATAAAAGAACTATCATTACTAAACCATCCATTTTGTGGAAATAAACATAATACTATTCTAATAATAGCTAATAAATATATACTATATGTAATATTCTTATTCTCTTTAACTTTATAATTATTTAAATAAATATAATACATTAATATATAAAATATAGTCATAGTAATAGAAGTAATTAATTTACCTACACCTAAATACATACTAAAATCATAATCTATAAAATAATTTAATACTCTAGGTACTAAATGAAATGCATCTCCAAAGCCTAATATTAATACAGAATAACCCATTAATTTACTTAATTTATTATTACCTTTACTAAGTATCTTTATACCAATAAATAAAGCAATTAATAAATATAATATATCAAAAGAAGATTCACCATATTTCATATCTTATCACCTAAAAATATTATAACATTAAAAAACGGATTTTAATCCGTTATTTATTATTCTTAATAAAATCTTCTATTACTTGATCACTATCACTAGTAGTAAATCTTTTACCATCTTTAATATTCAACTTACTATTATATTTTCTTAAATCACTAACACTAGTACTTATACCACTACTACCAGATGTACAAAAAGGAATAATAACTTTATTACTAAAATCATAACTATCTAATAAAGTTAATATTATTCTTGGATTAGTACCCCACCAAATAGGATAACCTAAGTATATAGTATTATATTTACTAATATCTATTTTATTTTCTATTTCAGGTCTAGCTTTATCATCATTTTGTTCTCTATTAGCTCTACAATCACCATTATAATTTAAATCATCACTAGTATACTTCTCTTTAGGTACAATTTCTATTAAATCACTACCTGCTTTATTAGCAATTCTTTCAGCTATCTTTTTAGTAGTTCCAGTTGCAGAAAAATAAAGTACTAAAGAAGTATTCTCTTCTTTTATTATATCTTTCTTTTCTTCATTATTACTCTTATTATCATCTTTCTTATCACCACATCCAGTAACTAAAAATAATGATACAAATATAAACAAACTTAATAAAAAATATTTTTTCATCTTTAACCTACCCATTTCTCTATAATATCTTTAGAATCTTTAGCTTTAGAACCAACTATAGCAATAGCATCATCTAATACATTAGCTCCCTTACATATTCTTTTAACATCATTAACTACATTAGCAAGACCAGATCCTTCATGTGTAGTAACAACTCTAACTATTTTATTACTAAAATCTAAATTATTAAGAGCAGTTTCTACTTCAGGAGCATATGTACCCCAATATATAGGAGTCATAATATATATAACTTCATATTGAGAAATATCATTTAAATGTTCTTTAATAGGAGCATTACCAATTCTTTCTTTAGCTTCTTTAATACATGTTTGATAATCTTTAGCATATGGAACTAAAGGTTCTACTTTAAACATATCAGCTCCTATATAATCTCTAACATATTCAGCAATATACTCTGTATTACCTTTATCTACATAACCAACAGAATAATTTTCGTCTGCTCTACTATAATAAATAACTAAACTTTTTTTATCTTTCATATATACCAAACCTTTCCATAATTACATACTAAAAGTTCCACCATCATTACTAGGTTTTTCAAAAACAGAACTATCTTCTGATCTTAATGATGCAATCCAATCAGCTAACTCTTCACGTTCTTCCTTAGATTGAGCTTGTTTTACAGTTCTAATTTCATCTATTTTATCTTTTTTACTTAAATAAAACTCCCATTTTCTAAGAACATCTAACGCTCTTTCTTCATTTCCAACTAATCTTAAAATTCTTGCATATTCTTCTCCATTAGCAATAATTCTAAATTCTGCTTCAGCATCAGAAATTGCTTCAATTATTTCATGAAAATCTTCTACAATACCAACGATAGCACCAGAAACATCAAGTGTTCCATCTTCTTTCATAGGTATTATTAATTTACGATAAGAATCACCTTTTCTAAAATAAACTACTTTAGGTAAATTTTCATTATCATATCTAAATTCAGTAACAAATACTATAGAGCATTCACTATTAAGTAAATCACTATTAATTTGACTAATAACACTATCTTGATATTTAAGATAATCATCTTGAGATATTAACGAATTATCATCAAGTACTTCTTCATTTTCTAATATAGCTTTCTTAACCAATTCAGCACTATAATCATCTCTTAATACTCCACCAAATTCATTAATACCCATAAAAGCTTCTGCTTTTATTCTATCTACTACAGTAGGATTCTCTACTAAAGCATACTTAATAATTAATTCTTTTAATCTATTAATTAATTTAATAGTTCTTTCAGTTTGTTCACCCGTAGGTTCTTTTTCTTTCTCTAAAAAATTACCTTCATTATCAAACCATGTTTCTTCTTGAATATGATATATTTGATCTAATAAAATTCTAAATTCATCAAAATTAGAATGTTTATTAAATCTTTCTATTAATCTATTAAATTCTTCTTTATTAGGATCATTTTGCATTCTAATAAAGTCTTCCATACTAATACCCATAGCAATACAAAATAATTCATTAATCTTATCTTCTAATTGATATTCATCTAAATGAGTAGTTATATCAACTCCTAATGAAGAATGATATTCTCTAGGTATTTCAATATGTAATATCTCTTCAGCTAAATCAGTTGCAAATCTTTGAGTAGCACCTTCATTCATACCAACACCAGAATCACCAGATTCAAAACCAATTGCATCATCATAATGATCTAAAGCATGTTTCATTTCATGTAATACATATACTAAAGCTTCTTCTTCACTTTTAAATACTTTAGCATTAAATACTAATCTCTTTTCACTAGGATAATAAGCTCCATATATAGCAGTACCAGGTATATCAAAAACAAGACCATTTCTTATAACTCTTAATAATTTACTATTTAATTCATCTCTTCTACTTTCATCAAAATAGCCTTTTTTAATACCTACATCTACTATAGTAATTGCTTTAGATAATACTTTTCTAAATTCAACTATTTCCATATACTTCACCATATTTATTATAACATAAATATACTAACTATTTCTTACTTTAATAATATCATCATCATTTAATTCACCAATTAATAAAGAAGATTTAGGATTATGTTTACTATAATTATCATTAACTCGTTTCTCATCATAATTAGCATAACAATATTTACAAAAATGCTTACAAGAATTATATACTCCTATATCTACCATTTCTACACATTGACATACTAAATTCTTTCTAGCATTCCATTTCTTTTTATATTCTTTACCAGTTAATTTAAAAGCTAATTCTTTAGATATACAATCTTCTTTAATAAATCCATATTCAGTTAAATCTCTTTCTTCATTACATGTATGAACTACTATATTATGTCTATTAGCACTCTTACTAAAACATTTACCAATAACTTCATAATCATTATCATTTAATTCTCTATATTTTAATATATTATAATTATTTCTAACATTTTTATAATCATCTATAAAATGTATTAATATTTTACTAACATATCCATCTAATAATTCACATATTTTATCAAAAGCTTTAACATGATAATCTAAATTATATTCATCATTTATAAATATAGGATCATATCTAATAACTAAATTATCTTTACCAATTATATTAGATAATTTCTTAATACCATCTATTATTTCTTTTTTAGAAGGTATATTAGGTTCTATATCTTTCTTATAAGAAGTTAAAGTAACATGAAAATAAACTTTCTTCTTAATATCTTTTAATTTATCTAATATAGGAATAGGATTCTTAGTACAAAAGAATAATAAATCTACATCTTCTAACATAATTCTACTAACCATTTTATTATTAAAAGGATTTCTAACATCTATATAACCTTCTTCTAAACGATTCATAAACCATTCAGAATAAAAAGCAACTATATCTGTTCTTCCACTTATATTTAAAATCATTATTATCACAACATTTCATTTTATATAATAAGTATAACATATAAAAACTGAGATTATTCTCAGTTTTATTTATTAAATTCTACTCCATTAACATGCTTTATTTAACTTTCGTAAATATAATAAACAACTTATAAATCCAAAAGTAAATATATTTAATAAAATCAAATATAATTCATAATAATCAGCAGTATGAGGATTTTCAGGAATCTTACTATCTTCAACAAGTAATACATAATTACCTTCACTATCAGTAGTTATAGAACCACTTGTAGTAACATTTCCTTCTTCATCAATTATAAATGTAGTATCAGTAGTAATATCATATCCTTCTGGAGCAACTACTTCTTTTAAAGTATATTCAACATTAGTTTTTAATCCTTCAACTACATGTCCTTCTTTAGTAGAAATCCATTCTTCAACTACATTTCCCTCTTTATCAATTATTTGAATCTTAGCACCTTCTAATTCTTCTTCAGTCGTAACATCTATTTTAGTAATAATAACTTTAGTTTTATCATTTACTAATAGTAATACCATATTACCTTCATTATTAGTAATTGTACTACCAGTAGTAGTAATATTACCATCAATATCTACTGTAAATGTAACTACTTTAGAAATCTTATAACCATCTGGTGCAGCTGTTTCTTTTAAAGTATATTCTGTACTAATAATTAATCCATCTACATAATGTGTATCATTAGTTGAAACCCATTCAGTAACTACTTTACCTTCATTATCTAAAATTTGAATAGTAGCACCAGGTAAAGCATTACCAGTAGATCCATCAACTTTAGATATATAAATATGAGTTTTAACAGGAGTATGACTATTTGTTAAAGTAGTTATTTCTCCTTCAACAGAATAATCTGTTAAAGAATAACCATCAGGTAAATTATCTTCAGACCAAGTATAACTAATTAAAGAACCATCTTTATAAGCAGGTAAATCTTCAATAGTAGCACTCCATCCATTACCTTCATTTAACTCTACAGTTGTACCATTTGACAAAGTAACCATTATAGAATCAGGTCTTATACCATCATGATTATCTTTATCATCCCATACTTTAATAACTGTAACTTTAGTTTTCTGTATTTTATTTTCAACATTACCACTAATTAAACCATTTGTTTTATCACTTTCTAAAATAATTTCACCAGTAGTAACATTACCAGTTAATGTATTTAATACTACTTCTCTATCACTAATATTAGTAAATATAACTTCATGTTCTGCAGTAACAGTAAATTTAATTTCATCAACAGGAATATATCCAACTGGATTTTTAGTTTCAGTTAATATATAGTTACCATCATCTAATCCATTAAATGTAAATATAGTGCCTTCAGCATTAATATTAACTTCTACTTCTTTCTTAGTTCCATCAGCCAATTCTTTTTCTAATTTAAATTCAGCACCTGTTAAAGCATTTCCTTCTTCATCAACTTTATCTATTTCTACTTTATAAGTAAATGCAATAGTATAATCATCTTCAGTTTTATCTTTTCCAGTAATATCTTTAGGATTATTACTATATTCTAAATTAGCTTTATTAACATTACCATAACTTCCAATAACAGCATCTTTATTAAGTATTGCACTAAAGAACACTTCAACAATTGCATTATTTAAAGATTCATCACTTATTTTATCTATTCCATTACCCCAATATAATGATAATTTGAAACTATGTTCATCAGATGTTAATTCATAATTAGTTTCATCTGCACCATTTAATGTAACTTTAGATATCTCTTTAAATGTTAAACCTTTTTCCATCTCATCATTAAATGTAATGAAATATTTTACATAAGAAGTAACATTAGCAGCTAATTGAGCCATTAATTTATATGGTACAACATCACCAATATCATAATCAGCAGAATCTTGCCAATCACTTATTTCTCCAGTTGTATCATTAGTATCTTTAATTTTCTTTTCAAATGAAGGAATAGAATTTAAAGTATTTTCTACTAAAATTACAACATTTCCTTCTTCATCAATTGTAGTAGTACCAGTAGTTGTTATTTCACCTATTTCATCAATACTAAATAAAATATCATTAGTAATTATATAACCATCTGGTGCAACTGTCTCTCTTAATATATATTCAACACCTGTTTTTAATCCTTCTACGACATGAGCTTCATCAGTAGAAATCCATTCTTCAACTACATTTCCATTTTCATCTAAAATTTGAATTGTAGCGCCTTCAAGCTCTTCTCCAGTACCTAAATCTACTTTTGAAATCCTTACAGATGTAATTTGATCTTCAATTAATATAACTCCATCCTCAGTTATTGTACCAGTTGTAGTAACTTTTCCCGTTTCATCAATTGTAAATGTCACATCAGTTGTGATTGTATATCCATCCGGTGCAACTGTTTCTCTTAATGTATATTCTTCATTTATTTTTAATCCCTCAACAACGTGAGTTTTATCAGTAGATATCCATTCTTCTACAACGTTTTCATCTTCATCTAAAATTTGAATTGTAGCGCCTTCAAGTTCTTCACCAGTAGCTATATCTACTTTTGAAATCTTTACCGAAGTAATTTGATCTTCAATTAATATAATTCCATCTTCAGTAATAGTACCAGTTGTTGTTACTTTACCTGACTCATCAATTACAAATGTAATATCTGTTGTAATTGTATAACCATCCGGTGCAACTGTTTCTCTTAATGTATATTCTTCATTTATTTTTAATCCCTCAACAACGTGAGTTTTATCAGTAGATATCCATTCTTCTACAACGTTTTCATCTTCATC
>JAEEGL011119353.1_pt1 | contig 40415 bp, 39 predicted proteins | sample 9134231 | NCBI WGS metagenome assembly JAEEGL01 (sample SAMN16246548, study PRJNA631951) | gut metagenome | biome: gut microbiome; feature: rumen; material: fiber-attached | host: Bos | place: Iran: Karaj | collected 2018-10
CACAAACGGCCCCTCCTTGCACTCAAAGATAACACTCCCTGGCTCTAACGACTCCAGCTTATGCCACACATTCTTAGGGATGTCAGCTCCATAATTACCTCTCTCTTGACTCAACACCACCTCTTCTATGATAGAGCCATCATCATTGTGAGTAGTCACTCTAACCATGCCTCGCAGGATAACGAAAGACTCATCCTTGGTTGGGTGTTTATGGATGGGTAGCATAGTCTCTGTCTCTGTCTCCACCGCATCCATCTTCCCTGTGAACCATCAGAAGCCGAATTCCCCAGTCCATGTTCATCTGCAGCCGTGGCGCTGCCTTCGCCTAGGCAAACAGCTCATCAAGGACATGCCGATCAACAAGCAGACGCGCCACACAACCCTCTTTCACTCCCAGAAAACACTATCGTCCAATAGTGGTCTATACCCCATCTCGTATTTCTCCCCGCCACAATCAATCAGCATTTCGAATTCCTTAATACCTTTTGCGGCAGCGATTTTATGCAAACGGATCTTGTTATTTCTATCGATATTCTTACCATAGTAGATGGCCACTGGTCGATACTTGATGACCGACGCGACAGGATTCAAAACATCATGCGGACCAGGATCTATCATTCGCCACTCCCGTTCATATCCCCATATGCTCGATTTGTAGAGCGCGGCTTTTATGGAGGCCGATATATCCGGCTGGATGACTTTAATCCCCATAACAAAAAACAGCGCCCAGGTTAAATAGGCGGATGCTTCATACCGATTATCTGAATAGATCACAGGGAATAAGGCGACACGCGGCAAAGGTTTAGTCAGAGTCGGTGTGAAGTCATACTCCAATGCAAAACCCTTATGTGAGTCGGCATAGTGGCTCCACATCAGAATGGATTGGACGTCTTCACTAAAACAAGCGATAGTCGAAAAGCGTTTGCCAATAACTGAAAGGATGGGGAAATATGTTGAGACTAATGATAACAGTTGCTGCTTACTCTCCTCAAGTTTTTCTTCAAGTCCCTTGAAATCAGATATCTCCAAAACCCGAGTTCGCATTTCATTCCAAAACTCATCAGGAAATATCTGTTTAAAACCTATTGGGAAGTCATTCCCCTGCGCAAAGTACTCTTTTAACTGTGATAACCAGTCAGCGCTTGCGACATAATCAACATACTTCTTAATTCCATCATAATCATACCGCACCAGGGTGTCATAAGGATCATTGAACCAATCTGCAGGCACGGCGAAAATCTTGTCGTTCTCAAACGCATCGATATGCTTTTCATCACACGCTCTATACCTGAAAAGGCTTTTGGGCATCATCTCGGCTATCGCCTCCCGTATCGGAAAAACCTGCTTTTCGATTTCCGGCACGGGCGTTCCTTCTGGGACAATGAGAGAACTTAATCTATTTTCAAATTCACGTCGATCCATATCTATCTCATCACCTCCCCCTCCCCCAGCGGCTGATACGCCCCATCCTTACACTCAAACAGCACACTCCCGCTTTCGAGGCATTCCAGCGAATGCCATCTTCCTTTTTCCACGTTGAGGCATCGCAGTTCACCATTGGCGTCCAAGGTCACCCGCTCCGTCTCGTTACCATCGTCGTCATAAAACACCCACTGGATCTTGCCACGGATTATAACGACAGTTTCCGATGAAGCACGATGTCTGTGGATGGGCATCACCGTCCCGGGCTCCAGAGCATTGAGCATCCGCTGCGAGCCGTCCTCCGGAGAATTCCGCAGGTCCAGGTTAATCCGCAGCCGCGGCGAGGCCTTCGCCTGGGCGGAGAGGTAATCCAATAACTCCTTATCTACAACCATTCTTAATCTCTTTTAATCCAATCTCGATATCCTTTAAAGCCATGGCACCGCCCCACATTCTATAGACATATAAAGGCGTGATGCAACCAAAGTCCATTGAACAAGAACGGGCTTCATTCTCAATAAACTGCTGTAGATGATTAACTATATCCATCTTGCCAACGGGCTTTCTTCACATTAAGCATTTGCTAATCACCACATGCCGCCATTTTAAAGAATTCACGCCCCCACTTTTCCGTACTCTCCAATAATATAACTATAATAATTCCCTCTATCCTCTTTCACCACCCCGTCAACCTGATGCGCCAGCTTGTGGAAGCACACACGTGTAGTAACCTTATCCCATTTTTCCTGGTCAAAAGGTTCTTCCCAATGCCGCAAAAGTACATGGGCATTCGGGCTATAAGCGTAGGGCATCTGAGCGACCATTTCAGGCCGCGCTTCCGCTATCATATCAAAGAAACGATGAAAGATAAAATACTCTACCACGCAGTCAAAGTCCACCCAATACGCATATAGCATATCTCGCAATGTCATCAGCAGTGGATTATAGCTGCAAGAGGTTATAAACCAGTTAGAGATACCTGCATACTTCTTATCCTCTGGCCGTGCGTATTGAAAGAAAAACAAATCAGCGTCCAAATACTCGCGAGGATAATCTGGCCCAGAGCAAAGCACAGTTGCATCAATCCATGTCCCACCATACTTTATAAGGAGTTCCAGCCGGATAAGATCCGCGAACATGGCCGGAGGAATTTGTCCTTTGTCGTATCGCCGCTCAATACATGACGGAAACTGAATGTAATCGAGCCGATTCTTCTCATCTATCACCCGTATTTCCTTCCCTTGGAGATTCCTCTTCAACGAAGCATAACACGCTTTGACAACAGGAGGAGCAAACTCCAAACCTTGCAACCAACAAAACCACACAACATCCGAACGTACTTGCTCGCATCCAACCCTCTCGTACTCAGCCAACTTTTCCTTCATCAAGAGTTCATACTGCCTCTTAAGGGCTGCAACAACCCTCGGCTCGTATGAATAATAAATCATGTCGGCCGAGCGTCTTTTCACAATACCTATCATCACAGCGCGAACCGCTGTACCCAACACTCCCAGCTTCCAATACGCCCGAATCAACCGCCATCCTCCAAACTTTCGGAATAGCGCCGCCACCTTTGAAAAACTATATTTCGTCATCCTCAAGCAGAACTATTCTCCCCTTGCTGCTGATCTCAGTCCATTAAAAACGATACCAGGCAAAAAACGCAGAGAATCCAACGGAAAGATAAATGCATGACGCCCGATATCGCTTATCCTTTGACTAAAGGAAATACCTTTCCTGATTAAATAAGGATATTTCTCATAGTAGCTCATATCCCGATTATGGCCAAAATTCCCTACATCCATGATAAAAGCCATCATACGTTCTGCCTTCCACTTCCATTTTCCCTTAGAAGAAAACAAGGGCATCGCTTCTTTATGCATTCCCAACCAATCTACAGCGAGCGATGCAAAAGCCTCCCATTCAGACAACACCCCCATCCGCCGAATTCGATCAATCAATAGCCAACGATCTATCTCATTCCGATAGCACCATAAAAGGCGACACCAGTCACAAAGTTGCCGAAGCCCAATCCCTCCCTTATAGAAATGCTTGAGAAAGTGCGTGAAAACAAATACGATGTCATTATCCGGAATAGGCAAACGGACATCGCCCTTTCCACTATTCCAAATACGGACTTTACCACGCTCAAATGTATCCCGCTGTATCTCGTCAATCACCTCGTCCATTCGGCTGGACAACCCACAGCGAAGTGAGCCATGAAGTTCAACAACCCATTGATCAATGGTTACACCGTAGTGTAAAGAAGCAATGCCTTCGGGTTCAACAGAACGGGCCATCGGTGTCAGAAATGCTTTTGCTCTTTCATAATTCTCCGCATCCAAAAAGAAATCCACATCACCGCAACTACGCCATAAAGGCCGCTCATAGCACTGAGCGATACCCTGTCCCTTAACAAGCGTAGTATAAATACCAGCCATACGCATCTGATCGACCATGTCACCAATGAAAGCGTTCATCGACAGATTCCGCTGTTCCAACTGTACGGTACGGCCAATAAACTGCAATACATCCTTTTTCGCGGGCTTCACATCCGTCACATGCTCCAATCCAGCCGCAATCAGTCCAACAACTGACTGTTCCTCTGCGATCTGAAGTAGTTCTGAATAATCTATCTTGCCAAACGGCAAAAGCTGAACCTCTGTTTCCCAAAGGCCCGCTCTCAACAAAGCAAAGAATGCATCCCTGTTAACATTACGCTTCATCTTTCTTTTATGATTGTCCAAAACGTCTTAAAAATCAGCCCAATGTCTCCCCAAAAAGAGTGATTGTCCACATACTCCAGGTAAAGCTTAATCTTCTCCTGCATAATCACTTCTATGTAGTATTTCTCAGGATCTTCCGCCTTTTCCATCAATTCGTTCTCATTCCTGAATTTAATCGAAGCCGGATCAGTGATGCCAGGTCGCACATCCAGCACCCTCATCTGTTCCGGAGTCCAATAATCCACATAGTGTCGGACCTCAGGGCGGGGCCCCACCAGCGACATATCCCCGACAAACACATTAATCAACTGAGGCAGCTCATCCAACTTAAACTTTCTGATAAAATACCCAGACCGGGTAATCCTGGGATCGTGACCGCCAATTGTCACAAGGCTCCCTTTATCAGCGCCCACCCTCATTGAGCGAAACTTGAAGATTCGGAAGTCTTGATTGTGCAGTCCCACACGAACCTGGCGATAAAACACCGGTCCCTTACTATCCAGTTTAATCCAGATAGCTAGTAATAAGAAAAGCGGGCTCAAAACAACAAGTCCTAGCCCACTCGCAACAATATCGAAAAGCCTTTTCATGAATTCTTTATGATATCCACGAAGTTCTCTATTACATATTCCACATCTTCATCCGAGAGACAAGTGTGTAATGGTAGCGTAATCTCATTCTCGAACAAATGATAAGCATTCGGATAATTCTTGATGTCAAATCCAAGAGCTTTGTATGCTGTCATCATCGGAAGTGGCTTATAGTGAACATTTGTTGCAATGCCCCGTTCCGCCATCTGCTCAATCACATGGTTCGTCTCCTCTCGCGTCTTACCTAAAAGGCGCACCAAATAAAGATGGTGAGAAGAACAATGGTCTGCATCCTGATGATTCAACACAGCTACCGGAAGTCCATCCAGAGACTTGTTATACCGCTTGACAATCTCGTACCGCCTCTCCAGGATCTTTGGGTATCGTTCAAACTGAACCAAACCAAGAGCCGCCATGATGTCTGTCATGTTGCACTTATACCAAGGCCCAATGATATCATACTCCCAAGCACCGAGTTTTGTCTTTGCCAGGGCATCTTTGTTTTGCCCATGAAGGCTAAACAACTGTGATAGGCGATACAGGAGTTCGTCCCATGTCTCTCCTTCTTTCTTGGGCACGGTAGGCATATAATCCACTCCGACAGGGACGGTCTCACTTCCGAACGGCAAGTTCCATGTCATTGCTCCCCCTTCCGCTGTTGTGAAATTCTTCACAGCATGGAAACTGAACGAGCTGAAATCCGCAATCTCACCAGCCATTTTACCTTTACGATTAGCCCCGAACGAATGTGCGCAGTCAGCCGACACGACAATCCTTCCTATCTTTTCCTGCAAGGCATTAGAAGGTTTGAATAGCTGTTTCTTGGCCTCTACAATCTCAAACACACGATCATAATCCGCAATGATCCCACCTAAGTCCACAGGGACAATAACTTTGGTTTTTTCCGTAATTGCCTCCGCCAACTGGTCATAGTCCATCTCCACATTATCCTTCTGCGAATCGACCATTACCAGTTTGCAGCCCACATGCTGTGTCACTGATGCTGTCGCAGTGTAAGTGTATGCTGGAACTATTACTTCATCTTCCGGTTTCAGATCCAGCAGATGTAAAACCATTTCCATCGCCGCTGTTGCGGAGTTCAGGCAAACGGTCTTTTCCGTGTGTACATATTCTGAAATAAGCTTTTCCAGCTTTTTTGTACGAGGGCCTGTCGTAATCCATCCTGACAGGATTGCTTCACGGACCTCTTTTGCTTCCGCTTCCGTCATATCGGGCGGAGAGAAAGGAATGTTTTTCAATTTAAGATTCATATTGCATATAACTATTTAACACCCAAGACTTTAATAATTCCCCAGTATACAATGTGGAATATGGAACATAGTACTCCTATGTGTTCTATCTCCCTATATAGTTTCCAATGATACTTTACAAGTCCAATTTTATTACTTGACAAAGAACCTTCACGAACTCGATACTTCATCAAGACCTCATCCAAACCCCAAATATACGGGGTCTGCTTAAGAATCTGGAGCCATAGGGCATCATCTATCCTCCTCCGAATATCAGGAACACGTTGTTTTCCCAATTGCTCTATATCATATATCACAGTCGAATTACCAACAGGACAATCCAGAAGCATCCTTTGATAATCAACCTTTTCCTTTGCATGGAAGATGCGACCATCTGCCTTTTCAGAGTCCGAAAACTGTACATATGATGTACATGTAATCGGATACCCGTCTCTCTTCATAAAAGCAAGTTGCTTTTCTAATTTATTCGGCATCCAAATATCATCGCTGTCCAAAAAAGCCAAATAGCGGCCCGTAATCTTCGGCAAGGCAAAATTTAAGCAACTCGCTTTCCCGACGTTCTTTTCCAGACAATACAATTTAAGTCTGCTATCTTCTTTTATAATACACTTGACAACATCGACAGTATTATCTGTCGAACAGTCATCCACCAAAACTACTTCCCAATCTCGATATGTCTGGCATAAAACACTATGTAATGTTTCAGCTACATATGCTGAAGCATTATAAAGTGGAATAATGATGGAAACAATACTACTCAAAACACTATTGATTACCTAAGATAGAACAAATCTCTTCTTCATAAGCCTTAATCACTATCTTTCTGGAGAACATTGTTTCCATTCTCTGTCTACCCAACTCCCCGGCTATTTTTCTTTGGCTATTAGGTAATGCCAGGAAACGCCTAATCGATTCAACAAGGGCGTCAACATTCCCTCCTTTGTATATGTATCCAGACTTCCCATTATCTACGGTTTCTTTACAGCCCGGATTATCTGTTGTAATCAAAAATCGACCCGATGAAGCACTTTCTTGAAGGACATTGCTCATGCCTTCACCATAAGTAGAAGGATGAATCGTGCAATGGGATCGAGCCACAAAAGGTCTGACGTCTTTTTGACTTCCCCGATATATGACTATACCTTTTTCTTCCAGCTCCCTTAACTCTAGCTCATAATGAAGCTCTGTGGGTTCAATAAAACCAAGCATATTGAACTCTGTCTTCGGATATTCCTTCTTTATTCTCTTAGCCGCCTCGATGTAATCGTCAACCCCTTTATCATGCATCACACGTCCCATGTAATTGAATACAACAGGATCACCAGACTTTCCATCACCACCCTCCGGATAAGGCTGCAAAGGGTAACGGTTTGTATCCACCCCCGAACCGGGTATCAAACGATACTTGCCCGTCACCATCCCTTGATTAAGGGCCACCTTCATATTGGTCTCATTCTGGAACATCATACAAGCAGACTTTCGATATGCCAACTTGAATAGCCACATTATAAAGGCTTTTTTTATTCCCGACTCGTTCACAACACTGCCTAATCCTGTCAAATTATTTATTACAGGTATCCCCAGCTGATGGGCTGCCATGCTTGCATATACATTCGGTTTTGCTGTATATGTAAGTACAACAGCTGGTTTATAATGCTTAAACAGCTTTCTGTAGTGAATCATCAATCCAAAATCCTTGATGGGGTTAGTCCCTCGCCGATCAATGACAGGATTATCATATTCATACGGGATATCCTTCATTAATTCAAACTTCGGCCCATCAGGGCATGAAATCAACATTTCATAGCCCTCCGAAATCAATGCTTCGATGAGTTCCTTGCGAAAACAATATACATCATCGTCATTGTTGGTAAGAAGAGCAATTCTTTTGTTCTTTTGCATACATGTATGAAATTTTTCCTTTGAGGATATGAGAAAAATAAGCGGACCAAATGTGCGCCCCTTCATCATTCAAGTGCATCAGATCACGAAACCACTCACGCTTCATCATCGTCGGATCATTATAACAGTCAATCACGTCCACACCATGAGCTCTAGCAATCTCTATTGCAACATCATATGCCCTGGAAGGGTTGTCCACAAAATAAGGAGACAATACAAAAAAAAGCCGTATATGATGGCGCTCTGCTAAGTCAATCATCTTATTCATATAACAAAGCTTCAATGAATCTAGTAAACAATCATCATAGGTTTCTTGATGAAACTGCATCGAATCCTTAAGCTTTCCTTGAACTGCTTCATATCCATTATCCTCCGGAGAAGGGATAAAATTGCACTTAATAGACTGTACTAATTTGGAGTTGTATCTATATGATAGCGATTGTAACTTAAGTTTCTCCTTCCAACCTTTGTTCGCGAATAGGCTGTCAATACAAATATACTCCCCATAATGGGGTGCTAAACGATCCAGAGCAGCGTCAAGGGTAAAAGTTGGGCCAGGATGTATCTTTGTATCAAGGTTGAAAACATCATAAACCACCACTTTGGGGCAAAAGCCCCTTTCTATCATAGATGCCAAAATTGCATAATGATAATAGATACACATTCCTTCACTTCCCGCATTATAGCAACTCATTCCAAGACTATCTGAGATTATACTTGGGATATACTGATGAGACGCACGTGAGGATCCCAAAATAATAATATCGTCTTTCGCCTCATTCAGCACATACTGTTGCCGACGAAAGATGCCATATTTTGAACGATGGTAAAGCCAAGCACATGCACTCCCAAGGCACCAATCTATGGCGATTGTCAACAGTACTGCTATTGCTACATACAATAGCGCCCCTCCCAGTTTATTTTTATCCAGAGACATCCGTTTTAAAACTTAAAGTAAATAAACTGACCACCGCCCAGAACACCAATCAACACGATTAGCACAGAGAGTATTGAGAAGGACAAATACCGTATAACCATATGTTTACTTTCCAGAAGACAATGTTGTTCCGGCATAAATTCATCCTTGAAATCCTTGATAAACAGAATAAGGAAGCCAATTGCAAAAAAGAAAATTGTGGTCTGATGAATGTAAGGTACCCCTAAATGGAAATAGCCCTTGGTTATCTGAATAACCGAGCTAACATCTGAGACCTTAAATATCATCCACCCATAACTGACGATAACAAAGGTTAAAACAATATCCACAAAACGCTTGAAGCGTCCATTCGGATTTAGTTTCAGTGCCTTCCAGATTGAAACCCTTTTGTTATTAGTCATCTTTCCGATGACTTGTGCTATACCATGATACGCCCCCCATACTATAAAGTTGTATGCTGCTCCGTGCCATAGCCCAGAGATCAAAAACGTAATTAAGATATTACGATAGCCTTTTATTTCTCCAACACGATTGCCACCACAAGGGATATAGACATAATCTCGGAACCAGGTAGAAAGCGATATATGCCACCTTCGCCAGAAATCTGTTACACTAGTTGCAAAATACGGCCTACGGAAGTTTGTCATAAGTTCATACCCCATAATGCGGGCAGAACCAATTGCAATTAGAGAATACCCCGCGAAATCACAATAAATCTGAATTGAATACATAAATGTTGCCAGAAGCAGCGACCCTCCGTTGTGATTGGCAAAGTTTCCAAATACTGTGTCCACATAGATGCCCGCCCTATCTCCCACAACTAGTTTCATAAAAAACCCCCAAAGCATCATCTTAGCACCCGCCGACAAATTGTCAAATAAGAATGGACGTTTCTGTTTAAATTGAGGCAAAACACTTGGTGCTCTTCCTATAGGTCCAGAGGCAATTTGAGGGAAGAAGCCGATAAACAGGGAAAAATCTAAAAGATTATGCTCCGGAGCTATCTTCTTCAAATAGACATCGGCCATATACCCGATAGACATAAACGTGTAGAACGAAATACCTATCGGCAACAACATCTCAAAATTAGGCAATTGCACTGCGATGCCCAAAGCGTTCATTCCATCATGGATTGCCGTTACGAAAAAACTCAGATATTTGAAGCAGATTAGTGGTGTTAATACCAAGATAATCGAGCCCCATAACACTCGCTTTTGATAGATTCTCTCTTTGCCTTCCATTAGTCGACCTGCACAGTAGGCTGTAGCGGTATCAAATACCAGCAATCCTAAAAATGCCACATTCCAGCAAGAATAAAAGTAATAGGAGGCTACTATCAGAAACAGTTTCCTATACTTATTTGCTGGGATAGTATAATAAACTATAACGACAGCAATAAGGAATATGATAAAGTCAATAGAGTTAAAGAGCATACTTTACCCTTCCAGATGCTAGTTTATAATCGTATGAATGCTCCCCTTCTGCCCGAAAATCACAATGATACCTTTCGAGGACATTTTTAAATACTTCGTCATATTGGGGGATAAAGAGATCATCTTTTGCTTCAAGATGACTGATAATGGAATTCGCCATAGGGGCAGTAATACTCAAATCCGTCTTTCCTGCCCTAAAAGAGGTTCCCTTCAACGATCCTGGGCTTACATTTAAGATACAATTGGGTGAGCCATTCTTTTTCAGTTCTACATTCACGCTTTCAATGAATATCTTCAAAGCCGCTTTTGTTGCGCCATAGACAGCGAAGAATGGCGATGACATAAATCCAGCTATACTCACCATTACCCCACAATAGAAGTCTTCCTTCGCTTCTAATTTCATATAGAACTTATGCACAAGCCGAAGCACCGGTATCGTATTGACATTGAATGAGTTAACAATATAACTCTCCGGCACATCCTTAAAAAGAGCAAGTTTGCCAAATCCGGCCGTTATCATCATTGCATTAATGTCAGTGAAACGGTCAAAGAATGAATAATCTTCACTGGTCAAGTCAAACTGAAAAGGCTCAATCTTCGGATGAGAATACTCCTCTGCCAAAGGAGCCTTATCAACGATATACACCTTCTCAATTTCCTCTCGTTTAGCAAGTTCTGTCGCTATGCTAAGTCCAATTCCATTGGCCCCTCCAACTACAAGAATTCGTTTTATCATATCTCGGTCACATTTTCACCATTACGGAACTTCTCAATTATCTCTGCTATTGCAACACTCTCCCGCCTGCGCAGTTTGTAGCAACTACGACGACCATTGACAATCATAGAAAAGAACTCCTGAATCTCATAACGCAATCCTTCGCCATCATAACTATAGAAATACTTCTTGTTCTTTGTCTGCTCTTCATAACGCACCTCGAAATAGCTGGTGAGCCACCAAGGGGCAGGCACATAGACATAGCCCTTTGTACCAGAAATCACCAGGTTACCTTCTGTCTTTACACCAATGCCCAAGGTGAACGAAGAAGTGGCATGAGGGTAATTGATAACACCCTTGGTGTATATATCAACTCCATTCTCTATCTTTGTATGGAAATCAACATCTTTCCAGTCCAGCCCAAGAAGCTTTATAATAGCCATAACAGTAAGGGGGGCATGCTCCGTCATGGCTCCTCCTGCCTGTTTAGCATCCAATTCCCGGGTAGGCGGATCCACCATTTTACTCAAAGATGCCTTCACATCAACGACGTCACCTATAATGCCGCTCTTTATCAGTGTTACAATGTGGCCAAAAGCGGGGCAATATGCCGTCTTGCTGGCCTCCATAAGAACCAGGTTCCTTTCTTCAGCTAATCGATAGAGATCTATGGCCTCCTCCTTCTTCAGCGTAAACGGAATCTCACACAAAACATGTTTTCCGGCAAGAAGGCTCTGTTTGACGTAGTCATAATGAGTTAGGTGCGGCGATGCGATATACACGACATCAACCTTCTCAATAAAGGGATCAAAGTCAGTATAGGCTTCTATACCATATTTCTTAGCAAAGGCTTCAGCTTCATCTTTATCGGGGTTCAGGACTGCCACGACCTGAGCTCCATTTACGACTTTGGTTTCGGGCACAAAGCGATTAGCAATACGTCCACTGCCAATAACACCTATTCGATTTGTGTCCTGGCTTTCAGCCCGCAGCATAGTGGAAGAGATTCCTTCAGTACGGGGCAGATATACTACCTTACAATACTCGTTCAGATAGTCGAACTTCCCAACCCAGTCACTACCGATGGCAAAGATATCTACATCGTATTTCTGTATATCATCAATCTTCTGCCCCAAATAGTCTTCAATGATGACCTCATCTGCATACCCAGTGGCTTTTACGGCCTCAACGCGCTCCAACACGTTGTTACGCACATTGAGCTTGCCGCGACCACGGTCAAAGCTATCGCTTGTAACGCCAACTATTAAGTAGTCGCCTAACTCCTTTGCACGCCGCAGGAGATTGAGGTGCCCTTGATGCAAAAGATCGTAGGTTCCGTATGTAATTACTTTTATCATTATTCTTTAAGAAGCGTTCTTAGGCTCACAATCATTATCGCAAGATTAACAGCACAATAAACACCCACGAAAAAGTTAAGCACGTGCCCCAAAATAGATGCCAGTAACACAAGTTGCAATGCGCCCGATGGAGACACCAAATTCATTCCGACGACCTTACTCAAACTAAAAGATCCTTTGTCGGAAAGTGATTGTACTGCTTTCGATTCAATACCGGAGGACTTTTTCTTATGCATCACTAGTCGAGGGAAGATTGACATTATTGCCGTGGCCCCACCCAAAATAAGATAATACGCTGGTTCTACATAATCATATAGATTGGAATCGTGATAAGCCGCAATTCCCGCTCCAAAATAAATAAGGACCATTGCAGCATATCCTCCCATCGTATCCCATAAGTCACCTAAAGGCGAACACTGGTTTGTACATCGAGCGAGATTACCATCAACTCCATCTAAGACAGCCCAAATAAAGAAAAATAGCCATCCTAGCAAACTCACATTAGTCGACTTACTAAACGATAATAGTAAGAAACCCAGTATACATGTGAAAACCGAAATCTTAGTAATTGTTGTTGGCTTTACCTTACTATGGATCAGAGGCTTTATTAACAATACCGATAACGGTCTTACGGCAATTGTTACCCATATATTAAGTCTCTCTTCTTTACGTTTTGAGGCCGGCATTGCAATTTCATATATTTCTTTGTATGTCATTGTAATCTCCTCCGTTAATTAAATCCTAATTAAATCCCCAAGTTCTTTTTCCCAATGCTCTGGCTTAAAAAGCCAAAAACCACCTCCATGCGTAAAAGTAAATTCACCAAAATAAACTTTTCCATCTACTTCATATAAATCTATACGAACGAATTTGATACCCTGTGAACATTTAGTTGCTATTTCTTTCATCTCCTCAAAACAAACTGGTTTTGTTATATTTCCTTTTGTGGATTGAGGATGAATATTCACGATGTCCAGGTGCCGAAAATCCATATCATAAAAGTCAAATCTTGTGTCGCCAACTGCCCGATCTGTTGCGACAAACATTATTACCGGCTTGCCATCAAAACAAAAAAACTTATAATCATTAATCCCCCCTTCTGCTTTAATATATGCTTCAGCTAAAATACAACGTTCAACGTTTTTATATGGGTAATTGCGCCCTAAGCAGGAGAAGTCAAGAGCTAAGCGACTTTCAAAAAAAGACTCCAACTCTTTTTTGTTAATTCTCGATTTATCCGTGATGATTCTAACACTCCCACTATCATGATTACATTTCAAAACAAACTCATTGGGAAGTGAATCAAAGTCTATATCTCGAAAATGCTTCCAAGTGCCCAGCAATGGGAAAAAATAACCAGGGCCAAGTATTTTTTCAACCACATCCCGAACTTTAACTTTATCCACATAGTCAGTGTATTCAGGATGCTTATCATATAACTTTAACCAATTCTGTTTTTCATTAAAACCGACAGGATTCTTAAGATTCAGATGCTTCCCGGTCTTCAGGAAATAGAGCATTTTAAGATATGGTCTATCCGGAATAATAGACAGAATCCGACCAATCTTAATCCTGAGCTCCTTGTTTTTAATAATACTCTTATAATCAATCATTTGCAATAAATTTTAAAATATTTTCTTTATACAATTCGCTATTCTTTCTAGCATTACGAAGTATTTGTAAATACATTGGCCTCATTCTCTTTATATACCACGTCAAACTACGATTGGCTTTTCTCTCATCTGACCACTTCTTTAACAATTCCTCCCTCATCTGTATATAGGCGTCGACGTCTGCTCCACTATTCACAAGGGCATGATTATATCTTTCTATCATTTCATCATTCTCAACTAATAACAATCTATCACCTTTACTAATGTAAACAACTTGCTCACGCCATTTTAAAATCTTGCCTCCCTCGATTGTCAACTCTAAAATAAGCCCATGCCTATTATTCTCACTAAGCGTAACTAAAGGATTCTTTCCCGAAGCTTTCGTGTAGATGTCATCAAAACAAAAATTCCCTAATGAATGAGCTATTACTGATCCATCGTACTCTTCAATTCCTTGAATAACATGTGGATGATGGCCATAATATACAAAAGGGATATATCTCGCCAACTTCCTGGCTGCTTTTATGTGTTCAAGGGAAGGATAATTCACATGTTCAATACCCGCATGTATGGCAACAATATTAAAAAAACCATCCGAATTATTTCTTTCTAAACTTTGTTTCACTGTCAACAAATTGTAAGCATTAACACCGTAGCCCCCTGAAGGGACACACTGAAGAGGTCCACTCGAATAGCAACAATAACCAGAGAAAGCCACTTGTTCACCACAGACACTTACCCTCAACTCTTTTCCCTCTGTTCCAAAATAATCAATGCCATTAACCGTTAAGACGCTTTTTGTTGTCTCATAGCCTTCTCTCCCATAGTCAAACATATGATTATTTGCCAAATTGACGGCCTTAACATGAAGAAGTTTGAGAATTTGTATATTAGCAATATCTGAACATAAGAAAGCAGATTTAGCCCCGTTTTTCTTCATCTCCACAGAAAAAGGAGTCTCCAAATTGCCAACCACATAATCAAAACCACCAAGGTAGTCAGCAATATCTGAAAAGTAATCCGATAATCTGGGATTGTCAATTACAGACATATTCCCAAAAAGAGCCACATCACCTAAAAGAGCAATTTTCATATTATTGACTGTAAATAAGAATATAATCTTTTTGATTGTACTTTTGAGCTGAATACTGATAAGGCTAAACGGCGGCCAAGAACACCTCTTTGAATTGCATTATCATAATTTTCTAGAATGGTTAGAATTGCTGATGAAAAAGCATTATTATCATCCGGTGGCACAATAAATGAGTTGTCATCATTTAAATATAAAGGTATGTCACCAACAGCGGTTACAACAATAGGTTTGCCAGTTGACAAGTATTCACCAAGTTTAGTAGGGAAGCCTCCTGATGACTGCAAACTTGATGGTCTTGCTAATAGCAAGCCCCTAGCATTTATCAACAATGAGGGTATTTCTTCCCGTGGAACGCCACCATAAAAAATAACATTCTTTAGATGATTATCTTTAACTCGCTGCTTAAGATAGGAAAGATACTCAATATCCGTCGTACCTCCAATTAATACGAGTTTGACATTCGAAAACTTGCGCTCGACAGGGACGAAACTATCCAAAAGATTAATTATCCCATCTTTTTTATTTGACATATTGCCGCAATAAGCAAAGTAATCGCCAATTTCATTTTGTTTTGGTTCTATGTCAAAACGATCCGTGTCAACAGTCATCGGCATCTCAAATAACCGACAACCCTTACGTACTTTTGTTTTAAAATAGTCTAATAACGGCTTTGTCATCACAATCATCCCATCAAATAGCCTATATGTAGTATTCACATAAAGCTTGGCAAAAAGTCTATGCAACCATCCTTTATTCATAATAACAAAAGGGTATTCACTCTTTTCTTGCAAACATTTTGCGCCACTAAGCTTGCACGCCCCCCACACTGGATATATCAACAGCAGGCTATTAGATACAAGAATGACTGCATCATACTTCCCTCTCCTTATCAACTGAGTAATTCGCCATAAAGCATAAAGGAGACTGTTTTTACCACAGGAAATAATGTTAACACTATCAATGCGACAATTCTCACAATGCGCCGATGTAATAACATCCACTTCTACGCCCAATTTTACCAACTCTTTTCCATAACCAAGGAATCGGTTAACAGAAGCATTACCGGAAGGAACCGGTAATGTATTAACTATAGCAATTCTCATCCAACTATTTTGTTAATATACTCTAACCATGCATTAGCTGTTTTTTCCGCATTAAGCCTCTCTCTAATGGCAACGGCTCTATGCCTAATACTATTTGATAAAGCCTCATCATTAACCAATCTATTCATTTCCTCTGACATAATAGTTTCGTTACCCACGGGAACTAATACTGCATTTACATTATTTTCTATCAACATTCTAGATCCATAGGCTGGGCAGTCTGTAGAAATACTAAGAACACCCATGCTCATCGCCTCAATTAATGCATTAGGCATTCCCTCAGCTTTTGAACTTAAAACAAACATGGATGCGCCATTAATACGTTGTGTAATATCTGTTACCCCACCAACAATCTGAGAGCAATCTGATAAATTAAGGTCATCAATGAGTCTCAACAGTCGGCCCTTATATTCTCCTGATCCATATATTATCAACTTGTACTCAGGATGTTTTTTATGAAACAAATAGAATGCACGAATAAGGGTGGCTTGATCTTTCTGGTCGCATAAGCGCCCAATATTAACCACCTCTTTTCTAAGGTTATCAAACTGAGGCTCTGGTAATTGATCAATAATGGGGTTCGCGATAACGCATCCAACTCTTGACGCTCGTCGATTATACATTCGGCTTGCTTCCGGAGTCTGAAACACGTAACCATCTGCTACTCTATATTGCAAATGCTTCAACATGCGGCTTAAGAACGGTCGGAAGCCATTATAAAACCTTTCAGAAAGCAATACCTTCATTCCTAATCTACGAGCAATAATTTGTTCAACCAAGCTACCACCGAAAATAATAAGTAAATCTATATTATTTTCCTTAAAGATCTGCTTAACTGCATTGCAGTATTTAATTGGGCGCGTTTTCTTAAGGTAAAAAGGATACTCTACTACTGTTACAATACCATCAAGCCCCACTTTAATGAGGGCATCATGATAAGCGGAATCTGTTTTTTCTGTCACATAATACACAGAATGACCTGCATTATGCAATTGTTTTACTAACCAGTTACGCACCTTTTCTCCCCCCCCATAAATGATTTTTGTTGCAAAAAAAAGTATATTCATTGCTATTCTAATTAGTTGTGTTAATGGAGGTATCATTTAATTGAAAACAGCTATTCAATAATACAGCCAGGAAAACATAATTTGCTCCCATAGTCAATGCTGCACCATTTTTCGCATAGTCAATCAGAATACAGATTAAAAGCAGTATCGGTAATAGCATTTTCTTTTTATACGCATACCTAAAAACAACTCGTATCGTTTTAGCAATAATAGTCATTAGAAGCGAAAAACCAATAAGTCCACCAGATGATAAAACATATAAAAAAATATTGTGCGGGGTTTTGTCTGTTCCAATATGACTGCCAATAATATGCATAACCTCAAGTAAACCCACTCCGAATATTGGGGATTTCAGAAAAATATTCCACGCCTCTCTGACAAGTACATCTCTTTGGCCGTAATCACCTTCAGTAACCAACTCCATTCTATCCGCGAATATGGATATACTACTAATATAGTTAAAACCAAGTACAACTAATATAAGCCCAATACATACAACTAAAAAATTCAATATCGATGAGTATGATTTTTTAAATAATAAAAAATAAAACAACAATTCGATAAACACGCATACAAAAGCGCCTCTAGATGCCATAAAGGCCATCACATATATACAAAGCGCCATGTTGAATAGTAATATAATTAACAAAAGCGAATCGATTTTTTTTTCTAAATTCTGCAAAAGAGTATCTACTTTTACAAGAGATATAGTAAAAGAATATACATACACCATCGCCATTTTATTAACGTTGGTGCCCAAGAATTTTAACCGTCGCTCTCCAAATTCAGCAGGATCTAATTCAACGCCTATCCCGCTCATCATCAAAAATGCACAAACAAAAGCCGCTGTAATATAAAAAAACAAGACATAAGACAATACTTGCGGTTTACCGAATGTGTCTTTCAAAACCAATGAAAACAATAGAATAGATTTAAACCATCTTATAAAGGTAATTGGGAAATTTGCCTCCGCTGCCGAGAAAAGCCCTGTGACTAAAAATAGATAAAAGAATAGAAACAGCCAAAGAAGAACGATCTCCCTCCTTACTTTCCAAAATCTGAATGAACTAAAACTTGTCGTATCTATAAGTGACACCACGAAGTATGCTACACTTATATAGAGTGGTAGTCCACCTATATTCTCAATAATAGTTGAGGAAACGGCTAAAACGAGCAATATATATTTTATTCTCGATAACATTCTCTCTAATATCTTATAAGATTGTCTTAATCACGCGAGCAGGGTTCCCAGCAACAACACAATTATTAGGAACATCTTTAACCACAACACTCCCACATCCTACAATTACATTATTTCCAATATGTACATTCCCTATAATACAAACATTAGCTCCTAAGGTTACATTGTTTCCTATAGTAGGGCGCAAGTCGTTTCTTCCGTCCTCCTTGTTCCCGATTGTGGTACATTGGCGGCAAGTGAAGTTATTCCCAATCTGATTTGCATTTAGAATAGTCGCATATGGGTGTGGAAGATAAACCCCACCTCCAATCTTTCCATAGAGATAGAACGTTCGCGCTCCAGGTGAATACCATTTTATTAAATATGATGATTTACCTAAACGAAAATAAAACAATTTTCTAAAATATGAATCATTTTCAAGGAGAGACAACAACAGCAAAATATCAGCCATATGTATACCTCTTTTTTTCTTATACATTTGGACATCCTCTAAAATAATCTTTTTCTTAGAAGAAAAATAAAACAGTAGAAGATGAGGTACGTAAAAGACGGCTTTTAAGATAATCAAGAATACACTTATTGACATTTTGAAATTCGAATCTATCAAATAATAACTACAATGGTTCGTTATAACTCATTGAAGGAATAATATCCACCCATTCTTTTCTTCTTTTATAGATGCTCATTGAGTTATTTATTAATGGGACAATAAAAGAAAAACCTAATACGCGAATTATTTGTAGGATACTTCTAATGACGGATTTTTTCCAACCATGTTGGCCAATGAAATCATAAAAATAATTCTGTTTGACTATATGTTCAAGCCTACACATTTCACTTTCGACAGTTCGCGCCGATGTGACAATACTATTCTCATTCTTATTATACACGTACACTGGTCTTTTTTCCACAATTATCTTATCGGTATGATAACCGACACATTTAGAAAAAAAAATATCATTACCATTAGGGACCTCTTCAAAGGAAAAATGATGTCGATGAATGTAACTATGTAAAATCATCTTATTCCAGGGAACATGATATAAATACTTAATCCTATCAAATGCAAGTCTTGTATCATCGAACTCACTAATTATAGATTGGATATTGATATTAGACAATTCTTCTCCGGTAATCCCATCTCGATAAAAAAAATTAAAATAAACAATATCAACATCCTTATTAGAATACTTATCCAAAATATCTATGAATCCCTCATGATAATAATCATCGGAATCTGCAAATAGTATCCATTTCCCTTTAGCATGTTCAAGTCCAACATTTCTTGCCCTCCCCGCTCCCTTTGAGCAAGATGCATCTAGCAAAACAACTTCGACAGATTCACGCATAAGGCTCGGCTTCTTATTAGTATCACTATTGTCGTCAACAATGATAATCTGTATATCACTCCGCTCTGGAATACTATCCACACATCTCATCAATAAGTCCGGACAGTTTTTATGAGGAATGATAAAACTATATGTATACGTCACTTCCATAGAATAAAACAAATTATCTAACAATGCTCCTTACAATAGAAATAACACCCGATGGAACTTTCATTGTTTCCAATACTTCATTAATATCTTTCCCATCCTTCGTCTTCAATATTAAAACAATGAACGACACGGTAAATAAAACACACGAAATGATAGAATATAGTAATGATGGTTTAGAATAAATGAAATATACAATTATCGCTAAAAATGCACAAATAATAAAAGAGCGGGTATAAATCGAGAAATACTCTGATAATCGGACCTTAACCATCGGCCTAAATTGGATGTACCAAATCATAAAAACATTAATGATTGACAACAAACATATTCCGCAAAGAAAAAAATAAATGCCCATAAGAGATGTTGAATAATATACAACCGCCGTCGTTCCTATTAAATAAATAGTCCACTTTAATCCAATATCTGTACGACCAGTCGCAGTCTGAAGAGCACCACATACGCCATTCACGCCATTGAATGCATAGACAAAACAGAAAACCATCATTATGGGGATTCCATCTAGGTAGTCTGCGCCAAAAACAACAGAAATAACGGTCGGAGAGATAGCGGCCAAGAAAAAATATACTGGAAATGAGATCCATGACAGAGACTTTGATAACTTCATGTAATTGCTCTTGAGACTATCTTTATTCCCTTGTTTCTCTGCTAAAATAGGCGCAAATACTCTATGCACTATTGGCTGTATAAATGAATATATAGCTGAAGGAATTCTCTTAGCTATGTTATAAACACCAAGAAAATCAAGCCCCAAAGTTGTAGAGATGATAAATATATCTAGCTCTTTTGTCAGAAAGTCCAGAATAGAGGACCCAACTTTATAAATGCCAATTTTAAGGAATGGAACCGTCTCGGATATTGAAAAGTGAAATGAAAGCCGACTATCTTTTTTCTGACCAATAATAAGATGACTTAGATTAATAAAAATGGCTCCTGCTAATGACGAATAGGCTAAACTAAATACGCCATAACCCATTATAGCAGTAGAAACAGCAATACCCATAATAATAACCGATCCAATAATCTCAATGATAGCTAACCGCGCAAATAGAGTCTTTTTTTGACAAAATGTTCTTTGCTGTATTCCTAATGAATTAAGGAAGATTGTAAAACATATCAACTGCACAACCTTTGTCAAATCTTCAGAATGGTATCCAGATGTTATATATGGTGCCAAGAAAAACAGTCCCACGGTCAGAATTGTCCCTAAAAACACATTTAACCAGAAAAGTGAACTATACTCTTTATTAGAAATATTCTGTCTGTGAATAATCCCTACCGAAATGCCCATATCAAGAAACATTGAAGTAAAACCAATAAACATATGAGCAATTGCGACAATACCAAAATCCTCTTTTTCCAGAAATCGTGTTAGTATCGCCAACTGAAGAAGTTGGACAACGTTCCGAACTACAGTGCTTGCCGTAGTCCACCCTAATCCACGAACTATCCTATTCGCCATAAACCGATACCTGTTTGCTTATCGTTGCCTCCCACGACAATAAGTTCTTAATTTTTGTGTGATTATTCTCACATAAGCTTTGATAATAGGAATAATTCTTAATAACATCCTCTATATGAGTTAAAATATCGTTAACTGTCGTCTTGATATAGTATATCCCATTATCGTTATATAGTTTATAGTTAAGCCATTCACCCAAAATACATACATTCCCACAGTATAAATGATCTTGAAGAGAGCCAGAAATAGCATCTGATTTTTGAATATTAACAACAATATCTGCCGTTCTTCGTATAGCTACAACTTCATCCATGCCAAGGAAAGAATCTAACAATGTGTACGAGATTGAAAGCGCATCCATACGTATCTTTATTTCTTTAATGTACTCACGGGAGGCGCCATAAGTCATAGGAAGCACAACATGAATAAACTCTTTCAATTCTTGAGATAGACCACTAATGGCGTCTATCATCGCCGCATGGTTTTGGGAAGGAATGCCATTGTAACCTAAAACCAATACTCTTTTCCCTTTGATATTTCCAAATAAATTCTCACAAATGCTTGTAACTTTAGCATCATCCAATTTATCGATTTTATTAAAATCACTGTTGCCAAAATAGACAATCCTGCTTTTATTATCATATAAATGGCCATAATAATCAAGCATTATTTCATGCAAATTATCTGTCATCTTAATACGATAGCAATTATCGAATCCATACCTTAGAAGTGTCTTTCTCTCGTCATCTGCGCGCATCAAATCTGATCCCCATAATGTAATATCAAACTTAGTTCCTTTCTCTACACATTTTCTCATCAAATCATTGTAAATAGGGTAGTACGCGTGAAAATCAACCAAATCATAACAAGACACTAAACGGCTTATGAAGAATTTTAAAAAAAATCTTTTTAATAACTTTGCGACAGGATTTGTAGAATTAGAACAATAATTAAAACACTTCTGAATATATAATGGCCATGTGATGGTGCTGCATCTATCAACAGCTAGTTGATTAATGCAGACAGCATCTACTACAATATCACAACTCCGCAATTGTTGCGCGAAGTTTTGCATGAGCACCCTTTGATTATAAAATGGATATAATAAGAGTATATTCATTCAACAATATGTCGTTACTAATTAACTCTTCGTATTATGAGACTGGGACTAATCATAAAGTAAAAAGACATATGAAATCATACCTCCTTACTAATAAGATTCCAACTATATTTCCTAATTTGATCGATGAGGCAGGCTACAAAGTATATCATAATGAGAAAAGCACTTATCAACAGAACTTCTTGTACACCAGTCGTATTACCGTCAATTCGTTGGATAAATGGTATAAACACTTTGTGACGTACAATAAAATCTCCATGAAGCAAATATACTGCAAAACTGCTAGCCCCTAACCAATTAATAAACCTACTACTCTTTATCTTTAATCGTGCAAAGGAAAGAAATAGATATACTGATGCTATAACCACTAACGGGTTGCAATACGCTAAAAGTATATTTGACCACTTTCCACCACTTACCTTAAGATCGAGTAAACCCATCACAGTTATGGCGATAGAGAAAAGCAAGAAAAGCAAGAAGTTCGTGACGGAATTAAAGCCAAAGATTTTATTCAGAAAAGCCTTAAATCGTGTATCATTATCCTCTCGATCGAGAGAATAGTGTAAGTATTCACCTAAAAGATAAATACCAATCAAATGTAGAGGGCCATACCCGCTTACGAAAAACCTTGAGCCACCTGCTACCCAACCATAGACTGCTTCGAAGCCAAAGAAGAGAAGCAACATATTCCGTTGAGTCGAAACCTCTAAGGTCTTGAACTGATTGAGAAGTGGTGCCAATATCATCAAAACAAAGTATGACTTGATAAACCAATCGTATCGTGTCAACTGAAAAACATCTAAGACAGCGTGTATTGGTGACTCGAGAATACCTAAACACAGGGCTACAACGAAACTGATACCTAAGAAGAATAGAATCTGATAGATAAATTTAAGTACCCCTTCTAATGATGACTTGATACCGAACCAGCCTGATATCATAACAAAAGCATTTACACTCGCTATACTAAGCCCTTCCACCAACCACCTTAAAACGGTAGAGATTGGGAAAAAAGTTAAGTCCTCTGCTGTTGGTTCTCCTAAAGCCACGAAATTAGCGTGGAGCAGAAGAATCATAAACATCAAAATGTTTCTTAACAACTCAATATTAGACTCTCTACCCCCCCCCATTATTTTTTTGTCTATCTGACGCTTAGCCATCGTCACAACACATTAATCATTTTCAGATACTCCGGCCACTCGCCCATATCCCTCCAAGAATGCTCACTCACCGGGAAGCATCCTACTCTACCACCCCGCTTTTGAACTTTCTCCATCAAATAAGTGATGTGGAAAAACTCACCTTGTGGGATCTCCTCTATCAGTTCCGGATTAAGGATATATACACCAGTATTAACTTGATAAGTCTGTTCTGGCTTTTCCTTCAACGCTGTCATCAATCCATCTTCTCCTGTCTCAATGACGCCGTATGGTATCTTGAAACACTTCACCATGGTTACAATGGTCATATCATTATGGTTCTGCAAATGATAGTCCCATACGTCACGATAATCCTGCTCATTTATGCTATCGCAGTTGCTAACGAAGAATGGTGTGGTTATTTTACCTTTCAGAAGAGATACACTGCCAATAGTCCCGAGCGGTTTGTCTTCCATAAAGAACTCAATATCATACTTATGGTCAAGCTGGCTGAGATAGTATTTCATCATGTCAGCTTTGTAATTCACCGACATATAGAACTTATGACAGCCAATCCCCTCGAACTGATCCATAATGACTTCTAGGATAGTCTTCTCTCCGACAGGGACAAGAGGCTTCGGTATTACGTTAGTGATTGGTTGAAGGCGTGTCCCCTTGCCTCCTGCCATGATGACTACCGGAAGATCTATCTTAGGTCGGTTATCCTCAGCCTGGGTATCTGCAAGTATATCATCCCAAAAGATGACATCCACAAGTTGTTCGTCCTTGTCAAGAATCGGCATTAACTCTGCGCGCTTTGCAAGCATCCATTCTTTAATCTTCTCCCGGTCATCTTCAACATGAGCATACAGTTTCCCTTCTCTTCTTACTATCTTGCCTATAGGAGTATCGAATGGAATATGAGCAATAATCGCTCGCTGCAAGTCTCCATTAGTTATAATGCCCAGGAACCTCTCACCATCAAATACCAGCAATAGTTTTGTAAAGGCTTCATCCATCAATTTCATGGTCTGGATGATAGTTTTATCTGCTGTTACAATCTTTTTGCGAATTCTATCTGAATAATTGTCCATTATCTTGTTATATTAATAGGTTTCGCTGGCACACCTAAAGCTAAACAATTATCTGGTAGGTCTGTTATAACGACTGATCCGGCACCAATAACGACACGTTTACCTATTGTCACGCATTGGTTAATTACACTCCCACTACCTACGAAAGATTCATCTCGTACTATTGCGGCACCGTTTACTTTCGCTCCTGTCGAGATATGACAATAATTACCAACAACCGCCTCATGCTCTATAGTTGATGCTGTATTGATGATACACCCTTTCCCCAATTTAGAATCAGCGTTTACAAAGGCATGGTGCATAATAACACTTCCTTCTCCGATTATGGCATATTTGGAAACATAGGCAGTCGGAGCTATTATGGTGGCAAGATGACATTTAAACTCATCAAGCATTCGATGCAACTTGATTCGCAGTTCAGGGGACTTAATTTGTCCTACGGTCACAATAAAATCTGCGGAATCCGCAAACTTTACCATGTCATCATCAGTTCCTATCACCTTATAGCCAAGCACAGTTTTTCCGACTTCTTCTGGTCGGCCAAGAATGCCTTCGATTACGTAGCCAGCACTTTCAGCAACGTCAATCACTGATTTACAGTGACCACCTCCGCCAACAAGAATCAGTGGTTTCATCTCAACTACAGACATCTAACAGAACTCGGGATATTAACAACCCTATCTGCAAACCAAATTGTATTCTCCAGACTATCATGTTCGCAATTCTCGAACATCGGCAAACGATTCATCAACTCCCAAATGGGACGTGTCATCACGCCGTTATCATTGGTTTCTTGAAGGAATTCCAGTTGCTTTTCGTGATTAGGCAGAATGACCACATTGAGCCAGTAGTTAGAGAAACAATTCTCCGGTTCAACGAAGAAATCAATTCCATCCACATTGTTGAAATACTCTGCGTATGCGGCTGCAGTAGCACGCTTGTCCGCTACGTACTCATCCAGATGCTCCAATTGTGCGCAACCAAGAGCTGCATTGATGTTGGGCATACGGTAATTGAAACCAATATGGTCGTGACGGAACTCCCAACGATGAGGTATCTTGGCCTGAGTAGTAATATGCTTTGCGTATGCTCCCAACTCCTCATCATTGAAGAGCAGCATTCCGCCACCACCAGTGGTGATGGTCTTGTTACCGTTAAAACTCAGCGCGCCAATTAATCCAAAAAGGCCGGTGTGAATTCCTTTATACTTGGATCCAATGCTTTCAGCTGCGTCTTCAACTAGTTCAATATGCCATTCCTTGCAAAGAGCAGCTATCTCTTCAATGCGCACAGGATGGCCAAAGGTATGCATAGGCACGCAAGCCTTGACTCTGCGGCCCGTGTACTTGTTGTAACAAGCTAACTCATCTTCCCGGTATGCAAAATCGTGACTCTTGTCCAACTCACCGATACGGGTATTCTTCCGAACCTCGGCATTCTTCTGAAGCCACTCCTTAAGGGCATCAGGAGAGAGTCCCATTGTAGAGCGGTCAACATCAAGAAACACTGGATATGCTCCGATATAGCTCAAGGCATTTTCGGTGGCGATAAAGGTCAGCGCCTGGGTCAACACTTCGTCATCACGCTTAACGCCAGCAAGGAGTAAGCCCATGTGAAGGGCATTGGTTCCACTTACACAAACTACAGCACGCTTAGCTCCAGTGTAGGCGGCCATATCTTTCTCAAAACGGTCAACAAACTGACCAACAGAACTGACAAATGTAGTATCGATACACTCGTTGAGGTATTTCTTCTCGTTACCTATAAACTTGGGAACAGCCAGAGGAGTAACTTCCTGATTTCCGTAAAGGTCTTTGATAAACTCTATTATTCTATCGTACATAATATATGTTTAAACTAATCTCTTTTAAAAATATCCCTTGTGTAAACTTTATCCACAACATCATCCAAGCAGCAATCATAGCGGTTGGCAATAATTGCCTTGCTTTGTGCTTTAAATAATTCTAGATTGTTCACTACTAACGAACCAAAGAATGACTCACCATTAGGAATAGTTGGCTCATAGATTATCACTTCCGCACCCTTCGCCTTTATACGTTTCATGATTCCTTGAATGGCACTCTGGCGGAAATTATCACTATTACTCTTCATTGTAAGACGGTACACACCAATAACGCATTTATGCTCGCGACTGGCTTCCCATTCGCTACTAGCTTCGTAATAACCGGCTTTATGCAAAACCTGTTCTGCAATAAAGTCCTTACGAGTAGCATTACTATTAACTATTGCTTGAATCAATTCTTCAGGGACATCAGTATAGTTAGCAAGAAGCTGCTTGGTGTCTTTGGGAAGACAATAGCCACCATAGCCAAAAGACGGATTGTTGTAATGCGTTCCGATACGTGGGTCGAGACCAACACCTTCAATTATGGCTCGTGTGTCTAAACCTTTAACCTCAGCATAAGTATCAAGTTCATTGAAGTAGCTCACGCGAAGTGCAAGATAAGTGTTGGCAAAAAGCTTTACCGCCTCTGCTTCTTTCATGCCCATGAATAGTATCGGAACATCCTTCTTTATGGCTCCCTCTTGAAGAAGGTTTGCGAACACCTTTGCTTTATCAAGTAAGTACTGCACATCAGTTACCTGACGAATAGCTTTGTTCTCTTCCTCAAAACCTTCACGTTCAATAATCTTGGGACTTCCCACAATAATACGACTTGGATAAAGATTATCATAAAGGGCTTTACTCTCACGCAAAAACTCTGGAGAAAAGAGAAGATTTAATTTCTTTACACCCTTTGCAGCATATTGAACATAAAGATTACGAGTATAGCCAACAGGAATGGTACTCTTAATAACCATGACCGCCTCAGGATTCACCTTCATAACTAAATCAATAACCTCTTCCACATGACGAGTATCAAAAAAATTCTTCTGAGGGTCGTAGTTAGTAGGTGCTGCAATAACCACAAAATCTGCGTCTTTGTAGGCAGCTTCACCATCCAATGTGGCCGTGAGGTCAAGTTCCTTCTCTTCTAAATATTTTTCAATGTATTCGTCTTGTATCGGACTAATACGCCTATTGATTTTATCCACCTTATCGGGGATAATATCGACTGCAGTTACGTGGTTGTGCTGTGCCAAGAGTGTGGCGATACTCATTCCGACGTATCCTGTTCCTGCTACTGCAATTTTCATATTGATTCTATTATTATTGATATTATTATATTCTTCCCTCCTATGTCTATTCACTATAGGCTACATTTTCTGGTCCAAATTTTTCCCTTTCTCCTCATGCTCGAAATTCGGGATAAACTCCTTGATGGCCTCAACAACCTGTGCTTTGGTGAAATCATCCTTGCGGAAGATAGCTTCGAGTTTATCGAAGAAGGCATTCACCTCGCTCATCTCGTGCCTCGTAGTCTGCTCCACTACTCCAAGGGCCTGGAAGCGCTGCATATCGACCTTTTCACCAGGGACATAGAACTCCTCATAAGCCTTCTCCCCTGTCGTGTCGCTCTTGAAATAGACCACAGGATAGGTCTCGCTATCATAATCCATTGCAGAGGCATACTGCTTGGCAGCAGCATCGCTAGAGCATTCTTTCTTGGTGAACCCTTCAGCCTTCACGAAGTCATCGCAGATGCTACTGAAGGTGAGCATCTGGTCTTCACCAAGTTTAGGGAAGAACACCTCACCCGGACGCCCGAGGATGCAGGCGAGCATACAGATTTGGCCGCTCTCCTCGGGGCTAACGAAGTAACGCTTCACATCGCTGGGGGCAGCAAGGGGCTGCTTCTTCTGAAGGCGGTGGATCCAGCCGTCGGGCAGGGAGCCGTTGCTGAAGGCCACGTTAGCAAAACGGGCTGTGGTGACTTTGAAGTACTTGTTGTAGGCCATCACCAGGTCTTCCATGATGCGCTTGCTGGCACCCATGATGTTCACGGGGTTGGCGGCCTTGTCGGTGGAGACGCAGAAGAAGTGCTTGGGCGGATAGACCGTCAGCAGGTCCATCAACTTCTTCGCCTTGATGTCGTTGTTCTCGATGAGCGCCTGCACGCTGTAGCGGTCCTTCTCGCTGCGCACGTGCTTATGGGCAGAGAAGTTCGCCACAATATCGAAGCCCTTCTCCTCGCGGAAGATGCGCTCGAAGATAGGGTCCGCAAAGTTCAGCGTATAGCAGCGGAACTCGTCAGGGACGTAGAGGCCCTCTGTGGAGCGCACGTCGCGCACCAACTCCGCCAGCCCGTTCTCGTTGAGGTCCACCACCACCACGCTCTTGGGTTCGAAGCGAAGGATGGCTTTGATGAAGCTGGACCCAATGGAACCTGCCCCACCAATCACACAGACCTTCTTGCCCTTTATCTCTTCCGTCAGTTTCTCCCTGTTCGTTTCTATATCCGGAACGAACATACTGATAGGCCGGAAGGTCACGTTTTCTGAAATAAACTTTTCTAAATTAAACATAATATGACGATGGCTTCGAATGCTTATCTGTTTTTATACATGTTATCGTAATACTTCTGATAATCACCGGATGTCACATTATCCAGCCACTCCTGGTTATCAAGATACCACTTCACAGTCAACTCAATCCCCTCCTCAAACTGAAGACTGGGTTCCCAGCCAAGTTCCTTCTGAAGTTTGGTAGAGTCAATGGCATAGCGAAGGTCGTGACCGGCTCGGTCAGTGACATAGGTAATCAAATCCATGTCAGCCCCTTCGGGACGGCCAAGGAGACGGTCGACGGTATTGATGAGGACCTTAATGATATCAATGTTCTTCCACTCATTGAATCCGCCAATGTTGTAGGTCTCAGCTATCTTGCCATGATGGAAGATGGTGTCAATGGCTCTTGCATGATCAACCACATACAGCCAGTCACGTACATTCTCGCCCTTGCCATAGACCGGGAGAGGCTTGCGGTGACGAATGTTATTGATGAATAGCGGAATCAACTTCTCCGGGAACTGATAAGGGCCATAGTTGTTGGAGCAGTTCGTCACAATGGTCGGCATCCCGAAGGTATCGTGGAATGCGCGGACAAAGTGATCACTGCTGGCCTTGGCAGCGCTGTAGGGACTGTGCGGCTGGTACTTCAAATCCTCGGTAAAAAACTGCTCACCATAAGCCAGATGGTGCTTGCCGGAGCTGGCCTTGGTGGTGAACGGAGGCTCAATGCCTTCGGGATGGGTCATCTGCAGGGCTCCATAAACCTCGTCAGTGGAGATGTGATAAAAGCGCTTGCCCTCATACTTCTCCGGCAGGCTCTCCCAATAAGCTTTGGCGGCCTGAAGCATAGACAGCGTTCCCATTACATTGGTCTGCGCAAAGGTGAACGGATCTTTGATACTGCGGTCCACGTGCGATTCCGCGGCCAGGTGGATGATGCCGTCCACCTTCTCTTCCTGCATGAGTTTGAGAACACCCTCGAAGTCGCAGATGTCCATCTTCACAAACTTGTAGTTGGGCTTGTCCTCGACATCCTTGAGGTTCGCCAAGTTGCCCGCGTAGGTGAGCTTATCCAGATTGATAATCTTGTACTCTGGATACTTGTTCACAAACAGGCGAACAACGTGAGATCCTATGAATCCGGCTCCACCGGTGATGATTATGGTTTGCATATAATCGTTTTTATCAGTTCTTGCATCTGCCCTAGATTATTGCCACCCGTTTCTCCTTGTTCGCCTGTATGTCGGCAGCAAACATACTGACAGGACGGAAGGTTACGCTGTCAGAGATGAATTTATCGAGGTTGAACATATATTGTTTTTGCTTATTTCTCTTTTTACTTTCTCACCCTTTCGCAAACCAATCCCCCGGTCACTCCCCTTTCCCCGTCACGCATGCACTCACAACCGCATGCTCACTCATGGTTCATCCGTATAGGCCTTGGCTCATCGCCTATGGCTACTCTGGATGGAACAAACATCAAATTCCTCGTCACCATGCATGGTAGGCAAGGAAATGATTCGTCCTGACGAAGGCAGTACGCACACCAACGTACTTTCCTATTTGTCCCCCAATATACATATTAATTCACAATTATTCACTTTCCCCTTTCAGAATCACATCCAATCCCATCCCATTGATTTCCAATCTTCTTCACCCCCGCGCACCCGGCAATCTCCGACGTCAATTCCCTTCCCAACTGTCCGGCTACACACTCATAGCAGCACGCTCAATCATGGTTCTTCCGCATAGGCTCTTTCCTCCGCTAAACCATCTAACTTCTTCATCCCCTCCACAAACTTCTTGAAGCCGTAATTGTGCAAACTAATATCTTCAACTGTCTTACGTTTTCTGATCTTTTTGAGGATGCTGCGATAGGCCTTTTGAGAATTGGTGGAATTCTTGTCGTCCTCTGAGATCACCAATTCGTTTTTCTTTCTGAGCATTTGGTTCAGAAGGTAAACGCAGTTATGGTCAGAATCGCAGTGATTGTCTGTATAATATAAAGGAAGAAGCCAACATTCAATTTCGTTGAAACAAATGGCGAAGAGGATTATGTTACCAAGTTGTTCTCTTAACTCCGCGGGCACGAGTCGCTCTATAATTTCATCGTACAATTCCTCATCGCTCTTCTTCCTATTGCTTTCATCAAGAGGATTAATACCGTATTCGTTACACCTGTCTGTATCTATCTGTATTAAAAGGTAATCATTTTGGGAAAGAATCTCCTTAATAGTTTCTTCTTTACAATGCTCGATGACTCTTGTCCATCCTCCTTCGCTCGACTGAAGTTTAACACCGTGATCATACTTTATCTTTGGCTGAATGGCATTACACAGATACTCATCACCAAGATACCGTGACACTAGTGTTTCCAACACACCGAAATCTGATACGCCCTCGAATATGACACCGATGGTTTTCATTTCTTAGAAATTGTTAGGAAGTGCGCCTAAATATCCTTTCATCCAGGCCTCGGAAAGCGGGAGGTTGGATTCTTTATTGAATGGAATCCGGTTCATTACCGTGTGACCGTCGATATTGCGCCTTGCTACAAGCAGTCTTTGGCTATCCTTCTCAAGTCGCAGTGCATCAAGGACATAAGGGTTATGAGTAGTAACAATCACCTGCTTATTGTATTTTTCAGATAATTCAATCAGTTTCTCAACAAACCTTATGCACAGCTTAGGATTCAAAGCAGAGTCGATATTGTCTATGGCGAAGAATGAAGGAGTATCGTCTGAGACGAAAAGAGTAAAGTAAAATAGCAAATAAAGAAATGCTTCGTTTGCGCTTCTTTGGTCAAAATAGGCGATGCCGTCTTCGAGATACTGATCAAAGAGTTGAATTGTGTAGTCAGAAGGAGCAGCATCTTGAGGGAAGAGCAGATTGTCAAACCAATCAATCACTTCAAGATTATCGCGAATCTCAGCTAGTTTCTTCTGACCAATTTCTGTCTTGGACAATGACTTCAGATACGGGAACAATCCTCGACCACTACGGTCAATAATACCAGTTCCGGGATCAAAGGAACGCAGGGCACTTTCTTCCGGAGAATAGATAGTAAAAGACTTCAAACCGTTAACTTTATCATTGAAAAAGCAAACCTCTCCGTTTTTTATGTCGTATGAATAAGCCTCTGGTGTAATGCCTAAAGACTTAAACAGTTCTGCCAAATTCTCAAGAATAGACATACTTTTCTCCGGATTATGACTTGCATCCCAAAAACTACGTTTCATTTGCATTCCTATCACCTCTTGCCATGATGCCGGAGTAGAAGATGCATCATAAAGCAGACGGAAATGCGATTGGGCTCCATTATCAAGGATAACATGGATATCAATGTACTCCGAACTCGTTTTATTGAATGCTGACACCATCATTCCAGGATCGGTGACACGAATGCCCCGATTCTGAAAAAATTCAGCGTCCAACTTATTCGAACTTGACAATGCCGCCAGCGAAATAGCCTCCAGGAAATTAGACTTTCCACATCCGTTTGCACCAATAAGCACATTAAAACAGCCAAGGCCAACCGTCTGATTGACAATTGATTTATAGTTCTTTATCGTAATCTCAGAAATCATATTGTAAGTATCGAAAGTTGTTAAAACCTAAATAACACTAAGATTGGTTTCTCCAAAATAATTCACTCGGAGTAATAAAATAATAAAATTAATTATTCCAGTCATTCAGGAAATGTCTCGTGCAAATGTTCGCGTTATTCCAATCCTGAATAATCTCGATATTCTCATCATTATGTTCACTGGCATTGTCCGTCCAATTGTAAGAACCCGAAATGGTGACGTGGTTGTCAATAATGCAGTATTTACGATGCATTATACCACCTCTTTCACTTCTCCGTTTTAAACTTGGTATTTCCTTGAAGTCAACTCCATGTTTTTTGTTCACGCCGTCTTGATAGGTAATAACTCTTACATCAACACCTTCATTAAGTTTTGCAAGCAACACGTCTCTTAGTTCATCGTCGGTAAACCATGCCACACAAACATAGATGGTATTCACGGCTTTATTCAGTTCTTCAATAATTGTCTTCTTTATCCCGGCAAATGCAGGTACAGCAACTGTTTCCTCAGAAAGTATTGTTCTTGTAAGGAAATAGTCTAGCAGCGAGGTATTAATTACGCGCTCAACATCAAGAACAGTAGAAAATGCTCCAGGGACTACCTTTAGCACTCTCCCCCTTAAAATCTCATCATCTGAATCGACTATAGATACCTCAATGATTTCATCACGTTGCGAGAGTATTGGTATCGCAGTTTGTGCTTGTTCCGAATTTTTAAACGTGACAAGAACATATTTGTCAGGGGCAGTTCCTCGAACTACAGCAGAGAAACATCTTCCCATAACGTGCCTTCTATCGTTAACAAAATTGTATGGCTGATGTTTTGTGTTCTCATACTCGTTTATGAACTCTTGAAACACATCAGGATTCTCCAGTAAATAATGTTTAATTCTATGCTTAGGAGCATTCTTAAAGTCAGTCCAACGCTCACCTATTGCTTGACAAATCCGACGTCGGAACATATCATTGTAATGACATACGCTGTCAATGTCATCATACGACCTAGCAGTTGGCAGGTCGCAAAGGACTTCGTATGGAACAAAGACGTATCCCACATTGCAATAGGAAGGCAATTCCATTGGTTTGCCATTAAGGCGGACACTGGCTTGCATAGTAATACCTAACTCTCCACAAACTCGCTGGGTATAGGAGATCAATCTTCGTATCAAGAGATAGGCAGACATATCACTGATACGGTCTGCTCCTATGCCTTCCTCAAAGAAAGGCATCATCTCAAAAACAACAGGGTTCTTGATGCCTATGTCGTAAATATCAAGAATCGTTGTAGCGACTTGCTTGGCAAGTTTACCACCAATGCCACTGCCTCGAATACCACTTTCAGAATAGCCCAAACACGTATTCGCTATTTCACGGAAAGACAATCGCTTTACAAGTTGGTCAAAGAATAACCTGTTGTTCCGTGCGTAAGGAACCATTCCTGTGAAGAGTTTAGCGAAATATCCATTGAATTCGTCGTAAGCACCTACGAACTCTGGTATCTGGCAGCCCTTGAACAAGGACGGGTCTATATGCAATTTTGAATCGGAGTCCACATCTGCATTAAACACTCTCTTTGCTTGAAGAGCATCACTTGATATGTTGAATATCTCGCTGTATCTCATTTTTAATAAGCCCTTAACTTAGTCTCCTTTCCTATACCTAAAAGTCCTAAAAGGGCCATACACAATCGGCTTGTCGTAGATCGGCAACAATTGTTTGCTCACACCCTTTTGTAATCGGGTAAAGCCGTGTGCCGAATCCTCCGGCCAATACGAGTCCTTTCATATCAATATTATTAAAAAATTCGCTGTATCCTATGGCAAATGCTTGTATTGTTCTCTTTGGCGCCTTCAACTGCGTCGCCACCTTGACTTTTATTTGCGATGCCAAAAGGGATATGAACGGCAGGTATATCTACAAGATGTTCAAGATGAAGCATCTGATCATCAAAGAACAAATGTGGTTTTAAAATATTCAATATCCTTGCTTTCTCGATGCCACCAAGAAAGAACACTTGATCCACATCTATATCCCAATTCTTAAGCGTTGTAACGACACGCTCATGTGCAGGTGCATTTCTAGCAGTTACTATTGAAGTCTTCAAAATAGGTTTGTAAGAAGAATCCGAGAGAGATTTCTTAAGCTCTTTTTTCTGAAAGAATGACACCTTACGTAGCAAATCGCCCAAAGGGCCTTTAGCCAGTGGAGAAGATGATAGAGACTCTTCATGCCTGAAGTAATCCGTCATGTTGCCTTGATGAGACTTATAAAATGTCTCTGACGAATCATCGGCGATTACGCTATCGAAGTCAAAACCTAAACGTAATTCTTTGTCTGTCTCGTCGTCTATGACATCTTTATTTAAAACAGTACCTGCAGCAAAACCGGCATCAATGGCTGCTTTTGTATCTTCCGGATTTGATGATAGAAAAAGAGTCGAATTGTATGCAGGCAAATATTGGAAATTTGGCAAACCCGATGTAAAAATAGATCTTGTTATATTGAGACCATACTTCGATATAGAGCGAAGGGCACGAAGACCTGCATCAGGGCTATTCTTTGAGAATAACACGACTTCAACAGGGCTTTCATCAGGAAAAGCATCATTAAGTGTAAGAATCCTTCGAATGAATGGGAAAGCGACTCCTTTAGCAAGCGTATCATTAAGATGACTCTCTTGATACTTGCGATATTCCTTCACACCCATCTTTCTAAAAACCTCATCACTCTCCTTCATATCGAAAAGAGCGCTCGTTGTAACAGTAATTACAAATTTCTTTTCTATCGGATAAGGCATATTTATTCACAAATAAAAACAAATAAAAAACTCTATCGCTTAGCATATGTGCGTTTGCTTGGAATTAATAACGAGAAACCTATTCTTTCTCTGCCACAATTAATATTTCCTTGGCCGATGGATCTGTCGCATCTAATGGTTTATCCCATGCTCCAATTTTAACATAGCTTGAAGACAACACTTTAAAGCCCCCCATTTCAAAAGCATCTACTATTTGTTTGCGCGTAAAACGATAGTCAGCTATTACATATTCGGACGAAAGTTCTTCATCCATTTCAAATTGCTCTTTTCTGTAAATCAATCGGGAAGATGTGTCAAGTAAAAAATAATCAGGGTTGAAAATGTTTCCTGTACTCTGCATGATATGGGAAGCTTTTAAATGTAGAAGCGCTTGTGGATTTTGCTTCACATCACTAACTTTATGTATAGCTAGCTTTTCAGTCAGCTCCATATTCATTACCGATACGATACATTTACCGCCATGATTTAGAACACCATACATAGAATTAATAATCTTGAGGTTGTCTTGAAGTGTCCTATATGACCCTATGACATCATACAAACAAATAACGAGGTCATAACTTGCATTACGACGTAAATGCCGACAATCTTTAACTTCAAATAGTATATCATATCCTTTTGCTAACTCCGTCGCCTTACTGATAAGTCTAGATGAAAAATCGTAGGCTGTAAGATGCTTATAACCTCTTTTTGCCAATTCTATTGAGTGACGTCCAATTCCACAACCCAAATCAAGAATAGAATTATCCTTTGTAAGATGACAAATAGACTCTATAAAGTCAACTTCATGGGGTGTATGACGTGTCCATGCCTGAGTATCCATCGGCATCCTTGAATAAGCATCTTCTAGCTGATACTCTGAGAAATCGAGCATTTGCTCCCAATGCTTTTCATCGAATTTCAATTCTTGATGTTGAAAAGTAAAGGCCAGCCACTCACAGCCATCTTCTATATTACCAAGACGCTTTACATAAATATCAGTAAGGTTATTCTCTAACTTTTGAAACTCTGGATAGAACCCCGTAAATATCTGTGCTATATTGTTTTCCACTTTGATACTCGTCTTATCCGCAAAAGCGATCTCATCACACAAATGACCAATCTCATTCAAATGTTGACTGATTATCTTTGGATCAACTGCCCTCCATGTTACAGATTCTAACGTTTTAACTGTCACAGCATTTGTCGTTGCAAGTCCCCAGGCATAATAATCTGAAAAGCCCCAAGCCGATTGAAGCAAACGTGTTGCAATTTTACGGTTTCTATATGCACTATGAACGACAAGTTGTGTTACCCATGAACACTTTTCTCCATTATTCAATTCTTTTCTTAAGAAGAACGCTTGGCCCAACAATTGATTCCCATTATAACACAATGAAACATACATATTTGGATTCTCTCCAAACTTAACATAATAAGATGGAGCTAGCTTAATATGATTCCCCTGTTTAGAGATATCATCTTTACCACTATAGCGACCATAATTTTCCGAATAAAGAGTTGAACACTCCTTTAATTGCTCGGCGGTCAAAGCAGAACACTTAATTGTCTGGAACCTCGGTCTGAAACCATTCTCCATATCAAAATATCTTAACAAAAGTCAAATACGCAAAGTCACTAAGTACCTATTCAACAAACTTATAAGACCACAACCCCATTCTTCTCCAGCACATTCTTCACCATATCTTTTACCCTTCCGAGCATCGACTTCATCTTTTTGATTTCTTCTTCCTTGCTTTCCTCACTCACTCCGTTGATCTGCATTTGGCGATACAATACACTCGCTTCAGAAAAACAAAAGTCCACCGCCTTATCAAGGTGTTCCCTGTAAACTATTCCAAATGCCAACTCCCTATCGTAAGCGTCCTTATACTTCTTTAAGATTGCCGACTTAAATAAATCAACAAGCTGTCTCATCACTCTATTGTCAGCCTGCTCTGCCACAGCATCTACTGCTTGTAGAACCTTATCTTCTAAAAACTGTATCTCACTCATTATTAACACTTATATAAACTAATTGCCCTACTTAGTCATATCGGCTCAACCCCTTATTTAGCGAAGTGTAGAATGCCCGCAGCCTCATCATTTTACCGAACTCTATTCCACTGCACCTTTTCTGCAAAATCTCGACGTAAAATATCATTCTCCATTATGATGGCATACTTAAATGCAAGATATTCGCTTTTCACTCCAAGGAGGGTCTCGATAACGGGCCGCATCTCATCTTTTCGCCCTAACAGGTAATCATGGACAACACTCTGAAAGTTATTATAGCTACGTTTAAACTGGTTGTAAAAACGCGTTTCCATCAGCACGCGATTGGGAGCATTCGTACCGTTGAACAATCGATCCAGCATCTTCACGGTCTGCCTAACTCCTGCATCTTCGCTTGCCGTGCTGAATGTAACGCGCTCATTCTCAAGTTCCACACTATGCCTAATCACAGCCTCGACATCATAGGTATCAGGATGCTTGATGTCATCAAACGAGGTTTTCTTCTTGTCGTTACAGTAGTTACAGGCAATGTACAAGTTCTCCCATTCGTCTACTCCTGTCTCGCTGTTTTTCTGCGAAGTCAAATGTTCCACCTGATAGTCCGTGGTCACTTTCCGCTCGCAGATGTAACATTTGTCATCTTGATCTTCAAGGATGGCGCGCTTGACGGCATCATCCTTATACCCATTGATAGCCAACTCTGCAGGGGCATCCTTCCGCTTCCTGACTCTAATCATATTCTGTTCCCCAACTAATGCTGATACTTTCGGGTAATCTCATAATACTTCCCTTTCAAAGAAGGGGCAACAAGTTCAGGAAGACTCTCAAAATCTGCCTGAAGCCGTTTTAATTCATCTGCTTCTGCTATATCCAAGTGATTCTTCCGAAGTAACTCTTCAAAGCGATCAAGGCGCACTTCAATCTCAACGGAATTTGTCTTCACACCGAAATAGCCTTCTGCAAGCGACTCATAAGAATAGTTGGTAAGATCTCCGATCACCTCATGCCTTTCCAAATCGTACGCCACCGCATCCTTGATGGAACTAAGGACAAACGGAGAATGCGTGGAGACAATGAACTGGATATTCGGGAAAACCGATGTCAGTAAAGGAAGAATCTGGCGCTGGAGTTCCAGGTGAAGGTGCGTTTCGACCTCGTCAATCAGAACGATGCCCTCCTTGTCATACACATCCACGAGTTTATTAGGGCCTTGCATCTTGAAAATCAAATCTGAGATAATATCCAATGCGGCTGAATAACCAGCTGACAGCTCGGTGAACTTAAATCGCTTTCCCTTCGTCACAAAATAGAACTTGTAGTTGTCAGAATCGAAATCCAGATGCAATTGGGGGTCCTCAAATAACTCTTGAAAGATTTTCTCTATGCCGGAGAACCATTTTCCGATGGAAGAAACACGCTTCTCATTGTCTTTCAATTGTGCAAAAGCTGTTTGCAACTGATAATGCGTCAGCAGGTCTAGAAATTGATCCACCTTACTTGTCTTTATATCGTTCAAAGACATATCAGGTTTCCGAGGTTGGTCATGCTCAACGAATTTGGGCCAACGACGGTCATTATAATAAGCGATAATGAAACGGCCTTCGTTAACATCCTTCCGAAGACTTGTTAACTCTTTCATAGAGACGGTCACCTTTCCATAAAGAGAGTCGAGTTGCTGTTCCCAATATTTAACGAGGTCATCAAATTGAGCAACTCCTGCTCTATCATTCGCTTTTTTAGAACGCTCAAGTGCCTGTTTACACGAATCAAGATTCTTCTGAATGGACAGAAACTGCAAGTCTTTGTCAATATAGATTATCTCGATGAATTCCATAATAGCATTCATCAGCGAAGTTTTTCCACTGCCATTTTTCCCTGTTAATAAGAGGTGCTGTTTTTTCTCTTCGGAAATAGGAATATCCAGGTTTTTCAAATGAAAGATCTGGTTAATATGGATTGATGTGATATAATTGCTCATAATAATTGGATTATCGTATCACTTTCTTTTCCTCGCCCTCAAATTGTTCAGGATGGCGGCGACGGACATGCCGCTTTCGATGAAGGTGCGGGAGTGGCCTTCCTCGTCGATGACGGTCATGGACACGTCAGCGGTGTAATCGTTGATATCAAAGCCGATGAGGCAGCGGAGGATGGTCCAGATGCTGATACCTTCGCAGAGGGAGGCTTCGCCCTGGACACTGACTTCCGAGAGGCCGCGAGGGACGGAGACGTCGGCGGCATGGCCCTGGACCATGGGAGTGCCCAGTTTATAGATCTTGCCGTTGATGTCCTGCATTACAAAGGCGGTCGTGTCGTTTCTCACCGTCACCTTGACCGAGCCGCCGACGGACGAGAAGGAATGGGGACGGATGCTCGTTATCGAGTATCCCCCGAAATGGAGATTCGACAGCTGCGCCTGTGCGGGGATGGCCATCATCAGCAGCATCATGACGCTCAATAGCACCACATGTATTTTCGGCATATACTAATCCTCCCTAAATATCAGGTTCTGCTTATAGTAGCGCCTCGCCCCTACTTCACAATATTCGGAATCCCGTTGAGTTCGTTCTGGATGTACTCGAGGCTGGCGATTTTGGCTTTGGTTTCTTCGAGATTGAGGCGGCGGGTGTTGTCGGAGTTGAATTCCTCGATGGTGGCGCGCTTGGTGTCGCCGTCCTTGAAGAATTTGTCGTAGTTGAGGTCGCGGTTGTCGGCCGGGACGGCGTAGAAGTTGCCCATGTCGATGGCCTTGGCGGCTTCTTCCTTGGTGAGGAGGGTCTCATACATCTTTTCGCCGTGGCGGATGCCGATGACTTTGATGTCTTCCTTCTTGCCTCCGA
>JAEEGL014209504.1_pt1 | contig 40397 bp, 32 predicted proteins | sample 9134231 | NCBI WGS metagenome assembly JAEEGL01 (sample SAMN16246548, study PRJNA631951) | gut metagenome | biome: gut microbiome; feature: rumen; material: fiber-attached | host: Bos | place: Iran: Karaj | collected 2018-10
AACCTGGAATTGTAAGAAGGGAAGCTAAAAAAGAAGCTATCAGAAACGCTAAAAAACATAACAAACAAAGAAATTAGTTTTTTGGAGGTATAGAATATGTTATATGAACAAGTACAATCAGATATGAAAGAGGCTATGAAGTCTCATGATAAAGATAGTTTAAATACATTAAGATTATTAAAATCTGCTATTGATTTATATTTGGTTAATAATAAACTTGAAAGAAATAATGCTAGTGATGAGATTGTAATTGATGTTGTTGCTAAACAAGTTAAAACTCATAAAGAAAGCATTGAAGAATTTAAAAAAGGTAATAGACAAGACTTAGTTGATGGCCTTGAAAGAGAAATTGCTTTATTAAGTAAATACTTACCTGAACAATTATCAGAAGAAGAAGTAAGAGCTGAAATTGATAAAGTATTTGATAAAGTAAAACCTACATCTATGAAAGATATGGGTAGTATTATGAAAGAATTAGGTGGTTTAAAAGGCAAAGCTGATATGAAACTAGTTAATTCAATTGTTAAAGAAAAATTAGGAGCTTAACTCCTTTTTTTATTTGTATGAAAATGGTATAATTATTATTATGAAAAAGATTGTAATGATAATTATTTTATTATTTATACCAATACTTGTTAAAGGTAGTAGTTTAAATAAAATGTATATTGATTCTGAGATAGATATATCTGGTAATTTAGTTGTAAGAGAGATTGTAGAGTTTGATTTCGATACTAAAGAACCAATTAATATTTATTACAGGAATGAAATAGATAATCTACACAAAGGAACTGCTATTTTACTTAAAAAAGTTGGTATTTTAGATGACATTAAAAATATAAATGAGTTTTATAATGATGATTTTGTAGAAAAACATATTAAAGAGTTAAATAATTATAAAAATGATGATGATAATGAATATTTAAATTTATATTTTGACAATAGAGAAGTTTATTATTTTGAATATATTATTTTGAATGTAAGTGTTAAATATAATGATGCTTCAGAATTATATTTTAGATATTTATATAATTTTAATTATGATATTAAAGATGGAATTATAGTATTTAGATTACCCTTAAAATCTAAATTATTTGATGTATATACTCATAGTGATTCTAAAGTTAAAGTTAATATTGATAAAGAAAACTCTATTGTTACATATAATATTAGTAAATTTAAAAAGAATAAATATTTAGATACTAGAATCTTATTTGATAAAGATATCTTTAGTATTAATATTAATAAAGATAAATATGTAGATAGTAATATATTAGATATTATTAATAAACAAGAAAAGAATACTAATATAAATACTAATCTAATTATATATATATTAATAGTATTATTTATATTGATAATTATATCTATAATATATAGTCATTTTAAAATAGATGTAATAAATTATAATATAGTAGATAAAAGAATTGATAAAAAACTAAAGTTATTAGTACTTAGTGATCTTCATGACAGAAAAAATATAAATGATAAATTATTAAAAATAATAGAAAATGAAAAACCAGATTATGTTATTATGAGTGGAGACATGATTAATGGTAAATATTCAAGTAATAAAATAGCTAATAAGAAAATAGATAAGTTTATTAAATTTTGTAATGATTTAAAAGATTATAATGTTTATTATACTTTTGGTAATCATGAAACATATTTAAGTAGTGAAATATTTAATAAATATAAAAATAAAGTTTCTAATACTAATGTTAAAGTATTAAATAATAAAGGTGTATTTTTATCAAAAAATATTAAATTAAATGGAATATTTTATGGTAAAAAATATTATGATAGGAAACATCATCCAATAACTAGTGAATTAATAAATAATAAAGTTGGTAAAATTGATAATAAAAATTACAATATAATTATTTGCCATAATCCGTTATCACCAAAACCATTTAGTGATTATGGTTTTGATATGATGATTAGTGGTCATATTCATGGAGGAGTAATAAGATTACCTTTTGCTTTATTATCTCCAGAATATAAATTTTTTCCAAAATATAGTGCTGGATTATATAACATAAATAAAATGAAATTATTAGTTTCTAGAGGCATTGGTTATGCTAAAACATTACCAATTAGAGTTAATAATCCTGCTCATATTATGATTATTAATTTAGTAGAGGACGAAGATATGATATAATATCAGTAGGAGGATATATGAACTATACAATATATAAGTTTATTAGATTCATTGGTAGACCAATAGTTAAGCTAATATATAGAGCAGAATATATTGATAGAGATAATATACCTACTAAAGGAAGTGTTATTTTAGCAGGCAATCATACTAATAATAGAGATGCTTTATTAATGATAGCTGGTCCTAATAGAATAGTACATACACTTGCTAAAAAAGAATTATTTAATAATAAATTTAAAAATGCATTTTTTAGAAGTATGGGATGTATACCAGTAGATAGAAGCATTCATGATGAAAATGCTAAAAGTGAAGCCATTAAAGTATTAAATGATGGACATGTAATAGGAATATTTCCTGAAGGAACAACAAATAAAACTGATAAAGAATTGCTGCCATTTAAATATGGTGCTGTATCATTTGCTAAAAAGACAAATTCTTTAATAGTTCCTTTTGCTATAATAGGTAAATATAAAATATTTAGAAAATCTATTAAGATTAAATATGGTAAACCATATAAATTAGAAAGTGATAATTTAGAAATAGAAAATAAAATATTAATGGATAAAGTATTAAAATTGAAAGGAAGTAAAGAAAATGATATTTACAAGAAAGATTAAAGAAGCAATATTTAAGAAAAGTACTCATGTTAGAAAACACTTATCTTATCCAGATGTATCTATGTATGAAATGGTAAGAAGATGTGCTAATAAATATCCAGATTTAACAGCATATTCTTATTATGGAAATAGTTGTACTTATAAAAGTTATATTAAAAAAATAGATACATGTGCTTTAGCATTTGCTAGATTAGGTGTTAAAAAAGGTGATGTTGTTTCAATAGCAATGCCAAATACTCCTGAAGCAATAATTTCTTTTTATGCTTTAAATAAAATAGGTGCTGTTATTAATATGATTCACCCTCTATCAAGTGAGGAAGAACTTAAATATGCTTTAGAAACAACAAATAGCAAATATGCAGTAGTAGCAGATATAGTTTATGGAAAGGTTAAAAATATTAAAGATACTCTAAAATTAGAGAAAATTATTTATACACCAGTTAGTGAATCAATGGATCCTATTACTAAGATTGGATATAAGTTTAAAACTCTTGGTAAAATAAATAGTGCATTAACTGATGATACTATTCCATATTATAGATTTTATAATAGAAGTAAGTTCTATACTAAAACTATTAAAGACACAGGCACTGGTAAAGATGTAGCTGTTATGTTACATAGCGGTGGTACTACAGGAAAACCAAAGTGTGTTGTTTTAACAAATAAAAACTTTAATGCAGTTGCATTAGGTTTACTTGAAACAACTCAAGATATGGGACCTGGAGTATCTACTTTATCAATTATGCCAATATTCCATGGATTTGGTTTAGCATGTACATTTCATGCTGTTAATATAACTGGTGGTGAAGCTATTATTTTACCAACAGTTAGTCCAAAACAATTCGATGAAACTATATTAAAATATAAACCTAATACAATTGGATGTGTACCAAGTTTATTAGAAGGTCTTCCAAATAGTAAGAAATTAAAAGACGCAGATTTATCATTCTTAAAATGTATTATTTGCGGTGGAGATGCAATATCTGATAAGTTATGTTTAAAACTTAATGATTTTTTATATGATCATGGTAGTGAAGCTAAAGTAAGAGCAGCATTTGGTATGACTGAATGTACTGCTGGTGTTACTATGGTACCAAAAGATAAATATAAAGTAGGTAGTATAGGATATCCAATTCCAGATACTGATGTTAAAATATTTGATCCTGAAACTCATAAAGAATGTGGACCAGATGAAGTAGGAGAATTATGTTTTAGTGGACCAAGTATAATGAAAGAATATTTAAATGATGAAGAAGAAACAAAAAATGTTTTAAAGAAGCATAAAGATGGAAAGATTTGGATGCATAGTGGTGACTTAGGTTACATTGATAAAGATGGTTGCATATTCTTTAAAGCTAGGTTAAAACGTATGATTGTTACTAGTGGATATAACGTATATCCAGGACAAATAGAACAAATTATATTAGAACATCCATATGTAGAAGCATGTGCTGTTGTTGGTGTTCCACATCCATATAAGAAAGAAGTTGTTAAAGCATATATTGTTCTTAAAGAAGGATTAGTTTTAAATAGTGAAATAAAGAGAAGTATTAAAGAACATTGCGCTAAAAATATAGCTGCTTATGCTTTACCATATGCATATGGTTATAGAAAAGAATTACCTAAAACTAAAATAGGAAAGGTTGCTTATAAAGAATTAATAAATGATAAGGATGAAGATGCAGAATGAGAATATTTAGAAACATGTTATATTATCTTCTAAAACCTTTTGTAACACTATATTATTTTATTGCTTTTAGACCTACTATTATAGGAAAAGAAAATATTCCTAAAAAAGGTCCAATTATATTATGTGGTAATCATAAACATGTTCATGATCAATATAATGTAATGACTGTTACTCATAGAATAGTTCATTATATGGCAAAAGATGAGTATTTTAAAGGCCCTAATGCTTGGTATTATAAAGTAGCTCAGTGTATACCAGTTGATAGAACTATACATGATGAAATTGCTAAAACAGCAGCTCTTACATATCTACAAAACGGAGAAGCTGTTGGTATATTTCCTGAAGGAACTAGAAATAAAACTTTAGGTACTAAAGATGAAGTAGATTTATTACCATTTAAATTTGGCGCTGTATCACTTGCTAAAAAAACAAATGCTTTAATAGTGCCATTTGGAATAAGTGGGGAATACACTGGAAAGAAAGGTCATTTAGTTACTAGAATAGGAAAACCATTTAGTGTAAAAGATATGGATTTAGAAGAAGCTAACGAGGTTTTACGCCAAAAAATATTAAAATTAATGAAAAAATAATAAAAAAGTAATATAATATATTACACATATATGCGGAAGAGAGGAGAATCTCTATGAAATTTATTTTAACAGCAGGGGGAACAGGTGGACATATATATCCGGCTTTATCTGTGCTTGAAGAAATAAAGAAGGATAAATCAAATGAGTATCTTTATATTGGTACTAAAGATAGAATGGAGAATGAATTAATTCCTAATATGGGTATTCCATATGAATCTATCGAAATATATGGTTTGTTTAAAAAGAATCTTGTTAAAAATGCTAAGAATGTTAAAAATATAGTTTCTGCATACAAGAAATGTCTAAAAATAATGGATGATTTTAAACCAGATGCAGTTATTGCATTTGGAGGATATGTTACATTGCCTGTATGTTTAGCAGCTAGAAAAAGAGGCATAAAAGTATTTTTACATGAACAAAATATGTTACCTGGTAAAACAAATATATTTCTATCAAGAAAAGTTGATGAGGTTTTCATATCATTCAAAGATGGTAAAAAGAAATTAAAGTGTAAGAGAATTGTATATACAGGGAATCCTGTTAGTCAAAGAGCTATAGAATGCAAACCATTTGATAAGACTGAATTAGGTTTTTCTAAAAATAAAAAATTAATAATAATAGTAATGGGATCTCTTGGAAGCACAAGTGTTAATGAAAGATTACTAGATTTTTTAAGAACATATGAAAGAGAAGATGCTGAAATTCTATTTATTACAGGTAAAAAGAGTTATGCAACATTAAATAATAATTTAATAGTACCTAAGAGTACTAAGATAGTTCCATTTTTTGATAACTTACCAAGTTTAATGAAAAGTGCAGACTTAATTATTTCTAGGGCTGGAGCTTCTACAATAGCAGAAATAATGGCTACTAAAACACCATCTATATTAATACCAAGTCCATATGTTGCTAATAATCATCAATACTATAATGCTCTTGATTTAGTTAATAAAAATATTAGTGTATTACTTGAAGAAAAAGACTTAGATAAGAACTCATTAATTAAAGCCATTGATGATATATTTGAAGATAAGAAGTTTAATGAAATTAAGAATAATTTATCTAAAATTAAAGATATTAGTTCAAGTAGTTTAATAATGGATGAAGTATATAAGGAATTAAAAGGGAAAAATGACAAAAAAGCAAAAAAAGAAAAAAATTAATTTATTTAAAGTATTTATATTTTTAATAATATTATTTTTAATAGCTATTTCTATTAAATTATTATTTGATGTTAAAACTAAAAATATAATTATATTAAATAATAATTATTACAATGATGAACAAATAATAGAAGCAGCTAATTTAGAAAAATATCCTAAGTTTTTATTATTAAATAAATCTAGAGTTAAAAATAAATTAAAGAAATTAGATTTAATTGAAGATGCTACTATTAATAAGAAAAATGGATTTGTTTTAGAAATAGATGTTAAAGAAAAGAAAATATTATATTTAAAAAGAAGCATAAATGAATATGTGTTATCTGATAAATCAACTATTGCTTTAGATGATGTAGTAGGTGTACCAACACTTATAAATTTCTTAGAAGAAGATACTGAAAATAAATTTATAGAAGAATTTTCTAAAATAGATACAAATATTATTTCTTTAATAAGTGAAATTGAATATAATAAAACAGATTATGATAGTGAAAGATTCCTATTATATATGAATGATGGTAATGAAGTATATATAACAATATCTAAATTAAATAAGTTAAATAAATATGAATCTATTGTATCTAAACTTAATGGTAAAAGAGGAATATTGTATTTAGATAGTGGAAATTATTTAGAAGTAAAAGAGTAAGAAAAGTGTAAAATAAAAATAATTTTACACTTTTTATTTTTTAAATATTGACTACTAAAAATATCAATGATACAATTTATCTATAAGGTAGAGGTAATACCTCACAGAAAGGAAAGGGATATTTAATTATTATGAAAAAGAAAGGATTTACATTAGTTGAATTACTAGCTGTTATTGCTATCCTAGCTATTTTAGTTATTATCGCATTACCAAACGTATTAGGAATGTTCAACCAAGCAAAGAAAAATACATTTGTTACTGAACTTCAATCTATATACGATACTGCTTCAACTCAATTTGTTAGTGACTCAATGGGAGACATGAGCAAATGGTCTAATGGTATTACTTATGCTAGAGTTAGTGGTACAAGAGTAGCTCAATCAACAGATACTGGATACAAATTATTAGATTTAAGTGGTACTAATGCAATTGATTATTATATTCACTTCAATCTTGCTGGTGAAGTTACTGAGTTCTATGCTACTGACAAACAATATCAATTTATTTACAACGGTCCTGGTCTAAAGAAAGAAAGAATCGGTGCAACTAATATTGATAGTAAAGATCATCAATTATCAAATGATGCATTAGACAACCCACCAACATCACTAGTTGTAAGCGTTACTGTTGGAACAGCTGGAAGCGATGATGTTAATACTGGTGTTATCACAATAGCTGATGCTCAATCATATTTACCAAAAGCTTTCTCAAGAGTAGCTTTAACTCTTAAAGATAATGGTAAAACAGGTACAGAATTAGTTTCTAACTATCAATGTGAAGTAGCTTTAGCTGCTGATAGTGAATAGTAATTAATGCTATTTTAAAAAATAAATAAGAAAGATAAAATCTTTCTTATTTTTTATTGTAATAATATAATTATTTGGTATAATTAATAATAGAGGTAAATAGGATGAAGCGATATTTAGAATCACATTTAAAAGTATTAAAAGGAGTTTATTACTTCTTATTTATAATTCTTTTTGCTGAATTAATCATTTTTGCATACTATCATATGGTTAATGAAAAAGCTGTTAAAATGTTACAAGGTGTTATTCACTATGATGGTAATCATTCAATAGATTTTGATGTTAATGAAGTAGTTATAGATTTGAATGAAACAAGACCAAATATTATATATGTTGAAGATAATTCTACAAATCCAGGAAAACCAAATAAGAAAACTAAAATAATTAAAAGCACAGTATATAAATTTGAATATGATGAAAATTATAATAAAAATTGTGAACTTGAAGAAGATTTTGTTTGCGCAAGCAGCAAAAAGATATTTGGTTATGCTGGCAATAAGTTATATTTGGATAAAATATATGTTAGTAGCGATAAAAGTGTAATAATTGGTTTATTTGAACATAATATTTATGCTTATAAAAAAATATATGATAATGAAGGCACATGTGCTGATAAATCTTTTGGAAAGTATGAAATTAAAAATAATAAACTATATTTAGATGAAAAAGCTAGTGTATATTGTGATGGATGTATAAATACTAATAAAACTAAAGATTATTCTTTTGAAATTAAAAATAAAACTATTAAAGATTCAATTAGTAATAAAGATTTAATTTTACAAGAAAAATATAATGAATATGTAGTTAATATTGCATATGAACTAGGATATTTTGATGGAAATATCTTATGTAAGGATATTGGATTCTAAGAAAGAAGGTTTATTATGAAGAAAAAAGGGTTTACATTAGTTGAATTACTAGCAGTAATAGCTATACTTGCAATACTTGTATTAATAGTACTTCCACAAGTACTTGTTATGTTTAGAAAGTCGCAAGATGATGCATTCTTAATTGAAGCAAGAGCTATTATGAATGCTGCTGAAAAGAAATTGTCTCAAGAAACATTTAAAGGAGATGTAGAAGATAAAATATATTGTTCATCTTCTGGTGAAATTATTAATGAATTAGATGTTAATGGAAGACAAATCTTTTACTTAATTTATGTTAAAAATAGTAAGATTGTTATGTATGCTATATCTGATAATACTGAACATACAGTATTCAATATAGATGAAGAAAATGGTCTTACTGCTAAAGATATTACAGAATTATATAGTAATGTAATTGAAATTAAAGACTGTGATTTAGATTATTTAATGGCAACAGAAGGTATTAATCCAGAAGATCAATATGATTGGATAACTTATAGTTGTGATGATCAAGGAAATTGTATTCCAATTAAAGTTCCATATTCTGGATTTACTGGTTATTCTTGTCAAACATCTGGACTAGAACCAACAACTGCTAAATGGTTTGAATTTAATAAATCTACTAAAACTATAACTAATTATATGGGTGAAGCTAAGTCAGTTATTATTCCATGTAAGATAGCAGGTGTCAGAGTAGAAAAAATTGCAAACAATGCATTTAAAAATAAAGGTATCGAGCAATTATATATGCCAGATACTATTAAAGAAATTGGTTCTCAAGCATTTTATGGTAATAATATTAATCAAGTTTATTTAGGTAATAATATTACATCAATTGGATGTGGTGCATTTGCTAATAATAAATTGAAAACTGTATTATTACCAAGAGGAATTACTTCAATTGGTACTACAAGTTGTGGTAGTGGAAGTGGTGTTTTCCAAAACAATCCAAATCTTGAAGCCGTTAAGTTCCAATCTAATGCAATTACAACAATTGGATCTTATACATTCTATAATACAAAATTATCTTCAATAGATTTAAGTTCTCAAAATAAATTAACAAGTATAGGAAATTATGCTTTTGCAAATAATAGAAACCTTGGTGCTGTTAGACTAGCTACAAGTGTTACATCTATCGGAAATTATGCTTTCTATGGTGCTGGATTAAAATCTATATATTTATCTAGCCAAAAAGGTGTAACAATTGGTCAAGAAGCTTTTGCAGATAACTCAATTTCTAAAATAACATTGAGTGGAGTTAAATCACTTGGACCAAACGCATTTAGAAACAATCAAATGCCTGATAATCAAGCATATATAATGAATGTTGATGCAGATGGAAAAGAAACAGGTGTATTAAACTCTTATGCTGGAGCTTCAAGAACAAACTTAACATTCCCAGCAAAAGTAAAAGATATATCTCAAGTTTCATTTATGAATATGGGACTAAAAGGTACGTTAGACACAGGAAACTCAATAGAAGTTATACCAGGTAATGGTTATTCTAATGGAGCTTTCTATAATAATCAATTGACAACTGTTATAATTGGTTCAAGTGTTAAAACTATTAAACAATATGCTTTCCAATATAATCAAATTAGTGAATTGGTATTTAGACCTGGAGCATTAGAAAAAATTGAATGTGGAGCTTTCCATAGCAATAGACTAGTAAGTGTAACATTACCAGATAGTTTAGTACAATTTGGTGAAAACTGTTCATATGGTCCATTTGAAAGTAATAGTTTATTAACCTCAGTTAAATTTGGTAAAAACTTAGAATCAATTGGTAACTGGGCTTTCTCAGGATCTAAACTTACATCTGTTGATTTTAGTCAAACTAAATTAAAAACTATTGGTAGTATAGCTTTTCGAAATAATAATATTTCTGAATTGGTATTTCCAAGTACATTAGAAAGTATTGGTTCTGAAGCATTTAAAAATAACAAATTAACTAAAGTACATATTAGTGGAAATAATTTAAGTATTGGAAGCAATGCATTTTCAAATAATCAAATCACAGAAGTAGAAATTAGTGGTAATGGTAATAGATTCGATAGTAACGTATTTAGCTCAAACAGCATTAATAAATTAAATATACATGGAACTAATATTAGTATTGGAAGTGAAGTATTCGCTAATAATCAAATTTCTGACTTTAGTATGAGTGGTGTTACATCATTAGGTACTAATGCATTTAGAAATAATAAGATGCCACCAGAAACAGCATTTATTATGCAACCAGATTCTTCTGGCAAGCCTACTAAAGTATTAAACAGTTATGGTGGAGCTGCAAGAGCAAATCTTGTAATTCCTGATACAGTAACTCAAGGTGGCTATACAGTTAATTTAGAAGAAATACCTGGAAGTGCATTTGCAAGTCTTGGATTAACAGGAACTTTAACTATGGGTAATAATCTTAAAAAGATTGGTACTTATGCATTTGCAAGTAATCAAATAACAAGTGCTACATACCCAGGAGTTACAACATTAGGATTAAATGCATTTAAGAATAATAAGTTCTCTGCTGATAAAGCATTTGTTATGAATATTAATTCAGATGGAACTGAAACTTCTTCATTAAATAGTTATGCTGGTAGTGAAAGAAGTAATATAACTATTCCTAATAAAGTTACATCAATTAGTTCTTCTAATTTTTATGATGGAAGTTATGCTATTTCATTATCTGGTACATTAAATACAGGAAATGGGCTTACAGAAATACCTGATTATACGTTCTATAATAGTGGAATTACTTCATTAACTTTAGGATCAAATATTAATACAATTGGAGCAAGATCATTTGCAAATAATAGTTCTTTAAAAACAATTAATTTTAATAATAAATTAAAAACTATTAAATGGGGAGCATTTTATAATACTGGTATTGAATCATTAACATTACCAGATAGTGTCGAAACTATAGATGGTATTACAACAGGCAATAGTTATTACAGCAGTTATAAAAACGGAAATACTGCTTATGTTCCATGGAGTTATAGTTATACAAGTTCCTATCCATATTATGGTGCTTTCCAAGGAAATACTAAACTAAAGAGTGTTACATTTGGTAGTGGTATTCAAACTTTAGGACCATTGGCGTTCTATGGATGCTCTAATTTAGAAACAATCAATATGAGTAAGATTAATAAATTAGCTACTATTCCTGACTTTGCATTTACTTTTGGAAAATATGATAAAGTAAGTATTCCTGCATCTGTTACTAAGATAGGAGATTATGCTTTTGATAAAAATACAACTTTATCTGAAATATTTGTAAAAGGTAAAGCGCAAATTGAACAATTTGAAGATGTAGGAAAGAGATGGAATGGAGATTGTACAAACATTAAGTTTGAAATTGAATCTTGCTTTGGACATAATGGTGCTGTGTTAACAGATTATAACCCAACATGTTCTAAGAAGGCTGTAATACCTGCAACAATCGATGGTGTTAATATTACAACAATTGGATCTAATACATTTAGTGGATTAAATTTAACTAGTGTTTATGTTCCAAATACAATTAAGAATTTAGAAGCTGGGGCATTTAATAATGCAACAGTAGATTATATAATGGCAGCTGGTAAAACAAATGAGAATAACTTTACTACACACCCAGAAGGATGGAATAATGGAAATCATGTTATATATGAAAAAGATCAATTTACTTGCTTAAAACTTGATGACAGAAATGTATTAACTGGTTACTATTATGATGCTAGTATATGTGATAAGAAAGTTAAAATACCTAATACTGTAACAGGTACTACTGCTGATGCATTAAAAGGTATGGTATTAACAAATATTATTGTAGATGATGGTACAAGACTTACTACAAATGGTATGGGTGCTGGATGGAATGGATCTGTTCCATTTGTACAATTTAATGGTGATAGCTATGATTATAACTGCTTCACATTAGATGGAAGTACTATAACAAGCTATAGAGATTTCTGTAGACAAGATGTAGATTTAAATAGAACAAATGGAATGGTTCAAGGCGTTAAGATTACTAAGATTGGCGCTAATGCATTTAAAGAAACAGGAATTACATCATTCAAATTTACTGATGATATTACTGAAGTAGGAGATAATGCATTCTCTGGAAACTATGAGTTATCAGATGTTAAGTTCCTTAATACAATAAATAACGATAGTAGTAACTTATATAAGATAGGTAATAATGCATTCTATAACTGTGACTTAGTTAGCGTTAACTTACCTGGATCTCTAAAAATTGTTGGAGACAATGCTTTTGATGATAATATTAAACTTTCAAAAATAATTATTTTAAATAAAACAACATTTGATGAATTTGAACATTTAGGAACAAGATGGAATGGTGATTGTACAACAATTGCATTCCAAAGAAATCGTTAGGAGGCTATTATGGGAAAGAGAACTATTATAATCATTGTTAGCATTGTTGCTATAGTTGGAGCAGTTGTATTTAGATTAGTTATGAATAATAAAACTGCTGAAGAAGAAGCTGAAAGTAGTAAAACATGTTTTAAATATAGTGGAACAAAAATTACAGGTTATTACTACAATTTATGTGGTAAAGAAGTAGTTATACCAAGAATATTAGGAGGAGTTGAAGTACAATCAATAGGAGAATCAGCATTTGAAAATATGCAAATCACTTCTGTAACTCTTCCTGATACACTTCTTGAAATTGAACAATATGCTTTTAATAAAAATTTAATTGAAAGTGTAGTTATACCAGAAAAGGTAACATCTATTGGAAAAAATGCTTTTTCTAACAATAAAATTTCTAGTTTAGAATTTAAGGGTTCTAAAATAGACTTTGGTGAAACACCATTTAATAATAATCTATTAGATGATAAAAATGCATTTATATATGATATGTCAAATGGTTTAGATACATCTTATATTGTTAGTTATGCTGGTAAAAATAGAGATAATGTTAAAATACCAAATGGAGTTAAAAATATAGGTTCATATGCATTTAGTGATCAAGAAATCAAAAAAATTACATTAGATAATGATTTAGTTGTAATTGGAAATGGTGCTTTTGTAGGAAATAATTTTTCTGAAATAACTATTCCTGGAAAAGTAGAATCATTTGGAGACAATGCATTTGATTATAATATTCAACGTATAGTTGTTGAAAATAAAAATAAGATTGATGACTTTGGTTATTATGGTATGCAAACATTTCTAGATGAAGTATTAGTGTTTGATGGTAAAACTAAGAAATCTGATAAAGAATTAGAAATAGAAAAAGCTGAAGAAGATATTATTCAATAATATCTTCTTTTTTTATTTGAAATATTATAAAATATTATTGGTGAATATTATGATTATTGGAAGTCATGTAAGTTTTAAAAATCAAGATCAATTATTAGGAAGTGTTAAAGAAGCATTAAGTTATGATGCTAATACATTTATGTTTTATACTGGATCTACTCAAAGTACTAGTAGAGGTATATTAAATGATGAGTTAACATATGAAGCATATAAATTAATGGTAGATAATAATATTAATAGTGATAATGTTATTGTACATGCTCCTTATATAATTAATTTAGCTAATAGAGTAGATGAAGAAAAATATATGTTTTATGTTGATTTTTTTGCTGAAGAATTAAATAGAGTTAAAAAATTATGTTTTAATAAAATAGTTTTGCATCCAGGAAGTGCTGTTAATTGTAGTAGAGAAGATGGTATTAAAAATATTATTGATGGACTTAATATAGTTTTTAGCAAAACTGAAGATACAATAGTACTTTTAGAGACTATGGCTGGTAAAGGTAATGAACTTGGTATTAATATAGATGAAATAAAGGCAATTATAGACGAAATAAAAGATAAAAATATAATAGGGGATAGTTTAGACACAAGTCACTTAAATGACTCAGGAATCGATATAAATGAGTTTGATAAATATTTAGATTTATTTGATAAGGAAATTGGCATTGATAGAATTAAATGTGTTCATGTTAATGATAGTATGAATCCAATTAATTCTCATAAAGATAGACATCAAAATATTGGATATGGAACAATAGGATTTGATGCTTTAAATAAAGTTGTTCATTCTAACAGATTAACTAATATTCCTTTTATTTTAGAGACTCCTTGGGTTAATAGAAATACTAAAGATGAGTATCCTCCATATAAATTTGAAATTTATAACTTTAGAAACAATATTTTTAATGATTTTATAAAAAAATAATGTTATAATATTTTTAGAATAGATAGGTGTTAGATATGAATAATGCAAATGTACCAAATAATGACAATAGTGATGCTAGTGAATTAATAAATCCATCATTTTTAAATGATGGTCCAGCAGACAATGTTGTAAATAATCAGGTTCCTAATATGCAACCTGAGTTTAATAATGTTCAACAACCTATGCCTGAACCTGTTATGAATCAAAATATGGTTAATAATAATATGTATCAAGCACCAAATTTTATGATGAATCAACAAATGGTTAATAATACTTTTAGTCAAACACAAAATCCTTTGATGAACCAACAAATGGCTAATCCCCAAGTAATGGGTGGTGTTAATCCTCAAGTAATGAATAATGTTGCCCAAAATGTTTCAGCACAACCTGCTGCAGCACCTGTGCAACAACCAATTCAAAATAATTCAGGTAATGTATATCAAGCACAAACTCCAAAAGGTGAAACAGCTATTTCTAGAATACTTGATGGTACTGATGATAAACTAACTGAGGATGAAGAATTATTACTTGCTTTTATGAGTAAGAACTCAGAAAAATTCTTAGGAAAAAAATTTAATTTTTCTGGTTTCTTCTTTGGAAGTTTATACTTTTTCTATAGAAAGATGATTTCAAAAGCAGTTTTATTAGTGTTATTTTCATTTGGTTTAACTATAGTACTATCTGCATTTATTAAAAGCAATTTTGTTATTTCATTAATATATTTTTTAATTAGTATTATGATTGGATATGCAACTAATAATAATTATGTAGATTTTGCACAAAAACAAGTTGCTAAAATAAAAGAAGACAATCCAAATGCTACAAAAGAACAATTAATATTTATATGTAAAAAAGAAGGTGGAACAAGTGGTGTTTGGGTAATACTAGGTATGCTTATAACAGGAGCTATATCTTCAGCAATATCTACAATACTAACGTTCTTTGGATTAGTTACACTTATGAGTGATTATGTTAATCTAGGAGCAGGAGTTCAATTTAGAGATAATTCAAGTTATAATTATACAATTGATTATGGTGATACAAGTGTTGATATTAATACAAACACAAATACTAACACTAACACTAACACGAATACAAATACTAATTCAAATCTTCCAACAGATGCTGCTAATAATTATAATGGTGCATTTGTTTATACTGGAGATGATATTACAGATAAGTTTACTGCAACTCCTTTAAAAGGATTTGAAACATCAGGAAATTATGCTAATGGAATACATTATGATGGTACTGGAATTGAATATCAAATGAATGGATTACAAAAATTTAATAATGCTCAACTATTAGCAAACTCAGTATATATATTCTATAAACAAGGATATGATGATGCTATTAAAGTATATATGAGTAATGGGCTAACTAAACCAGCAACATATTTAGAACCAACACAACCAGAACAAAAGACTATAAATGGTATTGATTGGTATATTGTTAGAAGTTATTCATTTGGTGCTGAAACTGATTGCTTTACTCAAAAAGGAAATACTGTATTCTTATTAAATATTAAAGCAGAAAATAAAGAAACATTAGATAAATATGAAACACAAATATTAAATAGTATTAAGTCAAAATAAAAAAGCTTATAATTAAGCTTTTTTTATTTGATCAATTGCATTCATTATTGATAATTTACCATATTCATATGTTAGAGAACCCTGTTGAAATAATACATATGGTTCTTTTAATGGTGCATCACATGATAATTCGATTGATGAACCTTGAGTGAATGATGGTGATGCCATTATTATATTATCTTCATATCCAGGCATTGGAGCAGCTACTGGATTAACATGAGAATCAATAGCACCATTATTTTGAATTGCAGTAGCATATTTAATAACTTCATCTTCATTGTTAAAATATATTAATTGAACTATATCAGCTCTTTTTTCATTATATTTTGGTGAAACTTTATAACCAATTTTTTCTAAGGCTAGGGAAGTAAGAATAGAAGTTTTAAGAGCACTAGATACAACTGATGGTGCAAAGTATATTCCTTGCAAAAACATTTTATTGGCATTTTGTGATGGTCCAACATTTCTTCCTTCGCCTGGAACAGTTAATCTGTCTGCACATAAACTAATTAAATCTTTATTTCCTGCTATATAAGCACCATTAGATGCGATGCCAGCACCAAGATTTTTTATTAAAGAACCAGCACATAAATCAGCACCCACTAAACAAGGTGTTTTAGTTTCAACAAACTCACAATAGCAATTATCTACAAAAATAATAATGTCTTTATTAATCTTCTTTATTAATTTAATAACTTTTTCTAATTTATCAATAGTTAGAGAATCTCTATAAGAATAACCTCTAGATCTTTGTATATGCACAACTTTAACATTTTTTAATGAGTTTTCTATCTTTTTATAATCAAAATCATTATTTAATAAATCTATTTCTTTATATTTAATTCCATAACTCATAAGAGAACTATTATTAGGTATTATTCCAATTACTTCTCTTAATGTATCATAAGGAGTACCTGTTATAGTTAAAAGTGTGTCTCCAGGTCTTAAAATGGCTTGTAATGCAATAGTTATAGCGTGACTCCCTGAAATAAATTGATTTCTTACAATAGCGTCTTCAGCATCAAGAATATAAGCAAATATTTTATCTAATTTATCTCTTCCTTCATCATTATATCCATATCCAGTAGTTCCATTTAAATCACTTTCACTAACTTTATATTCATGAAAAGCATCCATAATTTTTTTACTATTTAATAAAGTATTATTATCTATTTCACTAAATATATCTTTTAATTCATTTTCGCATTCTTTAATAAAACTATTCATGTTTAACACCACCATCTATTCTAATAATTGAATCATTTATATATGTTGATGTACTAATATTATATATATCTTTAGCTATTTCTTCTGGTTCAGCAAATCTATTAAGAAGTATTTTGTTTTCTTCTTGTTTTTTATAATCTTCATCCATATTTTTATTCATAGTAGTATTAATCCATCCAGGACATATTGCATTTACTCTTACATAAGGAGAGTAGTGATTAGCAAGATTATGTGTAAGATTGATTACACCAGCTTTAGAAGCATCATAATCAAGAGAATACTCATAATATTGATCAATTCCATTATTTGAAGAAATATTAATTATTTGGCCTTCTTTTTGATTATACATATGGTCTGCAAATAATCTAGATACTAGGAATGTTCCAACTAGATTAACTTCTAATATTCTCATAAAGTTTTCTTTAGTTTTATCTTCAAATGTAGTATCAATTGCAATACCAGCATTATTAATAAGAATATCTAATTTATTAAACTTATTAATTATTTGATTAAACATTTCTTTAATTTCATCTTCTTTTGTAATATCACACTTTATACATAATGTATCTACATTATATTTTTCTTTAACTTCTTTTTCTAATTTTAAAGCTTCATCTTTATGATTAACATAATTTATAACAACATTATAATTGTTTTTAGCAAATTCTTTAATTAGAGAAGCTCCTAATCCTAAACTAGAACCAGTAACTAATACAGTTTTATTCATAACTAACTCCTTTTTTTCTTTGCATATTTTATCATTAAATACAAAATAAGTAAATTAAAATGTTTATAAAATACAGTTTTTACTTTATTTTTTCAAAAAATTGTGTTATACTTCTTTTGTTATTCAAAAAGGCCCGCTAGCTCAGTTGGTAGAGCAACCGACTCTTAATCGGTGGGTCTAGGGTTCGAATCCCTAGCGGGCCACCAATTTAGTTTATGAAATGCTTTATTTTTTTAAAGCATTTTTTTAATGATAAAAATGGTATTTATTGACTTAGAAATATTAATTTTTATATAATGAAACTAAGGAGGTAGAGGTAAATGGTAGAAGATGGCAGAATTGTTCATGATATGACTATTAGACCAGAATATTATGATTTAGTTGTTGAAGGAACAAAGATATATGAAGCTAGAACTAATGATGCTAGAAGAAAAGCTATGAAAGTTGGAGATCTTATTTGTTTAAGAAGAGAAGCAACTCCAGAAGAAAAAGAAGCTGGTATAGTTCCAGATGATAGTATAATGTTAGAAATAGAAGATAAAATCGAATTTGAAGATTTTACTCATTTATATGATTCATTACCTAAAAGAGATACAGGTTTTGAAGGAAGAGAAACAGCTGAAATAGTTCAAACTGAAATAAGAAAGTTCTATACACCAGAAATGGAAAGAGAACGTGGCGCTGTTGCTATTAAAGTAAGAAGAGTTCAAAATTTACAAAGAACACTAAAACCATAAAAAGTCATTAAAATGACTTTTTTTATGTAAAATTGTTATAATATTTATATAAATAGTAGGTGATGATATGAAATATTTTAAATTAAATCATATAACAAATAAAGAGTTTAAAAAAATAAATGAAGATGATGTAATGTTTATCACACATCCTGGAAGAATGGGAGATGAAGATGGTTCTACATTTATAGTTAAAAATGGAAATAAATTCATAGCTTATAGAGTTAGTGGCTGGGAGTATAACCATGATAAATGTGAAGTTGAATATGAAGAAATGCTAGAAGCATTTCCTAAATGGAATGAAGCATTAGATTATAAAGAAAAAGAAAATTATATAGGTAAATATAAATATTACTATATGGGTTTTGGAAATATTTTGTGTGTTGATAGGAGAATATCTAATATTTTTGATAAACATCTTGAAGAAACTATGATTAAATTAGCACCAGTGTATGAAACTACAATGGAAGATTATGCTTTAAAATATAATTCTTGGAATGAAGCAGCTTATGAGACTGCTAAAGAATTAAATTATGAAATAGAGTACACTAGTGAAGAAACAAAATTATAAAAGTATTTATTATTAAGTCACTTTTAATTTTCTGCTAACAATAGTATAATAATTATAAGAGTAGGAGATATGCAGTGGATAATTCAAATTTATACAATTCATTAATAGATAATTTTGGAACAGTTACTGTTTTAGATAATGGATATTATTATGCTATTGATAAAGCTGGCAATAGAATGTATATTAATCCAAATTCTAGCTCTAACGTTAATTTAGTTGCATATTATCCTGGTAATGGTGGTTTAACAGTAAATAGTACAGGTGGAATATTTTCTAAATTGGAAGGAAATAATCCTCCTGATTATTGCATTATATTATCAAGTAATAGAGATGACCCAAGTAACATTCTAAAAAGAGCAACTAACATTTTAAATAATAATAATTATAACATTACTAATTTAATAACCTCAGGTAATAGTGGCAGTGGAGGAACTGTTTTAACGAGAACTGCTGATTATTTGACTTCACATCCAGAATTAGCATCATCCACAGTAATAGATATAAATGATGGGTATAATATGCCACTTAATTATAAAAATTATGATGTATTAAAAGATAATAATGTTCCAATACTGTTTGTTTCACCATCAAAAGAATATTGTTCATCTAGAGCAAGAGGGGTTAATAAATTTATATTACCTTTTGCGCAATCTGGTTTTAATCTGATAAGTATTAATACTGATGATTGGAATCATGCAGGAATATGTAATTATTTTTTTATAAATGGAATACCACAATATATTTTTGGAAGCTCTAATGAAATAGGTAGTGATTATGTAGTTAGAAGCCCTAATTATCAGGCATATAAGTATAATCCACAAACAAATAAATATGAATTAGTGGATATAAGTCAAATTAAATTAAATACTATTATTAAGCCAGAAAATATAGAAATATTTGATCCAAGTACTTATTTAAATGAGGATAATTATTCTTTTAAAGAAATATCTTTGAAATCTAGTAGTAATTTTGATGATTTAAAAGATATAGGCGGTGTTAGTATTAATGTTCCAAATAAATTAGTTAATACAGAACAAATAAAATCAAATATAGATTTTATAACTAATGCTATGAATTCTATTAGAAGTAATATTAGTAGTTCTAATTTTTTAGGAGATATTAGAATACCAAGTTTTAGAAGTTTTAATGGTATACCTGGATGTATAGGGAAATATATTGATAAATATTATGATTATGTTGGAGATTTAATGGACTTGCTAACTGAAGAAACAGAAGCAATAGCAAGTTTAGGCCAAGTAATGGTAGATATGGATAATGATTTGGCTGAAAGAGGAAGCGTTCTAGGTAGCATTAAAGAAATTGAAAGGACTCCAAAAACAAGAAACAAAGAGCCTTTAAATCAAGTAGAAAAAAATGTTAACATAGTAAAAGAACATTCTCAAGAAAAATCAATTTCTAAAGAAAGCAGTAAAATAGAGACAATTAATATAAATGATTATTTACAGTATAAAAGAAATGATGGTAGCCTTTTATTAATAAAACAGGATAATGATAAAATAAAAGAAGTATTATATAAATACGATTATAAAACTGAAGCACAGGCAAAATATATGTGTGATAAATTTAAAGATAAATATAAAGGTAATAATGACATTTCAAATATAATGTATGAAGATAAAAATGTATATATTATATTTAAAGAAAATATATTTAATAATATGTCTTTAAATGAAGTAAAAGAAAAATATAAATAGAGGTAAATATGGATATACAAGTATATGCTGATGAAATATCAGCTTTAAAAAATTCTAGTGTATTTTCATCATTAAAATATGATTCTAGTGAATCTATGAATATGGATAGAACAATTACAAATTTTATTTCAACTGCTAAAATTAAATTAAGTGGAGTTGGATGGAATGAAACATATAATAAATTAATTGAATTTGAAAAATTATTAATTAAAAGAACTGAAGTTGCTGAATCATTGTCTAATGCGATTGAATCTGCAATGACACTAATATCTAGTTATATGGTTGGGTATCCATATTTAGATTTATCAAAATTAGGCGAGATTAAGTCTTTAAAAAAACAATGTGAAAATAACATATCATATATTGAATCAGTAATGTATTCTAAAAAATCTGAAGAAATATTTGATTCAGAAACAGAAGAAATAATAACAGTTACTAAAAACACTTATACAGATTCTGAAATAAATGATTTTAAATTAAGTATTAATAAATTAAAACAATCAATTGATGAGATACAAAAATTAATAGATAAATTAGAAGGATTAGAAGCTATTTATAGAGAAGCAGAAGGAATATTACAATCCGCATTTGAAGAAATTGAATCATTCGGAAAAGAAGTAAAAAATATTATTCCTAATAATAAAGTTGCTTATATAAAATAAACAATTAAAACAAATAGGAATTTAACTTTATGGGTTGTTAAATAGTCAAATTTGATATATACTTATTAATAGAATAGGATGTTGCAATATGAGATATTTAAAAAAGAAAAAAGGGTTTACTTTAGTTGAATTATTAGCAGTAATTGCTATTTTAGCTTTACTTGTTATAATAGTTCTTCCAAATGTTTTAAGAATGTATAGAAATGCTAGAAAGGATTCTTTTGTTACTGAAGCAAAAACATTATTTAAAACAGTAACAAAACAAAACTTTTTAACTTATAATAAACCTCGTATTTTTAACACTGGGGATTTAGATATTTCTGGTGGGGCTGATCTTGAATATTCTGTATCTACTGACCAATTAGGTCAAGTTTTGTGTTTTCAAGTAGCAAACACTGATTTTATGTGGATATATAGAAATAATGGACAACCACTTACTGATGAAGAATCTATTGCAAACGAAGATGAGATTACTGAAAGAGATCATGACGTTATTATTGACTGTTCTGGTGCTCAAATGTTTGATACAACTATTCCTGCTACACTTGGATCAGGTGAATCTTGGTGGGAAGGTGATTATGATAAAACACAAATAGAAAGAATTATATTTACATATTCAAAAACAGAAGATAATTATGATGAAACTTTCTATAGTGATGCAGAAAAAGTAGGTGGATTAACTACTTATATTAAAGGAAAAATAGCTTACATTGTAATAAATAGAAACAAAAGAAAGAGTAAATCTATTGTGATGCCTGAAGATTCATCAAATACTTTTGCTGGATTTACTAATTTAAAAAATATTCAAGGATTAAAATTATTAGACTTTAGTGGTGTTAAAAAGATGGATAACTTCTTTGGAAGATATAATAATGGGAATGTTATTAATGGTTTAACATCAATAAATGGTTATGATACTTTTAATACTTCAAATGTTACAAGTGCTAAATATGCATTTGCTGGTGTTAAACTATCAGCAATTAATTTAAGTAATTGGAACGTTGGCAAGTTAATGGATGCAACTGGAATGTTTTATAAATCAGGTGCTACTTTAATTAACTTATCTGGATGGAATTTACAAAGCTTAGTACATTATACTGATATGTTTGCAGGAAGCAATAAACTTGAAAGTATTAATCTTAATGGATGGAATACAAATCCTAATGCTAATTTTAAAGGAATGTTTGATGATTGTACTAATTTAGTTTCTATTAGTACTGGTAGTGGTTTTAAAGTTAATAAGACTGATACAGTTATGTTTAAAAATGATACTAGAATTACTGGTGGTCATGATACTACATTTATTAACGATAAGAGTTTATATGCTAGAGTAGATGGTGGAGAAAGTTCTCCTGGATATTTCTCATCAAATAATAGTGATGGAGTAGTTTCTGCTAAGTTATATGATTCTGGAACAGTATCTGGTTTATATACTGATTTAACTAATACTGGAGCAGTTCCTTCTGATTGGGATTATTATGTGGGAGCCAGATTACTTGAAGTTAAAGTTTATTCTATGAAAACAGGTTCTCAAAAAACATTAGAGATTTCTGTACCTGCTGGTATGTATATAGTAAATAATTCTTGGACTAAGTCAGGTAATGGTATATCAAGTGTTAACTTTACTAAACTTGCTAATCAAGGAACAGGTTCTTATTCGAATGCTAATACAGGTACTTTAAAATATACATTTGGATCTTCAGCAACATCAGGAAGTGTTCAAATGTTAGTTATGTTTGATAGAGCAATTTGGGATAAAAATAAAAAGAATGCTTCTGCTATGGGTACTGATAATATGACTGTTACAGCTCCAATAGTAGTTAATTATAATAATGGCAGTGTTATTAGAAAAATAGGAAACATTCATAGCGCAACTGCTATAGGTAATCCTAGTGATGGAATTGGATATACATTCTATTCATGGGATTACAATAGAAATATATATGTTGGTGATTCAACACAAGTTTTAGGAAATAATTATTTGTTATCAAGGGATCAATCTTCTAATCCATATTATTATGATACTATTACTTATGAATCATATGCTACATTTAAGAATAATAATGGAGAAACAGTATATGCAGACGTTGAAACAGGCTATTTACCAACTCAGCTAAGTTCTAGTGGTGTAACAATAGAGGATAAAAAGTATAAAGGACAATGGTCTAAAGTATATTTTAGTAGTTCTCCAACATTCCCAAGAGTAAAGTATAAAATTAATAGTGAAGATAATCCTAAAATAGGATCAAATTTAACTGTTACTATTAAGGCCTCTGTTAAAACATTATCTGGTCAAACAAATACATTTAATAAAACTATAAATTATACTATTAAGTCTAAGGATTTAGATTTAAAAGATTTAGTTTTAAGTTATAGTAACAAAGCATCACCAGCTGAATCTTATTATGGTAATTCAGGGTATTCTGGAATACTTGGTGTATTTACTCTATACAATAGAGGGTATGAAGCAATACCTAATGTTAAAGTAGTATTTGAATATGATACTGAAACTCCTGCAGGTAAACCTCCTGCTATGAAAGTAATGGCTGCAAGACCTTTCTTACAAAATGGACAAGAGGTTAATGCTAAGATAACGTTAGTTAGTGATACTGGTGCTGAGGTTGAAGTACCAAGCTTTAAGATTAAATCAACAAGTAATACTAGTGGAGCATATGTCTCACATGCTGCAGTAGCTGCTTCAGTTGGCTTAGGTTCAAATTATTATTTGAAAAAGATTGAATATACTATTCCTGTAATAGATGGAATTAATAAAACCACTACTGCTACTAACTACTTATATAATAGTAGTGGAAGTCATTCACAAGCTAGTGGTGGTAACTTTATGGGTGTTATATCCAAGAATACAAAATCTAAATGTACTATTTATTATAATGGTAATGTAGTTGGTAGTCCTGTGCAATCAGTTTCTTCAGTAACATCTTCACCAGGCTTCAGTGGATTTATTAATAAAATAAATACACCACTTGGAACAGAGTTTACAGCAGGAGATGATATTGAACTTGCAATTAATGTTTCTAGCTGTTCATATCCATATACTAATACTCAAGCATTTAGTAAACCTGAAGTATATTTAGTTCTTCCTTTTGGAATTAATGTTGACAGTGTTCTTATTGGTAATTCAGCGGCAATTTCAACTTCTGAAACACCACCAGTAGTAACAAAAGTTAAAACAATGAGTGTAGGGGATGTATTAAGTAATGTATATAAAATAACTACAAGAGATAATATATGGTTTGGTTATTTAAATGCAACTAGTACAGGTGCGACAAGCGGGCAATATGCTTCAAAATGGTTTAGAGTTAAATTAACAACAGATTTATCTATGGAATATACAAGTATTAATTTAAGAGATAGTGTATATTTTAAAGATGCAGCAGGACATATATCTATAAGTGGATCTTATGCTCAATATTCTATTAGTGATCAATTTGATGTAGATAATGATGGATCTACTAGTGATAAATTTGGTACTACTAATAATGCTAATCAAATAATTAATATATATGAAGCAAGTGAGGATGAATAACATGAAAAAATTATTAATAATTATTACTTGCTTGCTTCTATTAGCAAGCTGTAAAAAAGAAGAAACAAAACAAACAAATGAAACTAAACAATCTGGTGAAGTTATTAATGTTAAATCAGATGATGGAAATTGGACAACAATTAATGAAACATTTATTGATTCATTAAATAATAAAGAATTAATAGGTGAATATGCAATGTCTATTCCAGATTGGAAAGTTGATAGATCAGAAAATAGTGTTGTTTTTAAGAATGATAAATCTTTAGTAGTAATACTTTATAAAAATGGTTATTATTCTAATAAAAATATTTCTGGTTATAGCAAAATTAATAATAAACAAGATAATATAGGTTCATTTAATGTTAATTATGAAGATGGTAAAGTTAATTATAATAATAGTAGTTCTAATTATGTTTCATATTACATTAATGAAAATGATATTACTATTAAATTAGTTGGTATTACTAGTGAAAACAGAATTAAAGAATTAGATGAAATGATTAAAGCTATGATTGAATCATTAGAAAAAGAAAATTTTGTTGAATAAAAAGTCCTTATAGGACTTTTTTTATTTATTATAATATTGTATAATTGTATTAGTAAAAATATGGTGATTTAATTGAATAATCAAATGAAAGTATCAATTGTTGATTATGCAGATGTTTTAAAAGAAAGTTATGAAAATGAAAACTCTGTTATTATTGGGTATAAGCCATCTGGTGATGGTTCTTTTGATTATTCAAGTCAAATATATGATGCTTTAAATATTAATAGTGACAATATTAATATTCCTAGTGGTAGTTTTCGTATTGTAGATGAAAATGGCAATCCTATTATAATTGATGGATTACATTATTATACAGTTGGTGAAGGAAATAAATTAACTGCATTAACTGCTGAAGAAGTTGAAGCATTAATTATTAATAATAAAAAAGCACCAATATTTATGAGTTCTAATGAACTTGGTGATGATGCAGTTGCATCAGATCTTGATTTAGTGGCTGATTCAATGAATAATCTTGTTGGATATATAAATACTGATGGTAAAGTAGAATACACTGCTGAGATAGGTGAATCAGGCTTATTTGGTGCTATGTATGATGTTACAAGTTATTATAAGAATATTAATAATACATTACAAACTGGTATTGCTGAAGAAGCTGATGCTATAGCAACAATAGCTTCTGGTTATAAAGCTTTAGATATAGCAGCAGCTAATAATGCACAAGCTACAGTTAGTTCTCCTGGTTTTGATGGATATAAACCTAGTAGTAAAGCACCTGAATATACAGTTAATGGTATGACAGCTGCTGATATTAGTGCTTCTACTAAGAGTATGATTGAAAAAACTAAGAATGCTGCTTTAGGTGGAAATTTTGATAAAATTGCTGATTTCTTAGGTAATGATGCTAAAGCTGGTTCAATTGGAAAAGTTAGTGTAGCTAAATTGGGTGAAACAATTAATAATATTATTCCATCTCTTGAAGCAGATGCTAAAAGTTGTGCTGATATGATTGGATCAATAAATGATTTTACTGATCAAATTAAAGCAAATGGTAAATTAACTGGTAAAGCATGGAAAAATGTTAAAAAGAATTTAAAGAAATATAAAGCATTATTAGAAACTAGTATTGATTCATCAGAATTCTTAGCTAATGTTATGGAAGCTGCTAAGAAGATGATAGAAGATTTCTTATATCCAGATACTGAGCTTGATGATAGTGTATTGCCTGAATTGGAAGAACAATTTAGAACTTTGAAGAATCAAATTACTGATTTAAAAATTAAGATTGATGAAATGATTAAATCTCAACATGAGGTTTGTAATAATATTTATTATACTTATAATAAAAAAGGTAAACAGATTGAAAATAAATCAGATTGTCATATAGAACCAACTGATGAAGAAATTGCATCATTCCAAAGTAATTTAGATAATTATCAATTGCAAGCTGATGAAATAGAAGCTAAAATTAAACGTATAAATGATTTTGCTGAAGTAGTTAAAAATGCTCAAAGATTAATTAAAGATGCTGTTGAGCAGGTTAAACAAGCATTTGAAAATCCTGTTAGATCAAGTGATAGTAATGGTGATTTTGGATCTAGATTTAATTTAGATTTGTCTGCATATGGTTTAGAGGGTACTGCTAGTGGTGATTTCTTAAAAGATTATTTAGGTTCAATAAAAGAATTACCTAAAACATCTACTCCTGGGGCATTTGATGGAGCTGAATTATTAGATATTGGTAGAAGTCAAAGAGGTGGACATTATCATTCAATGCATTATGAACCTGGTAAAGGATTTGGCTGTGCTATGTTTGTGGCATACTGCTTTAATGAATTATTACATCCAGGTGAAAATATAGATGGTGAAGATAAAAATAATGAAGGATTCTATGGTGGATGTAGCCATTTCTATGGAAATATAACAACTGATAATTTTGATTATCACAATCAAGGATTTATTGAAGTAGATCCAGCTGATAGACAAGAAGGAGATATAGTTTGTTTTGTTACAACTAGAGAATCTGATGATATTAGAGGTTCTGCTAAAAACTGTTTCCATGTTGCTATATATACTGGTGATGGAAATAAAATATTACACTCAACTGGTTTTGGTATAACTGGTGGTGGTGTAGGAGTTTCAACAATAGGAGAATATAAAAGAGCAAAAACAGATTCACTTAATAGCCATCATGCTAATGGAACATTAGATAGTTACGATGCTAAAACATATGAAGGTGTTCAAAATGATGGTATTCAAGTAGTATATTTAAGATATGTTGGAACAGATGGTGGAAATGCAGTTCAAATATAATTAAAAAGGAAATTAGTTACTATTTTCCTTTTTTTGTGGTATATTATAAATAGGAGGCGATAGTATGAAGAAGAACTTTGATGAGAACGATGGTTTTAGAGAACTTGGAAAAGGCTTTGGAAAAGCTGAGAAGATTCTTGAAGACGAAGATAAGCTTGAAAAGTTTTTAGATAAGCTTGAACATAAGCTTAAGAAAGTTCCTGTCGGTGGTGAAATTTTATCAATGCTACCAGTAATGGTTTCTATGCTAAGAAGTTACTTCAAAAAAGAGTACAAAGATATTCCTATTGGGACAATGATTGCCTTAATCAGTGCCTTATTATATTGGGTTACTCCTATTGATGTTTTTCCTGATGCCCTTCCTGTTGTAGGGTATGTTGATGATGCCACTGTCATTGCCGCCTGCTTAAAATTAATTAATGATGATTTAAAAGATTATACTGAGTGGAAAGAAAAAAATAAAAAATAAATAATAAATGAGGTGATTAATATGAAAATAACATTAGTTACCGGAAATTGGGCTAAGATAGCTCAAGCTAAAGAAGTTTTAGAACCATTAGGCATTAAAGTAGATAATGTTAAAATGGATACAATAGAAATACAAGCTGATACAGTAGAAGAAGTAGCTGCTTATTCAGCTAAATGGGCTAGTAATGAATTAAAAACAAATGTAGTTAAAAACGATACTGGAATAATGGTAGATGCTTTAAAGGGATTCCCAGCAGCATATACTCATTATTGCGCAGATACTATTGGAGAAGATGGCCTTTTGAAATTAATGAAATGTGTAGAAAATAGAAAAGCTAAATTTGTTCAAGCACTAGCATTTTGTGAATATGGAAAAGAACCAGTTGTATTTACTTCAATAACAGAAGGAGAAATAGCTAAAAGAAAAAGTGGTAAATATGGATGGGCTTGGGATTTTATATTTATACCTAAGGGTCAAACTAAAACTTTAGCATCATTCCCAGATAGTAAAAGATTTAAATTATGGAATGATACTGGATATAAACAACTAATAGATTATTTGAAAAAGAATAATTTAATAAAATAAATAAAGAGTAATTATTTTAATTACTCTTTTAATTTTCTAGTTGTATGTTATAATACATAAATGTAGGGGTGATAGTATGTTGTTTTATAATAAAAAAAGTAAGGATTATAATTATTTTAAAATATTTATAGCTGTTTTTGCTGCAATATCAGCTAGTATATTAGTATATTTTATATTCTCTAATTTTAGTTATATTAGTTCATTTTTTAAAAAATTATTTATTATATTATCACCAGTAATAATAGGAGTTTTATTTGCATATTTATTAAATCCATTAGTTAAATGGTTTGAAAACTTTTTTGATAAATATGAAAAAATAAGAAAAAAGAAAAAACTATCTAGAGTATTAGGAATATTTGTAACATATTTAATATTAATATTTTTAATTGTTATATTTATATGGTTCTTTATTCCAAACTTATTTGAAAGTATAAATATTATGCTTACAAATATACCTAAGTATTTAGAAAATATATTTGATTGGGTTAGAAAAGTATGTGATAAATATAATGTTAGTTCTAAATTCTTAGATAATTATATTAAAGATATTAATAATGTTATTAAAGATAGTGTATTACCTAATTTAGATGTTATAGTTAATAATTTAGCATCAGGTATTACTAGTGTTGTAAAATGGATTATTAATATTATAGTTAGTATAGTTATATCAGTTTATTTAATATATGATAAAGAATTATTTTCTGATGGAATAGATAAAGTATTAAAAGCTTATTGTTCACCAAAATTATATAATGGAATAGTTGATTTCCTTAAATATATTTATAAAATATTCTGTGGATTTATGATTGCTAAAATAATAGATTCATTAATAATTGGATTTATTACATTTGTATTATTAATTATATTTAAAGTACCATATGCTTTATTAATATCATTTATAGTTTGTGTAACAAATGTTATTCCTTTCTTTGGACCTTTTATTGGAGCAGTTCCTTGTATTGGATTATTATTAATGATTAATCCTGCTAAAGCACTAGTTTTTGGTATCTTAATTTTGATAATTCAACAATTTGATGGAAATATACTAGGTCCTAAATTAATAGGTGATAAGATAGGTATAAAGAGTTTCTGGGTATTATTTGCAATTTTATTATTTGGTGGATTATTTGGATTTGGTGGAATGATCTTAGCAGTTCCATTATTTGCAGTAATTAGTGAATTATTATCTAAAAAAGTTAATGAAAGAATAGAAATTAAAAAAGAAATAGAAGAAAAAGAGAAAGAAGAATTAGCTAAAAAGAATAATAAAAGAGGAATTCTTAGAAGAAAAAAAGTAACTGAATAAAAACACTTTTAATAAGTGTTTTTTTCATGTTATAATTATAATGGTGATAGTATGGAAAATACAGATGAACAAGTATTGGAATATAAAGATATTAGTTTTAATGACTTTAAATCAAGAGTAGATGAGTTTATTACTACTATTGATTTATTATTTGAAAGTGTTAAACCTGAAATTGAAAATAATGCATCTTTAAAAGATACCTATAAAACATTTTATCTATTAAGATATGACATACTATCTAATAAAAATATTAAAGGTATATATGATGCTGGGCTTTCAGGTGAATTTATACATAAAATTAATATTTTTGAAGATTTAGTTAAGAAATTAAAAATTGAATTAGATGTTAGTGTTAAAACTAGGGGAGAAGTTAAAGAAAACTTAGATGATGCTAATAGAATACTTGAAGGAAAAAAATATACTAAGAAAAAATTTAAACAAATGTCTAAAGCTAGAAAAAAAGCAATTATTTCATCAATAGCAGCACTATCTTTACTATTTAATTTAGCAGTAGTAGGGGATTTTGCTATTAATAGAAAGAAATATGAAGAAAAAAGAGCAAAAGCTGAACAAGTTGATGAAGATTCCACACTAACACAACCAGATACTAATGAATATGTCGTTGAAGAAACTGGGGATGTTGTACCAGAGAATAGATATACTTTTACATTACCTGCTGAAGCAATTAATATTGATGTAGGGAAACTACATTTAGTGGAATCTAAAAGAGAACAAGTGTCAGATGTTGATTATGATTACTCAACTACAACAGTTTATAGAGTTATTGAAGGTATTGATAAAAGTGGTGGTATGACTCATGTAACAGAATATGGTATGGTTTTATATACTGGTTATAGAACAGTAAATGAGTATTATATTAATAGTGAGAAATTGCCTGAAACAATTGATGTTTTAAATGCAAATTTAGCTAATGAATATATTTATCATAAACACACAGTTAAAGAAAGTGAATTTAAATTAGATATTGATCCTAGTTTAGAATTTGGAGTTAAGAGATTTGATTATAACAATAATAGAATAATATTTGAAATATATAGTGCTGAAAATGAAGAGGGATTAAGAACTAAAGATACATTTGAATACCTATATAATTTTTCTAAAAATAAATTAGTTCCTATTTATTATAAGTCAAAACCAATTAGTCCTAGTCAATCTAATAATGGTGAACGCTTTAAATATGAGCAAATTAGTCCAGGACAATCTTCTAAACAATCAACTGCAGAAGAAAATTCATATAATTTTATATTACATGCTACATTTGTAGCTATAAACTTCATATTAGCTGAAATAATTCTTGGTAAATTTTATGGAAACATTGGAAATGTTTCAGCAGATATGAAAGAACTAAATGAATACTTACTTAAATTAAGAAAATATAAAAAAGAAATACAATTAATGCAAAAAGATAAAGATTATTATGGAAGACAATATGATGATGTTAGAAGAATAATAAATACTATTTGTAATAGAATTGATAAAACTCTTGCTAAAGCAAATGAAGAGTTTACAAATGTATCTAATTATCAATCTATTAAATCTAAATTATCTGAAGTAAAAGGACAAAAAGAAAAGTATAATAAATTAAAACATGATTTAGATGAAGCAAAAGCAAAATCATATGAAAATATAAATAATCTATTAGCTTCATTAAATAAAGAATTACCTACATTAGAAGATATTAGTTATGAAGAAATAGATAAACAAATTAAAAGAACTAAAATATCAGAAAGTGTATTATTTGAAGATTTTGAAGACCATAAAGTCATTAGAGAAATGTTTAAAGATGATTTAATGTTCCTAGATTTATCTGATATTGATTTTGAAAATGTAGATGTTAGAGGTATTAATTTTAGCGTTACGAATGCTAGAATTGATGTTAATAAAGTATATAATAAAGATGTATCTGGATGTATTTTTGCTGATCATAATTTAAGAAATTTCCAAGATTATAGTGAAGTAATTCATGAAGGTACAATTTTTAATGAGCCTCCTGGTTCTATGGTTGCATTTAAATTATCTAATAATAAAAAAACTTCAATTTAATTGAAGTTTTTTATATTTTATTAAGTAATTCATTTAAATCATATTCATTAAATGGTTTTTCAATAAATGAATCATATCCTTCTTCTATATATTTTTTTCTAGTATCAGATACTGTATTAGCAAGTATAGCAATTACTTTATTTGATACACCTTGATGAACAGGCATTATTGATTTTAATGTTTTAGCCATGTTTTCATTTGTTAAATCAATTGTAGGATTTAATAATATTGTTGTAATAGTCTCATCTAATTTTATTTTATTGATACATTCTTCAAAATTATTAACTACTTCATAATTTATATTATTATATTTGTTTAATAAGTATTTTAATTCACTAGAATTGTTATCAACTATTAATATTTTTCTATTAGCTATATTAATATTATAATTAACTCCATCGAAAGTCATATCACCAATTTTTGATTGATTTATTATCTTTTGTTCAAAGTTGATTGTTACATTATTTCCAGCACCAATATTTGAAGAAATAACATATGTTCCGTTTATAAATGATAGATATTTTTTAGATATATAATAATTTTCTATCATTGGAATTTCTGCATCATTAATAGTGTCACTATTTATTTTATTTACTATATTTTCATCAAGACCATTACTAGTATCAGATACATCAAACTTTAATAAGACTCTATTATTTACAAAATTACATCTAAGTTTTAATGTAACTTTACCAACGTTTGTATTATCAATAGCAGTACTTAAACAAGTAGATAATGTTTGAAATATAATATTTTCATCTCCGTACAATGAAATAGGTAAGAAAGGATCTATTTCAAATGATAATTTAATATTCTTATTTTTAATTTTATTTAATGAATAGAAATATAATTTATTTAATAATGTTTTAGTATTATATTCATATTCAAATGTTTTAGTATGATCTTCATCAATAGTTAGTGTATTAAATACACTTTGCATTCCATAAATAACATCTACTAAATTAGTTAAATTATTATTTACATCATTTTTAGAACTTTCTCTATCATTATTACTAATAGCATTATATAAATTTTGATTAATTGATAATATTTTGTTATTAGTAACTTGTGCTTTTAAAGATAAAATATATTCTTTATGAACACTTGTATATTCTAATGCTTTTTTTGTTTCTTCTAATTCTTGAGCAACATATAAATCAGGGTTTTCTAATAAGAAATAACATCCCATTAATAAAAATGCCATGAATGTTGGTGAAAATGCAACATTTAACCAAACTATTTGTAGTGCTAAATCAATAGTAGGGACACATAAGAATAATAAAACAAATTTTACTTCATTTTTAGTTTTATTTTTCTTTTTAATATATTTAAAGAATGTAACCATAACTATTATTACAGCATATGTAAATACTATATAAGCAGGCCAACCAGGTAAATAAGATAGTGCATGATAATCTAAGTCCTTAAATTGAATTACACAAAATGCAATTGTAAAAGCAAGAGTAATAATATTTATTATTTTTGCTTCTTTTCTTTTGAACATAAATTCTTTTTTATCAACTTCATTTATATTTTTTAAGTGTGCATCTGCATAGAAGTAGAATGTATAAAAATACATAACACCTGTATACCAGTGAAACTTTAGTAATATTTCACCAAGAACAGGGCTTAATTTATCATATAATAGAAAACTACTAATTAATTCGCTAATTATTAATATAGCATTTATTATAATTGCATATCTATATAAGTCAGCTTTAATACCAGTTCTTCTATCTTGAAAGTAGTATACAAAATATAATAGTAATAATACAAAAAATGTTCCGATTGTGAAGGCAAGTCCTACTAATAGATCCCTCATAACAAGTTCTTCCATTATTTTCTCACCTCTTTTTCATTATCAAGTATTTGTTTTTTCTCAATAGATTTGAAAACTTCATAAATATTTTTAGTTTCATTATATATATGAATTTTTTCATTATTGAAATCTGTTTCAGATATATTAGGATCATTTAATATTCTTTGATGATATAAAACTGTACTTAAATGATCATTTAGTGTAGTTGACAAATTATTTATTTTAGTATTTTCTTCAACATTTAATTTTTCAAAATCTTTTTTAGATTCTTCTAATTCTTTTCCAAGCAAATATGAAGAACTTTCTGAACTAAAATATAACGCTATTGGAATAATACATATAATATAAGTGAAATAATTAACATCCCATTCAGTAAAGAATCTAAATACTGTCATTATTATTAATATAATTAAAATCATTGAGTGCATTATTAATTGTGTTCTATTCATTTGTTTATATTTTAATATTGGGCATAATAGGTAAATAGTACCTGTTACTGCAAACTCTACATATAGTGGAATTAATGCTTTACCACCAATCGCATATATTGTTCTATGATGATATTCTAATTCTAAGAAACATGATACTAAGAACAATAATATATTGAAAGTATAAAGTATTATTTTAATAGTTCTTAATTGCTTTTGTGTAGGGTTATTTAACATAAATGTTGCTATTAAATAATATGAATAGGTTGAAGCCCAAAGCATTGTTGAAAGAATATATCCTCTTGCAAAAATACCTTCTAAACCTTTAAATCCTACAACACCATCTGTTCCAAAAAAATCAAAGAATAGTGTTAAAGTAGTAGTTATAGTAAGCAATAGCAAAACTCTATATATTTTATTCGAATATGTATTATATCTTTTATTTGAAAAATACATAAGCAATATATATATAAAGAATACAAATGCTACTAAAGGGTAGCTAATACTATCAAACAATCTACTAAACATATGATCACCTCTATTGTTATACATTAATATAATATCAAATTCTATGAATAAAATGAATGATAATTTGCTAATTTATTAAAAAACTTATATAATTAATTTAAAGGATGATTTATGAAAGGAGAGTAAAATCATTTTAGCGCCTGGACTAATAATAGTTGACGAGGGTAGTAGTTATCGAAAGATTCGGCGGGTTCTACTACGGATTAGTGATTCGTTAGATATATAGTAAAAAGTAAAATCAAAATTATAACAGAGATATATATCGCCACTATAATTTTTTATATTGGAGAAAATTTATGTGCGGAATAATAGGTTATACAGGAAATAAACATCCAAAAGATGTTCTTTTGAGTGGGCTTAAAAACTTAGAATATAGAGGTTATGATTCTTCTGGTATAGCATTAATAAATAAAGATACCACTCAAATAATAAAAAGTGTGGGTAAAATATCTAATTTAGAAGAAAAAATAAATTCGATTGAATTAATTAAATCCAATACAGGTATTGCTCACACAAGATGGGCTACTCATGGAGAACCAAATGAAATAAATGCTCATCCTCATAAAGTAGGTAAAATAACAATAGTACATAATGGTATTATTGAAAATGCTAGTACTTTAAGAGATAGTTTAATAAAAGAAGGTATTGTTTTTAATAGTAGTACTGATACTGAAGTTGTAGCAGCTCTAATTAATAAATATTATAAAGGAGATATGGTTAGTGCTATTAATAAAACAATAAAAGTTATTAAAGGTAGTTATGCTTTAGGAATATTATGTGATGATGAACCAGATAATTTATATGCTATTAGATGTGAGTCACCATTAATATTAGGTGTAGGAAAGAATGAATATTTTATAACTAGTGATATAGGAGCAATAATAAAATATACAAATAAATATGTATTATTAGGCGCTAATGAGATAGTTTCTATTAATAAAGATGGATACAAAATTACAAAGGATGATAAAGAAGTTAAAAGAGAAGTAAATATTAGTGATTTAACTAGTGAATCAGCTGATTTGATGGGTTATGAACATTACATGATTAAAGAAATAATGGAAGAGCCAGTATTAGTAAATAATATAATTAATAAGTATGCTAATAATTTAGATAAGTTGCCTGATTTAAAAAAATATAAACATATTCATATTGTAGGATGTGGAAGTGCTTATTACGTTGGACTTGTTGGAAAAAATTTATTTGAAGAAGATGGCGTAGATGTTCAAGCAGATGTAGCATCGGAATATAGATATAGAAATATTAAGTATGCTAAAAACACACTAGTTATATTAATAAGCCAATCTGGAGAAACAGCCGATACAATAGCTGCTATGAGAAAGGCTATTTCTAAAAAAGTAGATACACTTGCTATTGTTAATGTTGATGGATCTACTATAGCAAGAGAATGTACTTATAAAGTATTAATTGAAGCAGGAAGAGAAGTTGCAGTAGCAACAACAAAAGCATATATACTTCAAGTATTAATATTAAGTTTACTATCATATAAATTAAATCCTGATAAAGAATATTTAAAAGATTTAATGAAATTGCCAGTACAATTAAAAGTATTACTAGATAAAACAGGATTTCATAAGAAACTTGCAGATAAAGTCTATAGAAAAAAAGATGTTTTCTTTATTGGTAGAAAGATGGATTATGCTATATGTATGGAAGGATGTTTAAAGTTAAAAGAAATATCCTATATACATAGTGAGGCATATCAAGCAGGTGAGTTAAAACATGGAACTATATCTCTTATTAATAAAGGAACAGTAGTTTTTGCAATAATAACAGGTGATGATATTAGAGATAAAACAATATCTAATTTAGAAGAAGTAATTTCTAGAGGAGCTAGTCCTATATATATAGGTAATGTTAAGGAAAAATATAGAAATAAAATCTTAATACCTAAAATTCATAAGAAATTGCAGCCTCTTTTAGTAGTGCCATCATTACAATTAATTGCATACTATGTTGCTTATAAAAAAGGTTGTAGTATTGATAAACCAAGAAACCTAGCAAAAAGTGTAACTGTAGAATAAAAAAGGACTATTTTAGTCCTTTTTTAGTACGCTATTTGCATTTTTATGAGTTTTTTGGTATAATATAAAGCACTTATTTGTGGGGGATGAAATGACAGAAAAAATAGATCCAGAATTTATGAAAAATTATGATGAATTTATTCGTCAAATTAATATTAGACATGTAGGAGAAACTATTAAACCTAGTGGTGATGAAGTTAGTGTTTTTGATATGGTACAAGCTTTATCTAAGAAATTTGGTGAATATAATAATAAATTCTTTGGAAATTATAATAAGAAATTATATTCTTTAATTGATTTATTTAATAGAAGAAATGGCTACAATGCATTAAATTTATTCGATTTAGATAGAAAATGTAGAAGAATTGGAAACATAGGTTTTTATGTTGAAGAAGATGGATATTATTATTGTAAATTAGAATATTGTGATCAAAGAGGAAGAAAAATAGGAGAAGGTATCATTGATAATACAGTTAAAGTAGATGCTTGTGATGATGAAGCAGTTAAAAATAAAAAAGAATTAATGCATTTCTTAAGTATTTTAGCTGACTTTGCTAGTAAAAATCCTAATATGAGTTTTAGATGGGATTTATTAAATCCTCAAGTTGAAACATTTACAGTAGGAGATGATATGCTTAGCTTCGCTATTAATATATATAGTTTAGAAGGAATTCAACCATATTTTAGAAATGCTTATAATGTTTCAAACTATGCAGATTTTGATCATAATTATGCTAATGAATTAATTTCACAATGTTCAAAAGATTTTATGAAAAGAATTAGTGTTAATTTAAATGATATAGATCCATTATTAGCAGATATTGTTAGAAAAGAATATAATCTTGAAGCACAAAAACTTGTAAAGTAATATTTACAAGTTTGATTTTTTAAAGGACGATTGTTATAATAGATAACATGCCGCTTTAAAAATGGAGATGTTAAAATGCAAAGTATATTAATTATAGTATCTATATTAATAGGCTTAAAGTATGATGAACCTGAAAATATAGATTATAGTTATTTAGATAATCAAATTAGTATTTCAATGGAAAACTTTGAAAATGAATATGAAGAATATCAAGTGTATTATAAAACTCATTATTTCAAAGGAGAACATGTAGATGATATTGCTAAAAAAATAGAAAAATATTTTAATTCTACTCTTAATGGAAAAGGTTATTTTGTAGCAGAGTATTCTATTAAAGTAGGATTAGATCCTTATTTAGCTGCAGCTGTTATGTTACAAGAAACAGGATGTTACTGGACATGTAGTGGGCTTGTAAAAAAATGTAATAATGTTGGTGGTCAAAAAGGAAGGCCTTCATGTAATGGAGGTAGTTATAGAAAATTTAGTACTTTAGATGATGGGCTTAGATTCACTATTAATAAATTAAATTCTTATTATAAAAAAGGTAAAAAAACACCTAAGGAAATTAATCCATATTATGCTGAATCTAAAACATGGCATACTAATGTAGAAAGATATATGAAGAAATTGAAAAAGGGGTAAAATTATGGAAAAGGGGATTTATTTACATAGTGTCGGATACTTGCCAGGTCAATATTACTATGATCCTGAAAATCAAGAAATAATTTTAAAAAGAATTTTAGATAGCGGAGCATTATTATCTTTAAGAAGACAAGGACAAATACGTAATAATGGTTTTAATGGACCAGATTTAATATCATTATGTGATTATGATAGAAGATTTGAATATAATGATAGAAGAACTAAATATAATGGTTATAATCAATACGTTATTGAATCGTTATCATTAGTTTTTGATAAAGAAAAAGTAAAACAAGAAACAGATATTATAGTACCAAAATTAGTAGATAAACTTGATACTATTTTTGGTTATAATGTAATGTATGAATTAGGTAGAAGTGGTGATTTTTATTCCGATTTACCTGATGAAGTATTTGTAGAAGACAAATTATCTTTGGATGGTATGACTTGTCTTACTTTTCCAACTAGAGTATTTAAAAGTTTATATTTTTTTAAAAGTAAAAGTGTAAAAATACAACTAATAAAAGATGAAATTAATAGATTAAAAGAAATACTTGATAAAAGAGGATATGATATAGGAATATATGATATTGAAACGTTTGATGAATTGACTGATGAAAATATTGAAAGATTAGTCTTAAAACGTTGACAAAATAGTAATTAAATAATATAATTTTGACGTAAGTGATGAAGGATAAGTAGATGTATATTTCACTTTATAGAGAACTAATGGTTGGTGTAAATTAGTAATAAATATATATTCGAAAAAAATAATCGTGACAAAATCTGGAGCTTAAACGCATATTCTGCGATAAAGAAAAGAGATAGATAAAGAATCTATGAAGTAAGATGGCACAGCGTACAAACACGCTCTTACGATTAGATTCTTTTTGTTTTATAGGAAGGTGATATTTATGGAAAACAAATACAGAAATGTATATTGTGGTGAAGTAACTAAAAAATATTCAGGTAAGGAAGTAAGACTTGCTGGATGGGTTGAAAATGTACGTAATTTAGGAGGATTAGTATTTATAACTCTTAGAGATGAAAAAGGAGTTGTACAATTAATTAGTAATGATGTTGATAAGTATTCTAATTTAAATAGAGAATGTACTGTAACAGTAACAGGTTTAGTTAAAGATAGAACACCAGATATGGTTAATAAAAATATGGCTACTGGTGAAATAGAAGTTGAAATTAAAACATTAGAAGTATTAGGAGAAGTTTATAAAACACTTCCATTTGAAGTTAAATCTTCTAAAACATCTAGTGAAGAGACAAGACTTAAATATAGATATCTAGATTTAAGAAA
>JAEEGL013112196.1_pt1 | contig 40393 bp, 30 predicted proteins | sample 9134231 | NCBI WGS metagenome assembly JAEEGL01 (sample SAMN16246548, study PRJNA631951) | gut metagenome | biome: gut microbiome; feature: rumen; material: fiber-attached | host: Bos | place: Iran: Karaj | collected 2018-10
GATGCAGCCACGGTGACGGCGGCAGAGAATGCCTCTCAGCAGCTCAACGCCGTGGGTACGGAGATGTACGCGCTGTCGTACGCAGCGGTGCGCACGCTTATGAACGACTCGCTGGAGGACATCCTCGCCGTGCGCGACTGGCTGGATGCCACGCCGGGTTTGGCCAGCCGGTATCTGGAGGCGGAGACAGAATTCAAATTAGGTGGCAACAACATTTCGCTGGCCGATATCGCCAACCATATCTCCATCCCGGAAGAGCGGGACGAATATGACAATTATCTGGCGTTTAACAGCTTGAAAGAAGCGTTGCGCTATGGTAACGGCCATGTGGCATGGATAAACGCCACAGATGCGCAAATAGGCGAGCTAATCCGCATCGCGGACGCCAACACGGGCCGTTCCTCGCTGTTGGCGAAGAATGTGCTGTGCTTCTTCTTCGGGATCTGCTATGACGATACGGAGACGCGGGCATTGGAAACCACCACCATTCCGCCGCAGGCGGAACCCCCAGCGTTAACCAGCCAACGGAACATCATTGTCCAACCCAACCCCACGGACGACATCCTGCACATCACGGTGCCGGGCGGCGAGATTGCCCGTGTGGAAATGACGGACATGTTCGGGCGGAATGTTTCCGTTCGGACGGAAAATAATGCGACCCAACAAACCACGGTCAACACCTCCTCTTTGCCCTCGGGCGTGTACATCCTGCGCGTCACCCTGCGCGACGGCACCGTGCGGACCGAGAAAATCGTGAAACGATGATCGATTATCAATTAGAGATTAGAGATGAAAGAATAGTCTCCAGTCTCCAGTCTATAGTCTTCAGTCTCTATTCTCAAATCTTTTACTACCTTTGCCCCAATAATTATCAATTCTCAATTCTGAATTTTCAATTTTCAATTAAAACATATCGCATTATGAAACGAACATTTTTTACCACAGCACTTTTCGCCCTGCTGCTGTTGTGCGGCGGTGCGGCATGGGGACAGACCTACTCTTATCCCCCGTATGACTTCACTTCCGTGAACGCCGATGGTGACACGCTGTACTACCGCATCACTTCGTCGGCAACACCCTATACGGTGGCCGTGACGCGCTGCCACGATTCCATATACCATACCTTGCATTTCCCCCAAGTTGCTTACGAGGCTGGACAGCCCGGATTTGTCTATCCCGTATATGACTACGACTCACTCATAACCATACCGTCAAGCGTGACCCATGACGGCATTGAATATACTGTCACAGCCATCGACAACGAGGCGTTCTATGAACAGAAGGGCATGCACACCGTCATACTCCCGTCCACGGTTACCATCATAGACACGGCAGCGTTTTATGGATCTACCGTTGAACATATTGCAATGCCTAATGTGACACACATTCTCTATGGTGCATTTACCGGTGCGCCTTTGTCTTCCGTTGATATTCCCGAATGTATTGTGGAGATTGGAGATTTGGCTTTTTCGAGCAACCATAGTCTCCGTCAAGTTGATATACCATCCTCCATCACGGTTCTTAGAAGAAGTGTTTTTGCTTTTTGTGACAATCTATCTGTGGTGAACCTGCCCGAGCATCTTGTCAGCATAGAAGATATGGCTTTTTATGACTGCCCTCAACTAAAGATAATCACAATCCCGTCAGAAGTGGCCTATATTGGTACTGAAGCATTCATAGGTGGATTTGGCACCTATGGAGTAAATGGTTATCTGGACACTTTAATAATGAAATGTGAGATCCCACCGCAAATGTACGACACGATACCATCATTCCAAACAAACAAGGAACTTTTGGTTATTGTTCCCTGTCACACAGCGGAAACATACCAGACGGCCCCGATATGGTCGAATTATTCCAATTTCACATACCAGGAGGACTGCGTGGGAGTGGAGGATTATGAGAAGGAGAATGTGCAAATGTATCCGGTCCCTTGCCATGATGTGTTGCATGTCCGAGGCGATGGTTCGAGATTTTGCCGCATAGAGATTTACGATATGTACGGAGCCCTTGTTTTGGCAGATGAAGCACAGGACACGGAAACGGCGCTGGATGTGTCAGGCCTGCCCGCAGGAGCGTATGCCGTTTTGGTCGTGGAGGACAACGGGCAAAGACAACATGTCCGGATGGTGACCAAACAATAGGATCTTCATCGGAACACATTCCGAAATTTTTGTCCATACGGGAGCGGGAGGAATCTTGCTCCCTTTTTTGTGTGTTTAGTCGTTGGCCTTTGGCGATAGGGCCTTGGTTTCAAGTTTCAAGTCTGAACTCTCAATCCCCCATTTCCCATTCCTAATTTTCCTTTCACCCCATTTCCGATCTAACCAACGGAAATCTGGCCAGTGCCTTGTATTCCGGGCCTTCTTTGTGCAGAAAACTTTGATACAATATGAATTCCGAAACAGGAATCTGTTGGGTGAAGTCGGGTTGCGATTGCTGGAAACGCGCCCAGAATTTCTTCTTGTCCACTACGGATTTCACTCTTCCCAAGGTGATATGTGGCACGAAATTGCCGTAGGCCGTTTCAAATCCCTGCTGTGTCAACTGGTTTTCCAAATGCTGAAAGCATTGCTTGAAAAAGAAGAATTCCTCAAACCCCAACCACAACACTTCAGGGTGATAATGGCTGCCAAACACGCCCAATTTGTTCAGTTCCAAATAAAACGGCGAGTGGGATTCGCAGGTCTGCCGCAATGCATCCTTAATATCGGGAATCTTGCTGTCGGGGGTGGCACCCAGAAAACGCAAGGTGAGGTGGCAGACTTCGTCTTTCACCCACACAATGTCATCGTGGCGCATCTCATACTGGAATCGGGTGCGCCACGCTTTGAACGCATCGCTCAACTCAACCTTGGTGGCGATGAAGAGTCGCTTCATTACAGCTCGCCTTTCAGGTTCTGGTTGTGGAAACGGAGCAGTTTGTTCCAGAGGTGCACGCGCTCCACGCCCATCACATTGTGGTCGTGGGCGGTGTAGGGGAAGTATTCGATTTCAATGCCGTCGGTTACGGCCTGGCGCATCAGCTCCAGGGTGTGCTGCCAAACCACCGTATGGTCCTGGCAACCGTGCATCACGAGCAGCGGGCATTTCACATTCTTGATCTTGGGAATGATGTTGGCGTGCTCGTAGCCGTCGGGGTTCTCCTGCGGTGTGTCCATGTAGCGCTCGCCGTACATCACTTCGTACCAGGCCCAATTGACCACCGGACCGCCGCAACTGGCCGCGCGGAACGCTTCCGGATGTTCGGTGATCAGCGACAAAGTCATGAATCCGCCGTAACTCCAGCCGTCCAAACCAATACGCTCAGCATCCACATAGGGCAATTTTTTCAGATACTCCACGCCGCACATCTGGTCCTCCACCTCTTTCACGCCGAGGTTGCGGTGGATGCACTTTTCAAAGTCGGCACCACGGTTCTGCGTGCCACGGTTATCCAAAGTGAACACCACATAGCCCTGCTCGGCCATGTATTCCAAGAACACGCCGCCGGACATGAAACTGTTGGTGACCAGTTGGGAGTGCGGACCGCCGTAAACATAGATCAGGCACGGATATTTCTTCGTGGGATCCATATTGGGCGGGGTGATGAGGCGACACCAGAGCGAGTCGCCCTCCTTGTTGAGGATGGGGAATATCTTGGTGGTGCCCAGCGCGCAATCAGCGTACGGATTTTTACAGTTTTTGAGTTCCTTCATCGTCTTGCCCTGGTTGTTCACCACGCTGATGACACGCGGGGTGCTGACATTGGTGAAATAATCGATGAAGTAATTTTTGCTGTCGTTGAAAATAGGCGTGTGTGTGCCGTCGGTGGCCGCAATACGCGTAACCTTGCTGTCTTTCAGAGCGGCTTTGCAAACATATTGGTTCACAGGTTTTTCCGTCGGAGCAATGGTGAAATAGACATATTGCTCTTTGGCATCCAATCCTTCTACATCCACAATGTCAAAGCGGCCATCGACCACCTTGCGGATGAGGTTGCCGTTGAAATCGTACAGATAGAGATGACGCCAGCCATCAGTTTCGCTGATCCAAAGGAAATTGTTGTCTTTGAGGAAAATCATGCGGTCGCAGGGCTCCACATAACGATTGTCACGCTCCTCAATGAGTACTTTCACTTTGTTGCCGGTCTGCAGGTCGTAGCGGATGAGTTTGGAGTGGTTCTGCTCACGGTTGAGGTGCGAGATGTAGAGATATTTCTCGTCAGGAGAGAAGGTTACATTGGTGAGAAATTCACCGTCGCTGAGGTCGGTGTTGATGTAGTGGTAAACGGGTTTGTCGGCTTGGACGGATTTGGCCACATCGAAAATGCCGACCTTGACTTGGTGCGAAGTGCGTCCCGCCATGGGGTATTTCATGTTCTCCACTGTAGCGATGGGCGTGGTGGTGTTCACCAGCGGATAATCCTCCACCATGCTCTCATCCATGCGGTAAAAGGCGATGTAATTGCCTTTTGGTGAGATATATTGGCCCTCATTGATGCCCCACTCGCTGCGATGCACCGACTCGCCGAAGACGATGTTCTTACCCGTGTCGGGGCACAGCAGGATGGGTTTGTAACCATTGAGCGCACTCTCTACAAACACGCCTTTATCGTTCTTGATGACGAAGACCTTGTTCTTGATGGACTGGTCAATCACCTCATCCCAGCTGACATTTTCGAACTTGTTCACAGTCACGGTTTTCCCGTCATAGGTCAGTGTGGTGTTGTCTCTGGGAATGTAGATGGTGTTGGCGTTTACCCATTGGAAACTGCGCAGTTTCGTAACGCCGTTTTCACCGAGATTTTTTTCCGACAGGAAAATGCTTTCCTTGCCGTTTTTGGCGTTCACCAACTTGATACTGCCGTCGTCGATGAGGGCGTAGTTGTCGGTGCTGGGCTGCCAGCTGAGCCCGTTGATGCGCTCGAACATGTATTTGCCCTGAAACACGCCGTGAAGGTCTATGGTATCGTGCTGGGCCACAGCGAAATAAAGGGTTGAAAAAACAAATGCGAAAAGGAGGGTGATAGTTTTTTTCATTGTAATGCGATTTTGAGGTGCAAAGATACAAAAAAAGCAGGGGCGGATATAAACCACCCCTGCAAAATCGTATGTGAAACAATGCTGCCTTATTCTGCGTTGGCCAGCGGCGATGCCTGCGTATAGACGCGAGCGGCCAGCTCTTTGTCAAGCATGTAAAGACCGTAACCATTGTCCTTGATCATCTTCAAACTGTCGATGAGAGTGCGAGCGTTCTCCTCTTCCTCCACCTGCTCGTCGATGAACCATTGCAGCATGCTCTGCGTGGCATAATCTTTCTCCTTGGTGGCCAAAGCGTACAGATCGTTGATGAGGGAGGTGACCACTTGCTCGTGTTTGAGGGTGTCTTCAAACATGGCCAGAGCGCTCTTCCAGCTGGTTTGCACCTTCTCAATGGGCTTCAGCGTGACACGGCCTCCGCGAGAAATGACATATTTGTAGAAAATCTGGGCGTGGTCCTGTTCTTCCTTGAACTGGATTTCGAACCAGTTGGCCATACCGCCATAACCAAGTTCGTGGCATTGGGCTGCCATGGACAAATAAAGGTAAGCCGACCACATTTCGGCGTTGATTTGAGCGTTAATCGCTGCTTCAATTTTTTTGTTGAACATAAGTGATGTTATTTAAAGGTTTGTAAATAAATATGTTGTGTTTGTTGTTTTTTTGTAACAGAAAAGAATTGGAATGGAAATGGTCAATCCGAGCAGCCAGCCGCTGAGAATATCAGTGGGATAATGGACGCCCAGGTAGAGGCGGGTGTAGCAGAACAAGAGTACAAAAAGGAGGAGTGAGGAGATGAGTATGCATCTTTTTTTGAAAAATGGAGCTAAAAAGAAGCCAAATAATATGGATGCCGTGGCGCTGTTGGTGGCGTGTGAGGATACGAACCCGTAAGGACCTCCCCGGTATTCGCTGCCGTTGGCGTATTGGTGGCAATAAATCCGGTTTTGAATCTCCACATTGTGTGTCGGACGGGGCCTTTTCACCGTCGGTTTGATGATATGTGAGGAAATCTGGTCAGCGAGACCGACAGATAAAAGAATGATTACCAATATTTTCCATCCTGTTTTTCCATAAAAATGAAAAATGAGGAACACTAACGCGGCAATCAGTCCCAGCCATGTGAAAATGTTGGTCAGCGACCACATAATCCCGTCCAGCACCGGCGAGTGCGCCCCATTGATGAGGAGCAGCAACGCGCGGTCGGCAGTTTCGATAGGGGGCGGAAAAGCGGTCATAGCAAAAATTTTCAAAACAATTTGCAAAGTTACAAAATAATTTGGTCTGTGAGGAAAAAATAGCTCACTCAAATAGCGCAGATTAGCGAAGATGTGTTTTTAATATTGTAACGAAGAGTACCCAATATTTCAAAATTTTTCTGTAAGTTTGCGACCGATTTTATTTCCGAATATTTTATTCACAACTAATTTATAATCAACATGATAATTAAAGACAACTTTGTTAACCGGCACAATGGGCCGAGCGAAGCGGAGCAGCAGAAGATGCTGGCCGTTATCGGAGTGAAATCCATGGACGAACTCATTGAGAAAACCGTGCCCAACGCCATCCGCCTTCCGAAACCCCTGGATCTGCCGGAAGGTATGACCGAAGGGGAATACCTCAACCACATTCACGGTTTGATGGCCAAGAATAAGATTTACCGCTCTTATATCGGTATGGGTCACTACAACACCTACACTCCGGCGGTGATTCTGCGCAACATTTTTGAGAATCCGGGCTGGTACACTTCCTACACCCCGTACCAAGCTGAAATTTCACAAGGCCGTATTGAGGCGTTGTTGAACTATCAGACCATGATTAGCGACCTGACGGGCATGCCGCTGGCTAACGCTTCCATGCTGGACGACGCTACCGCCGCCGGTGAGATGATGCTGATGTTCTTCCGCAGCCGCAGCCGCGAGCAACAGAAAAACAATGTGGTGAAATACTTCGTCGCTGAGGGCGTGTTCCCGCACTCCATCGGTGTGATGAAGACCAACGCCGCGCCGCACGGCATCGAACTCGTCATCGGTAAACCTGACCAAGTGGAGCTTGACGAGACTTTCTTTGGCGCCATGATCCAGTACCCGAACTATTGGGGTGGTATCTATGATTACCGTGCATGGGTGGAGAAAGCGCACGCCAAGAACATCTTCGTGGGCGTGGCCACCGACCTGCTGGCTCTGACCCTGCTCACGCCTCCAGGCGAGTGGGGTGCTGACTGCGTGATGGGTTCCACCCAGCGTTTTGGCATTCCGATGGGCTATGGTAGCCCTGCCGCCGGCTTCTACGCTTGCCGTGAGGAGTTCCTGCGCCAGATGCCAGGCCGTATCATCGGTGTCACCGTTGACGCTCAAGGCAACCGCGCCGTGCGTATGGCTCTTCAAACCCGTGAGCAGCACATCAAACGCGAGCGCGCCACTTCCAATATCTGTACCGCCAGCGCCCTTACCGCCATTATGGCCGGTTTCTACGGCATGTGGCACGGTCCTGAGGGACTGAAGAACAAAGCTGTGAAAATCAATGTTTTGTCCGGCGTTTTGGCTAAGGAAGCCGAAAAATACGGATACAAACAGTATAACGAACACTATTTCGACACGCTCTGCCTTGAAACACCCGAAGGCACGACTTGTGAGGATGTGAAGAAAGCGGCTCTGGCAAAAGAGATTAACCTCTGCTACCATTGCGAGCGTTGCTTCACCATTTCCTTGGATGAAACTGTCACCCATGACGATGTCAATGACATTCTCGAAGCGCTGGCTACTGCTGCCAAGAAACCGTTCACCCCGCATGTGTGCGACGGTTCCTGCGGTATTCCCGATCTGCATATTCCTGCCGAACTGACCCGTAAGAGTGCCTTCATGCAGCACAAGATTTTCAACCAGTATCATTCCGAAACCGAGATGATGCGTTACATGAAGATGCTGGAAGTGAAGGATTTGTCGCTCAACCGCGCCATGATTCCGCTGGGATCCTGCACCATGAAACTGAATGCCGCTGCCGAAATGCTGCCACTGAGCTGGGCCGAGACTTGCAACATCCATCCGTATGCTCCCGCCGACCAAGCTGAAGGTTATCGCGAGATGCTGGACGAAGTGTGCAACTGGTTGGCCAAGATTACCGGTTTCGCAGCCATCTCATTGCAACCCAACTCTGGTGCTGCTGGCGAGTATGCCGGTATGACCGTGATTCGCAATTATCACCTCAGCCGCGGCGAAGGTCACCGCAACATCTGTCTGATTCCGTCGTCTGCGCACGGTACCAACCCCGCATCTTCCGCCAAGGCCGGCAACAAGATTGTGGTGGTGAAGGCAACCGAGCAGGGCGAAGTTGATATTGAGGATTTGCGCGCAAAAGCCGAACAATACAAGGACAACCTTTCTTGCTTGATGATCACCTATCCTTCCACACACGGTGTGTTTGAAGAGGGCATCCTTGAGATTATCAAGATTATCCACGAAAATGGTGGTTTGGTCTATATGGACGGTGCTAACATGAACGCTCAGGTGGGTTTGACCTCTCCGGGTACCATGGGCGCAGATGTGTGCCACCTCAACCTGCACAAGACATTTGCCATGCCTCACGGTGGTGGCGGTCCTGGTGTTGGCCCGATTGGTGTGTGCGAGAAACTCGTCCCGTTCCTGCCCAACCACGCAACCGTGAAGGTCGGTGGCGAGAACGGCAGTCAGGTGGCTACGGCTCCTTACGGCAGCGCTTACCTGATTCCGATCACATACGGTTACCTCAAGATGCTGGGCGGCACTGGTTTGACAGAAGTTACCAAGAACGCCATCCTGAATGCCAACTACATGCGTGCCCGTTTGGAGAAGGATTACAAGATCCTCTACACGGGTAAAAACGGCATGTGCGCACACGAGATGATTCTCGATTGCAACGAGTTTGACCGTCACGCAGGCGTGCAAGTGGGTGATATTGCCAAACGATTGATGGACTACGGTTTCCACGCTCCCACAGTGGCATTCCCGGTGCACGGCACCTTGATGGTGGAACCCACCGAAAGCGAACCGCTGAGCGAGCTCGACCGCTTCTGCGACGCGATGATCGCCATCCGTCAGGAAATCCGCGATATTGAGGAGGGCAAATACGAGCGCGACAACAACCTCATCAAGAATGCGCCGCACACCATGAATGTGGTTTGCGCCGACACTTGGGATCGCCCGTACACGCGTCAGCAAGCCGCTTTCCCGCTGGCCCATACCGAAAAGTACTGGCCTACTGTGGGTAAGATTGACGACGCTTACGGCGACCGCAACTTGGTCTGCGTAGTGAAAGAGTAATCATACTCTCTTGAAATGAAAAGCGGATGATTCGTGATGGGTCATCCGCTTTTTTATTGGGAAGGAAAGAATTGTTCAGATGGGTCTATTCTATAGCATCCGAACCGGTTTCTTTCTTCAATTCGTCTTCTTTTTTGTATTTGAAAGCAAAGATAAAGGTGACGGCAACGATGAAGGCATAGAGTGCGAAAATGCCCCAAACGGCTGTCCAATTACCTGTCAGGAAATGCCGCATGCCGTTTTCGGTCATGACAGGTTCCCAGGAGCAGAACTGGTTGACCACGGCTTGCGCGGCCAGTGTTCCGATAGTAGCGCCGATGCCGTTGGTCATCAGCATAAACAGACCTTGGGCGGAGGAACGGATGGAGATGTCTGTCTCTTTATCCACAAACAGCGAACCGCTGATGTTGAAGAAGTCGAAGGCCACGCCATAGACGATCATGGAAAGTATGAACAACCATACGCCGCTGCCAGGATTTCCCACTCCGAACAGACCGAAACGCAAAACCCATGCGAACATGGCAATCAGCATCACACGCTTGATGCCGAATCTCTTAAGGCAGAAAGGAATAAGCAGAATGCACAGTGTTTCAGATATTTGAGACAAAGATACCAGCATATTGGCATGCTTCACACCGAAGGTGCTGGCATATTCGGGATTAGCGCCGAAACTGGAAATGAACGGGTTTGCAAAACCGTTGGTGATTTGCAGCGAAACACCCAAAAGCATGGAGAAAATGAAGAAGATGGCCATTTTTTTCTCTTTGAAGAGGGAGAATGCCTTGAGTCCGAGTGCTTCGGCCATGGATTTGTGTTCTGCGCTTTTGACGATAGGACAGTTGGGCAGTGTGAAGGCATAGGAGGCCAACACCAAACCAATGCAGCCGCTGAAGAGGAATTGTCGGGCGCTTTCCTGAAGTCCCAGCAGGTCAACAGCCCACATGGAGATGATGAAACCGATGGTGCCGAACACGCGAATCGGCGGGAACGCTTTCACGGTGTCCAATCCGGCTTTGTCCAAAGCATTATATGCCACGGCGTTTGACAAGGCCAAGGTGGGCATATAGAATGCCACGCCAAGTGTATAAAGGGCAAAGAGCGGACCGAATTGCACATTCATTCCTGCGGATATGCCGTAAATGCCGGCGCATATCATGGCGGCACCGGAGATGCCGTGACTGATGCCTAACATTTTTTGTGCGGGAATCCAACGGTCAGCTACAATACCGAGCAATGCGGGCATGAATATGGAAACAATGCCCTGAATGGAATAAAACAAGCCGATGTGTTTTCCCAGACCATGAGGACCCAGATATCGTCCCATGCAGGTAAGATAAGCCCCCCAGATGGCAAACTGGAGGAGGTTCATCGTAATTAGTTGAATTTTAAGTACTTTGTTGCTTTTCATATTCGTTATTTTACATTAAATTCAAACATTTTCACATCTTCCAGGAAACCTTCCAGATGATCATTGATATGCACGGGACCCACCCCAACAGGCGTGCCTGTGAAGATGATGTCGCCCGTGCGTAAGGTGATGAATTTGGACACATACGCGATAATCTGGTCAATGGTGAAAAGCATGTCCTTGCTATTGCCTTCCTGCACTTTTTCGCCATTCAGTAGCAGATGGAAGTTCAGGTTCTGCACATCGGGAAGTTGGCTTTTGGGCAGGAATTTCCCTACTACGGCGGAACCGTCAAACGCTTTGGCAATCTCCCAAGGGTTGCCCTGGTCGATGCAACGCTTTTGGATGTCTCTTGCGGTGAAATCCACACCTAATCCGATTTCCTCATAGTAGAGATGAGCGAATTTTTCAGCAATACATTTGCCTAACCGGTTGATTTTCACGATTATCTCGGTTTCATAATCCACTCGTTCCGAAAAGTCGGGCAGGAAAAACGGACGGTTGCATCGGGTGATGGCGCTGTCGGGTTTCAGGAAAAAAACAGGTTCTTTGGGAGTCTCATGCTGCAACTCCTGAATGTGTTTTGCGTAGTTTCTTCCGATACAGATAAATTTCATGTTTAGAAGAAGTTGATGTTAAACACCAGTTCGAGATATCCGAGTTTGGCGATTTGGTCCTCGTGTGTGAAATTGTTTTGCGCATTTCCCCTGCCTTTGAAATAATTGGTGAGTGAGTGCGCATAATTGACGGTGACTCCAGCCCGGCAGTTTTTGGTGATGGAATACTCAAATCCTAACCCGGCGTATGCGGATTCCTTAAACAAAGCGGTTTCCGAGGAGGGTGTGCTCTGCTTGGTCCAGTACTCAGGTTCGCCTGTCTGCCAATTGGAGAAGGTGTAGGTGTCACTGTTGGAGGCGCGCAGCAGGATACTGTTGTATAATCCGAAATTTCCCACAATGAAGAAATTGCGCATGGATCCGGACTTCAAGGTGATGCCCAGAGGAATGGTCAGATAGTGCGCTTTGTAATGGCGGTCAATGCCTGTGGTGGTCACCGTGAAGCTGTCAATCGGGATTGGGAAGGCGATGTTGTCGATGAACTTCATCTTGCCGCCAAGCCGCTCAATCATGAAACCGGTGGAAACATAGTAGTTTTTCCGCAGGGTCAGGTTGACATTGATGTTCAAACCATACCGCATGCCAAAGGAACTGCCGCTCCGCTCGAAACCGGTGGTTGAGGGAAACATCCAGTCAATGGTAGGGGCAAAGGATAATCCGAAATTGAGTTTGTGCCCAAGTCCGTCATCTTTGATGACCACTGGTTTTTGAGGATTGCGTTTGCCTTTCGGGGTATCAACTGTCGATGGCTCTTGGGCGAAGACAACCGTAAAGGATATCAGGATTAATCCGACTAGGGCGATAATCTTTTTCATAATATGTTGATTTTAAAAGAGTTCTTGTTGTGGCGAAGCGAATTTGCTTTTGCCGAGATGTTCGTATGCCAAAGGGGTGGCCTCGCGCCCGCGCGGGGTGCGCATAAGGTATCCCTCTTGGATTAAGAACGGTTCATATACCTCTTCTATTGTGCCAGCGTCTTCACTTACGGCTGTGGCCACCGTGCTCAACCCCACCGGACCGCCCTTGAACTTGTCGATGATGGTGCTCAGAATGCGGTTGTCCATCTCGTCCAAACCATGCTTGTCCACATTGAGTGCCGACAAGGCCACTTGTGTGATGGGCAGGGTGATAGTGCCGTCGCCCTTGATTTGCGCGAAGTCACGCACGCGCCGCAGGAGCAGGTTGGCGATACGGGGTGTGCCACGGCTGCGGCCTGCGATTTCCAACGCGGCCTCATCGTGAATCGGGATGTCCAGAATGGATGCGGAACGCTGTATGATATGGCAAAGTGTCTCCGCATCGTAGTATTGCAAGCGCAAATTGATGCCGAAACGGGAGCGCAATGGGGCAGTGAGCAGTCCCGACCGCGTGGTGGCACCCACCAGCGTGAACGGGTTCAGCGAGATCTGCACACTGCGGGCACTTGGACCGCTATCGATCATAATATCAATCTTATAGTCCTCCATGGCGGAGTAAAGGTACTCTTCCACCACGGGTGACAAACGATGTATTTCATCAATGAAAAGCACATCGTGGGGTTCCAGATTGGTGAGCAGACCGGCCAAGTCACCAGGCTTGTCGATGACGGGACCGGAGGTGCAGCGCACATTCACGCCCATTTCGTTGCCAATGATGTGTGAAAGAGTGGTTTTCCCTAATCCTGGAGGTCCGTGCAGCAGAACATGGTCCAGCGCCTCGCCACGCGCTTTGGCCGCGTGTACGAACACCATGATGTTCTCAATCACCTGCTTCTGGCCCTGGAAGTCTTGGAAGACGGCAGGGCGGATGGCTCTTTCGAACTCCTTGTCGGCTGACGACAACCGGGTGGCGGACGGATCTAAATTTTCGTTCATCGTTATTTGCTTTGCAGTTTGTCCAACCGGTTCAGTCCTAATATGGCTGGTTCAAAGTTGGTTTGTAGTTTCAGCGCCTTTTCGTAATCCTTGCGTGCCTTGTCGTGTTGTCCCAAATATTCGTACGCCACGCCACGGTTGCACACGGAATACACAAAATCCGGATTTTCTTTGATTGCCTTTGTGAACAATTTGACGGCATCTTCATATTTGTTGAATGGCTCATCCAAATACATGTAACCCAGATTGTTAAGAGAGGGAATGTGCTTTTCATCCAGCTGGATGGCGGTTTTGTATTCCTGCTCTGCCTCTTGGTATTGCTCCAGATCCTGGTACAGTTTTCCCAGGTTGTAATGGATTTCCACATTGTTGGGATCCACATTCAATGCGTTTTGGTAATAGGAGGCGGCAAGGGGATTCAAACTCTTCTGATAGAAATAACCCAGTTCCAGATAGGCCTTCACCTCTTTGGGATCTTGGTCTATAACCAATTGTAACATACGCAGATAAGCGGTAGTGTCCTGCATGTCCTTGTACATGAACGCTTTAATCAGGTAGGCCTTAGGGTTGTATTTCTGTTGTTTGATGGCCTCATCCAGCGTCTCATTGCATTGCGTGAGCAGATTCTCATGATAGAAAAGTTCTGCCAGTTTCAATCGGGCCTCGTTGTTCTTCGGGTCTTTCTGAATGGCCTTTTCCAGCATTTCCTCTGCCAAGTCGGTCTCCACTTGTGCAAAATACAAGTCTGACAACATAATATAATATTTGCTGCTGTCGGGTTGCAGTTTGACAGCGGTCTGCATGTCAGCTATGCCTTTGTCCACATCTTTGTGCATGTAGTAGTAGTTGGCGCGCTGGTAGTACAGTTCCGAGTTTTTGGGATGTTTGTCGATACTCTTGCACAAAGCGGCCAGCTCTTCCGGCAGGTCTGCGTATTTCTTGTTGTTATGACAGCCGCAAAGAGTGACGAGCGCGCACAACAGCAAGATGACGATACGGTTTTTCATAGGATACTATTGTTGGTTGTTTTTGATTGCCTCACGAATCTTGGCTTCCAGTTCGTCGCAGAGTTCCGGATTGTCGGCCAGCAGTTGTTTCACACCCTCGCGGCCTTGTGCCAACTTGGTGTCGCCGTAGGAGAACCAGGAACCGGCTTTCTTGATGATGCCGTACTCCACGCCGAGGTCGATAATCTCGCCGCGCTTGGAGATGCCTTCGCCGAACATGATGTCAAATTCGGCTGTGCGGAATGGGGGCGCCACTTTGTTCTTGACGATTTTCACCTTCACATGGTTGCCGATAGAGGTGTCGCCATCCTTGATCTGGGCTTGGCGGCGGATATCCAAACGAACTGACGCATAGAATTTTAAGGCGTTACCACCGGTGGTGGTTTCCGGATTTCCGAACAAAATGCCAATCTTCTCGCGCAACTGGTTGATGAAAATGCAGCAGCAACCCGTCTTGTTGATGGTGGCGGTGAGTTTGCGTAGGGCCTGCGACATCAAACGCGCCTGCAATCCCATCTTGGAGTCTCCCATGTCGCCCTCAATTTCGCTTTTCGGCGTAAGGGCGGCCACGGAGTCGATGACAATGATGTCGATGGCGCCAGAACGGATGAGGTTGTCGGCGATTTCCAGGGCTTGCTCTCCGTTGTCGGGTTGAGAAATCAGCAAGTCGGAGGTGTTCACACCCAGTTTCTCAGCATAGAAACGGTCGAAGGCGTGCTCCGCATCGATGAAGGCGGCAATGCCACCATTTTTCTGCGCTTCAGCAATGGCGTGGATGGCCAAAGTTGTCTTACCGGATGATTCCGGTCCGTAAATTTCGATGATACGGCCCTTCGGGAGACCGCCCACACCCAGTGCGGCGTCCAGTCCGATGGAACCGGTGGAGATGACATCCATATCTTCAACTTTGGTGTCGCCCATGCGCATGATGGAGCCCTTGCCAAACTGTTTTTCCAGTTTTTCCAGCGTCGAATTCAGCACTTTCAACTTTTCGGCATTCACGCTGCTTTGTAATTCTTCTTTTTCCATAGGTTAATGTTTTTTTGAGTTAATAGAGCGCAAAGATACGATTTTTTACCATACGAAAAAGATGTGTTTTTTAACAAACGGTTCTTAAAATTTAAATTGCAAATAGTTGATTATCAGATATTAAAATCTTTTTTAAGAGATGATTGTTAAATGAAAAATGGAAGAAATTTGACCAAAACACCTGTATGAGCGCGGAATTTGTTTTTTTCGCATTTTTGCAACCCATAATCTCTTTCACCTCTTGTACCTCTTCTACCTTCTGCACCCCTTTCACCTCTTTCACCTCCTGCACCCATTGCACCTCTTTTACCTCTTTTACCCATTTCACCCCATTCACCCTTATGACCCTCAACATTATCGCCCACGCACATAGTGAATTCCCTTCCAAGTTCGGCATTCCGCGACAGAGCGGTTTGGCCCCTTCGTTACGCACACGCATCGTGTTTGAGCCGGAGTATCGCAATGCGGAGGCGTTGCGCGGCATAGAGGAGTTCTCGCATTTGTGGTTGATTTGGGGGTTTTCCGAGGTGAAGCAGGAACAATGGTCGCCCACGGTGCGTCCGCCGCGACTGGGCGGCAACCGGCGTATGGGCGTTTTCGCCACGCGCTCGCCTTATCGCCCCAATCCCATTGGGCTCTCCTGTGTGGAGTTGATCGAGGTGGACCTCTCGCCGAAGAATCCCACGCTCCTGGTAGGTGGCGCCGACCTCATGGATGGCACGCCCATATACGATATCAAGCCCTATTTGCTCACCACGGATTGCCATCCGGAAGCCACTAAGGGTTTCACGCAAGAGCATGAGCATTATCAGGTGGAAGTGGAGATTCCAGAGGAGATTGCCAAAAAAATGCCCAAAGCGACATTAGAAAAATTGCGCGAAGTGCTTGCGCAGGACCCGCGTCCCGCCTACCATGACGATGAAACCCGCGTGTATGGGTTTCCGTTCGAGGGTTATGAGGTGAAATTCTCCGTGAAGGAGGGCAAAGCGGTGGTGAAGGAGGTGAAAAAATGTCGTCGGTAATATTTTAAAATCCTATTTTGCCGTATGAAAAAATATTCCCGACACTTCTTCGCTTTCGCTCTGCTTGTGGCAACCGTTCAGGTATGCTCTGCTCAGGTGTGCGGCTGTACCGACTCGCTGGCGCTCAATTTCAATCCTATGGCCACCGTCAACGACGGCAGTTGCCAATATGCCTCCACGATTATAATGCCGGTTGAGATTGGGGCGATGGACTCGCAGTTGGGAAGTACCTCTTCTCTCTTTTATTGGGAAAATGGCTACTGGACGAATAATGACCACAACGACAGCTGCCTATACCTGATTGACACCACGACGGCGGAAACGGTGGGATCTCGTTGCTTCGACGGAGTTTATAATTATGATACAGAGGAGATTACCCAGGACAGTCTCTATTTGTATTTCGGGGATGTGGGCAATAACAACGGCAACCGGCAAAATCTCAAAATCTTGAGAATTAGCAAGGAATCAATTCTGAATCAGACGGTTGTAATAGATACGATATGGTTTTCCTACGAGGACCAGACGGATTTTACCTCCAACCCTCAAGCCACTGATTTTGATTGCGAGGCGTTCATCGTTTCCGGTGACAGCATCTATATCTTCACCAAAGAGTGGGTTTCCACCCAAACTACGATTTACGCTATTCCCAAGACACCGGGTGCACACATGGCACGCCGATGCGAAACCTATAATGTGAACGGACTGATTACGGGCGCAGTGTATATGCCTGAATATAAGTTGGTTGTTTTGTGTGGTTACGACTATGCCCCGTCGAATTTGTTGTCGTCGCTCCATCCATTTGTTTTATTGTTATATGATTTTCAAGGAGATAGATTCTTTTCGGGCAACAAACGGCGGCTGGATTTCGATTTTTCCACAAGGGCTCAGATTGAGGCCATAGCCACTCGTAATGCTTTGGACTACTATATCACCAATGAAAGCGCCTCAATTCCAGTGATGGATCTTGTTGTTGACATTCCGCCGGCACTCCAGCGTTTGGATTTGCGCGAATATCTTCTTCCGTATCTGAGCCGCTTTGGTGTTACGGACAATCCCGATGCTGTGCCGTCTTTGCAAAATCAGAAGGCGGACATCCGCATTTATCCCAATCCTGTCCACGACAAGATTTATATTGATTATACGCAGGATTTAGCTGGATCGGTTTATGAAATATACAATCTTAGAGGTCAGAGAGTGGCGGAAGGTTTGTTGGATGAGCATGTTATTATGTTGGACAACGGAAACCTGCCTGCCGGGCAGTATGTTTTAACTGTTCGGGGAAACGGGAGTCTAAAATCGGTGTCTTTTATTAAAAATGAGTAAAAAGCAACGAATTTTGAACCTGAACAGTTTTCCCATGCGTAGATTTATTATCGTTTTTGGTCTGCTGCTTGCCACTGCCGGCTGGTGCCAAGCACAGGTGTGCGGTTGCACCGACCCTCAGGCCTCCAACTATAATGCCAAAGCCACCGTCAACGACGGCACATGCAAGTATGCACCCACTGTTATTCAAGCCAAAGTGGTAGGCACATTGGATTCCATGACAAGAGGTTCCTCTTCTCTTTTCTATTGGAATAACTCGTACTGGACTTATAATGACCACAAAGACAGGTGTTTATATCGGATTGATAGCGTAAATGCGGCAAAATCGGGAACGCTTTGTCTCAAAGGGATAAAAAACCAGGATACGGAAGAGATTTCGCAGGACAGTCGGTATCTATATATTGGCGATATGGGCAACAACAGGGGAAACCGGCAGAATCTTCAGATCTACCGAATCAGCAAGAAAGTCCTTCAGAACAAAACTTACAAGGTGGACACCATTCGGTTTTCTTACGAAGACCAAACCGACTTTACGGCTCGACTGAATGCCACCGATTTTGACTGTGAGGCTTTTATTGTTACCAATGACAGCATCTATCTCTTTACCAAACAATGGGTATCCGCAAAGACTACTGTTTACAGCATTCCCAAAACGCCTGGCACTCATATCGCGCATCGTCGCGGGACCTACAATGTGAAAGGACTGATTACGGGCGCTACATATATTCCTGAACATCAATTGGTTGTTCTTTGCGGTTACGATTATGACAAGCGGAACATTTTGTCAGCACTGCACCCATTCATTGTTTTATTGTATGATTTCAAGGATGGTGATTTGTTATCTGGAAACAAGCGCCGGTTGGATTTCGGTTCCGGGGTGAAGGCGCAGATTGAGGGCATAGCCACATCAAACGGGTTGGATTATTATCTCACATGTGAGCGTTTTACCACCACCAAGATGGGCATTGTCTTTGAATTTCCCGCACAGTTGTACCGGTTGGATTTGCGGAAATATTTGCGATAGGACCAGAAATGTGCCGCCGCGGAATCCCGTTGTTGAAAAAAGCAAAACAGATTTAATCTTGCACGCAACGGACGGACAATCCGTCTTCCTTGTCGTGGTTGCTTCTTTCCACATCCGCGTAGTTGTAGTCAAGTCTGCGGCTGTATGCCTTGCAGTCATTGAATTTGTCGGCAGTCCAAAAGTATGCGCGATAACTGAAGTAGCTGTAGTTTCCGTAGTAGCCGCCAGCAGGAAGAGCGGAAAAACCGGAGGCATTATTGGAACTCGGGTCGTTGCCCACCGCGCAGGAATTGGAACTGTAGCTCCAACCTGTGTTGGAGGCCAGTGCTTTCGCTATGTTGCCATTGATCCCATTGCATACATATTGGATGTTGCCGCCCACATAGTTGGTCATTTGTTTCCATTCAACATCACTGGGCACATGCCAGCCGTCGGGACAGACTCCCTGCACATGGGCAGAATTGTTGGATGACGAATTTCCTATCGTCGCAGCCCAGTTGTATAAATAACCGTAATCACTAATGTTTGAGGGGTTGTCGTTAGGGATATATCGGTACGGGGTAGTAGAAGAAGAACCGGTGCTCAGAGGTATTTCTGTTCCATCGGCGAAATGGGTGGTTTTGAGGTTCTCCGCCATCCATAACTGGTCGCCCATGCGAACAGCGTTGTATTGGTTGCCATCAATGTCCTGAACGGCATTTTGGACAATTACAGGTGTTTCTGGATACACAGGATTGGTGCCTTCTTCACCATTCTCGTGATGGCATGCGGTGAGGCATAGTGCGGCGGAAAACGCTGCCACTATCATCAAATTCAATGCTCTTTTCATAGTTTTTGGATTTTAGTTGTTATGATAACGATGTCCTTCCGGCAAGCAGAATGACAATGCAAAAATAGTAAAATATTCAAATGTAGCATGAGGATGAAAAATGTATTTTTGCAAAATCCATACAATTGTAAACCCATTCATTTGTAGTTGAATAATCCACGATGAAAAAATTCCTCTTATCAATAATTGTCCTGTTTTTGATAGCATCCCTCTCTGCGCAGACCTTCACCGAGTGGCAGGATCCCAAAGTGTTCGAGGTGAATAAACTGTACCCGCGGGCCAATATTCCGCAAAACAACGAATATATTATCAACAGCTCTTTTTTTGAGAACCTTGATGGCCAGTGGAAATTCTTTTATGTGCCCAACGCCGACGAGCGGCCCACTGACTTTTTCAAAACCGACTACGACGACAGCGGTTGGGGTACCATTCCTGTACCAGGCAACTGGGAACTCAACGGCTATGGCGTGCCCGTCTATGTGAACACCACTAACGATTTCGACAACAGCCAGTTGCCACGAGTGCCCGTAAAAGGCAATGCCGTGGGCAGTTATCGCAAATGGGTGAATATAGACAAAAAATGGAAAGACAAGCAAGTGATTATCAATGTTGGGGGCGCGAAATCCTGTTTCTATCTGTGGGTAAACGGCGAGTTTGTGGGTTACAGCGAGGACGCCAAGACCAATTCAGAGTTTGATATTACCCAATTCGTGCAATTGGGCAAGCGTAATCTTATCGCGCTGCAGGTCTTCAAATGGAGCGACGGTTCCTATTTTGAGTGCCAGGATTTCTGGCGGCTGAGTGGCATCGAGCGCGGCATTACCCTCTACGCCCAACCCAGAACACGCATTTACGATTACAAAGTGGTGGCGGACTTGGATTCCACCTATAAGCATGGGATTTTGGATATAGAGATGACTATCGAAAATCTGGATTCCTGTCCGAAAGACCAAAGGCTCTATATTTCAGTCAATTTTCCAAAAAGGGACTTTAAGACAGAAGAGGTGATTTTTCATAATTATGCCGACACGATTCATAAGAATACAGTGGGGAAACACTATGTTCGCTTGAAAGCCGAGTTGCCCGAAGTCACGCCTTGGACGGCTGAACATCCCCATTTGGAAAAGATGCTCATTTTTCTTTCCGACAGCAATAAAAAGCATATTGACAATGCCTGTGTGTATATCGGATTCCGCAATGTGAAAGTTGAAGACGGTCTTTTGAAAGTGAACGGCGTGCCTATTACCATCCGCGGGGTGAACCGCCACGAGCATGATCCCGAGACGGGTCATGTGGCCGACAAGCGTATTGAGGAGGACATCCTGCTGATGAAGGCCAACAACATCAACACCATACGCACAAGCCACTATCCCAACTCGCCGGAATTTTACAATTTGTGTGACAAATACGGTTTGTATGTCATTGACGAGGCCAATGCGGAGTCGCACGCGCAGGGTTATGGAGAGAAGTCGCTGGCGAAACGCACTGACTTTAAGCGTGCTACGGTAGCGCGCACGCGCAACATGTACGAGCGTGACAAGAACCACCCGTGTGTCATCGTCTGGTCGTTGGGCAACGAGTCGGGCAACGGCGTGTGCTACGAGGCGGCCTACGACTGGCTGAAAGACCAGGACAGCACGCGCCCCGTGCAGTACGAGCGCGCCCTCTACGACCGTAACACCGACATCGTGGCCATCATGTACCCCTCAGCGGACTATCTTGCCCGTTACGCCCGCGAGCCGCAGACCCGCCCGTTCATTATGTGCGAGTACGCGCACGCGATGGGCAACAGCTGCGGCGGCCTCCAGAACTACTGGGACACCATCTACCAATACCCGCAGCTGCAGGGCGGCTGCATCTGGGACTGGGTGGATCAGGGTCTGCTGACAAAGGATGCAAGGGGCAAAGAGTATTTCGCCTACGGTGGCGACTTCGGGGAGAATATGCCCTCCGACGGCAACTTCTGCATCAACGGCCTGGTGGATCCCGACCGGAAACCGCACCCGCAGTTGGCCGAGGTGCGGAAAGTGTATCAGCCCGTCAAGATAGAGGCGGTGGATTTGAAAAAGTTACAGTTCCGTATCATCAACCGATTTGATTTTACCAATTTGCTGGATTTTAATATTTTCTATACGCTTCAGCCCGATGTGGCGAATGAAACACCCAAACATCCGAATGATTTCCTCTCCATCCCCAATCGTCCCATTATCGGATTTTTAAATCAGTCTCTTGCACCCCACGACACGGCCTATTTCACTTTGCCAGAATCTTTTATCAAACAATGGATTCCTGACACTGTGCTGCCTGGGCGGGATGTGATGGTGGATTTCTATGTGGTTAACACAAAGGGCACAAAGGACACAAAGGACACAAAGGGTGCAAGGGGTGAATGGGGCACAAGAGGTGAAGAGGGAATAAAGGAAATAGGAAATGTAATCGCTTACGAACAGTTCAAGTTGCCGGTGCCGACATTCAAACCGCAAGGTGTCACTTTCGGCTTCTTCACCGACAGCGTGCAGTATCATTGGGAAGGTGCTACGCTGATGGTCAATGTCGGGAAGGTGGAGATTGCGTTTGACAAAAACGGATATATTTCCACCATCAAGAAAGATGGTAAGCCCGTGGTGGTGGATGGTCCGCGGCTCAACTTCTGGCGCCCGCCCACCGACAACGATGAGGTTGATAGTCACGGTGCGCTGCTCTGGCGCAGAATTGGACTCGACAACCTCACGTGGACGTTGAAAGGTATGGATGTGCGCAACAACTGGAACGGCGATTTTTTCGTTACGGTTTACCGAAATGCTGAAAACGAAAACGGGGAAAATGTATTCAGCGTCTATGAGGACTACGAAGTGAAGCCTAGCGGCGATATTCGGGTCAATTATGAGATTATCAAGAGCGACTGGGTCCCCTCGTTGCCTAAGGCGGGTGTGCAGATGAAAGTGTCAAACGAGTTAGTGACCACCGAATGGGTGGGATATGCGCAAGAGACTTACCCTGATCGCAAAGCGTGTGGATTTGTTGGACATTATGAAGCTCCCACGGATGACCTGTTTCACCATTACGTTCGTCCGCAGGCGGCAGGTAATAGGATGGAGACACGCTACGTGTCGCTCTTTAACAAAGAGCACCAGCGAATGCTTTCTGCCCGTCTTTGGGATTGGAGGTGGGAAGGGGATGACCTTTGTCAATTCAGCATATACCCTTACGATGATGAGAATATTGAACAATCGAAACACATCAACGAACTGCAACGCAAAGGATACTATACTTTAAACATTGATAAGGTTCAGTCCGGTTTAGGTACGGCCACTTGCGGACCGGGAATCGCTAACCGTGATTTAGTAAAGATTGGACTCGTTACCAAAATGCAACTTCTTCTACAAGTTGGCGAGAATGCTCTTTTCGAGGATTTCTTTGTTAATAAAACCAAAGAAATGGAACCGTTATTCAGCCGTGACATCAACTGGGTAAAAAGAATAGGAGAAATCCCATCCTATACAATAAATAGCACACCTACAGAGCCCTACAACAAGGCAGCTGACACTATACTTATGGACCAAAAAATCGGTAATCCCGCCAATTTCCACGAAGGTTGGGTCGGTTATTATGGTGAGCCGATGAATTTGAAATGTGCATTAAATGAGAATCAGAACGATACATTGACTGTCACGCTCAGTTTCGCCCATCACCCATCTCGGTGGGTGTTCTTGCCGAAGAAGGTGACGGTGGCCTATTCCAAAAACGGTCGGAAGTTCGGCAAGCCCGAAGAGGTCGCGCTGCCGATTGATCCGACCTTGGAGGCCAACAGCAAGCCCAAAGTTTATATTTTGCGCCACAAGATTCCGAACCAAAAGGTCAAATATATCCGCATCGTGGCCGAGCCGGTGGAGAAGCTGCCTGCTTGGCACGCCGCCCCAGGCGAGAAGGCGTGGATCATGACGGATGAGGTGAAAATAAACTGATTATTGCAAATACATGTCGATGAGCCCCTCCGGCGCTTGGATGTGCAGGATGCGGTTGTCACGGTCGATGCCGGTGACGAACTGCTGGCTGGCGGGGATGAGGATCTCCTTGTCGTCGTGCGCCACCACCATGATGGGGTTGTTGCTCACTTCCAGGAACTCGCGGCAGGTGCCGATCTCGCCCTTTTGCTCATCTGCTACCGTAAATCCGATCACTTCGTGGAAATAGAAACGGTTGCCGGGCAGTTTGGGCAGTTGGTTCAGGGGCAGGTAAAGTTCCACGCCCACAAAGTCGCGGGCTTCGTTGGCCCCGACTCCGGCGAAGCGGATGATGAACTGGTTGCTGCCTCGATAGATGATTTCCTCAATGTTGTAAGGGATCTTCTCGCCATCGAGATCCAGAAATACAGCGGGAAGTTCAGCGTAGTTTTCAGGGTTGTCGGTATCAAAAAAGGCACACAAACCTCCTTTCAGTCCGAAAGGTTTGGTTAGTGTGCCCAAATAGAAAAAGTCGTTTTCCATTATGCTTCAGGAGCAGCTTCTTCGGTTGCGGGAGCTTCCTCGGCGGCGGGAGCGGCTTCTTCGGCTACGGCTTCAGCAGCGGCAGCGGCCTCTTCGGCGGCCTTGGCGGCAGCTTCTTCCTCAGCGGCTTTGGCAGCGGCTGCGGCGATCTCAGCGTTGCGGGCTGCGATCTTGGCTGACATGGCTTCCTTAACTTTCACTTCCTCGGCAATACGCTTCTTCACGACGTCGCGTTTTTTGTCGGCTTCCTCGCGAACGATGTTGCTGAGTTTGCTGTTCTTTTCCTGTTTCCAGGCCTCAAATCGTCTTTGGGCCTCGGTCTCGGAGAAGGCGCCTTTTGCCACGCCTCCCTTGAGGTGTTTCATCATGTAAACGCCTTCGCGTTTCAGAATCGCACGGGCGGTATCGGAAGGTGTAGCACCGTTCTCCACCCAATACAAGGCGCGTTCAAAGTTGATGTTGAGCGTTGCAGGATTGGTCAGTGGGTTGTATGTGCCAAGATCTTCGATAAAACGTCCGTCACGTGGTGCACGACCATCCGCAATTACAAGGTGATAAAAAGGTTGGTTCTTTTTACCTCTTCTCTGTAATCTGATTCTTGTTGCCATAAAAATTTGGTTTGATGTTAATTAAATGAATTTTACCAATCAGGATCTCTGTCCTTTTTTGGGGCAGCAAAAATACAAATTTTTTTGAATCATCAAATTTATTATTTTTGCCATTTTAAAACACAAATGGAGAAAAAACGGCAATTTATTGTTAAATCATTGATACAATGCATATTAATATGCGTTGCGGTTCTTTTCTCCATCTCAAAAGCCGACGCCCAATTCTATAATGGCTCGCAAATCAGCTTCGGGAAAAACCGTGTGCAGCACCAGAATTTCAACTGGCAGTTCATGCGCGCGGAGCAATATGATGTTTATTTTTATCCCACAGGCAAGGCGTTGGCGCAATATGTCTATTTTAAGGCCCCGCAGATTATCGCTGACATTGAGGAAAAACTGCATTATTCTTCCAGAAGGAAACTCCAACTCATCGTTTACAATACCCAAGAGGATTTTCGCGAGTCCAATTTTGCCTACGACGACGATGATTTCTACAACCAAGGCGGCGTGACGAATGTCTATGGCACGAAAATCTACATCTATTTTGACGGCAACCGTGCGCACTTGGACCGGATGATCCGTAGCGGCATTATGAATGTGTATGCCCACTGGCTGGTGCAAGGCGCGTCGGTAGGTTCCAACATGACCTACGATTATCTCATGGATGTGCCCAACTGGTATTTCAGCGGACTGGCTTCCTACTATGGCGAGTCGTGGAACAGCGATGTGGATGCGCATGTGAAGGACGGCATCCTCACGCAGCATTACGCTGATTTTGATGATCTTTCGCCCCGCGATGCGACCTATGCCGGACATTCGCTATGGAAATATATCACCGACACATATGGTGAGGAAAGCGTTTATCAGATTTTGTACGCCACCCGTGCATTCAAGAGCATGTCGAGGGCGTTCACCTATGTGACGCAAGTGCCTTACCAGACATTACTGTACAATTGGTACAAATATTATTGCGTGATGTATTATCCGGATCTGGAGCGCCAAATACCACAAGGCAACGGCATCGTGAAACGCCCGAATCCGAAACGGGAATACACGCGTTTTTGCTTTGCGCCGGATGGTCAGAGTTATGCGTATGTGACCAATGAGGCCGGGCAGGTGCGGGTGTGGCTCAAAACCGCCGACAGCAAAAAACCGAGATGCATCCTGAAACGGTTTCAAAAAATTGAAGACAACCCCGACCTCTCGTATCCGCTTTTGGCATGGCATCCGTATGACTCTATCCTTGGTATGACCTTTGAGTCGAAAGGGCATTGTTACTATTATCCGTACGATGTGTCGAAGCGAAAATGGCAGAAACGCTTTCTGGTGGATGTGGAGAAGATAACCTCATGGTGCTATTCGGATGACGGGAAAATGATGCTGTTTTCAGGATTTAAAAACGGGCAGTCTGATCTTTTCATCTACAGTTTCCTTTCCCGTTCTTTCCAAAATCTGACGAACGATTTTTATGATGATTATGCGCCTGTTTTTGTGCGGGACCAGAAAGAGATCGTGTTTTCGTCCAACCGCCCGCGTGACACGATTATGCTGAATGACGAAATGACCGAGGCGATGCCACAGAATCATTACGACTTGTTTTTGTATTCGTATGCCAAGAATGATCCGGCACTCTTGCGGGTCACGGATTTGGAGCAAGGCAACGCGTACGACGCACGACGCGTGAATCGGGACAACATTGTCTTTTTGGGTGACGAGAGCATATATGTGAATCAGTATGCGGCTCGATTTGACAGTACTATAAGCCGGATTGACACGGCCGTGCACTATATGTCGTTTGCCAAAACCCACCCGCTCACGGATGTGGGGGTGAGTTCTCTTGAACATGATTATGATGCAGTGAACCAGCAGGTTGCCACTATATCACTGAAAAATGGAGTAAAAGGCATCCATGTTAATCCGTTGGATCTTTCAAAGCAGGTCACGGTAGAACCGTCGTTTTTTCATCAGAAAATATTGTTGGAAAACGAGCGGCGGGAAGCGTTGAAGATGGATACGGTTCCCCAAGATACCATGGGTGGTGATTCCGTTGCGCCCAAAGCGGAATTCTATATGCCTGTGGGAAGCGGCTATAGGGTGCAATATTCGATCAATAAAGTGATTACACAGGCGGACTTCAGTTTTTTGAACACCTCGTATCAGCAATTTGAAGGTGGCACCTCTCCGATTTACCTCAATACCGGTTTCAACGCATTGTTCATGTTGGGTATAAACGACCTGTTTGAGGATTATCGGGTTACGGGCGGTTTCCGAGTGGGCGTGGACCTGAACAGTTATGAGTTCATGATGAGTTATGAAAATCTGGCGCGCCGCTTGGACCGTCAGATTGTCATTTACCGCCAATCCATCACTTCCAGCATAAGGGATTATGTTTATAAGCAGCGTTCCAACAGCATTTTCTATATCTTGAAATTCCCTTTTAACAAGATTCACAGTGTGCGGCTGACTTTGAACGGGCGCTATGAGTCGAATGTGATTGGCGCGTTGAGTGACAACTCGCTGCGTATGCCCGAAGAACGGCATTTGTGGGCGGGTGTGAAATTGGAATACATTTTCGATTCCTCAAAGGAGTTGTACACGAATCTGTGGCGTGGCACTAAGATGAAGATTTTTGCTGAATATAACCAGCGGGCTGAGAAAGAAACGCAGAATTTGCTGGTGGTGGGTTTGGATGCGCGGCGCTCCTTCAAACTGTACAAAAATATGACTTTTGCCGTGCGCCTGGCCGCTTCAACCAATGTGGGTTCGGCTCGTTTGGTGTACTATATGGGCGGCGTCGATAATTGGATTAACGCCAAGTTCGACAGAGATATTTGGGTTGACCAATCCAAAAATTACGCTTATCAGACGCTGGCCACCAACATGCGCGGCTTTAAGCAGAATATTCGCAACGGCACCTCGTTCGTTTTGTTGAGTGGAGAGTTGCGAGTGCCCATAGTGCAACTTATCGCCGGACGAAAAGTGTCGTTTAACTTCTTGAATTCCATACAGTTGAATTTGTTTGGCGACTTTGGTACCGCCTGGACGGGTTTGACACCTTATTCTGAAGAGAATTGCTTGTACACCCGTTACATTACCAGCGGTCCAATATCGGTTGTGGTGCGTCGGCAAGTGGATCCTTTCGTGGGTGGATTCGGTGTCGGAGCACGGTGCTCGCTGCTGGGTTACTTCCTCCGCTTCGATTATGCCTGGGGTGTGGAGGATTTTAAAATCCCGAACAAGAAAGGCATGTTCCTGTTCTCCATCGGAACCGATTTTTAATCTTGGATAAACGGTTGCACTGCCCGTTTGAAAATGCCATTCAGGTAGGCGATGACCATCCCGTAATTGGATACGGGAATGCCGGCGTCAATGGCGGGTTTTAATCTGTTAATCAGTTGTTTGCGGGTAATCATACAACCACCGCATTGGATAACCATGGCGTATTGCCGGATGTCAGGGATGGCGTTGAGGCCGGACACGAAGTCAAAGTGCAGCTGTTTGCCCGTGTGCTGTTGTATCCAGCGGGGCAGTTTGCCGCGCCCGATGTCCTCGCATGAGGTGAGGTGTGTACACGATTCCAGCATCAGGATTTTATAGCCGTCCTGCAGTTTGTCGAGGTGCGGGGTGCCTTGCAGATAATGCCCGAAATCGCCCTTGTGATGGGCCAGCACGATGCTGAAGCCCGTAAGCGGGATGCTTTCCGGCACATCCTTGGACACGCGTCCGAACATCTGGCTGTCGGTCACCACCAGTTTGGGAGTCGGGTTGCGCCGGAGCCAGTCGGCCACTTTGTCCTCTTTCAACACCACGGCAATAGCGTTGTTGTCCAGGATGTCGCGGATCATCTGCACTTGCGGCAGAATGAGCCGGCCTTCGGGAGCTTCGGTGTCGATGGGGGTTACGAGCAGAACCGTGTCGTTCTCTTCGATAATGTCACCCAATAATGAGTGCGAAATGTAGGCCGAAGAGGGCATCTTTCGCACTATGGCATCCATTAATGCCGGTATGCCTTGGCCGGTCTTCGCACTTACATCGTACATGTTGTGGTCAATCACCCCATCGGGAAGAGATGAGGTTGTGTCCATGTCGCACTTGTTGTTGGCGATGATGAAGGGGATCTCGTATTCATGAAACTTGTCCATCAGCATGCGCTCGGGCTGCCCGCACACATGGTTTGTGGTGACCAGTAGGGCAAAGTCAATGGTTTTCAGCGCTTCCAGAGTCTTCTGAATGCGTTTTTGTCCTACAGTGCCTTCGTCGTCGATGCCGGCGGTGTCGATGAGCACCACGGGCCCGATGCCGAAAATCTCGATGGCCTTCTTGACAGGGTCGGTGGTTGTGCCGGCGGTGGCATCCACAATGGCGATTTCCTGACCGGTGATGGCGTTGATCAGCGAGCTCTTGCCGTTGTTGCGCCGCCCGAAGATTCCGATATGGGGTTTGGTTTCGCGTCCTTTCATAATGGTGGCAAAAGTACAAAAATTACCCTATTGTCTTTGCGATTTTCTCTATGTTCAAACTCCGTGCGGATGCGTCGATGATCTCTTTGTAGATGCCGCCCTTCTTGTAGATTTCGTCGGGGTCGCCGTCCTCCTCCACGCGGCCGTCCTTGAGGGCGTAGATGTAGTCCGCGTCGATGATCTGCGAGATGCTGTGCGAGATGATGATGACCGTGCGGTCCTTCTTGATGGCGTCGATGCTGTTCTTGATCTGCTCGGTGGCGATGGCGTCTAAGCTGGCCGTGGGCTCGTCCAGGAAAATAATGGGCGGGTTCTTGAGGAACATGCGGGCGATGGCCACGCGCTGCTGCTGCCCGCCGGAGAGGTCGGAGGCGTTGTGCGCGAACTGCTTCGGCAGTTCCATGACTTGGTCGTAGAGGTGCGCCTTTTTAGCTGCCTCCACCACCTCCTCGTGCGAAGCTTCCGGATTGCCGTAGAGGATGTTCTCCTCAATCGTGCCGTCAAAAATGTGGTTCTTCTGCAACACCAACCCGATGTTCTCGCGCAGATATTGCGTGTCGTAGTCCTTCAGATCGACCCCGTCGAGGGTGATGGTGCCCACCTGCGGCTCGTAGAATTTGTCCAACAAGTTGACAATCGTGCTCTTGCCCGCACCCGACAGACCGACCAACGCCGTAATCTTTCCCGGCTCAATCTTCATGTTCACGCCGAACAATGCCTGCGTGCCGCTCGGGTAGGTGAAATCCACTCCGCGCAACTCGAACTCGCCGCGGATTTTCTCGGGACGATACTCGCCCGACGGCTCTATTTCCTTGTCGGAGTTGAGGATGCCGAAGAATCCCTCGGCGTAAATCAACGCGTCATTCACATCGTCGAAGATGCGCTGCAGCTGCGTGATGGGCGCGATGACATTGCTGAAGAGCATCACATGGTACATGATTTTACCAATGCTCATGCCCGGATATTCTATAAGAACAAGGTAAGCTGTAAGGATGATGACCAGCACCGTGCCCACTTGCCGCACAAAACTCTTCAGACCGTTGTAGTAAAACGCCACGCGGCGTGTCTTCATCTGGTTCTCCGTCACCTGGTTCTGGATGTCAAGCTGTTTCTGCGCCTCGATTTTCTCGCGGTTGAAACTCTTGATGACATTGATGGAGTCGATGATGTTCTTGATTCCTTGGCTCTTGGACTCCAGGTGTCCGCGCATCTCACGCCGCCAGCCCTTGAGCCGCCGCGCCTGTCGGTAGGTGATCCAGAAATAGACGGGCACGATGCCAAGGGCCACCAATCCCACATACACATTGGCGGCGAACATCAAGATCAACGCCAACAAGGCACTGGTGAACAGTGGCAGCAAATCGATGAAGAAGTTCTGCACCGTGCGGGATAACGAGCTGACACCCTGGTCGATACGCGACTGGATTTTGCCCGTGGCGTTCTCGCCGGTGTTGAAGTAGGCCATCCGGAAGGTGAGCACCTTCTCGATGACACTCTGCGCCAGGTCGCGGGAGACAAAGATGCGCATCCGCTCGCCGAAATAGTTCTGTGCAAAGGTGACCAATGCGGAGAGCACCTCCTTGCCCAACAGCACGATGGAGATGATGGTCATGATGCGGACCGCCTTGCTCCAACTGAAGTCGGTGCCAATGAGTGCGTTGATGGCATCCACTGTCCGGTCAAGCACAATGGCGTTCACCTGTGCCATTAACGACCCGACCAAAGTCAGTATCAAAGTTATGAAAACCAGCCACTTATAGGGCTTTACAAAAGGGCGAACATTTTTGAATAATTGGAAAAGGTTCATAATGCGAATTTAGTTTTTGACATATATTCCAAACAGAAAGTCGCTTGGATATTTTTGCAGATATTGGTCTTCAAACTCAAACAATTGTTGCAGGAGTAGTGTCTGATTTTGGTTGCATTCCAAAAAATGATGCGACAAATCCTTGAGCAACGGCATAAGAATATTCCCTCCATAGCCTTTTTCCTCTTTGATGGAGAAGAACTTGTGTATAGATGGCAGAATATTTGCCGATTCCACACATTCAGACGGATCGGAAACAATCATGCGAAGTCGCCCGGAACCGTAATATTTGTTTTTGTACAAGTTACTGCAAAACATTTTACGGTACTGTTTTTCAATGAGGGACAATCCTTGGTTGATGGCCTCAATTTGATATTTTGGGTATTGTAATCGGTTTGCTCCCACGTATTCATTTATTACCAGCCAACCTGATGGGGAGAGTGTACGATGGATCTTTTGCAGAAAAGATTCCATGTTTTTGAAATGATGCAAGGAGCCATGGAAAAACACAAGGTCATAGCCATTTTCTGGCAGTGGATGGGCGAGAATGTCTTCTGCTAGGAAATGCATGTTCACCAAGCCGTTTTCCGAAGCGGTTTTGGCTGCTTCTTGAATCAATTGTTCAGAGAAATCGATACAGGTGATATCCCAATGGGAATTCAGTTGGGCAAGTTTGATTTCATGACTGCACACACCGGAACCGATGGATAGCATGCGGATTTTCTGTTCTTCGGGGATGAGTTTCTTGGACAAGTATGTTTCGTAAGTCATCGTTTCATCCCCTGTTATCATCCGGTTCCATCGTTTTTGAACCAGAGGAATCATGGACCATGTGTCGATCCGGATGTCTGTTTCGTTGAAACTGCTCTTCGTTCTGCTTTTCCCCGAAGGGGACAATTTGCTTAACAGGAAAGGCAATCCCCGTTGCACACTTTTCAGATAAATGTCGCGAAAATCTTCTATTGTTATGAATGCCATGAAAGCAACTGTTAAATGATATGGCCGTACAAATCGTATGCGGCAGTTTCGGTGATTTTAGCGTCGTAGAACTCGCCTATGTGCAGTGCTTTGTCTTTGCGGATCAGCACGCTGTTGTCCACATCCGGCGAGTCGAACTCGGTGCGGCCTATGTAGAAACCCTGTTCTTCGGAATCGACAATCACTTTCAGGGTTTGGCCCACTTTGGCTTCGTTGAGTTCACGGGAAATGCCTTCTTGCAGTTGCATGATTTCGTTCACGCGGCGCGTCTTGATGTTCCGGCGCACGGGGTCGCCAAGGTCGTAGGCGGGAGTGTCGTCCTCTTGGGAGTAGGCAAATACGCCCAAGCGCTCGAAGCGGTTTTTGCGCACAAACTCCACAAGTTCTTTGTGTTGTTCGTTGGTTTCGGTAGGGTAGCCGGAGATGAGAGTGGTGCGCAGCGCGATGCCGGGCACCGTCTCGCGTATGCGTGCGATGAGGTCGTAGATGTATTTTGAGGTGCCGCCACGCCGCATGCTTTTCAGAATGTCATCGCTGACATGCTGGAAGGGAATGTCCAGGTAACGGCAATATTGCGGGTGGGCGTTCATCACATCCAGAATTTCGTAAGGGAAGTGGATGGGGTAGGCATAGTGCAGTCGTATCCACTCCAAACCTTTCACCTGTGCCAATGCTTCCATCAGATTGGCCAGTTCCTGTTTCCCGGTCAGGTCCACGCCGTAGTAGGTGAGGTCCTGGGCAATAAGCATCAGCTCTTTAACGCCTTGGTCGGCCAGTTTTTGCGCCTCTTCCACCAGTAGTGGAATGGGTTTGGAAACCTGTTTGCCGCGAATCAGTGGGATGGCGCAGTAGGAACAACTGTGGTCGCAGCCCTCCGAAACCTTGAGGTAGGCGTAGTGGGTTGGGGTGGAGAGCAGTCGCTCACTGGTGCCTAACAGGTCGAAATCGGATGATTCCATCAGTTTTTTCAGCTCGTCAAATGTGAAGAAGCCGTCCACTTCGGGAAGCTCGTTTACCAGGTCCTGTTTGCAGCGTTGGGCAAGACAGCCCACCACATAGATTTTCTTCACTTGCCGGCGCATCTTGCGTTCCACTTGGGCGAGGATCTCGTTGACGGACTCCTCGCGCGCGTCACCGATGAAACTGCATGTGTTGATGATGACGGCGTCGGTTTTCATGGTGCCTTCAAAGAAGATGCGATGTCCCATTCTTTGCAGCCGTGAAGCCATGATTTCAGAGTCCACGATGTTCTTGGAACAGCCTAAGGTGATGATGTTGATGGTCATACAATTATATTATTATGATGAGACGGCAAAAATAAAAAAAAAGCCCCTACAATGAGGGGCTTTTTTCTGTTGGAGCAAAGATTACATAGTTGCTTTACATTTAACTTCAGTAGTAACGCCTAAAAGGGAAACTGAACTGTTGTAATCAGCGCATTTTTTACCGGATTCCACTTCAAAGGGATCGGCGGTAGTAGTGAGCGTACCATTGACATAGGTCTTACATTGGCATTTTTTGTTGCATGATGTAGTGAAGAAACAAAGCAACAAACCAGCTGCTACGATGCATAATACTTTTTTCATTTCTCTAAAGATTTAAAATTTGTAATTAATTTGCGGCAAAAGTACATTTTTTTTGAATTGCTATGCTTAATAAATGTTAATTTAATTCACACCAGCAAGTTCAGATGTCTGTCATAGAAAAAACTCACTATGAGAACTTGTAACATCGGAGGATGGGTTGGTCTTTGAGCGGACGCAAATGCATGGCACCACCCAGACATTGTTTGTAGTCTGAGCATTTCAAGCAAGGACCGCAGCGCATCCATTCGCGGTTGCGCATGATGTCAAATCGGTTGTCCCAAACATCTAGCAGATTGTCGTTATAGATATTCCCTTGCACGAACGAGCGGTTGATGTTGGGACAGGCGGAGATATCACCATTGATGAGCACGGAACCGATATTGATGCCGGCGCGGCAGAAGAAATAACTGTCGCGCACGCTCTCTTCATATTTTCCTGTGTATGCCTCGCAACTGAATTTGAGGTCAATAGTGGCTTCGTGACGGGTGTCGGCGATGAATTGGAACATCTCTTCCACTTGTTGGCGATTGAGTTGAAGTTCGGCATTTTCCGTGGCGCGTCCGATAGGCGCAATGGTGAACAACCGCCAGTGGCGGATACCGTTGGCAATGAGCAGCTCTTTTAATTTAGGCAGTTCGGAAAGGTTGCGTTGGTGCACACAGGTCACCACATCGTAGTTCAGATTCGGGGTGCGGGCGATGATTTGCAGCGCGTGCAGTGCCCGTTGGAAACTTTGTGGATGGTTGCGCAGCCAGTTGTGGGTGGCTTCCAAACCGTCCAAACTCACAGTCACAGAGCCAAGGCCTGCCGCCATCAGTTCCTGATGCCGTTTTTCATCATACAGCATGCCGTTAGTGACAATGCCCCAGCGGAAACCGTGCTCTCGGAGCGCACGACCGCAGTCGGCCAGATCCGGACGCAACAGGGGCTCGCCTCCCGTAATGGCAATAAGAGTGGTGTCGCGCTTGTAGCGTTTTCCCAAGGGTTCGATGGCTTTCAGGAAATCGGGGAAGGGCATATCCGGCACGCACGCTTCGGCTTTGCAGTCGGAACCACAGTGACGGCATGACAAGTTACATCGCCAGGTGCACTCCCAGAACAGATAATTCAGTTCGTGTATGGCTGTTTCGTTTTTTCGGAAAATACGGAAAAGAAACCGCTTGAATCGCTTGTTTTTAGGAATTATCACGGTGTTGTCTCACTTTCAGTTCGAGCGTATTTTGAATGTCAGAAGCATAAACCGTGGTGTCCAGCGACTCATACAGCCCGTTTTCGGCACTGTCAATGTCGTTCACTTGCACATCATAGTCGGCCCATTCTCGAATGGAACGCTCGCCGTTCGGATCCTCAAATTTGCCCTCGTTGTCTGTGATGGCCGTGAAACCCAAAGATGGGATGGAAACTTGGAGCCCTTTTACGGGTGCGCCTGTTTCCGTATCCAGAACCTTGCCTTGGATTGTTGCGTCGACATATACCTCCGGAGGACCGTAACAGGCCTGGAAGGTGAACATAAGCGCTGTGGCGGAAAAAGAACCGAACAGGAATCGGACAAGTCGCTGTTTCTTTTCTTTGAACTTCTTGAACATAATGTCGAATATTTGAACTTTGCAAAGATATAAAAAATGTTGAAAAAAAGTTGATAACTTGTTGCTGGCATGAGGGGAAGAAAAACGGTAAAAATTTATTTTTGCGGCATCAAAAAAGTGTGACTCAATATAAGTCTAATAGATTTAAAATCAAATAGTTATGGGTGGATTTTTTGGCGTGGTGTCCGACGGACCCTGCAATCCTGATTTGTTTTACGGCATTGACTACCATTCTCATCTTGGAACCAAGCGAGGTGGTATGGTGACCATCGATCACAATCTCTTCCATCGTTCCATTCACAATATAGAGAATTCTTATTTTAGGACTAAATTCGAAGAGGATTTGGCCAAGTTTACCGGTAACATGGGCATTGGCGTGATTAGTGACACAGATGCCCAACCCATTGTGGTCAATTCACATTTGGGACGCTTTGCGATAGTTACTGTTGCTAAAATTAATAATATCAGCGAATTGGAGCAGGATTGTTTGGCCAAGAACCAGCAATTCACGGAGTTGAGTTCGGGTTCCACCAACCCTACGGAACTCATCGCCTTGATGATTACGCAGGGTCGCGATTTTGTGGACGGCATCCAGAATGTGTACCACAAGGTGAAGGGTTCGTGCTCTATGCTGATTTTGACCGATGACGGCATTATCGCAGCCCGTGACTATTATGGGCGCACACCTATTGTAATAGGCAAGAAGGGCGGCAGTTATGCGCTTTCTTTTGATTGCCACAGTTTTGCCAACCTTGACTATTCCATTGAGCAGTTTGTGGGACCAGGCGAGGTGGTTAAGGTTACCTTGAATGGTGTTCAGCAATTATTGGCCCCCAACCCTAAAATGCAGATTTGCTCGTTCCTGTGGATTTATTATGGTTACCCGACCTCTGAGTATGAAGGCGTGAATGTGGAGAATACACGCTATATGTACGGATATGAGATGGGCCGTAACGATGATATCGAAGCGGATATGGTGTCAGCCATTCCGGATTCCGGTATTGGCATGGCGCTCGGTTATGCTATGGGTAAGCAGATCCCCTATCGTAGGGGTATTGTGAAATACACGCCCACTTGGTCACGGAGCTTTATGCCTGTCACACAAGAGTCGCGCGAGCATGTGGCCCGTATGAAACTGCTGCCGAACACCACTGTGCTGAAAGGCCAGCGCATTGTGTTTTGTGACGATTCCATCGTGCGCGGCACCCAGTTGCGTGACAATGTGAAAAAACTCTATGGCTACGGAGCGAAAGAAGTGCATATTCGCATCAGCTGTCCTCCGCTAACCTACGGATGTCCCTTCCTCAACTTCTCCGCATCCAAAACGGAAATGGAACTCATCACCCGCCGCGTGATTGAGGAGTTGGAAGGCGACAGCACGAAGAATCTGCATCTCTATTGCGACGATTCTACAAAAGAATATGCCAATATGGTGGAACTGATACGGAAGCATCTCGGAGTGGATACCTTGAAATTCAACCGGTTGGAAACAATCGCTAAGGCAATCGGTTTGCCGAAAGAGCGTATCTGCACACACTGCTTCGACGGTTCTTCCTACGGAGAATAACCTGCAATTGTAAGATATTCGACGGAAAGGGCAACCGAATAGGTTGTCCTTTTTTTTATTATTTTTGCAAAAAATATTATTTGGAATATGAGAAAATGTTTGATTTTGATATGGTTTCTGGCGCTCTTGGGCGTTTGTCAAGGTCAGATTTTCACCTCTTCCAACCTTCCCATTGTCATCATTACCACGGAGGTGAACCCGAATACGGGGTCGCACTATTCCATTCCTGACGAGCCCAAAATCGTGGCCCACATGAAAATATTGTATGTGAACGACACGGTGGAGAACTTTCTTTCCAATCAGAACGATTCGGCATTTTTGAATTATGATGGTTTGGTGGGAATCGAGTTGCGTGGTTCCACCTCACAAGGAAGCTATAAGAAACCATACGGATTTGAAACCAGAATGGCGGATGGTGTTACCAATAACAATGTGTCGTTATTGGGGCTGCCTGCGGAAAACGACTGGGTGCTCAACCCGATGAATGACGAGCCGTCGTATGTGCGTGACGCCTTGTCCTACTGTTTGGCTGAAAAGATGGGGAACTATGCTCCCCGCACCAAATATTGTGAGGTGATTGTGAATGATGATTATCGGGGGCTCTATTTCCTGACAGAAAAAATTAAAATCGATGACAAAAGGGTGGATATTTTGAAGATGGACTCATCCAGCAACGCTATTCCGGAAGTGACAGGCGGCTATATCATCAAAGCCGACAAAACCACAGGCGGAGATGTGCCCGCATGGTCAACACCGGCATACGATTATTGGGAAAATGTGGATTATATTTTCCACAATCCGAAGCCGGAGGAAATCACACCGGAGCAAAGTGTGTACATCCAGAGTTATTTCGATACCATCCAGGAGTTGATGAATGCGCATAATCAAAATGTAACGAATGGTTTCCCTGCATATTTGGATGTGCCCTCATTTGTGGATTATATGATTATAGGCGAACTTTCGTCCAATGTTGACATTTACCAGAAAAGCACCTTTTTCCATAAGGACAGAAACGGAAAATTGCGAGCGGGACCTGTTTGGGATTTCAATCTGGCATACGGGTATGATTTTGGCTCCGTGGGCCGTTCCGGGTACGATGTGTTCCAATTCGCCAATGGGGATAATACTGGTTCCGATTTTTGGCATCAATTGTATGAGAACGGTATGTTCCGCTGTGCTTTGGCGCACCGTTGGAATGAATTGACAAGTGAAGGCGCTCCATTGTCATATGACCAGATTGTCCATGTGATCGACAGTTTGACGGAACGGATCAGTCAGGCGTTACCGCGCGAGCGCTTGCGTTGGTTCCAGTTTTACAATTACAACTCCCATATCAGCAATATGAAGGCCTGGATACAGAATCGGCAAGACTGGTTGTCGGCCAACTGGAACGGTTCAGACATATGTATTCCAGACCAGCTTCCGCCTCTGGTGATTTCAAAAATCCATTATCATCCGCCGGTTTGGAATGGCTATACTTCTGATCAACAGGAGTTTATCGGCATCACTAATAACGGGGGCGACACTTTGGATGTGTCGGGGGTTTATTTCATGAAACTCGGTTTGACCTATGCTTTCCCGGAGGGTTCTTTGATACCGCCTCACAAAGAGGTTTTCTTGGTTTCAAATGCCCAAGCGTTTGCGGAAAGGTTCAATTTGACTGCCTATGGGGTGTTTACCCGCCATCTCTCCAACAAATCGCAGGAGTTGGTGCTTGCGGATGCTTGGGGCAATATCATTGATGAGGTGACTTATCGTGACACACTGCCTTGGCCAATGTCGGCTGACGGGCGAGGCGATTTTCTAGTGCTGATGGATTTGGACGCAGACAACAGTCTTGGCGAGAATTGGACCACGGCATCGGAGTTTGTGGGAGTCTCCCATTATTGTCAACAGCATGCGGATATACAGGTGAGTCCAAATCCCACTAAAGGTCTGATACAAATAGCGTCGGCAATTCCGATGCGCCAGATTGTTGTGTTTGACATGCAAGGGCGTCAACTTTTAGCTCAAGAATTGTACGATGATTCCACCTCAGTGGATATGACCGCTTTTCAGTCGGGGGTGTATTTTGTGCGCGTCACCGACCAGGATCGTCAATCGGTCGTGATGAAGGTTGTAAAGTGGTAGTTTTCAAATATTTCAGATTGTTCCAATCAGGTTTGTGGGGGTGAGCATTCCCTGTAGCACACCATCGGGATTGCCGTTATCGGTGATGAACAGCACATCCAGTTTTTTCTTGCGTTGTTTGGAGCGTTGGAACAATTCGGATGCGTCTTCCAGTATGGTGTTCGGGTTGATGAACCCATATTGGTTTTCGGGGTCGTTCGTGAGGCGGATGAAATCCCGGATATCGTGGAAGGTCAGTTTGTCGGTGAGTGCGGGGGTTTTGTCCTCGGCCACGATTCGCAGGAGTGTTTTGATGCTGAAGACGCCCACGATGCGATGGTCGTCCACGATGGGGATATAGGAATAATCGTTTCGGTGCATCACTTTTATGGCGTTGAGTACGGAGTCGGCGGAGGTGGGCGCGAAGATCTGTCCGGCGCGGATGGCCACCCGCATCAGCGTCACCGGGTTGAGTGAGTAGTAGAGGTTGTTCACCTGCCGTAGGGCCTGGTCGGTGACCACAATCATGTCATTGCCCGCTTTCGACCAGTCGTAGTGCGAGAGCAGGTTGCGCAGGATGCGGCAGAAAGAGAGGTTGCTGCGCAGATTTTTATATTGGGGCATCTGCTCCAGGTCTTTCATTTCCGTAATGTTGAAATTGTTGAGGGCCCACTCCTCTATTTCGCGATAGCGTTCTAAAAACTGGGATGCTTTATTGTCCATGATAACAAAAGTATATCGAGTGTCAAAAATACAAAAAACATCGTTATTATTATGTTTATTGTTTTTCCATATATTTGTTTTTTTGTGGATGGCAGTAAACAAAAAAAGCACCGAACTCGTTGAAATTCGGTGCTTTCGTTTTGCGCTCCCTCAAGGAATACAACTCTATTGTGTAACATTGCATTATGCAACAAGTTAGAGGCGGCACAACTTCTACCATACACAAAATCCGATACATTCGCAGAGATTTTAACCACTTTAGGGGCGTTTTTCGAGTTCCTTTTTTACGCTGCAAAAATACACAAAATATGAATATAAACTACAGATTAACAGGTGATTACCTGTAATATTTTTGATTCTCGCAAGGTGGCTCATACGGTCAGCACGGATACACCTTTGATACCGTGGGGCGTGGCGGGTATGTTGGCTGACGAATCCTCACCGTTCACTACAGCCGTGGCTATTTTTGCTCATAATTGTGTTTCAAGGCGTGCGGCGCACGGTCGTGTGGTCGGTTAATGTAGGGGTGAGAGAATATAGTGCAAACACTATATAGCCTTTGCACTTCAAATTCTCACCCTTCCCAGCCTTGTTTTACCTAATCCTTCTTCTTGTTCTTCTTGTACTTTTTGTTAGCCGCCCGATTCTGCGCCCGCTTGCGTTCAACCTTCGCCGCCGCCAACTTCTCGACTTCCTCAAGTATATCAATGTTGTTCGTGTAGTCGGCAATATCCAAACATAACAAACCGTCAGAATCCTTTTTACTCAACTTCACAACCTGCTTGGCAATGTCCTCGGCAACCAACTGCGGTTTGCCCTTTATCATACCCGCAATGTGTGCGGTAAGCACAGCGAAGTTGCCAGCCGATAGTGTGTTGCGGTTGAACGGGAATCGGGATTGGGCAATAAAGGCGGCTATATGCGTGAAGAACCCCATACCCAAACCGCCCAACTTGTCAATAAGACGGTGACGGGTAAGTAGGCGCATTAGGTCGCTTTTTGTGATTTTCCCGTTCACCACGTATGCCAACGCTTCAAGAATGTCTCGACC
>JAEEGL013231374.1_pt1 | contig 40393 bp, 22 predicted proteins | sample 9134231 | NCBI WGS metagenome assembly JAEEGL01 (sample SAMN16246548, study PRJNA631951) | gut metagenome | biome: gut microbiome; feature: rumen; material: fiber-attached | host: Bos | place: Iran: Karaj | collected 2018-10
AGATAGAGAAGTTAATTTTGATGATGCTAAAAAATATGCTGAAGATAATGGTTATAAATATTTTGAAACTTCTGCAAAAAGTGGAAAAGGTATTAATGAAAGTATTAAATTTTTAGTTCAAGAAATTATTGATTCTCAAGATAAAATTAATAATAGTGGTAATAATAAAATTAAAAATGAAAATAAAAATCATCAGGACAATATAACTTTAAATAAAAATGATTTGAAAGAGGAAGAAAAAAATAAGAAAAAATGCTGTTCTTAGTCTTATTAAATAAATATTTTAATTATATAAATAAAATATAATAACGAATTGTTTTTTTATTTTTATAATAATAAAAATTTTTAAATAATAAACATAAAATGTTATTCTTTTACATTTTTATTTTTATTGTACCTTTATCTTATCAACAAGAATCAATTTTTCTTGAAGAAAATTTAAATTATAATAAAATAAATATAATGTCTTTAAGAGATATTACATTTTTTGTTGATATTGAGAATTTATATGATAATGATGAAGGAATATTTACATTAAATACATCTTTAAAAATGAATTTTGATTATTATTGTACTTTCAAAAATAATAAAGATATCCCAATTTCAGATAAATGTGAATTTAAATTTTTATCTTCTAATTATGATAATTATTATCATTTTGTATTTAGTAAAAAACCAAATAATAAATATTTCTTTTTAACCATCAAAAATAAAAATACAATATTAAATAGTGATTATTTTGAAATTAATTATAATATACCAATTAATCAAAAAGAAATTAAATCTCTTCAAACAAATAATACTATAATTGAATTAAAATCACATATTCCAATATTTTATAAATTTAATTTAAGAAAAATTAAAAATATAAATAAAGGAATTTCATATATATTTTATTCAAATTCACAATATATGACAATTTATGAAGGTAAAATTCTAGATAATAATAATAATGAAAATTCAAAAAAAAAAAATGAAAAAATAATAATTTATACAATAAATAAAAATGAATATAATGAAAAAATAACAATTAAATTTTTTTCTCCTGAATCAAAAACAATAATATTTGGATTAAGAAATGAAAATTATCAAACAGAAACAATAAATGATTTAAAAAGACCAAAAGATAAAAGTTTATTAATTCAAAAATTAAATCCCATTAATCCATTTTATTTATTTGGATTATATAATTCAAAATCAGTAGATTTAATTTATATAGAACAAATATATGGAGAATTTAATGCATATTATTCAAATGAAATAAGTAATAATAAAATATTTCCAAATGAAAAAAATGGAGATAAATTAAATGGAAAATATATTATGGTTTTTTCTAATTTAGATATAATTAGTGTTTATTGTAATACTATTTGTAGTTTTAATATTCATTTTATTTCAGAAGAAAGTTTAAATTTAAAAGAAATAAATGGAGATTCAAATTATTATTCTATTATATCCAATGATATTAAAAAAGATTATTCTTTTCGAAATTATAAAAATTATGAATGTAATATTAGAACTTCAAATAGAAAAAATACTCTTATTGAATTTGATAATGGAACAAAAAAAATATTAGATTATAAAAATTATGTTATATCTTTTATTCCCCCAACTCCAAATTTTAAATGTAAAACTGATGGAGAAGAAGCATTATTAATTTTAACAACAAATAAAAATAATGAATATGAAAGTTTAAAAGAGGGAAATAATCAATTTGAAAATAATAAAAAGTATGTTTATACATTACCTAAATTTAATAATCATAATATTAAAAGTTTTGATTTTGAAATTATAGGAGGAAATGAAAATGATAAATTTCATTTTGGTTATGGTAATAACAATTCATTTTTTAAACCAGATACTCAAATTATTAAAGATAAAAATAATAAAAAAACAATTTCTTTGATTAATCCTTATAGATATACTAATATATTTTTAAAAGATAAAGAAGATTTATTTTTTTATATTTCTTTTTCTTTTGGTTATTCAGGTACTATTAATGTAAAATTAGTAAAAGTTGAGGATAAATTAGAAGAAATTAAACAAAAATCAATAAAGAGATTTTATAAGGCATCAAATTTTACAATTGAACAAAATAAATTATTTAATAATTATTTAGTAATAATAATATCAAAATGTGATAATAAAGAATTGGATATGTATTTAACAGTAAATAATGAAATAATTAAAAGAGAATATTTAAGAAAATATTTTAATTATATTTTATATGAAGATATGTTTATTTCTTATGAAATATCAATTAAACCAAGATATGAAAATGAAAAAATTGAAGGATTTATATTTTATTATACTTATGCTTCATTTTTAGATATTTTAAAATTTTCAGTTTCAGATAATTTTAATTTATTTTATGAATATGATAATAAAAAAGAAGAAACGATATTAAAATGGAATTCTCCAATAAGTTATAAAAATCAAGATCAACCAACAGTACATTATAATATTTATGTTTCTGAAAAAAAAAATGACATGGAAAATTTTAATTTTTGTTCAATTAATGAAAAAAATGCAAAATACACTTTAACAAATACTAATTATACTTCAGAAATGAGTATTAAATTAAATTCAAAAGTTGATAATTATGTTTATATTACTGGAAGAATAGATGAAAAATATTGTAATATTAATCCAGTTTTTACTTATCCAAATATTACTATTTATTCATTTGTTAATGAAAATAGAATAATACAAGAAATTAAAAAAACAAACATTCTAAAAACTTTATTTTGGATTATTTTTGTTATTGTTTTATTAATTGTTGTTTTTTATTTTATTCAAAAATATTCAAAAATGAAATTTAAAAATATTGATATTAATGCTGTTGATAATATGAATAATATTAATTTTACTAATTTATCTAATAATTTAGATGATATTCCTAAATTAGAATAAGTAATGTTTATTTAAATAAAATTTATCAACAATATTCAAATTAAACAAAAGATTTTATATTAATTTTTTTATTTATATCACTTAAAAAATTACTTTCTTTCCCTTTATAACCTAAATTTCTTATTATTTTCATATTTATTATCAATATATGAAGAACTAACTCTAACTAAATTAATTTTTTTTTATTTATTTAATAAATTTGTTTTGAATATTCATCTTAATTTCTTGAAGTCATTTTATAATTTTAATGAAATTTGATTTTTCATTTCTTTACAATTAATTTATCAATAAAAGATTTTATATTTTTCAATAATCCTTTAAAAAAATATTATTCACAAAAAAATATATATTTTATCTTTTAACATATTCAAATCTTTGATTGTTAATTATTTAAATTTAATTATTATGATATTTATTATTTATTTTTAATAACTCAAAGTAAATTTATTTTCATAAAATGATAACACAAACAGATTTTACACTTCCATATATTAATCAATTATATTTACAAGATGAAAAAGAAAAGACTAAAATGAGTTTATATTATAAATTAAAATTACATGAAAAATTTTCAAATGAAAATCACATTATTTCGAATTCTTATATTTTACCTCAAATTGATTCTTCTTTAAATAATCAAACAATTTTTCCTTCAAGAAATAAAGAAAAGTTATTAAAAATTAAAATTAAAGATAATCAAAAATATATCCATTCTTTTCGGCTTAATAGAAAAAATATTAAATTAAATACTTCTAAAATCATTAGTTTTAAAAATATAAAAATTAAATCATCTGAAAATAAAGTTGATTATTCGCTTTTGAACAATTTAAAAGAAAATGATAATATAAATATTTGTTTTTATTTAATTAAATTACATTATTTAATTGAACAAAATTTATATGAAAATGAATATAAAAGAAATCAAAGGTTAAAAACTTTATTTATAACTTATTTTTATATTTTAAAATTATTTAAAGGAGATTTGTTTTTAATATTTGAATATTCTCTTGGAAATTATTTTGATAAAATTTTAAAAATTCAAATGTGCTTATTTTCTAGGATTTTATTTTGTATTTTTTATTATGAAAATATAAATAGATATGAAAAAATATTTAAAAATATTTCTCTTCTTTTATATTTGATATATATAAATTTTTTGAAAGTAAATAGTACATATTATGAGATTTTAAATGAAATTTTTGGAAATGAGGAATTAAAGCAATACGAAGAAATAAATACTGAAAGATTTCTATTTGATAAATTAATAGAAAAAGATTCAATTTTAAATCAAATAATAAATAAATCACTAAAAAAATTAAAAAACAAAAATAAATCATTATTAAATATAGAAACAAAGTCAATAGGAGATGCAATAAATTCTCTTTTATTATCAATAAATCGATTAAATATATTAAATTTTATAAAAATAATAACAGAAAGTATAATAATATCATTAATTACAAATGAATCTTTGTATAAAAGTAAATGTTTATTGAATTATCAAAATTCAATTTTACCACCAATTAATCCTAAATATAAATATACTTTAGTTTTAGATTTAGATGAAACTTTAGAACATGCAATTATATTTAAAGGAATCACTAATTTTTTAGTTAGACCTTATGTTATTGATTTTTTAAATAATTTAAAAGATAAATATGAAATTATTATTTTTACTGCTGCAGTTAGAGATGTAAAATTTATTTAATTTTTTTTAGTATTGTGAAAAAGTTCTGAAAATAATAGATAAGAATGGAGATATAATTCAATATTCTTTATCAAGAGAACATTTATCTTATGATTGTTCAAATAATAAATTTAAAGATTTAAGTAAAATTGGAAGAGATTTAAAAAAAACTATTATTATTGAAAATGAAAAAGATAATTTTAAATTTCAACCTGATAATGGTTTATTAATTAAAACTTGGACTTATGATGTTTATGATAATCAATTAAAAGATTTTGAAAGAATATTATTAGATATTATTAAATATAATGTTGAAGATGTAAGAATAATTATAAAAAAAATACATTCTTGTTTAAAAATAGGATTTATTAATAATCCTTATTCCAAAATTTGCATTGAAAATATTATTAATAATTGATTAACATTAACCTAATTTAATCTTTAATTAATTAATTTATTTATTATATATAATCAAATATTATAAATAAAAAAAAAGTATAAAATTAATATTAAACAAATTCTAATTTTTCATATAATTAATAAACAATTTTTATGATAATAACATTATACTATTTATCTATATAAAAATTCAAAAAAAAAAATAAAACTCAAATATTCAAATATAAAAAATCGAAAAGTATTGTTTTTAAGCAAGTAACATATTCCAAGAATATTTATTATTAGAATCTAAATTTCCTTTTTTTTGCATAAATTGGAAAAATTTATCATCATTTCCAAAATAATTATTATATCCTTCATGAAAATTATTACCATAATAATAATTATTGCCATTATAAAAATTATGAGAAATATTATCATTAGAAAACATAGTATATTGATAAGTCTCATCATCATTACTTCCTTTCCCAATTCCATAAAGAATATTTTTTCTATTTATCAAATCATCATTACTAATTAAATTCATAAATTTAATTTTAAAAAAAACATCTCCAGTAACAATAGAATCACTTCCAGCTTGATGCATTTCCCCATATCTTTGAACTCCTAATTGAATAGAAATTTTATTTAATCCTCCTTTTATATTATCAATTAAATTAGATATAATTCTTATATCATAATAATTAGGGAAATATAAATTTAATGTATTAATAAATTCATCCTCATTTTCTGGTAAATTTAAATTTAAACATAATTTAAGTAAATATGCAAAATCTGTAAATCCATTAAATGTAATATATGTTATATCTTCATTTAATACTAATCCACTTGAAATAAAATATTCAGCAAATAAATTATATGGTATTCCATTATTTTTTAATTTTCTAAAATCAATTCCACAATTTGATAACATTAATATTGATTCATTTGAATGAATATCTGAATTAATATTAAATTTTAAATTAAATTGCCAACATTTAAATTTTTCTCCTTTTTCATTAAATAATGTTATTCCTAATTGAATTAGGTTTAATTTATCTACATTTAATTTTATATATTTATAATAGAAATTATTTGTAAATGTTTCAAGAGCATATACTTGTCCAGGAAATTCTGTATCCATTGATATGTATGGATAAGATTTTAAATATAAAGATATTTTCTTTATTTCTGATATAAAGTTTGATTCGTATACTTCGATTATTTGGAATTTTTGATTTTCTTCCATTGTTTTTATATGTTTAAAATAATTTTGATTGGAATTTATATATTTTTTAAATTTTTTTAATTTTTTATTTGTTTTTAAACTTTTTTTTTGTCTTAAAGATAAAATATCAAAATCTTTAGATAATAAATCTATATAATTAATACAATCTTTATAATCTATATCACAATATCTTTCTACAAAATCACTACCAATATTTATAATATTCGTATGTTAATCTTGTTAACTCTTAACAAACACCATTGTTTATTTTATTAATTTCTTCATGACTTCTTAGCGAATCATAAATAATATCACCAGAGATGTATACCAATTCTTACCTGATCGCATTTATAATATTAACTCCATAAAGTGGCTGTGATTTTTGCAACATTTTAGCTATCCTGATAATAAATCATAAAATAAACGTCAACGTCATTTTCATCATTGCTAATAATATTAAATTGGGCAAAAATCTCACAAATACTTCACTTAAAAATGAACTTACATCTTCTTCTGTTATTATTACTTTTTGCGCCATAATTTCATAAACTTTTTTTGTGTACTCAGAGTCAACAGTAGATTTTAAATTTTTTCAATAATCTCCTACTTCACTTTTTACCTCTTTCAAAATATTTCTTATATAACTTTCATCACATCTTTTAACTCTGTTTGTGATAATACTAGCATTTTTTAATGGCCCTTTATATTATTATTATTTAATTTAAATTCATTTATTTTTTATTTATTTCAAATATTAAATTTAAATAAGAAAATTTTACTTTAATTAATTTAAACTAATTTTCACATATTTATTTTCCATTATTTAAAAAATCTTTTTCAATAACTTCTTCAATTTGTTCATAATTAACTTTAACTCTATAATTATTCATATCTCCAATAGAATAAAAAAATTCTTTAACTTTAATAACTAATTCTTCATAAGTTTGTTTTTGAGGTAAAATAACAAGTTCACTTTTTGTTTTTAAATTTCCAATTAAATCATTTTCATCTTTGTCCCATTTTTTACAAACATTCATAGCAATAGGTTGAAAAAATTTTTTTTCTTGATTTAAAAGTTTAATTAATAAAGAATTAGGATCTTTTAAATTTAATCTATTCATATCAAAAGTATCTATAATAAAAATCCATTGATATAAAGAAAATTCTTCTATATTTGCAAGAGATAATAATTCTATAAATTTAAAAGACTCTGTTAATAATATTATTGATTGTTTTGGTTGTAATTTTTTTTTTTCTTGTATATTTAAAACTAATTCTCCAAAAATAATTGGCCAAAAACTTTTTATCATTTCCATAATATTATCATGACTAAATCTTAAAAATAAAATTCTTATCATTAAAAAAATTTCTCCTTCTAATTGACCATTATCTGAATATGATGTTATATATTCTCTAACTGCTTCTTTAATATTATTTAATTTATTTGAAAATCTATCTTTTTCACAACTATAAATTACAAAAGATATTCTTCTTAAATTTCTTATTTTAAAAGAAGCATCTTTTTTAAATATTAAAAAAGATTCCATTTGTTTTAATAATTCAGTTATCATTTCTGGATTATATCTTGAATAAATTGATAATATATTTCTCCATTCTCTTAATATTATTTGAGTTGTATCAAAAAATGAATTTCCTAAAAAATATTCCAATATTATTTGTTTTCCTACTTGAAAAGTATATTCTGTTTCTCTCATTAAATTACTTAAAAATTTAGTTGCAATTTCTTTAAATAATTCATCTGAAAATTTATTTTTGTTTTCCATGATATTTATTAAATTCTGAATTAAGTCATTTAATAAATTTTTTATCTTACTTTCATTATCACAAAATATTTTCACACAATTTTCAAGGAACAAATTATATAAAGTTAAAAAAGATAATTGTCTATATATTTTATTTAAACTTTCTGGAACTTGAATTAATCTTCTATCAATCATTTCATATTCAGAAGAAATTAAACAAACTTTATATAAAAATTGGTAAAATTGTGTGATTATACTTTTATCATTACTATTTGGATCATTTTTAAATATATCTCTAAATGGTTCTTTATTTATAGTTTGATTCATAATATTACTTATATTATTTAAATTTGTTTCTTGAATATTATTATTTATTAATGTCGAAGTTGTAGGAATTTGTAATTTATTTTTTTGTTCTTCTATATTTTGATTGAGTTTTTTATATAAATTTTCTCCTATATATTGAAAAGTTGTTATTTCAGTATAAATTGATGGTAACATTGGAAGAACTAAATATTCATCATCTTGATATTCACTTTCAAATTTATTTAAAAATGATAGGTCTGATAATTTTTTTGTTAAAGTTGTAAAAATATTTCCTATATCTTTTCTTAATGATGTTTCATCTAATATTTTGTATATATTAAATTTATATATTAATATATTTATTATTTCATATATCCAACAATGTGTTAAAGAACATTTTGTATTTTCTATTATTATGTTAAATATTGATATAAAATTTTTCCAATAATCTGATATTTCCTTTTTATTTATTTTTTCATCATTATAAAAAACAAGATATGAATAAATAAAATGTAATAATTTACTTTCAAAAGTACTTTCTTTATAAGATGTTATATACATTTTTTTTTTTCCTTTAACATAACTATCTTTATTTTTTTCATAATGAAAAGAAACAACTTTTTTAATTGCATATAATATAATTGAAAGTGGAATAGATAAATTAGATAATAATTCAATCATATTTAATTTATATTGTTTATCTTTTGAAGTTTTATAAAAATTTTCATTATTTTTATTATTTTCTTCATTAGTTAAATTTACTGGAGATTCACACCAAATATTAATATAATTATTCATAAAATCAATAGGATTTTTAACAAATAAATTAAAAGTTAAATCAATTAAAATATTTCTTATTTGTTCTTTAGAATCATTTTCTTCATAATTTAATTCAATATTATTCTTATTAAGAATATAATTATCATTTCCTTTAAATTTTAAAATTCCATTATTATTTAAACAATAATCTTTATTCATATAAGATTGACTATCACCATTCCAACAAATTAAAAAAGAAATTAATAAACTTTTTAATTGTTGTAAATAAATAACATTTGGTATATTAAATTTATTTTCTGTTTCTTCTTTTTCATCTAATTCATCGTTACTAAATAATTTACTAATTAATTCTCCGAAGGAAGTTGAGTTTTGTTTTGTTTGATTATGAAAATCATTTATAAATTTAATCCAAAAATTTTTATCAAAAGTTTCTCTTTTTTTTGTAAACTGATATTTAATATTTATAAAATAAGATAATATATTTTGTAATCCTCTTAAAATTAACATTATATCATTCTCATCATATGTTTTATATTCTTCATATTCATCTAAATAATTTTTAAAAATAAAATTTTTATTTATTGGATTTGAATGACTAAATCTATTAGTATCTCTTTTTACTCTTTTTGAATAATGGATATTTTCAATTAATAATTTAGAAAAAGTTGTAATAAAAGTCATTGCAAAATTGATTAATTGAGAGAAATTATTTTGATAAAACAAATTAGTTAAAATAGGTAAAATACCTTCTAAAAATTCAATAAAATTTCTTCTAACAAAAAAATATTCAATTTTAATTCCTTTAGTTAAGCAATTAATTAAATTAGATCTCATAATTAAAGAAGTGATTTCTTCTTTATATTTATTATGTTCACTTTGAGTATTAAAAAGTAATTGTTTTAATAAATTTAATAATTGAACTTGCATAACTTCATCATTTAATTCAATAGCATCATTTAATAATTCAACAACACTTTCAGTAATAAAAATAGCAATTTGAATTAATGAATTTTTATCTCCAATATAACTTAAAATAAATTCTAAAAATTCACAAGCTGATGAATTAACAGAATAATTTTCTCTTTGAAAAACTTTATTATTTTCATCATAATATTTTCCTTTAATATATCTTAATGATATTTTTATTAATAAATATAAATAATTATCATTTTTTATATCAATAGTATTTTTTAATGAATCAATAGATAATATTTTTGCATTTGGATAATGACTAATAAAATAATTTACACCAGAAACATTTAATATTATATTTTTCATATATCTAAAAGCACCAATAATTAATTTAGTATTATATTCTTTAGTAAAAATTATTTTTTTGTTTTTTTCTTCAAATACTATATTTATATCTAATAAAACAGCTAAAATTGGATCTACAATTTTATAAAATTGTTTTATTGTTTGATTAAGCCAACTTTTAGATAAATGTCTTAATAAAGGATTTTCATGATCTAAATAATTTAATGCTTGAAATATACATTCTCCTTTTTTAAATATTATTAATTCTTCATAATATTCATTCGATAATTTCCAAAATAAAGTAAATTTCTGTATTGCTTCTATATCTTTTTGATAATCTTGAAATGAAAATGTACTTATAATTACATTAATAAATATTTCTTTATCAATATGAAATATTTTTATTATCAAATCTATTATTTTTTTTTGATATATTTGTTCATTTAACATTAACCATAATCTAGATAATAAGAGTTCGAAAAAATTTTTATTTATTTTCGCTGTTGAAGTTAATTTATTTAAATATTCTTCATTAATAATATTATCTAAAATATTTTCTTTCATTAAATTATTTTGAATTAATTTATATGTATTACAATTATCTTCAACATTTTGAGTAATGATATCTAACATATAATTTGAACTTTCAAGTGATAATTGAATATTTCCTTTAAAAATCAAACTTTGTAATTTAAAAATCCAATCTGGGATTTTTTCTTGTTGTGCATATTCTTGTAATCTAATTAATAATTCTGTTGATTGTTTAAACATTTTCATTTCATTTTTTGTTATTTGGTCATTAATTGGAATTTTTATTAATACTTCTAACATTGAAATATAAAAATTCTGATATTTAATTATGCATGATGTTAATAAATTTAATATTTTTGAATATTGTTTTATTGCTTCTAAAGAAAATTCTTTTGGAATTAAAAAATTATTAATTAAAATATTTTTATCTTCTTCTATATTTAAAGTTTTGGTTGTATTTAATTTTTCATCTTTTATTCTTGTTTGTAATTTTCTTAAAAAAACTAAAGAAATAAAAATAATTTGTCTAACTTGTTTTAAAGACTCTCTATCATTAATATTTATTTTAGATATTATAGAAAATAAATTAGATATAATAGGAAAATAATATTTAATTTTAAATTCATATTTTCTCATATCAATATATAATAAGCAAAATTTTAAAGGAAGAATAATTTTATTTAAAGAATTAATAACATTTTCATCTTCAAATTTAAATTCTTCTAAATTTTTTGCTAAAGAAATCCAAAGCCATTGTAAAAAAGAACTATCTTTATTAAAAAAATTTCCAATTTTATGAATAATTTCATTATCTTTAAGATCTTCTTTTTCATTTAATTCTTTTCTCCAATAATTAACAACAGAATAAATAATATCATAAGAAATATTTTCAATAATATCATCACTTAATTCTACTTGTTGATTAATTAATAAATCAATTAATTTAATATTATTTTTTAATTGAATAAAAGTAATATCTTTATTATTAATATCAAAAATTTGTTTTAAAGCTTTAATAACAAGCTTTAAAACATATTGAATTTGAGGTGAATTAATATTAATTTCATCATCTAAATTTCCTAATAACCAATTGCTTAATCTTCTTGTAGTAGAATATTCATTTTTAATATATAATTTAAGTACACTTATTAATAAATAAGTTTTTTCTTCATCATCAAATAAAATATTTTCTTCATTTAAAGGAAATCTATTTATTAAAAAATCCATTCCTAATCTTACTGTAATAACATCATCATCTTCAATAACAGAACATAAAGCATTTAAAATCATAGTATTTAACATAGGGAAATAATCATTAATGATTTTATTTTTTTCATCATTATTTGCTTGTATATAAGTTTGAAAATTTGGTATTGTTTCACTTATATATTTCATACCACATTGTCTTAAAATTGGATTTCTTAAAATAATTGACCATAAAACTCCAAAAAAAATTCTATCTGAAATAATATTTCGAATAATAGAAAATACTTCTTTTATAGTTTTATTTATATCTTCACTTTGATCATCTAAACCAGGTAAAATACTTACTAATAAACCAGTAATACATAATTCTAATTCTTCTTTTTCTAATTTGCAGAAAATTCCTTTAATAATTTTATTAATATATATTATTTTATTATTAATTGAAGCATTTTGGAAAAAAGGAAATAAACCAGAAGCATAAAAACCTAAATTTTCTCCTAATAAATTATTATTTTTTAATAATATATCTTTTAATATTATTTCATATGTTTCTAATACTGCTTCATGTAAACCTGCTGGTAATTGAGGATTTAAACATTGTGCTAATCTTTTACTTAATGTTACTTTGTCTGTTATTAAAGATATGTTTATTTCTTTTTTTTCTATTTCTTTTTTGATATATAATAATAATTCTTTTATTATTGATAGTAAATCTCCCCATTCTTTTGCTCCTATAAATTGACTTAAAATTTTGTCGTTTAATTTTTTTTCAAATTTTTCCATTTAAAAAATTAAGTTTTTGTAATTTAATTATTTTTTGTTTGAAAAAATGATTTTTGTTTTTTTGGGAATTAAAAAGTAATTTATGAATATGATTATAATTTATTTAATAAAAATATATTTATAAAGAATAACAAAAAAAAGCCTTTTCATCATTTATAATATCCCAGTATAATTAAATTTTTTATTGATATTATCTTTCTTGTTAAAATTATTTGTATTTGAATTAAATTTAATATTTGGATTTTCATTTTCTTGATTTGATTCAAAATTATTTTTACCATTTGGATTTAAATTTTCAATTAAATAATTCCAATTTTTTAAATTTATATCAGTATTATTCCCTGCATTTGAAGTTATTGGATTAAAATCAACATTTACACCATTTTCAATAAATTTTCTTTTATCTTTTATTGTATTCATTCCTTTATTTACTAAATTTTTGTTTTCTTTTTTAAATGAAGATAAAATATTAAAATTTTGAGTTAAATCAATTTCATTTGAATAATCAATTTTATTATTTAATTTTAATGGAATATTATTTATTTTTATCAATTCTTCTGAAAATTTTTTATTTAATTCTTCTATTGATTCATTTAATAAAAATTCCTTTTGTAAAATACCATTATTAAATTTAATTAATTTAAATCCAGTGAAATTATCATTAATATTATTTGGTTTAAAATTAAAATTATAAGAATTAATTTGTAATAAATTTTCATTATTATTTTTATTTTCATTTTTCTGATTTTTAGATTCAAAACACAAAGAAAAATTTTCTTTAGTTAATTTATTATTATTAACATAACTTTTAGATTTAATAGTCCTAATAGTAGTTATATTAATTCTAATAAACGTAATTTGATATTGATCTTTTTTATTTCTTATTTTAAAAATAGGAGCAGTACTCATATGATAAGGAATATTATTTCTATAATAATTTAATCTATTTTCAATTTCCATATTTTCATCGTAAATATAATTATTTTCTTGCTTTTTTTCTTCATAAATTTTATTATAAAAATTCTTCCCTTTTTTATTATAATTCGCAGTTTTTAAAGAATAATGATTTTTATTTGTTTTTTTTGGAGAATTATATTCTATAAATTTTAAAGGTTCATAATCTTTAATTAATGGTGAAACACTTTTTTGTTTTAATCTATCTTTTGTTCTTAATTTATCTATAAAAGAAATGATATTTATTTTTTTTTCATCCGAATCAAAAATTGATTTCATGTTTGTATAATAATTTCTATTTAATTTTCCTAAGTTTTTATCCAATGAATCATTTTGCTTTATTATTTCACGAAAAGATTCTCTACTTAATATGGTTTTTATTCCTTTTTGAGTATTTATTTTATTATGATTTTCCATTTTTTTCTTTAATTCAATTTAAATTTTAAATTTTAAATAGTAAAAATAATATGAAAAAAATTTAATTAATATTTAAATTATTTAATTTGAATATTTTAAGATAGAATAATAAAATATTAATTTATTTTATATTTTTTATAATTTTTTATGAATGATTACATATTAAATTAATCTATTCAATAAAATTAATAAAACTAAATCTTTTTTTTAATCTTTAAATAAATCAGTTATTAAAGGGTAAATAGATGAAATTATTAAAACAACCTTTTTTCATTAGTTAAATCACTTAACAATAACAAAAAAAAAACAAAAAAAAATGAAATATAAAACCATTTTTAACTGATTAAAAAATGATAAATATCAATAAAAATATAATCATTAAATATAGTTTATAAGAAGCAAAATAATTCTTGAAAAAAAATAAAAAATAATTAAAATGAATCTTTTGAAATCTTCTCATCAAAATATATTCGAACTAAAAAAAAAAATTAATAAAATTTAATATACAATCATATATAACAAACATAAAAAACAAAAATAATAAATAAAAAACTAAAACATGTCAAAAGCGATAATATTCCTTCAGATATTATTAATATTAACAAGTTCGAAATTTCTTCCTAAATTTTCTCCAGAAATGAATAATTTTTTAAAACAAAATAACTTTTTATCATCAAACGAATCATCAAACGATTCATCAACACAAGAAACAAAATTTATAAATGTAAAATGTTTTTGGGTGAATAAATATGACATATATACATTATTTTCTCTTCAGAATAAAAAAAAAGATTATGAAGCAGAAGTTTCAGATGGAAAAATAAAATATAATTTTTGTCAAGATTTAGCAGAAGAAATAAATGGAGAAAAAGTATATACAAATATGGCTTATTTATTTCCTGATAATACATATAAAAAATTAACAGGAAGTTTTTCTTCTAAAGGCAAACAAACTCCAAAAAATACTTGGTCTGTTTATAATGAAACTGGAGTTAATGGAACTAATATTACTGTATTAAAATTAGTTTATGAACATGGTGATAAATTTAATGATGATCCTCAAGATGATAGAAATTATACTATGCAATTAAATATTAAATGTGATTTAAATGTTGAAAATATTGAATTAGATTTTTCTACTTTTAATATTAATAATGCAGGTAATATTATTAAAGGAAGTTCTAAACATGCATGTCCAATTAATAAATATTATATTCTTCAATTTTTCATGAATCAAAATCCAATGACAATATGTATAATATGTTGTATTACAGGATTTTTCCTTGTTATATTTGGAGCAAAAGTAGTAAAATTAACAATAATAGTAATTACAGCTTTAGCAGTTTTGTTATTAGGAACATCAATAATATTATCATTTAAATCATTTGAAACAGAGCAAAGTTTATTAATATTATTTGGAGTGTTACTTGTGATAGGATTAATATTAGGATGTGTATTATTAAAAGTAATGAAAGCATTTATTATAATATTAGGAGCTGGATTTGGATATACAGTATCAGTATTCGTTTATGAAGCAATATTACCTTTAATTGATTGGAATCCTGAATATTTATATTATGTTACTATTGCTGGTTGTGCTATTTTGGGTGCTTTAATTGCTCTTTGTTTAGTAAAACATGTTTTGATTTTAGGAACTTCTTTCATTGGAGCATATCTTATTATTAGAGGAGCTTCTATTAAACTAGGTAATTATTTCGATGAAAGTCAATTAATTGAATTAATCAAAAATGAAGAATGGGATCAATTAAATTACTTTAATGATCAATATGGAGGATATGTTTATTATTATTTAGGTGCTTGGGTTTTTATTGCTTTAATTGGTATTATTATTCAATATAAATCTAATTCTGATAAGGATAATAGTCATTATAAGAAGATGTAAAAACGTTTTTTTTTGAGGTTTTAAAAAAAAGTTTTTGATTTTATTTTTCTTTTTTTTACTTTTTTTTGATGTTCAAGTTTTATATAAGATTAGTTTATTTTGATAAATTTTAAATTTGAAAATTAAAATAAACAATTATAAAATTTTATTATAATTAATTATGAGATTTTATTAGTTTTTCTTATATTTTGATTAAATTGGATTTCCAATATTGATTATTTTTAATTTATTTTTTGAAGGAGGAAATTGTTCATTAAAATTAATATTTTTTTTATAAACAATAGTTCCTTCACAATCAATAATTTCTTTATGAAAACCTTGAGGAGATAAAGTTTTATTAAATTTAATATTATTTAAACTTTTTCTTCTTTTGGTTTTAACGTTATTTATTTTGGCATCATTTCCATTAATACTTTTTTGAGATTTTATACTTTTAATAATAAATAAATTTTGAGGATTTTTTCTTTGATCAATTTCAACTTGATGAATAGTAAAATTAAATTGTGGATCATAATCTTTTGGTCGACTATTAATTATTATTTTTTTAGTATTTTTAACTGAATAAGGAAATGAAGGTTCATTATTATTTGTTTCTTGATATACAGTTACTATATTATTATTTGTACTTAAAACAACTGAATTTGATGGTCTATGAATTATTTTTGATTTAAATGGTATTGTATTTTGATTATATAAATTAAAATTATTACTATATTGATTTCTTGATGTTTCTTCTTCATTCTTTATATTTGATGAATTTTTTTCTATTTTTTTTTCTTCTATTGATGGAGAATTTATGAATAAATCTTTTTTTGATTTTGATATTTTTTCTGTAGGAGATGAAAATTTATTTAATGAATCTATCTTTTCATTTTGTTTATCTATATTATTGATTGGTTCTTTATTATTATTATCATTGTTGTTAAAATAAACATTATTATTATTATTATTATTTTGAATATTAGTATTATTATTAATTTCTTGTTTTATATCTGATGAAAGTTTTTTTATAAATTTAACTTGAGATTCATTTCCAATTTGTTTTTTAAAATTTTTAATTTGAGGAGTTTCATTTTGTTTAAATATATTTTTATTGTATATATTTTTATCAGTATTATTTAAAGTATCAACTCTTTCTTCTTTTATTCTAATATTATTCACTAATTTATTTTTTAAAGGATTACCAATTATATTTTCATTATCATTTATACTCTTAATTTTATGATATTCTTTCTTTATCATTTGAGAAGATGATTCTGTTCTTTGAGTATAATTTTGAGTAACTGTAATATTATTATTATTTTCTCTTTTTATTTCTTTGATTATATTATTATTTTTATTTTCTTCTTCATTTCTACTTATTTTCTATATTTATTATATAATACTTTTCTTACTTTTTCTTTTATATTATTTTCTTCATAATCATTTATTTTTTTATTGAAATCTTTTTCATAATCAATATTATCTATTTTATCAGAATCATAAGATTCTATTTTATTGTTTTTATAAATATTTTTATATATTATATTAGGTTCACTTTTCTTATAGTTTTCATTAGCTAAAACTTTATTTTTCATATTTTTAATTTCTTCAAAAATATTAGAAAAATCCTTTTTAATATTATTAAATTCTTCATTCAATTCATCATATTTTTTATTTAAATGAATTTTTAAATCATCATTATTATTCTCATTTCTAACAATATTATCATCATTATTTTTATTATTAATTTTATTTTTATCTTTATTTTTATTATTATTATTATTATTATTATCTTTAATATTATCATTAATAGAAACTTTTCCTTTGTATTTACTTTCAAAATCATTAATAATTAAAATTATTTTATCAAATTCACTTTTCATTTCATTATTTTTTTTTTCAAAATTAACAATATCATTCATAAATTGCATTCTAACATCAGTAATTTTTTCAGTGATATTATGAATTTCAATTTTCAAAGCTTTTTCTAAAAGTTCATTTTTTTGATCAGAATAATCATTACAAGATTGTATAGTTGAATTAATATTAATAAGAAAATCTTTATTCATATTTTCAAAATTAATTTGTAATTCATTTATTCCTTTTTTTATTTTTTCTCTTGATTTACTTAATTTATTCATAATTTGAATATCAGATAAAAGATATTCTCCTAAAGTTCTATATTGACATTGAGGACCAATAAATCCAGGAACAGTTAAATTATCAATAAATATTTTATCATATTTAAATTTAGAATCTGCTAAATCTTTTGTTATAGTATTTATTTTTACTTCATGTGTTATTAATTGTGATTCTGCTTTTTTTTTAAAATTTTCTATATCATCTAATTTATCTAATTGAACTGTTATATTTGCTGTTTTTTCTATTAGAGAAGAATTGTTCTTTGAAAATTCGTTAATTTTAGAATTTATTAAATTTAATGATGATGATAATGTATTGTTTTGTTCTTCTATTTTTTTTGATAATTCTTTTTGAAGCTTTTTTATATGAACTAAAAATTCATTTCTTATCATTGTTAAATCATTATGGGAAACATTACCTAATAATAAATTATTTTGTGATTCTTTTTCTACTGGTGTTGTCATTTTTTTTCTAATTATCTAATTTTTTTTTTTCAATTTTTTTTCTAAATTTCATTGTAATTAAAATTTGCTTATTTATGTTATTTTTATTTTTATTTTAAATTTGGGAAAAATATTTTAGTTTTATTTAATTTTTATATTTAACTTTGAAAATGTTGAATACTCAAAATACTAATTTACCGCTTTTTAATTATCAAAATAAGAGAAAAAATAATTTATTTGAAAATTACAATAAAAAACCTTTTGGAAAAATTTCAGACCAGTCAAGTAAAATTTATATACATTTAACACAAATTTAGATATTATTAAATCAAATAATAAAGAAGATTTAAATTTAAAAAAAAACAATTTTAATGAAAATCAAATAAATAATATTACATTAGTTAAAGAAAGTGAAATTATTATAGATGAAAAAGTTGATAAAAAAATAAATAAAAATTTAGAAAATGCAGATCATGAATATTTATTATGTTTAAAAAAAGCGCTAACTGATGCTATTGGAGAAAATGATAATGTAAATTTAAATATATAATATATAATTTTGATTTAGCTAAGGGTTATAATTAATAAATTAGAAAAGGAAAATAAAGAATTAAAAGAAACTATTGATGAAAAGAATAATGCTATTATTGAACTTGCTAATTATTATGAAGTAAATTTTATATATTTAAATTTAATTTTAGTATTGTCAAAAACATCATTTAAATATTTGTGAAGAGAATAAAATAGAAAATGAAAAATGTGAAGAAATAAAAAGAAAAAATTCATTTTAATGATATATTAAATATATAATATTATTATAAAAAAATAAAAACTTAAAACAACAATTCTTTAATAATATTATTTCCAAAATTCTTAAATAAAAAAATTTAAAAAAAAACATATATATCAAATTATTTATTATAATGACTATTACAATATTTAGTAAAATCATCCATTAAATATTTCATATTAATAAAATCTCTTTCATTTGCACTTCCACATAACTCTTTAATATTTTTAATTGCTTTTTCCAAAGGAATTGAATCTTTATAATTTTCAAGTAATTGAATAGCTCTATTAAATTCTTCTTCAATTTTAGAAGAAGTATATCTTATTAATTCTAATTCTTCTTTAGTAGCATAAATAGATATATTTCCTTTTGGTTGACTTGAAGGATCTTGTAAATAGATATCTATATTTTCTTTTTCTGATGTATAACCTTCCATTCTTTGTTTTATTAACTTTATTATTTCTTCTATATTTTGACATTCTTCCATTTCTGGATCTTGAAATCCTCCTGCACAACAACCCATTGATAAAATAAAAAAAATTATTAAAATCTTAAAATTAAATATTCATTATTTTAAATTAAATTATTTAAAATATACTATCATCCAATATTTATAAATTTCTCTTTTCTAACATTTTAAAAAGATTAAATTAATAATATTAATATATGAATATTACCCGAAACATAAAAAAATTCCAAAAACAAAATTTTCAAACTTATCAAATTCATAATAATAGAACTTTTAATATAAGTTTAGATTATAATGTTGAAACTTTATATCAAATACTTTCAAAAAATCCAAAATTAATAAATATAAAAGATAATAAAGGAGAAACTTTATTATCATATTCAATTGAAAGAAATAAAATTGATATTTTTAATTTAATTTTAACATCTCCAATTTTAGATTTAAATTACCAGAATAAAGAAGGAAATACTTATTTACATATTGCAATTCAATTTGAAAGAGAAATTATGGTAAAAGAATTAATTGAAAAAGGAATAAATTTAAATATTCAAAATAATGATGGTAATACTCCTTTACATATTGCTCATTTTATTGGAAATAATAATATAATAAATTTATTAAATGAAAATAATATTGATTTTACTATTAAGAATAATTATGGATTAATTGCTGAACAAAATACTCAAAGAAATATTAATAATAATTTTAATGGGAATTCATTTTTAAATTCGAATTCAAATTTTGATAATGATATTATTGAAAATGATAATTCTGAAATAAATGATTCTATTAAAATTGAATGGAGTGATCAAAATGAATTAAATAAAAATAAAAAAGTAAATTTAAGTTTACATAAAACTCATAATTCAATTGATTATATTAAATCACAACAAATATTTAATAAAAAGAAAAATGAAAATTTCACAGATGATACAAAATCAAATAGTCCAAGAAATACGAATTCACTTAAAAGTATGAATAAAAATTTAGAATACTATACAAATAATAATAATAATAATAATGATAATAATAATAATAATAATAATAATAATAAAAATAATAATAATAATATTAATAATAATAATAAAAAAAATAATAATAATAATAATAATGATAATAATAATAATAATAATAAAAATAATAATAATAATAATAATAATGATAATAATAATAATAATAATGATAATGTGAATTTATATAGTTTAACTTCAAGTATTGACAATCAAAGAAAAAGTAATCATGATAAAATAAATAATAATTATAATGATATGAATTATACAAATGAAAATTATCGTTATAAGAAAAAATATATTATTGATGAAGATGATGATATGGTAAATATAAATCCTTTTATAGAAATAAAAAGACCTTTATTCAAAAAGCATAAAACTTCCATATTATTTCATTCAAAAGAAAATCCTTTAAAATCATCAAATAATTATGAATCAATATATAAAAAGAAATATTCAGATAATAATAAAATAAATAAACCTATTTTAGAATTAGAAGAAGATATATTAAATTCATTACCAAATAAAGGAATTTATCATGTTCCATATAAAAGAAATACATTTAATCCTACTATATATAGAAATGAAACTCAATTAAAAATTACTCTTCCAGATATAAGGAAAATTCCAGCAATAAATAATAATCTAAATCCTTTATCAATATCTCATAATGAAATCAATTTAAACAATTATATTAATAATAATAATAATAATAATAATAATAATAATAATAATAATAATAATAATAATAGTAATAATGAAAGTAATATTATAGAAAATATAAATGAAACTATTGATGATGATTTATTAGAAAATCCATTATATGATTTTTTAAATAAAATAAATATGGGAAAATATTATAATAATTTATCTTTAAATGGTTTTGATGATATAAAATTAATAATAGAACAAACAAAAAATAAAGATTTAGGAATAACAGATGATAACTTAAAAGAAGCTGGAATTTTTAGTCCTGGTGATAGAGCAAAAATAATAATAAAAGTTCAAGATTTAGCAAATAATTTTTCTTATCCAATTCCAAAAGAAGTTTATTATACTTGTAAAAATTTAATTGATGTTCATTCTGATAAAAATATTGTAAAATTAAATAATTGGTTAAAAAATATTTCTGTTGAAAATTTATTAAATAATTTTATTTCTAATGGTTATCATAGTATTGAATTATTATTAGTTCAAATTGATTCTAAAGAACCTTTAACACTTGAAAAATTAAAAGAATTAGGAATTGAAAAAATTGGTTTTAGACAAAGAATTATTAATAAATTAAAAGATGATGGAAAGAAATTTCAAAATAAATTAAAGAATAATTTATTAATTTATGATGAAAAAAAAAGAGGAGAAATTTGTAATGATTGTCATATCTTTTAAAAATAAATGTTTTTTTTTGTATTTACAAATTTAAAAACAATTAATTTTATTTTTGATTATTATTTAAAATAAAGACTTTACTTATTATATTGATATTATAATATAATATACTCTTCATGAAACATTTGATTGATTATTTTAATTTTTTTTCTTTGTTAATTATTTCAAAATTTATATTTAATAAATTTTATTTTAAAGACTTGCCATTTAAATAAAGAATAATTGTATTAATAATTTAATAATATATAATTTAAAAAAAATAAATGAAAAACGATAATATAGATGATTTTTTAAAATCATTAGATGATGAAGAAAAACCAAATGAAGGGTTTAATAGAAATTATTTTGGAGGTAAAAAAGAGAATAATTCTGATGATGATGATTTTGATAATTCATTAGAAGAAGAATCAAATAAGAATAAAAATTTAAATTCAAAATATGCTTTTAGAAAAAAAAGTGAAGAATATTATAAAGATAATATTCAACCAAAAGTTGAAGGAGATGATGATGATGATGATTGGGAAAATGATAAAGATGATTTTGATGAAATTGGTAAATTTAAAAATAATGAAAATGATGATTATTCTGCAGTTGATATTAGAAAAATTGGAATTAAAGATAATTCACAATTAAAAAAATGTGAAATTGTTTATTTAGGAAATGGAATATCTAATGAATATTTTTTATGTAATAATTTATTATGTACTAAATGTGATGTTAAAGTATCTGTTTTTCCTAATAAAATGTGGGATAATTCTGTTAATTATTTGTTTTTTAGAAATAATTATGCAAGACCTGATATGTTGAAAAAAAAATTAATTGATTCTTATGGAACTCAATGTTATTCTTGTCAATGTACATGGAATAATGTTTCTGATGATTATCTTCTTGCATCTAAAGTTTCTAATTGGATTTGTTTAGGACATAATAAGTAAAATAATCTTAAGTAAATAATAAAAAAGTGAAAAAAATATTATTATAAAAAAAATTTTCAAAATGTAAAAAAAGAAGAAAAAAAATAAAAAAATAAAAAAATAAGTTTAAAAAAATGCAAGCTCCAATATATGAATTAGAATTTCGTGATAATTTTCAAAAACAATACCTTCATCGTTACCCTGCAAAAGAAGATCGTCCAATGACATTTTTTGATATTTCAATAGACTCGAAATTAATAGGTAGAATAATATTTGAATTATTTTCTGACATTGTACCAAAAACATGTGAAAACTTTAAATTTTTGTGTCAAAATCACACTAAATATGAATCCTATTTAAACACTAGATTTCATAAAATAATTCCAGATAATTATATTCAAGGAGGTGATATAACAAGAGGAGATGGAAGAGGAGGAAGAAGTATTTATGGTGATTATTTTGAAGATGAAAATTTTATTGCTAAACATAAAATTGAAGGTTTATTATCTATGGCTAATAAAGGACCAAATACTAATAATTCTCAATTTATTATTACTCTTTTCCCTCTTCCTTGGTTAGATGGAAAACATGTTGTTTTTGGAAGAGTTATTAAAGGATATGATGTTGTTAGAAAAATAGAAAATTGTGGAAGTGAAAACGGAAAAGTTAAAAAAAATGTTGTTATTTCTAATTGTGGTGTTGTTGGTAATAATTTTGGATTGAAGTTTAAGAAAAATGCTTATTTTCCAAAGGAAATGAATGGTTTTGAAGTTTTTAATAAATTTGGTACATTTGGACCTGGAAATAATTATCAATATAAAGGATTGGATTATAATGCTGAAGGAAATGAAAATTTTGTTAAGAGTGTTCAAGGTATTCCAAAAATTAATAAGTTTTCTATTGGAACTAATTATCCTATTGATTATAATAATTTAAATAGTTTTAATAACAATAGCAGTAATAATTTTAATAGTAATTTTTATAATAATTCTTTTAAGGGAGATAGTACTTTTCCTGTTGTTAATAATTATAATGAAAGTCAAAATATGAATTATGAAAATTTAATGGCTAATGGGGAATTTCAGAATGATAATAATAATTTTCAAAATAATTTATGATTTTTCTTTATTTAGATTTAAAGAATATAAATATTAAATATATATATTTTTAAATTTAATATTTATTTTTTTTTAAATTATGAACTCAACAAATGAATCTCAATTGGAGACATATTATTCTCCATATGGATATATCCAAGTATCAAAAGAAGAATATAATAATTCATCTCAAATGATAAAATTTACGAAAAAAAATTCATTCAGTGGTTCAATAAATGTAAAAATAATATTTATATAACAAATTAAAATCTATTTATTTTTTAGAAAGATGAATTATCAAAGAAAATAACAGTATATTTAAAAACATTTTATGGAAAAAGGAAAAAATATCGTTTAATAGTATCAATAGAAGAGCAAATATATGAATTAATATATCATTTAATTTCAGCAGAAAGTAATGAAAGCACAGAAACATTTAATATAAATAAACAATATAGATTAATATCATCAATATCATTATTAAGAGAATTAAATTTATATAAAACATATGAAGAAGAAAATATAAAAGATAATGAAATATTATTAATATTAAAACCAGAAACAATAAAATTTTCTCCGAATTTAAAAACATCACATATATTCTTAGAAAATAAAAGAAAAATAGCAACAAAAATGGATATAGATGATTTTGAATTTTGTTTAGCTGAACCTGGATTTAAATATGGGAAAAGATATATTGAATTTATTTTAGAAAGTGAACCTTTTGAAAAAAATATTATGATTGGAATTAGTTTATTTAGAAATAATTTTAGATTTAATGATAGTAAAGATTTTTTTGGATTTTTATTATCTGAAAATCAAAAAATTTGGAATGTTAATGGAAAAATGAAAACTGAAGATTTTGGGTTTAATACTAAAATTGGAGATAAAATTGGAATGTTAATTGAATTGTCTTTTAATGAAAGAAATATCACTTATTATATAAATAAAAATTTAGTTGGTGTTGCTTTTAGAAATCTTCCTCATGAAATTTTATATCCTTGTGTATGTTTAGGCTTCCCTGGAACTAAAATTAAAGTAGATAGTAAAGTTGAATTTCCACAAAATGATAATTAGTTTTTAAAGGTTTTATATTTTTTATAAAGAATAAAAATAAAATTATTAAAAATATTTATTTTATTTTTTTTATTGTATTCTGAACTAATTGTTTTTGGTTAAAAATTATTTATTTTCAAATAAAAAACATTTTTGAAAAGATTATTTAAAAAAACATAAAGAATTATATATATGCAAAATATTAAGAAGAAAAAAGATCTAATCAAAAATGAATAAGTGGAAGATTACCTATTGGATTTATTTTTTTCGTTTGAATATTTCTAATAAAAAATTCAGATGCATGTTTCGATAACCTATGAGTTTTTTAATTTTCCCTGCAATTGTTTTTTTTCTTTAAAAATCCAAATAAAAAATAAAAGGAATTTTTGGGTTGCCCTTTCGTGATATTTTCTTTGTTTGATTTTTCTGAGAAATATTTATTTGTGGAATTAATTTTTTCAGTTTAATTTTCATTTTTAAAAATTCAGATACAAGATTTGGTAACTTTTTCCTGATTTTTATCTTAATTTATATAAAATAAAAAAAGTAATTGCAACGCAGAGAATGTATTTTTTATTAGAATTTGGTTTGGAAAACTCTATTGAATTTTATTTTTTTTAGTTTAAATTATTTTTTTAAATTAATATAATAAACATTATACAATTTTACATTATAAAAATGAAAAAGAAAAATTAAGAATAAAGGAAAAATTATATTTTTAAATTATATAAAAAATGGGTCAATGTTGTAATTGTGGATGTTGTGGTTCAAAAGGAGGAGAAGCCTTTAACGCCTTAGCTCCAGATGAAAAAGAAATAGATTTCAAATATTACAAATCAACAAATGATAAATATGTTCTTAAATTAGAAACAAATCAAAATGTTTTTACTTTTATAACTTTAATAGAATTTATAAATATGTTAGAAAATTTTTCTCCAGAAACAGCAACATTACCTTTTGAACAGCCTTTAAAAAGTAAATTTTCATCGAAAGATGAATTTTTATATAAAAATATGTCAATTGATGAATTTCAAAGTTTTATCGAAAATAAAATAATGAAATCAAAAGATGTATATGAAATAATAGGTAAAGAGCAAGATTTAAAAGAAATAAGTTTAGATGGAATGAGAGAAGTATATAATTCATTATTGAAAAAATTAAATCAACATTATAAAGAAAATGATCCTAATAGAATTTTAAGGAGAAATATTTTAGGAATGGGAATATTATATTGTTTAAGTTCAAATATAGGAAAAATAAAAATATTATTTGATATTTTTTCAATAGATGATAAATTTACTAAAAATGAAGAATTAGATGATTTTCTTTTAACTTTATTTATTCTTAGTTCATATGCTATTATTGCAGCAAGAACTAAAGTTGCTAAAAGTTCAAATAAATTTAAACCTTTAAGTAATAATGAATTAAAAGAAGCTATTGGAACAAGTGAATTAGGTGATTGTGAAAAATTACTTCAAGTTTTTAATCAAAGTTTTTTTGATAAAGAACAATTTACTTATGATGAATTTAAAGATAAATTTAATGATCAAAATAATGGATTTGGATGGATTTTTATTCCTCAAGGTATTAGATTAATGTTAGAAAAACATAATCAATAATATATGGTAAAAAAATTATTTAAAAATTAAAAAAATATTTTATTCCTTCATTCATTTAAAATAAAAAAAGAATCAAAAAATAGACGAGAAAAGATTGAAAAAAATTAAACATGTTTTCTGCAAATTAGACAATTAAAATGTCGGAAAGATTGATTTTTACAATTATTACAAAGAGAAGTAAAAACATTAGTAGCTCTTCCTCCACAAACAATACAATTATCAATATTCCAACATTTATTATGAGCATAACAAGGATAAGAATTAGCAGTTCCACTTCCTTTACAAATTGCACATCTTCTTGAGCATTTACTACATATTTTTAATCTAATTTTTTTATTTTGTTCTTTTTCTATTTCTTTTTGCATTTGCTTTTCTCTATCTCTTTCTCTTCTTTCTTCTTCTTCTCTTTCTCTTCTTTCATCTTTTTTTTCTTTTTCACGTTCATATCTAACTTCATATTCTTCAACATCTTCTTTTAAACTTATTTCAAAAGTTGATTTATAATTTAAATTGTTAATAAATTTTCTTGCTAATTTATGTCTTTTTTTAATTTCTTCTTTTAACTTTTCATCAAAAGTTTCATCATTTTGAATAAAATCATATACTGCATTAATTACGTTTTTTTTATAATTACATTCACATTTTTCAGATAAGTTATGAATAAATTTCATAACATTAACAAAGGAGATTTTGTCAATTTCTTGAAAAACTATTATATTTGTAATTGATATATAATAATTACAAAAATAACAATTATTTTTATTTTTTCCCCTTTTTTTACACTCTTCATGATAAAAATGACAACATTTATTATTATTATTTAAATATGATATGACTCCTTCAAAATCAGGTTTATTAATTTTATTTCTTACATTTTCTAAATATTCTTCTTTATTTGAAAATATTGGATCAAGATTATTAAAGGCTGAATCTTCTAATATATCTTCATTATATTCATTTTTCAAACAAATGGGACATATTCTACTTAATTCTTCTGGTATTTTTGAAATAATTTCATAATATTTTTCATATTTTTTTATTAATGCATCTTTTTCTTCTTTTTCCTTCTTTTTTTTTTCATTTCTTTTATTTCTTTTAATTTCAATTAATTCTTGTTGTTTTTTTTCTATTTCCTTTCCTTTTAAATAAAAAAATCTTATTATAATTAAAAACACTAAAATCAAAACTATAATTAATATTATTCTAAAATAATGAGTTATTTTCTTATAAGAGATTTTAATTTGAACTTTTGAATCTGTTTTTACTAAGAGAGATATAGTTTGAGTATTTTGTGTAAGAGTGAAATGTAAAATATAATCATTCATATTTCGAGTAATTTTTATAAAATTCATTTGTTTTTCTGTTACATTAATTGATGATTTTTCGTTGTTAAGTGACAATGTTAATTCTATTTCATCATCTAAACTTCCTTCGATAAATAAATCAAATGTCTCATCAAAATAAAAAAATAGAATTTGTACTTCTTTTTCTTTTAATCTTCTTTTTTGTTCAGTTAAAAAATTTAGAGTCATACAAACGTCTGTTCCTCTTATTTCAAAATAAACAGGTTGTCGAGTTTCAGAGTCATTATATGATAATCCATATATTAATTTTTCTTTTTTTTGAGAATAAACTAGTTGTTCTTTGTTGAATGAAAAATCAACAAAACTTTTGTTTGGATTATATTTTATTTTAAATAACTTAAATTCCCCATCATTTAAATTATAACATTCATCTATTATATCATCAGTAATTTCTTTATATTCAGCAATTTCATATTTAATTGTTATTTCATTATAATTTTCATTATTTGCTTTATAAATAAACGAAGGAATTATATAACTATATGAGTTTTCAAAATAATTATGATATATTACTTTAGTTTTTTCTTGATTTGATAAAAAATAAATTTTATTTTCTGAATCCACTTCCATTTCATTTATTTCAAATGATTTTGAAGATGAAAAAATTATATTTACCATATTATTTTTTATAGTATTATCTTCTAAATAATATGTTATTCTTCTATTATTAAATATTTTATACGCAAATTCACTTTTTTCTAAAGTAATTTCGTTTTTGAATTGAAAAAAAAATAATTGTAAACAAGGCTCACTACCACTTAATTCGACATAAAAAACAGAAGATATTTTTCTATTATCATAATGAATATTTTCTTCTGTTTTTCCATCATATACTAATAATTGTCCATTAGATGAAATATCTATATATTCTTTATTTGAATTATATAATATTTTAAAAAATTTATATTCACCATCTTTTATATTATAACATGTAAATATATCTTGATTAAGTTCTATATAATTTGGAATTTCGTATTTAATATTTATTTCATTTTTATTCATATTATTTTCTTTATAAATGAATGATGTATTTACTGTTAATGAATTTGAATTTGGATAAAAATGATATATAATTTGAGTTTGCCCGTTGTTTGCAATAAAATATTTTTGTTCAATTTTGTCAAAATAAAATTTATTAATTTGAAATAAATTAGATGAAAAAATTACATTTACTCTATTATTTTTTATTAAATCATCTTTTATTTCAAATTTAAATTCTCTTGATTCATAAATTTGAAATGAAAAATTATTTTTATCCAAAGTAATTTGATTGTTTTGATTAAACAATATTTGTAAACATCCTCCATTTCTAAAATCAACATATTTTTCAACGGAGGAGGATAATATTCCTTTAAAAATGTTCCCACTTTGTATAATTGAATTTTCATAAAAATAAATGCCATTAGTGAATGAAACATCATAATATGGAATATTTTCATTATAAGTTAAATAATAAACGCTTTTTTGAGGATTTTCTGAACAAATATTTAAATTTTGATTTACTTTTTGAACTAAACCCAATTTGTTATATGATACATATGCAACACCATTTTGAGTATTTCCAAAATTAAATTTAATATTTAATGAAATTTCGTTTAAATTTGGGAAATAATTTAAAGTAAGCTCATATTTATTCACAGTATAATTTTTAGTTTCACTGTCTTTTACACTTAATATAGTATAATAAAAATGTGACGCCCCCTTAATTTGGATTTGAATTAAATTTTGATTTAAATAATTATCTTTGATTTTAATATTAGTATATTCATCTAATGAAGCTGCAAAAGGTAAACTAAAATTTTGATTTTCATTAATATAAACACCATTAACTGAATCAAAATAAATAAAACTTAAACAATCTGAATCATAAGTAAACTTTACTACAAAATATAATTGTTGAGAACTATATTTTTGATAAAATACATTATAATTTGTTTTTGAAATAGGTTCATTTTTAGTTTCATCTTCATAAAAATCTATGTAAGTTCCATAAGCTTTTGATATTCTATATATTTTATTATTTGAATTTCCTTGGATTTTATAAGTTATAGGAGATTGATTATTTTTACATACAATCATTCCTTCTGAAAGATTTTTTGCATTTGCTATGTCTGGATTAGATTTTATGGGATAAAATAATATAACAATTAGCATAAAAAGAGAAGTCAATTTTGTTCCCACTTTATTTTTCATAAAAAGCTCAGAGAATAAAAATAATTTTTTTTTTGTTATATAATAAGATAAAGAATAATTGATTTTATTATATGAATGTTGAATAAAACTGAAAATTTTCTCCAAAAAATTAATAAGTAAAATAGGTATTTATTGAATGAATATATTATATTCAAATTTTTTATTTCTCATTCAATTTTTTCATAAAAATCAAAGAGTATAAATATTTTTTTAGTTAATAATATATCTATAAAAAAATTATAGAAAAGAATTATCATAACTATAAATAAAATATTCTTCATATTAACAACTCTGATAAGAAACTAATGATAAATAAGATACTCCACATTAATCAAAAATATTTTGTGATAATTAAAAAAATAAAATTATATTCATTTTATTTTTTTTAGGTCTTATTTATTAAATTCAATATTATTAAGTTTTTCATAAATTAAAGAATTAATAAAAAGATTAAAATTCACAGATAAATCAGACGAAGAAGGTAATTCATGAAGAAATTAAAAGTTGATGAGAAAATTAATGAATCTTAACTTAAATATAAATAAATAAATATGTATTATATATTTATAAAAAATTTTATAATTTTATTGAGAATAACTGCATTTTAAAAATTATTTCATTTTTTAAAAAATTAATATTTATTTAAACAATGGAAAGAATAGCAAAAATGGATTATGAATTAGATCCAAATAGTCCATTTAATAAATTAAAAAAACTTCAAGTTTGTTTAAAACAAGAAACTTCATTATTAGATATTTTTTTTGATGAAAAAGAGCAATTATTAAAAAAAGTAAATGATGATTGTTATGAATATTACAAAGCAAATATTGAAATAATGGAAATTTATGATAATTTAGAAAATAATAATATAACAATAAATGAAGAAAATGAAATAAAAAGAAAATATGAAATGATTAAAAATACTCATAGCGAATTATCTCAATGTTATGAAATTGTTATTAAATTTCTTTTTGGTATAAGAAATAATTATAATTTAATTATGAAAGTAATTGAAAAAATTGATATAACTGAATATGATGATTTTGCTAATTTTTTTTGTAATTATTTTTTTAATAATATTTTATCTTCTGATGTATATGAAGAAAGTCTTTATGTTTTAATTTTATTTTTATTTGAAAAAGAAATTAGAGAACTTAAAAATACAACTTCTCTTTTTTTAAATTTGAATAAATCTTTTACTGCTCATTTATTAAAGTTTTTTTTAAGAAAAATTGATGTTAAAATATTTTTTGAAACTATTTTAAAAGAAGTTAAAGAAAAAATTGTTGAAGTAAATAAAGATTATTCTTATTTTTTTGGATTTGATTTAAATAAAATTAAAAATTTTTTGCTATCAACAAAAATGAATAAATTAAAAAGACAAATTAAAACAATAGAGCCTAAAACATTATTATTGAAAGATATAACAAAAAGTAAATTATTTGATTATAATATAGAAATATTAAATAAAGAAAAAGAAGAAAAAGAAAATGAAGATATTAATAACATATTTTATTTTGATGTTTATAAAAATAAAATAAAACAAAAAACAAAAATTAAACAAGAAATAAGAGAAATAGAACAATATTTAATAAATTCTGGAATATATACTTTTAATAATTATATAAAAAAAGAATTTAATATAGATGAAATAAATGTCAATTATCTTGAATTAAGTTTAGATAAAGAAATGTTAATTGGAAATGCAAAAAATGCAAAAAAAGTTGAAACTCAACAATTTTTTTTTAAACAATTAATATTTATTGAATCAGATAATAACATTTTTACAACAAATAAATTATTAGATGAAATAATAAAAATGAAAGAAAAACCAGATATGAATTATAGAATAATTCTTCTTTATAAATATCAATTTGAGAAAATTAAAAATTTAATTGATATAATATTAATAGCAATAATAAATAATATTCATTTAATACCATATAATATAAAATGTATTTGCTTAATGATTGATAAAATAATACAAAAAAAATTCACTGTTATAACATTAATAGAAAGAAATGCTTTTATTGGTTATTTTTTTTTTCATATATTACTTTGTACTGTTCTTTTAAATCCAAAATTTAATGGAATTTTAATTAATATTGGAAATGTAGAAGAAATTGAAAGTGCTGTTTTAATATTAAAAAAAATAAGTAGAAGTTTATGGTTTAATTCAAATAAAGAAAATGAATTTTATTATACTATATTTAATAATTATATTTTAGAAATTCAACCTTTTATATTAAAAATTTTTGATTATTTAAGAAATGATTCTCTTCCAAATTCAATTGAGAAATTAATTGATAAAATTGACTTTTTAAAACCTAATACAAATATAAATTATGATTTTATGGAATTTAGACCTGAAGAAAGAGTAAATTTTCAAAGTATATGTTTTAGTTGGGATATATTAATTTTAATGTATAAAATTATAAAAGATAATGAAAAAGAATTTGATAATGAAGATAATAAAATCTTTTATAAATCATTTAAAAAATTAGTTTTTCAAGAAAAAACAATGAATAAAAAATTTGATAATGACATTAAAAATAATAGAAAATCATTTATTTATATAACAGAACCAATATTTGATAAAAATTTAGATGAAGTAATGAAAAGGAAAAAAAATAAAAAATTTAGTTTTCAAACAAATGAATCATTGAATCAATTATCAAGTGAAAAATTTATTTTATTAAGAGTAAAATATTGTATAAATATATTAGTGAAAAATTTAAATCCATTAACAAGAGAAAATTATTTTATTGAAAAAGGAGAAAATGAAGAAGATTTTGCAATAGCATTAAATAAAATATTAGAATTAGAAGGTTTTAGTGATATATTAAAAGAACAAACTATTCCTTTAAGATGGTTTGGATTATATTTACAATCTAATATATCTAATATTCCTATTGAATATAAAAGACAAAAATATCTTCTTTTATTAAATGAATTAATTGAAGATACTGAAAAAAATATTTCTAATTTAACTAAAGATGAATCTTTAAATTTTTTATATCTTAAAAATTCCAAAAGCGAAAAATTAATTTCTTTATGTCAGAAATATTTAAATGAATTAAAAGATAAAGAAATAATTTTCATTGTTAATGATATTATTAATAAAACCCCGGAAAAAGTTTTTATCATTGAAATTGTCAATAAAAAAGAAATAGTTAAATATGATTTAAAAACTGAATTAACAAATGATTTAAAACCATTTAAGAAATATATATGTGAAAATGTAAATCAATATATTTTAAATTTTCCAAATATAATAGAATTAAGAGATATAGAAAATATTTTTGAGCATGAAAAAAAGCTTCATATACCTAATTTAATAAAAGATTATTTTTCAATTATATTACAATACTTATCATCGAAAAATATATATAAAGAAGAAAAACAAAAAAGAGATATTATAATTAAAGATATAACAAATTATATTTTTTATGGAATATATAATAAATTATATAATCCTGATCAACCTTCACCAGAAGATTTAAAAATATATCAAAATTGTTTTATGTATGATTGGGTAAAACCAGAAAATATAATAGAAAATTATACTTCAATAAATGAAGAAATGATATTAGTTGGAATTAATTATATTCTTAAAATCAATAATGAAAAATCTCCTATTGAGAAATTAGAATGCTTATTAAAAATTGATGAAATAATTTCAAATATAGAATATTTATATGGATATAAGGATAATGAGAATAATAGAAATCATATTTTATTGTATTTATGTGTTAAAGCCCATCCTAATTTTTTTAACAGTGATTGTGAATTTATACATTTATATATTCCTAATTATTATAATCATGGAAGAAGTAATAAAATTTTATCTGATATGAAAAATGTTGTTTATAAATTATTAAATTTATCTTATAGTGATATTTTCAGAATGACTGAAGAAGAATATAATAATAAAATGAATTTGTAATACAATTTTATATAACATTAAAATAATACTTAATATATAATTATTAATTTATATTTTTTATACAATATTTTAAAAAATGTTTTAACCATAAAAGAAAAAAAAATTTAAAAAAATCAGTTTTCATTAAAAATAAATAAAAAATTATTTCTTTTTTTTGACGTTTTCAGTTTCTTCTTCTTTAGGAAGAGGATACAACATTAAATTTAAAAATTCTAAATAATCAATTTCTCCATCTCCATCTAAATCAAATTGACTGATAATTTTTTGCATAGTCACAGAATCACATTTTAAACCTAAAGCTTGTTTAATTTCTTCTTTACTTAATTTTCCACTTCCATCTCTATCCATCATCCAAAAAGCCATAAATAATTTATCTTCCATAAAAAGTAAATGTCTATCTAAAGAATCCACAATAAAATCATTATAATCAAATCTTCCTTCATAATTTAAATCAAAATTATTAAATAATTCTTCTGCTTTTTCAGCAATATCATCATCACAGAATTTTCTTAAACCTTCTTTAAATTCTTGTAAAGTTAATGTACCGTCTTTATTAACATCCATTTCAGTAAAAGTTTCTTTCAATAATTGAATATCAGAATCACCTAAATAATTAACAATAAACATTAAAATATCTTTTTTTAACTTAGGACCTTCAATATATTTTTTAAAATTATCTTGATTAAAATCTTCTAAAACTTTTTCACTATTAGGAACAATTTTAACTAACCAATCATGTTCAATAATTTGATTAACATTGAATCTTTTATCAGCATCACAAATCATTTTTTTCAACAAATCTTTAGCTTCATTAGAAATATTTTTAAAAGAATCTTCAGGATAAAGAGCTTTTTTTTTATTAATAGCTTTAATAATTTCAGCATCATTAGTACCATCAAAAGGAGCATTTCCAGTTAACATTATATATAATATTACTCCAGCTGCCCAAATATCACTTCTTTCATCTAAATTTCCTAATAAAACTTCAGGACTGGCATAATGAATATCTCCTAATTTACTTGGAAAATGTTTTTTGTCCATTTTTTCTTTTTTACTTGCCTGAATTTCACCTAATATTTTACTCAAACCAAAATCTATTACTTTTATTTCTGTATTGTCTACATCATCATTTGTAAATAATATATTTTCTGGACGTAAATCTTTATGAGATATTCCTACCTTATGACAATGCATTAAAGCATTTATTATTTGTTGAAAAATTTCTCCTGCTTCTTTTTCACAAAAAGTTCTTCCATTGTTTAATTTATTTATTATTCTTTCTAATAAATTTCCTCCTTTACATTCTTCCATTATAATATCTATTTTTCTCTCATCTTCATATATATCATATATTTTTGGAATGTTTTGACATTCATTTGTCATTAAATATTCTATTTCTGCATTAAATTTTGGCATTTCTGCTATTTTTCTTTTTGTTATTTCTTTACAAAAACGATTTTCTCTTGTTTCTTTGTCTTTTAAACTTAAAAATGTTGAAAATGTCCCATTACCTAATTCTTTCATTTTTAAATATTTTGATGCTATTGTTCCTTCACTTCTTTTCACTGGAGCATCAGGATCATTGTCTACTTTTAATTTTGTTGGTTTCATTTTTTATTATTTTTATAATTCTTTTTCAATAATTTTTTATTTATTATTTTTTATTTTAAATTTTATATATATATAAAACTGAAAAGAACCAGTATTAAATTAATAAAATTTTTATATTTTAAACTCTAATAAATAAAACTTTATTTCCAATAATTATAAGAATTGATTTTATAAATAATTATTTATTAATTTTATTTTAATGTGTTAATAAATATTGCCAAGTAACAATATTATCAACATTATTAGAATTACTTGAAAAAAACTTTCCATAATATTGAATATTATCTTTAATAGGGAAAATTAATTCAAAATCAGTAACTGAACTTCTTAAATTTTCTTCTTTAAAATCTCTTAAAGTACCATTAACAAAATATTCATTATTAAATTCATGTCCTTTAAAGCTTAAATTATTTTTATCAAACCCATTGAAAATTTCTGCTTTTAATCCACCTAAATTAAATTTATTTATTTTTCTATTATTAATTTTAATTCTTTCATCTTTTTTATCTAAAGAAAATAAAATATCTTTTTCATGATGCTCATAAAATTTAACTCCAATAACATTAATAATGTCACTAATTAAATTAGTTTTTATCATTTGATCAAGTGGAGAAGAACATTTCATTGAAGGACCTACATTAACTTCGATTAACCAAACATTAAATTTATTATCTACTAAAATATCAAAACCATATAATTCAAATAAACTATTTTTTTTTCCTAATGCTATATCAGCACTTATATCATCTGTTGATGTTATTATTGTTTTTATTATTATATCTTTTATTTTTTCCATTATATTATTATAATTTTCTATTTCATTATTTTTAATAAAATATTCTTTATATTCACTTAAAGACCATTTTGAAAAATTTTCATAATCTTCATCATTTGTATTATTATTATATCTTGTTATATTTTCTTTATTAATTGAATAATTAGTTAAATGAATATAAACGTTATTATAATTTCCTTTTATATATTCTTCAGTTGCAAATCTAACTAAACCTTCTTTATACATATAAATTTTTAAAGGATATAAAGAAGTAATTAAAACATAAATTCTTAAATCATATTTTTTATCGTTTATTAAATGTGGTTTTGAAATATATTTACTAACTAAATAATTTTTCCCATGTCTCACTTCACTGGCTTTGCAAATTGATTTAAATTCAGATTTATTATTTAAAATATGTATCCCTCTTCCTCTACTTAAACCAACTGGTTTAACAATAAATTTAGTTTTAGCAGTTGATAAATTAGAAATAATATTTTTATACTTATCTAAAAATTCATTAGCATCATCTGGTAAAATATAAGTTTCAGGTACATAATTATAATCATCTTTATATAAATTTCTATATTTTTTATAATGTTTATACATAAAATCTTTTCTTCCTAAAGCAAAAGTTGAAGGAAAATGATTATAATGTTGATTTTGATGAATTTCTCTTATTAATTGTTGCATTGAATACATATCATATAAATGCCAAATTATATTTGAATTAATTGGTTTTTTTTTATATTTTATATTTGCTCTTTCACAAATATCAGTAAAGCATTTTGGCATATTATTAAATAATAACATTCTTATTTTATAATTATATGGAATTGTTACATTGTGAAATAAAGAAAATTTTGAATATTTTTTTTCTATTTGTCTTATTGATAAATTTTGAATTAATTTTTCTGGTGAATTATCTGATTTTTTTAAATAAGTATCAAATTCTTTATTTTCTTTTAAAAATTTAGAATTTGGAATAAAAAGAAATAAATTTTTACTTTCAGGGAAATTATACACAGAACATATTTGAGGAGAAGTATCTTTTGGTTTTTTATTCCTTGAATAAAAAGTTCTGAAATTAAAAGTTGATTTTGTATTTAAATAATTATTTGGAAAAAAATTTTCATTTGTATTATTATTTTGATTGTAATCATATACATCAATATGTTCTTTATATTCATTAAATTTAATTGGTTTTATTCTTGGATTGGAATTAAATAAATTTATTCTATTATTATTTATTTTTCTATTTGATTTTGTTATTAATAAAGAATTCATTCTTTTTTTTCCTTTTGATGATGAAGAATAAACTATTTTATATTTTTTACTAAAATTTGAACTATTCATTTTATTCACATGAGGAAAATGAGATCTATTACTTATAGTATTATATGTTGTTGTTATTATTGAAGAAACTGATGAACTTGAACGAACATCCATTTAAAATATTTATAATTCATTTTTTAAAAAAAAAATATTGTTTTTTTAAAATTTAATATAAAAATGTTAAAATTTAATATAATTTGCCTAATTTTTAATTACGATTTTTCAAGTTTTTTTTCAATGTTATTTTTATTACATATAAATAATATTCCTCCAGTAATTAATGGAATAAAATAAATAACTAATTCTACATAAATTTGACCTTCGATGAATATGAATTGCCTTATAATGTAATTTACAATTAATAATAATAAAGTAAAAAAACTTGATATTATTTCAAATAAACTAATTGGAACACTTTCTCCAACACATGGATACGTTAATTCTATTAAATAATCATAACTTAAATAAATAAAAATACTAATATTTATTCCAATAATAATATGAAGGATTATAAAAATAAAATTTTTAGCATTTGATTCAAAAGGAAAATATTCTTTAATGGAAAAAAAAAATGATAATAAAAGTAGAACAAAAGATAAAATTAAATGTGTTAATATTAGATATTTATATTCTTTTATAAAGTAAATTGAAATAAAAATAAATCCAATAATAAAAGAAAGAAAAATAATTCCTAAATAAGAATTTAATCGAATAATATTTCCTTTAATATCATAATAAGATAAAAATAAAAATAAATGAGAAGACATTATCATTGAAATAATTAATATTTGTTTAATATATTTTAAACACTCTTTAATTTGTTTAAATTTAGAATTAATGTATAAATTTTTTTGTTTTATTTTATAAGGAGTGTAAACTTTAGGTAAGGGATTATATAACATTCCTGTTATTAAATTACTAAATACAATTTTAATAAATGCAATTCTTATTAAATTAGTATCTGATAATTTCATTTCATGGATAAAAAAAGAAATTGAACCACCAAAAAAAATAAAATAAATAAAAGAAGAAATAATATATCTACTTTGTTTAAAAGGAAACCATAAATGAGTAATTTTTCCTAAAGAATTAAATAATAATATCATTGAAATAATAGAAATAAAAACACAATATTCTTTAAAAATAAAGAAATAATTAATATAAAAAATATAAAAAAGTTCTCTTACTATAGAACAAAGAAATGATAAAATTAAAGAAATTCCAATATCAATTTCAATTATATAAATTGAAGGGATTGATAAAAAAATAAAAGAAATTAAATACAAAATTGAATATGAAAAATAACTAAACCAATCACTTGAATTTTGACTTAATTTATACGCAAAAATATCATAAAAATTAAATCCTTCAATAACACAAAATAATATTAAATTAATTAATATTAGAAATCTTTTATTTGATAAATTTTCATCATTATCATTTTCAGATTTCAAACAAATATTAAAAGATTCTCTTGTATGATTTTCACTCATCAAAAAAAAATAAAATAAAAGAAAAAAAATAATATTTATTTAAAAATATTTTATTGCAATTAAATAATTATTCATTCAATTTTTTTTGAACTTTTTTCAAGATTTTAAATTATTTGAGTAATATAAAAAAACATTTTAAATTTAATAAGTATTTTAATTTAAAATTTTGAAAAAAAGAAAAATTTAAAAATTATGATTTTTTTAAAATTTCTTCTATAACATAAAATAATTTAAGAAGCATTTCCTTATCATATTCAAAATTCATAAGAGCTTTAGATAAAAATTGAGCAGCAAAGTCTCTACTTGATCTTTTCATTTGAATCATTTTTTTTAAATGTTCTAAAATATTTAAATAAATATTAGAATAATCACTATTTAAATCATTTTGAAAATCATTAGCATCATAATTCTGTTGGGATTTTAAATTTTGAGGATTTAAATTATAATGATAATTTGAATTAATGATTAAAAAAAGTAATTGAACTAAGAATTTAATATCATATTTTAAATTTGGATTTTCTAATAAATTATAATATATTTTTTTTAAATAAGGTTTATTTTGATTGAAAGTGTCTAAAATTTGTTCTTCATAAATTACTTTATCTTCTCCAGTTGAATTAGCATAATTTTCTATTTTTTCAATAATATTTAATAATACT
>JAEEGL016028926.1_pt1 | contig 40392 bp, 36 predicted proteins | sample 9134231 | NCBI WGS metagenome assembly JAEEGL01 (sample SAMN16246548, study PRJNA631951) | gut metagenome | biome: gut microbiome; feature: rumen; material: fiber-attached | host: Bos | place: Iran: Karaj | collected 2018-10
CAGCATCAAGGCCACCGAGGACGCCATCCGCCTGCTTCGCGAGGAGAACAACACCATTGAGTTCAACAGCGAGCAGTGGCGCAAGAACGCCAACGAGATACAGCGTCTGGAGGCTGCCCTCGGCAAGATGAAGGGACAGGCAGCGCTGCAGATGATGACCGACCGCATGGGGCATGTATCACAACTTTCCTCTTCTGCACTCACCGAGACCAAGCGCTTCTGGGAGGCCATGGTGGCCGGAGCCGAAAAGGGTAGTGCAGAGTTGAAGACCTACGAGGAAAACCTGACGGCCGCTGTCGAAGAGGAGCGCAAGCGTAGCCGCACCACCCTCGAGGCATCGGCTAAGCGATTGAACGGGAACCTCGGTAACCTCAGTCAGGATGAGTTACGCCAGGCCATCAACGATGCCAAACTTTTGCAGTCATCCTACAAGAGCACCAGCGAGGAAGCCAAGCGCCTTTCTGTAGCCATCGTGGATGCAGAAGAGCACGTGAAGCGTTATGGCGTGGAAGCCGAACGTGCCGCCCGCAAGCAGGAGGAATCCGATAAGAAGGCTGCCCGTGCCGCCCGTGACAAGGAAGAAGCCGAGTTCCAGGCACAGCAGAACCAACAGGCCCTGATGCGCCAGCGCATTGCAGAGAGGGCATCTCTCTCCGCCACCGCCCTCACCGAGACAATGAAATACTGGAAGGCCGTGAAAGACGGAGCAGAGTCAGGATCCATTGCCGAAGAGAAGGCCATGCAGGTTATGAAGATGCTCACCGCTGAGGAGCAGCGACGTGCCGACATCGCAAACGAAAGGAAAGCAGGCATACTCAGAGGAAACCTGTCCGACTATAGCGAAAAGGAAATCCGAGGAGCCATCGAGGCCACGAGGGAGTTGATGCAGCAGATTGACACTGGCGAGGATGCTTATACAGAATACGGCAGGCGTATAGCCGAAGCCGAGGAGCATTTGCGTCTCTACGGGCTGGAGGCGCAGCGTACCGCTGTGCGCCAGGAACAGGCTAATGCAAAAATCCTCGAGGATGGAAGAAAGGTGCTGGAGAGCGCACAGCGCGGCGACTATGCCACGGCCAGCATGCAAGGACTTGACGAAGCTATCAAGAAGCTAAAGGCTTACCAGTCGCTTATCCAGGACCCCAACGGTGCAGGTGCCGAGACCTTTGCTGCCACGAAGACACAGATTGACGAGATGACCACCCGGCTGAACACACTAAAAGGTGTTGCCGAGAAAGTTGCCGGCACCTTCGCCAATGTGGACGAGGTGATGGAGCGGTTCAATGAGCACTTGAATGCTGGAAAGACCACCAGTGAGGGGATGGCTCAAACTATTGAAGAGAAACTTGCTGCGTCTACATCAATTTGGGATGACTCTATCAAGGATGCAACAGATGCCGTCAAAGAAAACGAAAAATTCGTCGAGAAGGCAACTGGAAAACTCAATGAGATGGAACAGGAGTTGGCGGAACTCGAAGAGAAGCATGCCAAAAGCTCTTGGTTCAGAAAGAGAACGTCTGCATATCACGAAGAGAGTTGGGAAATCAATGACTTGCGCAGTGCAATAGCAGACCAAAAGAAATGGGTAGAATCTAAAAAGGAAGATCTACAGTGGTGGAAAGAGAAGCTTGAGCATTACAAACAGTTAAAGATGTCTCAACTCGGTCTGAACGAAGCTCAGCAGCAGGGTGCTGAACAAGAGCAGCAACGCCGACGTATGACCCGCGAGGAAATACAGGAAGGCATCAAGATGTTGGAGCAGGAGGCATTTGCTCAGGACCAGAGTACCGCCGAAGGCAAGAAGCGCTACGATGAGATGCGCATGGCCATCGACCGCATGAACGAGGAGATAAAGGTCGCCTCTGGCGAGTGGATGGCATATTCCGAGGCGGAGAAGTTTGCTGCCAAGGCAGGAAGCGAAGGATTCTTGGCCACGCAGCAGCAGATGCAGCAGGCCGTTGCCGCCGTGCAGCGTGAATACGACAAGACCATTCGCAGCATTCAGCAGATGGAACAGGCTACAGAGAAAGACCAGGCCGCCATCGACAAGGAGAAAGCAAAGCTTGAAACACTGAAGAAGCAGCTGAAAGACTTGAAGTTCGAGCAGGACAACTTCAACATGTCGCACAAGCAGATGCAAGACTTGCTGGAACAGCCCAAACAAGCCGAAGACCTCGACCAGCTGAAGGCGGCTATCAAGCGTGCCGACGGAGAGTTGCACCGCATGAAGCAGTCCCTTGGAGAAAACAACGAGCAGTACCAGGCGTTTGCCAAGCAGGTGAAGAATGCAAAGAATGAGCTGAAACAGATGGAAGGTCAGGCCAGGGCTACCACTTCCTCCTTTGAAAAGGCATGGAGCCGACTGAAGACCTATATCGGTTTGTATGTCAGCGCAGCTGTCGCTATGCAGAAACTCACTGCCACGATGGGTGACCTCATAGAGCTCTCTGATAAGATGGGTGAGGTACGTAAGACCACCGGTTTTACTGCCGACGAGGTTGGGCGATTGTCGGAAAGTCTAAAGAAGATGGATACTCGTACCTCGATAGTTGGATTGCTCGAATTGTCCGTAGCAGCCGGTCAGCTCGGCTTGAAGACACAGGAGGATGTAGAAGGATTCACCGAGGCTGCCAACAAGCTGATGGTTGCCCTGCCTGAAATGGGACGAGAGGGTGCCACGGAGATGCTGAAGGTAGCCCTTGCTACTGGCGAGATTGACAAGATCCGAAAGCAAATGCAGGAGGGTATTGTCGAAGGCTCTTCCGCCACTGCTGTCGCCATGGAAAAGGTCGGTTCTACCATCGACCGACTTCGTGCCACCAGTGCCGCTACTGCACCTGCCATCACTGACTTTGTGAAGCGCGTCGGCGCTGTCGGTGCTCAGAGCGGCATTTCTATCGACCAGGTCGCAGCTCTCGGTTCAACTGTCGATGCCCTCGGTATGCGTGTCGAGATGTCCGCCACTGCTCTCTCGCGAATGATGCCCGCCATCAGGAACAACTCTTTCGACATTGCAAAGATTCTTGGCGTGACACCAAATAGTATCCGTGAACTCTATGATGCAGGAAAAGGCATGGATGTTATCCTGATGATCCTTCAGCACATCAAAGACAGCAACATGGATGCCGACAGCATTGAGAAGATGTTGGGTATGGGTGGCATGCAAGAGGTAATGAAAGAACTTAATCAGCAGGGTGCCCGTGCAGGTATCGTGTTCGGTGGATTGTCGCAAAACGTCGATGAGCTACGCCGTCAATTAGGTGTCGCCGCACAGGCCTACGAAGAGAATATTGCCATCCAGCAGGAGTATGATAAGATGAACGAGACTACTGCTGCCAAGTGGGAGCGCCTAAAGAATCAGTTAGAGGAGTTCCTTGTCGGTGACCGGTCACAGCGCTGGCTCGGTAGCATCATTGACGGTCTTCGCACGATAGTAGACATTCTCACGGGTAATGTTGGGCCGGCACTGAAAGCCGTTCATCACTCTTTATGGTCGATAGGAATGGCATGGGCTGCTTTCAAACTTGGTCTTGGTGATCTTGTATGGAACCGTATCTTGCTTAATGTTTGGTCGTTCATTAAAGGCCTAAGACATTTGGGAGCCACCATGACCGCCGTTAAGACCACGTGGATAGCATCGTGGAAGGAAATGGATAAGGCCACGAAAGCCAACTGGATAGGAGCCATCATCGCTGCTATCTATATGCTTGGAAGAGCCATTTGGGACACAGCCAACAAAGTGAACGAACTGGACCAGACGTTCGCCAAGCTGCAAGCCGACGAAGAGGCAGCTGAGCGTGATATCAACAGGCTGGCCGACTCTTTCTCAAAAACATCGAAAAAGGCAGACGAAGTTGCCAAGAAACATGCCGATTTGGAAACACAGACTAAGAGTCTGCGTGACGAGGTGGATAAGATGAAGAAATCTACCGACCTGAGCGCAGAGGCGCAGGAGTCTCTACGCAAGAAATCGGACGAGCTGAAGAACAAAGAAGGAGAGCTAAAGAAAGCCACCGATGAGATGAACAAGGCCAACAAGGAGCGCAGCGGGCTTATCTCCGAGATCAACTCAAAGTACAGCAGCTATCTTGGCTATATGCTCAGCGAGGTAACGAATGCCGACCTTGTGGCAAGCGCACACTGGCGCATCGTTGCCGCCCTTCGCGCAGAATTGGAAAAGAAGCGTGCTCTTGAAAACCAGAAAGCGATAGAAGAAAAATACGGAGAGGACATCAAGGAATACACACAGGACAGCCGTAACGAGCTGAACGGACTGCCTCGCGACGTACAGGACATGATTATGCGCCGCTGGTCGAACATGATGAGCCAGGTCTCTTACAATATCACTGAAGGCAGGGACCAGAACGGAAGGCCGACGATACAAAGTTCCGGCTACACCATTCCGTCCATTGACGGCATCGGCAATCCGCAACACACGTTCAAGACGGAGAAGGAGGCATCCCGATATCTCCAGAGTCTGCTCGGAACCATCGTCCAACAGGAGACAGTCGGTAAAGGCGTATCGCTCAGTGGCTACAAGGACAAGACGGAATATAAATACAATCAGCAGACCCTGCAATGGGAGAGGACTACGTCAAGGGTAAGAGACAACAAAACGGTCGGAGAGTATGTGAAAGAAATCTGGGGCGGTGCTATCGACGACGGGTTCGGTGATTTGGCATCCGCACAACTGAAGCGCATGGAGGAGCAAGAGCGCCAGCGATTCAGCGACCAAGGCTCCATAGAAGGCTCTCAATCCCAAGTGACCAAAAAGACGCTGGCTGACATCCAGGCCAACGCCAATGATATTGCCAACACGCTCAAAAGCAATAAGGAGCTCAGTTCCACGCAGATAAACGAATTGGGACGAGAGCTGAATGCCGTGGTGCAATCCTCACTGAAATACGAAGGCAGCAACCGTGACGTGCAGGTCTATTTCGGCACAGGCAATGAGATGACCCTTGAAAACGCTGCAGACACCATGCTGAAAGGTCTCGATGCGAAGACGCGCCAGAGAGTGTTGGCGGCGGCAAGAACAAACCAACGCGCAGGAACGGGAGGCACAACAGCGCCCACGCCTACCGGTGGTGGAGCAGGAGGCTCAGGTATCTGGGGTAACGCGGTTGACGCCACAAGCACCGACTACGAAGCATGGGACGTAAACGAGCTTGTAGCACGTCGCAATCAGATGGATAAGTTTAAGAACGTGCTGAAACCAGGAATAGAGATTCGGAAGGTGCTTGCAGAGGATAAAGCTCTCATGAAGGCAATCGACGAAGGAAAGGTTGGCGAGGACTGGGAGAGCGTGCTTGACTGGTACAACGCAGAGCGCAAGAAAATACAAGAAACGCTGAAGAGCGAGCGCTTCTCTACCAATACGGGACATTGGCGCGACGAGACCACGAAGAAGGGGCGCCGCCGTTCCAACCCGTTACTGGAGTCCGACTACGCCCTTGCCGAGCTCGACCGCTACTATTCCCGCCGTAAGGAAAAACTGGAGAAAGCACGCATCGAGGAGAACATGAGCGAGGAGCTGTTCAACCGTCAGGCAGACCTCTTGGAGCAGGAGCATCTGGAGCGTCGCTCGAAGCTCCGTGAGACCTTCACCGCAGGCAACACCGAGCAGGAGAAGAAGATGGTGACGCAGTTCCGCCTGTGGTGGAAGAACCTCGAGGACAGCGGCGAGCTCGACGAGGTACCCTGGGCAACCGTGGAGAGCGAGTGGAGCAAGGCCACTGCAGCGCAGATAGGTCGTAACAACCTGAAGGCGCAGCAGGACCTCACGCAGCTGCAGCAGATCATCGTGAAGCACATGAACGAGATTGCGAAGCTCATCGACAAGGAGCGTCCCTTCGACAGCATCACCGCCAACCTCCGCAAGAACCTCACGGAGATGGATATCCTGCTTGCCGACCTGCAGAAGGACGGCCCGGAGCCCGACACCGCCAAGCTCGTGAAAGCCGAGACGGTGCGCCTGAAGTTCCTGCTCACGGAAGCCGAGAGAGCCTACTCGCTGACCTTCGACGAGTTGAAGGAGCGCATGATTGACGAGGGCTTCGGGGAGTGGGCGGTCGCCGTGGAGAACGACGAGCAGATGAAACAGTCGCTCCTGCAGAACCTCCGCAACGCCTACGACGCCATTCAGGATGCCATCAAGAAGGAATCGAACATCATCAAGAAGCAGCTGGAGATCCAGTGGAACGACATCGTTCCCGGCAGCGACAAGAGCATCAAGGACGGCTTCGAGAAGTTGATTTCCGATATCGGCCTGTCAGCGGACAGCGTCAAGCGTGCCAACTCACTCATCGGTGCTGGAACGGCCAGCGACCGCGTCGCTGACAAGCTCGCCATCCAGCAGATGCGCGTTCAGTTGCAGATGCAGGAGACCTACTTTGCGATGATGCAGAAGATAGGACTGGAGCGCATCAAGCAACTCCGCGACTCCGCCGCCGCCAACGAGCGCGAGTCCGTGATGCAGAAGCAGCGTGCCGACCAGTTGCGCAAGGAAGGCAAGCTGGAGGAAGCTGTGGTTGCTGACCTGAAGGCGCAGAACGCCGCACGCCAGGCTCTGCAGGACAGCTTCGACGCCGAGCACGCACAGAAGAGTCTGAACCTCGCCACCACCAAGGATCTCACGGAGGAGGAGAAGCAGCGCGTGGCCATCGCCAACCAGCTCGAGGAGTCGCAGAACCGCCTGTATACCGAGTTGAAGTCCTGGGCAGACCTTCTCTCCGGCAGCCTGCAGTCCGTCTTCGAGGCGAGCCATGCCGGCGAGGCCGAGTACTACAACGAGCTTGCGAAGCTGAACCTCACCGACAAGGGAGGTCCTGGTGCCGGCACGTACGTCGTCATCAAGAACGAGGGCACGAAGGATGCCGCCGCCCACTACGAATACCTCGACGAGCGCGAGGCCTTGGAGCGCCAGCTCGAGATTGAGCGGCAGAACGCACAGGCCGAGGCACGGGAGAAGGTCATGGACGATATCAACATGAAGATGTCGGAGACCATCACCGACCTTGTCAATGCCTCTCTGCAGAACGCCAGTGTGGATGCAAACACCGATGCCATTGCCAAGAACACCGAAGCCGTCGGCACGCTCACAAGGGCTGTCGGCGAGTTGTCAGGATCCGTCTCACTGAGCGGTGCCGCACACTCTGAGATTGACCCCGACAACCCAGAATCATGGCCGCGTGCCATGCGCAAGCGACACGGCATGACCGAGAACGATACTGCCGCCGAGGAAGTCTCCGTCGACCCCGTCCAGGCCTACGAGGCAGAGGCAGAAGCCGCCGAATCCTCCGCACAGCGTCAGATTGTCGCCATCGAGAAGGTGGACGAAGCGCTTGGCCAGCATCTCCAGAACCAGGTGACCGGCACCAACAATGCCAACCAGAAGACACAGGCCAGCACGCAGAGCATGTTCGCCAAGATGACGCAGGCCCTGAACCTGTATGGCACAGCCTATCAGGCCATGTCGAACGACAACCTCAGTATGACGCAGAAGTTCGAGATGATAGCCCTGCAGGCAGCTGGCAGTGCGGCCATGGCAGCCCTTACGAGCAACCTCTCCGAGTCACAGGGTAGTGCGATGGCATCCATGCCTGGCGTGCTTGGAAAGATTATGCATGAGCTTGGTCCCGCGGCAGGTCCTATCGCCTACGCCGCCTTCACAGCCCTGATGGGTGGCCTGATGGGAATGGCCACCAGCAAGGTCACCAAGGCGAAGAGTCAGATTGCCGCCGTCACCGGTGCCAGCGTCGGCGCAGGCAGACTGGCAACGGGCATGCTCACCTACGCCGAGGGTAACGTCAACGAGTTCACCGACCCCTCGACGCTCACGCCCGGCAGGCAGTACAACGTCGATGCCGCCGACGGCAAGACTTACCGCGCCCGCTACATGGGTCGCAATCCCAGGACGCATCTCACCAACGGCCCTGAGTTCCACCTCTCTGGCGAGAAGGGCAAAGAGATGATCATCGACGCAGGCACCACCCGTCAGATCACCATGAACGACAATGAGATCTGGCGTGCCATCCAGACGCTCTCCTCCGGCGGCCGCATGCGCCGTGTCATGAAGCGGGGTAGGGGAGTGCCCGCCTTTGCCGACGGCAACGTCGAGGACTTCGAGGAGATGCTCGGAGGCGTCGACGCAGGCATGGTCTCCGGCATGAGTCCCGAGCAGATGGCCGCCCTGCAGGCGAGCATCGACCGCCAGAGCGACCTTCTCGACCGTGCTCTCACGGAAGGTATCAAGGGTGTGTTCAATATCTACGGTCCCGACGGCCTTGTGTCCTCCTACGACCAAGGCAAGAAAACCCTGCAGCGCCACGGCGAGCGCCGCTAATCATAGGAGGATATTGTCATGGATATAGACCTCGTCATCCCGATGGTGTTCCCCTCAGACCCCGTGTGGCAGCGCGACTACGAGCGGTCGCACGGGGGTGCCGCCTTCGCCGCGGCAAGGAATGTCCGCTGGCGCTCATGGGGCACCGAGGAACTCCTCGTGCGCTGTGTCATGAAGTATATGCCGTGGCTGCATCGAATCCATCTCCTGCTCGCCTCCGTGTCCCAGGAGCAGCGCTGGATGTCCGGCATGGCGGCCGACGGGAATGTCGTCGTCCATCATCACGCCGACTTCATCCCGAAGGAGTACCTGCCGTGCTTCGCCTCCCCGTGCATCGAGATGTTCCTCGACCGCATCCCCGGCCTCTCGGAGCATTTCATCTACGCCAACGACGACATGTTCCCCTTGTCGCCCCTTGATGCCTCCGACTTCTTCCGTCCCTCCCCTGACGGGCGTCTGCTGCCGTGCCAGCATTTCACAGAGAAGCCTGCCCCTGCCTCTCCGAACATCTTCCAGCGCAAGTGCCGACATCAGCTGAACATGGTCGCCGCCCCCTTCGGCCGCCATTACACGCGCACCTACCTGAAGGCCACCCATAGCTTCGCCCCCATCCTGAAGTCCAGCTGCGAGGAGGTCTGGCGCCGCCACGGTGCGGAGATTACGAAATGGCTCTCCCCCGTGCGCCGCACCGACAGAAGCTATAACCACTATATCTACTCCCTGTACCAGTATTTCTCCGGCCTGTACGTCGACCACGTCCCCCGCGAGCAGTATGCCGGCAGGTCCGCCAGGACGTCCGCCCTTGCCGCCGTCATCCGCGACCCTGCCGCAGGCATCGTCTGCCTGAACGACAACGAGGACATCGGCGACTGGGAGCGCCGTGCGGCCATCGTGCGCAGGGAGATATCCGTGAAGCTCAGACAATAGCGAACAAGAATGACATACACAAGCTACAAAGACCTGGCGGACTGTATACGCCGGAACATCTGGAAGGTTCCCGCCGACGTCGACCTGATCGTCGGGATACCGAGGTCCGGGATGATACCCGCGCTGATGATTGCCGAGCTGCTGAACAAGCGGTGCGCCGACCTTGACTCGTTCATCGGCGGACGCGAGATGTCGTGCGGCGGCAGGCAGAAGCTGATGCGCCCCGGAAAGGAGGGGAAGGTGCTCGTCCTCGACGACACCGTCTTCTTCGGGAACGCCATGAGGAAGGCCCGCGAGCGGCTGGAGGCCGTCGCCACGCGCTACGACATCGTCTACGGCTGCATCTATGCGGAGGGCAGGAATGCCAAGCAGATGGTCGACATCTGGTTCGAGGACATCTGGCGGCCAAGCGAGAAGATATGGCTCTACGAGTGGAACATCATGCACCACTACGAGAAGAAGACGGAGCAGGCCATGTGGGACATCGACGGCCTTCTCTGCAAGGACCCTCCCGACGACCGCGACCGCGCCGCCTACGAGCGCTACCTTCCCGACGCCGTCCCCATGGTCATCCCCTCCGCGAAAGTCGGCGCCCTCGTCACCTACAGGCTGGAGCGCTACCGCGCCGTCACCGAGAAGTGGCTTCGGCTGCACGGCGTCGAGTACGGCACCCTGAGGATGTTCAGCGCCCCGAACCGCGAGACGCGCAACAGCACTGAAAGCCCTGCCGCCTACAAGGCGCGTATATACGGCGGCGCGATATGGGCGAAGCTGTTCTGCGAGAGCAGCGCACGCCAGGCAGAGCGCATCCACCAGCTCACCGGCAAGCCGGTGTTCTGCTACGAGAACGGAAAGATGTACATATAAACAGGTAACAGGTATCATGATTGCAGCCATCGTACACTACAACACCCCGAAGCTGACGCGGGCGGCGCTGCTCTCCCTGTGGAAGCACACGCCCGGGTGCAGGGCCGTCGTCTTCGACAACAGCGACCGCAGGCCCTTCGCCGTCCACAACGCACAGTTCACGAGGAACCGCTCCGGGCTCCTCACCGTCATCGACAACACCGAAGGGCAGCACATAGACTTCGGGAAGTGGCTGGAGACGTTCCCCGACAGGGAGCCGTCGCCGGGCAACAACTACGGCAGCGCCAAGCACTGCCGCTCCGTGCAGTGGCTGTGCGACTACCTCGGCGAGCCGTTCCTGCTGATGGACTCCGACGTGCTCGTCAGGCGCGACGTGTCGCCGTTCTTCTTCCACCCGGACTGCGCATGGGTCGGCGAGCTCGGCGAGAATGTCAGGAAGCGCTTCGGCTACGACTTCCAGAAGGTGCAGCCGTTCCTCTGCTGGCTGAACGTCCCATTGATGAGGGAGCACGGCATCTCCTACTTCCACCCCGACTGGATGTGGAACCTCACCACGCGCCGCCCGAACCACCGCTACGACACCGGCGCATGGTTCCACCGTGCCGTCCTGGAGGCAGGCCTGCCGACATGCCAGCTCCCTCTTCGCGAGTATATCATCCACCTCGGCCACGGCTCATGGCGCGACCGCGACGCGATGGCGTGGCTGCAGCGCCACCGCCTGCTCTGGGACGCCGGCACGGCCGTCTGCTGCCCTTGACCGGAAGCACTTTGTAACGTACCTTTAACGAAAAAACATAGGCTATGTTCATTACCACGCAGAACGAGATTGTCTCGCTGATGCCCACGGCACGCTGGGACCGCCCGTCGCAGCTGATGGGCTACCTCGAGGAGGAGGAGCGCACGGCGCTGGAGCCCCTGCTCGGCAGCGACCTGTACCTGCACCTGTGCGACGAGTACGAGCGCCTTCGCGATGAGTACGAGGATATCACCGCTACCACCATACGCCCCACGGGCCATGCCCGCGAGGACGCACGCCTTGCCCATGCCGACGTCACGGAGCGCCTGGATATGATCCAGGAGGGCACCTACCGTGAGCCGTACATCGTCTCCTACGACGGCGAGGGCGAAGTCCCGGAGGAAGACATGAAGACCGTGCGCCTGATTCGTATCTGCCAGCAGATAGAGTTCTACCGCATGATCTCCCACAAGGCAGGCCTGCTCACCGTCTCCTTCAACGAGGGCGGCGGCATGAACACCGTCAGCGCCGACGGCTACGAGCCCGCCGACGAGAAGCGCATGGAGCGCGTGGTGAAGGATGCCTTCATGAGTGCCGGACGCGCCGTCGACACGCTGCTGTTGTTCCTCGAGGACGATGCAAGGGGCGGCCGCCTGTTCACCGACCTCTGGCAGAAGGCGGATGCCTACTACCTGCACAAGGACCTCCTGTTCCAAACAGCCCGCGTCCTGAACGAGTACCTCGACATCAAGGGTGAGCGCATGACATACGTGTCACTGGTACGCGACATCCGTTTCTGCCAGAACACCTACCTGAAGCCGCGCATCGGCGCGAGCCTCCTGAAAGCCGTCGTGGCGTATGCCAACGGCAACACAGCGTCGTCGTCCTCCAGCTCGTCGAGCTCGTCGAGCTCCTCCGGCCCGTCCTCCGCTCCCAGCGTGGAGGTGATGGACGAGCTGCTGTCGCTGCTGCGCACCGCCCTGGCGTTCTATGTCGAGGCACGGCGTACCTCCATTGCGCAGGCATCACTGCTGCAGAGCTCCGGCACGCGCAGCAATCCCGCCTTCCTGAAGGACGAGAGGCTGGCCCGCCGCGACTCGATGACCGATGCCCAGCAGGCGATGGCCATGGCCGTGGAGTTCATCTCCGAGAACCTCGATGCCTTCGGCGACATTGCCGTCGGAACGCCTGTCTATAACGCCGTCCGCGCTGCCGAGGAGCAGAAGGCCCGCGAGGCTGCCTGTGCCTGTGCTGCCGCCGAGCGCCAGCGCCGTGCTGCCTGCGAGCAGAACAGCCACCGCATGTATACCGGCTTCCCGCACACGCACCGCACGCCGGAGCGGAAATAACAAAGTCTCACTTTTTAAACAGAAACGATATGGAAAAGATTCGCAGATTCATCCGCCTGGCCCTCGCGACCGTCGCCTCTTGGCTCGTCAAGGCCTGGGAGTTCATCGACAAGGCCCTGGCGGCCTTCCTGTCATGGTTTGAGAACAAGGCGTTCGCCTTCGCCTTCGCGCTGGCCGTGTCGGCATGCGCCTACTTCGGCGCAGACCCCGAGCCCTTCGTCCCCGACGAGAACGTGTACCTGCTGGCGTTCCTCACCGGCACGCTCACCACCGCCGTGCTGCTCATCGGCTCGTGCATCGTCACGAAGAAGGGCTATGCCTTCTATTCCCTTGCCTGGGGCGTCGTCGGCTCCGCCGTCGGCGTGCTCGCCGCGAAGCTCATCGAGAAGTACGTCCTGCTCGGTGTCATGTGATGCCCTTTGCCCTTGACTCTCAACGTATAACCAGTTACATTTGCTATGAACGACGGGCCTTCAAGCCCGCAAAAAGATACGACTATGCTTAGAACCTATTTCCAGGAGACCTTCTACGACATGCCCGTTGACATCGCACAGAAGTATGCCGAGGGCATTCGCCTGGCCATCCTCGCCGACCGCGAGTTCGATGGAGAGAAGAAGAAGGGCTTCTTCCTATCGAAGAACCGCGGTTTCCAAGACCAGCTGTATATCGGTAACATCCACCGCATCGAGGACCACCTGTATTGGGAGGACGAGGAGCTCGCCGACGACGACCAGATCATCGACGTCGTCGTCATCGACGGCCCCGTGACCCGCGACGGCGACGGATGCTCCTACGGCTCGAAGGACCACCGCGACCAGATCCTGTATGCGAACACCATCCCGCAGGTGGTGGGACATATCTTCATCCTGAACACCCCCGGCGGTGCCGCCAGCGCCCGCATCGACTACGAACAGGCGATTGCCGACTGCCGCGAGAAGGGCAAGCCCACCGTGGCGTGGGTGGACGGCCTGTGCTGCTCCGCAGGACAGCTCGTCGCCGCCCTCTGCGACCGCACCATCGTCATGAACGGCCGTCACACCATGGGCTGCATCGGCACGATGTGTGCCTTCTGGGGTGTCGCCAACGGCACCGTTGACAAGGACGGCTTCCGCTACATCGAGCTGGTGAGCGTCACCTCTCCCGACAAGAACGCCGAGTACCGCGAGGCCACCGAGGGTAAGACCGAGAAGCTGCAGGCGGAGCTCGACCGCCTGGGCGAGGAGTTCCGCGAGACCGTGCGCCAGAACCGCCCGTTGGTGAAGGATGAGCACCTCACCGGCAAGACCTTCGAGGCACAGGACGTCATGGGCGCCCTCGTCGACGAGATTGGCGGCTACGACCGTGCCATCGAGGCTGTCTTCGAGCTTGCCGACCAGACCGTCACCGCGGCACGCTTCGTCACGCTGGACCCTGATAAGGGTGCCGGCGAGGAGGAAGAGAAGAAGGATGCCTCCCACGGGGAGATGGAAGCGCTCAGCGAGCAGCAGCGTGCTGCCGTCGCCACGAGCCAGGGCGACCTGATGATGGTCGCTGACGGCCATGTGACGACGGAGGTGGAGGGCTTCTTCGGTCCCCAGACCAAAGAGATTGCAACCCCTAAAAACGATAACGACATGAAAGAAGAAATCAACAACACTGTATCCATGGAGGAGGGAGCAACCACTGCTGGCATTACCGCACAGCCCGCTCCCGTGCAGGAGTCCATCACGCTCGAGGAAGGCGGTGCCAACACCGTCGCCGACGGCAATGTGACTACTGTCACCGAGGAGCCTGCAGCTGAGGACGCACCTGCCACTGAGGAACCTGCTGCCGAGGAGACACCTGCCACGGAGGATCCTGCCGCAGAGGAAGCACCTGCTACGGAGGAGCCTGCAGCCGAGGAAGCACCCGCTACCGAAGAGCCTGCTGCCGAAGAGGAAACACCTGCTACGGAGGAGCCTGCTGCCGAGGAAGCACCTGCTACCGAGGAGCCCGCTACTGAGGAGGCACCTGCCGCCGAGGAGCCCGCCCAAGAGGCCGTGGCCAATGCGGAGGAGGAGATCGACCGTATCAAGGACACCCTGCTCAGCGCAGAGTCGATGGTCGAGGATCGCGACAAGACGATTGCCATGCTCATCGCCGACAATGACGTCCTGAAGAACCAGGTCGCCAAGAACGAGGAAGCCATGGACGAGATGCGTGCCACCATCGAGAAGTTGCAGAGCGAGGTCGGCGACATGAAGAAGCTCCTCGCCGAGAAGGAGTCCGAGATTCAGGAGCTTGCCGGTAAGCCCACCCCGATGGTGGATGCCAAGGGCGGCATCCCCGCCGACAACGGCACTGGCGAGGCCCCGAAGGTCAGCGTCCACCAGCGCATCCGCAGCGACATGAGCTACGAGGAGATCCGCGCCCTGATGAAACAGGGCTGACCCCTTGCCCTTGACTTTCCGGTCCGGCAGCCTTATTTTAGCAGTATCATCGGGCACCGCCGGACCCGGACAAGACACGACACAAGACACGAAATATTAACACCAAAACCAACACAAACATTATGGCTTACGCATTTAGCATTGCACAGATCAACACCGTTAAGGAGAAGATCCATCCCGAGCTCGTTGCCAAGGCATACCTGCTCACCGATTCCATGTTTGAGGACCTGGGCATGATGGTGACCACGGACGTCGAGAACATCGACACCTGCTACCTCTTCAGCCGTCAGGGACTCCAGGCACGTCCTTACGTTGTCGGCCGCGTGAAGAGCTCACAGCTCGGCAAGTTCGTCGACAACCCCGCGAAGGTAGAGTCCATCTACCTCCACACCTCGGACTCCATCGAGCGCTACAAGGAGAAGGGCCCGCTCGACGTGACGAACGTCGCCGAGAGCGCTCCCCACACCACGTTCCTGCTGAACGAGCTCTCCGGCCGCTTCGCCGAGGACGTCCGTGCTAACGTCTTCTTCGGCAACAAGGCCAACCGCTCTCTTCCCGAGACCGCCGAGAACCAGGCCAAGCTGGGCCTGTCGCTCTTCGACGGCATCTACACCATCATCGCCAAGCGTCGCACCGACGGCACCATCAGCGTTGCCAACCGCAACCTGATTGAGACCGGCGACATCGCCGGCAAGACCGCCCAGCAGGTGTACGAGATTCTCACCGCCTTCTACGGCAGCCTCTCGGCAGCCATGAAGAAGCCCGAGCAGACCGTATACATCTACGCCTCGGACCAGTTCTGCCGCCTGGCCATCAAGGGCTACATGCAGACCTATCCGCAGATCGCCCCGACCGTCCTGCAGGCAGGCTGGAAGTTCGCCGAGATGCCGAACATCGTGCTGAAGACCTCCTCGGCCATGGGCCAGGGCGGACAGCTCATCGCCACCGTGGAGAAGAACATCGAGTTCCTCTGCGACAAGCGTGAGGACAGCGCACTGATCTCCATCGGCCAGGTGAACACCGACCTCCGCGTCTTCGACTACCAGGCCAACGGCCGCGCCTGCATGCGCATCCGCGACTTCGCCCCCGAGGTATTCGCCACCAACGACGCCGTGAACACGTACGTCGAGCTTCCGGGCGACTACATCGCCGACATCTTCACTGCCACCAGCAGCGATGAGAACGAGGGCACCGTGGCCATCACCAGCGGCCAGAAGGACCTCTATGCCGAGGGCGACATCATCACTGTCAAGGCCACGCCGAAGGATGGCTTCGTCTTCGCAGGCTGGAGCGACGGCGCCATCGCCAACCCGTACAACTACACGTTCACGGGCGGTGTGGAGAACCTCGTTGCCATGTTCGAGGAGGAGACCGAGAGTGCATCGAGCGCATCGAGCGATTCGAGCTCTTTGAGCTCTTCGAGCGATTCGAGCTCTTTGAGCTCTTCGAGCGAATAACCCCATCGGAGGTGCTGCGGCGGCCTGGCACAGGCTGTCTGGTCGCCGCCCTCTGACCTTTCACACAAGTAACAACCAACACTAAACTTTCAGAATAATATGGCTTGCAATCTTAAAAACGTAATCTCCGCCAACGCAGGTTGTAAGGAGAACCCCGCCGGCGTGAGCAGCCACCTCTTCGTGGTGCCCCTCGACAGCCAGCACATCACAACCATCGGCGTGCATGACGGTGCCAACCGTTATGTCATCACCCCCGCAGGCGGTTCCAGCAGCGGCCTGAAGGGCTTCCGCATCGACTTCAAGTCCCAGACGGGACAGGTGACCTCTGAGGACAACGGCCTCGGCAAGGGCTGGACGCACACCGGCACAGGCCGCGTCGAGCTCAACGAGGACGACATGGCATACGTCAGCCGTGTCCTCGGCAACTCCGACAAGAACCTGTACTTCTTCCCCACAGGCGTCGTCACCGACGAGGGCACAGAGTACAAGGTCATCGGCAACCAGTTCGGCGAGGCCGAGTGGGGTGTTGCCAGCGACACCGGCACGGCACGCGGCGACGACCACGGCCAGACGTTCACCGTCACCTGCGCCTACCAGGTGTACCCCGTGATGAAGTGGTACGGCACCATCACCATGGAGGACGACCCCGGATCGTCGCAGTTCGCCGACGACGAGGGCGACAACGTCACCATCGTGGACTAACAGTCTCAACCACTAACAGGCAAGGCCCGGACTATGACAGCCCGGGCCTTGTTGTAAGTAATAATTCCACGCCGGCGAATGTCACGCCTGCGTATATCGTCAAACGAATAGAAGAAAGGAAAGAAGCATGTTTATCATAGAACCCTGCTGCACACAGAAGCAGATTCCCATCCTGCGCCGGAAGCTCGGCACCGATGGCACGATGTTCTTCCACGGCTACGGCGACCTCTCGCTCGACGAGCTGCTGCCCGTCCTGCTGACGCGCTATAGCGAGGCTGACCTGATGGTCGTCGCCCCCACGCTGCCGAATGCCTCGGCGAAGGTGCTAAAGAAGCTCATGGAAAGACAGTGGCCGACCCTCGACGGCAAGGGCAGGCTCAACGGCATCGGACACCTGACGCTGCTGACGGACCTCCGCAAGTCGAAATCCCCGATGGCATCGTCGTGGCTGGAGGAGAATCCGTTCCCTGACCGGCTGACACTGCTCAGCGCCCAGCAGAACGACACCGCCGTCATTCTCCCAGATATTGCCCTGTACGGAAATATGAACTTCGCCTATGGCGGCCATTTCTCCGGCATCGCCACGAAGCGCATGAAGACCATCGCAGAGCTCAGGGAGATGTACCTCGGGCTGGCGCGTCAGTAGAGCGACCTGGTGAGCAGTTGGATGCCCATGAGGTCCTGAATGCGGAACTCCACGGACGTCTTCGCCCCGTCCCTCTCCACGGTGCAGAGGAAGGTATCCTCGGTCGCTTGTACGAAGGCGTGTGTGCCGTCGCGAAACGTCAGTACCAGGTGCGAGGGCGTGCGCTCCAGCAGGAGCAGGTAGTCCCACACCTCCGCGTCGCGGTCGTCGGCCTGGCAGGTCACCGTGACGGTGTGCAGGCGTCCGGCCACGGCGTCGGACTCCTCGTCCTTCGCCTTCCCCGTGAAGCGGACGATGGGGATGAGCATGCCGCCCGGCTCCGCAGGCTGCATGCCGATGGTGACGGCGTTGGCGTACGACGGGAAGAAATACTCCTCCTCGATGGTCGGGCGCAGCTGCCACGAGGACATGCCGACGTCCATGTCGGCGACGGGGACGGCGGTGATGGCCATCAGGTCGTCCAGGACAAATTCTCTACAACTGTTCATCGTTCCTGTTTTTTTTGAAATTCGCAAAGGAAAGCGCGTGCATTGAGGGCGGCTGGCCTGTCAGACAAACTGTTTCCTTCCTGCTTGTTTCCCTGCATGATGACATTCCAAGCGGCATCGAACCGCCTTATTTGCAGGATTCTTACGAAAACAAGCGGGAAATGCCGTTTTCTTTTTGTTAAACACCATTCTTCATGCTATCGCCAGTGCATTAGTCCGGCGGGTTCGTAGCCGGGTTGAGAAGGATATAACCGCCAGTCTTCGTGCGCAGTGGGCCGTCTGCGGCCGCCAGGACGACCAGCGTGCCGGCAGCGACGGTGCATACCTCGCCGACCGTCAGTACGGCCTGTCCGACGGCGGAGACGCCGAGTGACGCCTGCCCTACAGGGGCCACGGCAACAGACGGCGTGGAGACGGGTTGCACGGCCAGCACTGCAGACGGCAGTGGTGTCACCTGCATGTCGGCTGTCGCAGCGGGGCTCACGGAGAGCACCGCCGTCTCTATGGGAGTCACGTTTACTGTCAGGCAGGCCATGGTGCTATGGATTGGTGAGTTCTCCGAGCTCTGCCTTGGCAACCTCGTTGCGGATGCCGTCGGGAGCATTGACGTCTGGCACGTGTGCGGTCGCGATGACGCGCAGGCTGCCAGTGGCAAGCTTGCTGGTGTCGACGATGCCGTACCATCCTGCGGTACTCTCTTCGCCGGAGTCGCTGCTGTCTGAAACTGGGACTTCTTTGAAAAGGACGATATCCGTCGTAGCGCCCATCGGCGGGTTCTTGTATCCCTTCAGGCTGCCGCCCTTGGTGCTGGCCACCTCAATCTCGAAGTCGTCGTCGTCCATCGAGAATCCCTGTGCAACGATCTCGATAGAGAACTTAACCTCTGTACCCTTATAGAATTTTGCCATAGTAGTTTATGTTTTGTGTTGGTTGTCCTTGCAAGCCCATCATGCCGGTTGCATGACGATTGTCTACAAAGCAAGATACACAATCCGGCCGTTCCCATCAAGGGCAGCAGGCACGCTGGACGCCATGCAGAAGGTTCTCCGCGCTAAGCCAGATAAAAAAATCCGCCTTTTTCCTTGCGAGTACAAGAAATTATTCCTACCTTTGCACCGAAGGATAGGTGGGACTGATCCCCCACTGACAAGGGTAAGTATTGCGCCCTTCCTTCATTTCAATGCAATACGTCTTTAGAGCAATACAATATGGAACAGCCAAAATTCACGGTTGTCGCCAACGGTGTGACAACCTTCTACTCCTCACAGGAGCAGGTCATCGAGCGCCTGGACCGCGTATCGCGGCAGGTGAAGCTCGGGCAGATGAACGCCCAGGAAATTCATTTCGACTACAAGTCGATGTCTTTCTTCGAGTTCTTCGCGACTCGCATGAACGACAGAATTATGAAACCGACGACGCGGCTACGCTTCGTCTCAGTGTATAACCTCCTGAAAGGCGAGGCTCCCTACCTGGAGCACTTTGAAGACCTCACGGCGGAAAAGCTATGCCGCTTCGACGAGTATCTCCGCAAGAGAAAGGTGCATGGCAAAAAGCAGATGGCCGACACCTCCATCGCAAAGATCCACAACACCATCAAGACGATTATCCGCGAGGCTATCGTCCGCAAGATCATCAGCAGCAATCCCTACGAGTACGTGCATATCGTCAAGGGTAAGTGCAAGGAGCGTGTGTTTCTCACGAGGGAGGAGCTCGACCGCTTTATTGCCTACGAGCCGAAGAGCAAGGAGCGAAAGGAGGTTAAGGACTGCTTCCTGGTCTCCTGCTACACAGGGCTGGCGTATGTCGATTTGTTCAACATCGACTTTACCAAGAGAAGGCAGGTACAAGGACACTGGCTTGTGTATAATCACAGACAAAAGACTAACGAGCGCAACACCATCGTGCTGCTCCCCCTCGTGCTCGACATCCTGGCAAAGTATAACTTCAGGCTTCCACACCGTAGCAACGTGGGCTACAACCGGCAGCTGTCACTGCTCTGCAAGGAAATGAAGCTCGGGAAGAAGCTGACCACGCACTGCGCCCGCCATACCTTTGCGACAACAGTATGTTTGGGAAACGGCATTCCCATACAAATCGTCCAGCGGATGTTAGGCCACTCGAATATTCATACAACCGAAATCTATACACACATGACGGAAGCCGACCTCATAGGTGGCTACGACATGATCAAGTGACAGAAACGAAAAGGGCACCCGTCTGGATGCCCTTTTTCGTCGTTATGCGGTGTTATTAGTTACTCTGAAACACATCACGGCACAACAATGTCAACGTATTGGTCTGCGTTTGTGTTGTTGGCTGATTTTGAACCGATTAGCCTTATAGAAGCATACTCGCTTCCTCTGAATCCACGCCCGTTTCCATAGGCAACGCAATTTACGGCTTCCATTTTTGCATTTCCAAGAACAGAGAACCCGTATTCAGAGTTATTTCGGCACACCGAGTTGCTAATATATACGCCGCATCTTGTAGACTCTGGCGTCGCAGAATACTGAATACCCCTCGTATTATTTTGACAAATTACATTTCTGATAACGTCGACTGCTCCGTATGCTGGCGTAATTCCTGCACCTCCACCGCTGAGACAATTATACTCATACAATCCACCATCAATAATTGCGAAAGTGTTTTCGTGGTCTGAACACCCATCGTTCCACGAATCATGCGACCAACAATCAATGAGGCGATAGTCCGCAGAGTCGCCATTGTCTACATGGCAGTTTATCCCATCCCCCGAAGGAGTATTTGCGCCGTTGTCAGTATATCCGACTTCGCAGCCTTTAAGTGTGGCATTTTTGACATTGTTTATAACATATCCACCGCTAAATCTTGCAGAATAGACTCTGCAATTTTCAAGAACAGAATTACAACTATTTGAAATGTTACATGATGTACCGACGAATGTCAGCCCTACAAAATGGGCAGACCAACCTGCTGGCGCGTTGGTTGTACTAAACGCATTTGCATATCCGTTGTAAATGAAGTTGCTCGCAGAAGGTGCGACTGGACAAGAGAAATAGACCTTGTTGGTGCTCGAATCAAAATAATATAAATAGTCGTCGCTTTGCTCTATTGAGGCGATGGAGTCAGTTACACCGATTGCCGTGCAGATTGGGGAACGATGCGTTCTGCCTTTATGATACGCGGTTCTCTCTGCATCAGTAATAAGGGTCTTTTCGTCTGCTATCCCGTATTGATAAATCCATTGCGTGTTAGGATTGTATGTCACGGATGCTTCATACACTTTTGTGCTTCCGCTCATCAATGTCGCAGTCGTGGCAATCTTTGTGCCCTTAAATATAATCGGCGTTTCATTTGGATATGCGATTATTTCAACTTTTTGGTACATAATACCTTCAAGCGAAATTGGATTTACCCATCCGTAATCATAAAGACCGCCTCGCATTATTATTCTTTTTCCTTCTTGCAATGCGCGACCAATAGAAAAGAATGGAGAGCCAATGCTTCCGTCGCCCGTACTATCATTACCAGTAGGAGAGAGATAAACACTGCCGAGTGCTGCTTCCGTGTATGGCTGCGTTTCGGGATTTTGTAGAATATTCCTATTAACATAGGGGTAATAGTCGGAATAAATAGTTTTGCCATAAGTGACCATTACCTTCCTAATAAGTTGTCCGCCCGAATAAGCCGTCCTGCAATCAAATTTAATGTATTTAGCAGACGATGGTATATTAAACAATCTTCCCATACGGGAAAGGTCTTGTGAATACCCTTGCGAAGAATAGGTCGCAGTAGTTTCAGTACCCGAATCGTCTATCCATTTAACACCAGTAAAATACGCCGCGTGATTGCCCTCAGTTGACAACACAAGTTTCTCCTTTGATGAATCGACGGGTACAACACAACTCCGTATATACTGACCGTCGACTGTTCCATTTCCGTCATAAAGGTTTATGCCAATGACTGGAATTATCTTGCTGTCTATGCTTTTAACTTCGAGGTATTCTGCGCTCTTATGCCCGTCGCCAACAATATAGGAATCAAAATTCCCTTGTCCCGCTGCATTCATGCTGTTGTCGGTGGACACGAGGACGTGCAACCCTGCTGCGAGGACACCCAGCTGGCTCAACTGGTTCTTGTTACACCTTTTCGGCTTGGCAGCCGTGCTAACTATTTGTCCCATATCTTATCTCGTTTTAATCATTAAACCATCTTAATAGTCGAGTAAAAGAGCCTTGTTTCTTCCTTGTCCTCGTCAAGGGCAAGATGCACAATGCTTCCGTGAATTGCCGAGGCTATATGCTCAAAGCACCTCTTGCAAACTTCTACACTTGTAAAGTCAATTTCAACCTTTTCGCCACTAACAAGTGAAATCTGCATCTTGTTAGTAAACCCTCTTTCCTCATCCGCAATTATCTTTGCATAGCATACATTGTCGGAGTTGAGAATGAAATTTTGTTTAATATATATGACCATAATACTCTATCTTTTATTCGTTGACCACAAACTAATAACACTCAAATCAATAGTAAAAACCGCCTTCAATGGCATCGAAAACGCCTCCAGATGACACAGCATTGCTGCTCCCCGATGTGGGGGTTGCGTCAATCGTTATCGTCTGCCCTTCAGCAGCCACAATCTGCACATTACCACCACCAGTGATGCTTGCACCGTTGATCGTTGCAAAGCCGGATGTCGGTGTATATCCTGCCAAAGCAGAGACGTCTGCCTTGCCACTAATATCCTGGTGTGTCTGCAGAGCTGTGTCTGCTTTCCCCAGGCTCGCCTGTACTGCACTTGCCAAATCCGTCTTGGGAATACCTCCGCTCGGCTTTTGGTATGCCGTAGCTCCTGCACTCGCACCGCTTCTGATGGTAGCCAAGTCGCTAATCACGTCCTGCTTTCCTGCAAGACTCTGATGCTCCGTCAACACTGTACCCAAGTCCACGAGTCCTGATGTACCCTTGGTGGTACCGTTCATCTTGACGCCTGTGACAGTACCGGTATTCTTGGTAAATCCCCAGTTGCTGACGGTGGTTTCTGTAACAGCTGCAGGAATCGTCGGAGTATCATCCAAGTCGTTATAGCTGCCGCTAAAAGCGACATCTGCAAGATCGGCGGCATCAGCCTTTCCGGCGACAAAGGCCTTCATCTGTTCCCAGAGGGTGAGAACGCCTACTTTGTCAAGATATTCCCTTAACGTGGTTGCCATATATCGTTATACGCAGTTAGCGGTGATCCATGTCTCGTCGATGCGAGACACATTGAGGTTGCTCTGAACGACGCTGAAGTCGCTGGCCTTGTAGGCGGAGGAGTAGTCGCTGACACAGAAGATCATGTCACCGACCTCGCAGGTCTCGCCTGCATACTCGCCTGCCGTAGCCACAATCCAGTAGTAGCCCTTCTTGTAGTTCGTTAGGCCGCTGATATCTGCAGCGGCATCCACGGTACCCTGGAACGTGGCAGCGCCGACCTTTGCCGCAGCAATAGCGTCCGCCACGGCCTTCGATGTCGGCAGGTTCGTGCTGGTGCTTCCCTCCGAGATGGAGGTGTCAACGGCCTTTGCGCAGGCAGCAGCCAGTGTGAAGCCGTTGTAGGTCTTGTTTGTCAAGGCCTGTTCGTCACTGAGGTTTACGACCTCCTTGGCATTACTGAAGAGCTTGCCGCCCGTTGCATACGCATTTGTCTGCGAGAACGTCTGAGGGTTCGCTGCTTGGCTCTTGGCACCGACCAGGTACAGCTTCGAGGCGTCATTGGTGCTGCCGGCGGTGTTCTTGGTATCGGTACCGATGCTGTCTGCGCTCTTTCCAGAGTCGACAATATTGCCGTTGGCATCCAGCGTGGCGACGTTTCCTGCGGTGGCACCGCTGACCTTGTCAGCCTTTCCGCTGATATCCTGATGCGCAGTGAGGACGGTGGCGCTGAGTCCGCTCTTCAGCTGTATGGTGGTCTTGTCGGCGTTGGCACCGGTTCCCGGTGTGATGGCAAGTTCGCCGACATTAGCCTTCGTGGTATCCCTGGGGTGCTGGTGGTCGCCTCTTGCAAAGGCAGTCTCCGTACCCACGACGGCTTCTGCCGCATCCATCTTCGGGGCAGTACTGGAAGCTACTGCTCCCTCTGGGACGTCGGCGATGGTGATGAACCCGCTGTCATTGTTAAGGTCTGACGTCTTTTTCGGTGTGGTGACGCTGATGGTTACCTTGTCGTTTGTTGCATCGGGGGTAACGACTACGTCGCCTCCGCCTGCAATCTCCAGGGTGTCCGTCTTGGTGTCGGCAGCAATGGTGGTGCTGCCCACCTTTACGTTACTAAAGGTGTTCTGGTTCACCTCCGCGCCTGCGGCGATGCCGCCCAGCTTCGTCTTCTCATCGGCCGTGAAGGCCTTGTTATTAGTACCGTCTTGGATCAGGTCTGCCGACAGCTTATGCGTGGAGTCTATCACGTCCTGCTTACCGGAGATGTCCTGGTGGGCGTTGAGCACCGTGGCGCTTGTCCCCGACTTTAGGGTGATGGTGGTCTTGTCGCCGCTTGTGCTCACCGCCATCTCGCTCTTGTTTGCCTTGCCGCTGACATCCTGGTGCTCCGTCAGCGGCGTAACACTGTTATTGCCGATGGTAATGGTCGGAATGCCGTTGTTGAAGACTATCTTCGCAAAGTTTCCCACCCATGCCTTCATCTGTGCCCAGACGGAAAGCACGCCGTTCTTATCCAGATACTCTCTCAATGTCGTTGCCATATTCTATTTGTTTTTGTGTTGGTTATACTAAGTTCTCCATGAGCCACTCCCAGCTGATAGGTTGTATGGGAACCTGCTCGTCAAGCTTCGTCTTGTCCTCCTTGCTCATGGTGCCGTCATTCCTTTGTGTGGCATTTCCCAAGTCCTCAATCTTGTTGAGAAGCTCGTCCACGTGCGGACCGGTTCTGGCGACACCATCTCTGTTAGAAACATATCCTTTCTCCATAGCTTAGCTCTTCAAAACCTTGAAATATCCTTCCTCGACCATGAACGGACCGTCGGCGACGTAGAACACGCGGAATGTTCCAAGAGACACCTGACAGACCAGTCCGACACGGATTTCCATGGAGGTATTGCGGTTCCCGGCAAGGACTTCCATCTCCGGGTTTCTGTTCTCGGCTTTTACGATGATAATGGTGTTCCTGTTCTCGGACTCCACAACGAAGTCTTTTTGCACAGGGATGACAGTTACCTCTGGTGCGCAGTTCCTTGGAGTGGCATCTACGTCGATACCGCGTCCTGTTCTGTTTGATATGGTAACTGTCAAGCATCCCATTGTCAATCGTCTGCCTATATTACACCTTCTTGATATAGCAAAGGTCCTGCACCATCACCTCGCGCCGGAATCCCTTTGGGAAGTCGTCGTCAACGACCTTCGCCGTAACGACCATTTTCACAAGGCCTTCTCCCAGCTTTGTAGTGTCAACGAGCAGGAAGAATCCATCCTCTCCCTCCACCATTTCAGATTTTGGAATGGTCACCGTATTGCTTTCGCTTTTCAGCGTGATCTCGTATTCGTCGTCAGCCATACTAAAGCCTGGCGCTTTAATCTCCAGCAGGAACTTCAGGTCCGTACCGACGTAGTATCTGTCCTTTGTCTTCATATCAGTCTTGTGCCAGTGCTTAGCTTGTTGTTGTGACAATGGCCATGCAGTCAATCATCAATAGTAGAACCCGCCTTCGATATTATCAATTTGGGCAAGGGCGGAAAACACGGCGCCGCTGGTGATCAGTCTGTCGCTGTCCTCCGTGGGAGACGTATCCGGGTTTTCCACCTTCTCGAGAAGGTCTTCTACCTCGTCCTTGTCGTAGGAAAGATAGCGGGGGTCAATATCTTGTGCTGGCATAGTCTTTCTGTTTTGTGTTGTCGTAGCTAAAATAACTATAAAGAATTATCGAGTCAAGGGCAGGCTGCAATCACCTTCGTCGGCATCCTACAGACTTTCGTGGGTGATATACCTCGTCGGGTCGAAGTTCTTCTTCGGGTTACTGCCATCAGCATCACACCACATGCCCACGCTACTGTCGAGATAATAGTACACGATGCCGACCTCGGCAAGGATGCCGTTATCCGCAGAATACAGGTAGCGGGAGTAGATGACGGGATTGGAGCCGGAGGACGGAAGCTCCTCCACGGAGATATAGTAGCCGTTGGGGATGCGGTAGTTGCTGCCGTTGGCACTGACGACCGACGTGACGGTATTCGTCGTGAACACCTTGTTGTTCTGGTTTGCACGGTATGTTTGCCACATGCCAGTGCCACCGCCGCCGGACGGGTTTTGGTTCGAGTACGCGCCTGTGACAAGATTCTTCGCAGCAGTGTATCGGTAGTAGGTGGAAGAGTTTGTATTGTTGTGTATGCTCAGCGCACTGCCTCCAGACGGGTTCAGGTCGATAGGATTGAACTTGTCCTGCGAGAATGTCGCCGACGCCTCCTTCACGCCGTCGTAGGTTACCTTCCACGACTTCGTGCCGTCAGTATTGCTCAGGATGATATACGGTGCTCCGTTGTCATCGTCGTCCCATCCTATCCGCAGTCCGATATTTCCATTGTCGTCATGTACGTTGAACACGCCGCCCTCGATGTGGATACGCCTGCCGTTCACGCTTTGCGTGTCAAGCGTATTCGCACTGATGGCACTGGCGAAGAGGGCGTTGCGCAGGATCACGTTGCCCTCTGCGTCCGTATGGATGTTCCCGTTGGCGCTCCACTCCTCGCCGGTGAGCGCGTTGATGCACTTGGTCGGCCGGAACTTATACCCGCTCTCGGGCTTCGACTCCGCCATCGGGTCGTCGGGGTCGAACCAGCTGTATGGAACGCCGCTATGGGGATCGCCGCGATAGGACATTCCGCTTGTGGCCGTCACCTGCGTCACGGAGTTCCATGTGACGGTGCCGGAAAGAACCTGTAGCTGGAAGGACACGCTGTCGTCGTAGTTGTTTCCTGAGGAGTCCTTGGTGTAGGCAACCTCAAAGAAATACGTGCCTGCCGAGCTAACCGTCAAGGTGGTGTTCGCAGAGGTCGTTCCGCTCGCCTTGGTAAGGATGTAGACACTTTCCGCCGCCTTGACATCTGACGCGGAAGCCGTCTCCAGCCATCTCGCATTCCCTGGATCCTCCTCCTTGCCCAGCACGCCAATGGCACCGTAGTCGTAGTTAGGTTCACTGCTGGGTGTAACGGTCATCTTAATCCTCGCATTTGCCGATGCCGTGAACGACACCTTGCAGACGATGCGCCCGTTGTTGACGGAGTTACCGTTCAAGACAATGTCGGACATGCCGCTGTAGCTCGTGTTCACGTTGTTGGCAGTGACGGGTATCTCGCTGTTCGGGGACACCAGCGTGCCGTACTGCGACAGGAAGTGGTCGCCGTAGACGATGAACGAGCCGAGGCGTGCGAACTCCGCGAAGAGCATTTTCGTTAAGATTACGTCGAACTCCGTGCATGGTGCCCAGTAGCTGCTTCCGGAGCCAGGCACGTTCCCCTGCGAGCTGTCTGTTATCAAATACCAGTACTGTGCCTGTCCTGTCACGGGGTAGTACACCAGCGGCGTGGTATTGTCCGTGCGCGAATACAGCGTGGTACTGTTCCACTCTCCAGCCGGCACGAGCATGCGCTGCACATCGAAGCGCATCGTCACCAGCTTGGTGTAGAAGATGTTGTCGACGTCCGTTCCTACACCGTACGTCGCCGTGGCATTGGCTCCGTTGCTGAAGTCAGCGATGACACCGGCCTGCGCCCTGTTGACGCTCTTGTTGCTGGAGAGAACTGTCCACGAGGCGCTGCCGCGCTTCAGGAACCAGCTCCACCCAGAAGGCAGGGAGCTCACCTCCGTGCCGCTCTCCATCAGGCGCAGGGTGTACGTCGACGGCATCGTGGATAGGATTGTGCCGGCATAGTTGCGCGAGAACGTCACCATCGACACATCGCCGCCGTTGTAGTCCGCTATCACCTGGTAGGAGTTTCCGTCATCTCCCTTCTCCCCGTCGCTCACCTTGTTGATGGGAATGGTGATGCGGGAGATGATATCGTTCTCGCTGGTGATGGCGCTCGCATATTTCTTCGCGATGGCGAACTCGATGGCGGAGTAGTTGCAGGCATTCTTGATGCGGATGCCGCCGTTGAGACGCACCAGTCCGTCGCCCATGTTGTTCGTCGAGTCCGTGGGGTTGTCGCTGTTGGCGTAGCTGCGATCCCAGCCGAGCACCTGCGCCCCGTCGAAGGTCGGCACGATGCTGCCTGCGGAGTTATACTTGCGCCAGACGATGTAGTGGGTGTTGCCGTTGATGACGAAGGTGCCCTCGGAGGCCGGCCACTCATAGGCCGTGACACCCGTGCCAGTGGTCTTCGTATAGCCGCTCACCACGTCGATGTATGTCGGCGTGTAGCTGCCGCCCTCGCCGTCCTTGTGGAAGTTCGCGGCGGTGCGGGTGGCGGTAATCTCATACATCTCCAGGCTGCCGCCGTCCTCGCCGTCGCTCAACACCGGCACTGTCTCCTTGTCGATGATGTTCGACAGGGACGTTCTCGTCGCACCCGTGGAGGTGCAGAGGTAGAACTCCACGGAGTTGTACGTGGCCACGTCGAGCGACGTGAGCATCGTCGGGTGACCACCCGTGGTATAGGTGAGCAGGTAGTAGGTGTCCTCCCATGTGTCGCTGTTGTACGTCGTACCGCCGACGGTCTGTCCGGCACGGATGCGGCGTCGGAAGTAGATGTTGTACCTGCTGTCGATGTGCAGGCCCGTGGAGGTGTCCGGCGTCGGCGTGTACTCCGTTGTCACGCCGTCCACGCGCTTCGTGTAGCCGCAGTACAGGTATGCCGTGACGGCACCGCTGCCCACGCTGACCTGGTTGACGGTGGGACGGAGGTTATACACGTCGCCGACGATTCCGTTGACGATGAACGTCAGCGTGCGCTCCACCGTGGCGTCCTCCGTAGCCTGGATGGTAATCTCGATGATATCCTTTCCCGTGATGACGGCCGCCGACCCGTAGTGCATCGTCAGCGCACCGCCGCTCCACGACGGATATACGCCGTAGGTGCCAGAAGACGCGCTTGCCGACCATGTCTGCGTGGAGCCGTTCCCCGACCCGAACTTCCGCTTCACCTGCGTGATGGAGAACGTCTTCTCCACGGTACCGAAGTACAGCGATATGTTCGTGCTCACCGTCTGGTCGCTCACCGGGTGGCTGGAGTCCTCGCAGCTCACGGAGTCTATCTCGTTGTCGAGGTCGGCGACCCATGCCGTGTCACCGTCCATGCTCCACTTGCTCCACAGGCCGAGCTTCTCGAAGGAGCCCCACTCGCCGCTGATGCGCTTGATGACGGAGCAGTAGCAGAACGGCATCGACTCCGTCGGTGCCAGCGGGTTGTCGTCCCAGCCCGTCGGCAGCCACTCGCCGCTGGCATCCTGGCTGGCAGGCTTCGCAGGGATGTTCGACGTGCGCTCGGCATCCGTGAGCTCGTGATTAAAGAGCTTGTAGACGTATTGCACGCCGTCGCCGTCGATGCCCTGCACGCCCCAGTTGCTCCAGAGAATCGGGTCGTGGAAGTCTTTCCACTCGTTGTTGTCATAGTCCCAGTCACGCCAGGAGGCGAAGACGAACTTGTTCGTCGTGTCGTCGACGGCGATGGCGGTGTCGCTCCAGCCCTCCGGCACGTAGTCGTCGGTGCTGTCCTTGTAGTATACGGGAATCCAGGTGTCCGTGCCGGCCTGACGGCCGCGGCTGATCTCGTTGGGGTTCGTGCCGCTGTATGGGTTGGAATAGGTGCTTACGCCGATGTATATCCACTCGCGTTCCTTCGCGTCGGCACCGGGGTCTCCGTCCTCACCGCTGATACGCACGGGCGTGGACCATGCCGAGGCGTCGAGGGTGCCGTCGCCGTGCAGCGTATTCTGCGACATATACAAGTCCTTGTTGGCGACCCTGTTCGGGGCGCTCTTGCTCCAGCCGCCGAGCGACTGGCTGGTATTCGTGTCCCAGTCGGACTTCGTCACCGTCGGGGCGGCAATCGTCTCGCTGCTTCCGAACCACTTGAAGAGCTGGATGGGCGAGCTGCCTGCCATGCCCTCGGCGACGAAGCTGCGCCAGAGGACGGGAGCGCAGAACTCTCCCCAGTGCTTGCCCCCGTCATCGGAGGACGAGCTGTCGGAGCTGCGCCCGTAGTCGCGGTATGCACCGTATTCGTATTTCACCGTGCTGTCGGCACCCTGCATCTCGTCGTACCAGCCCTCCGGCACCCAGCCGTCCTGGTCCTTGTCGGTGGTGATGGCACGGGCAGCATCCGACGGGTCTACCTCACCGCTTGCAATGAGTGCAGGGTACGGGTTGTCGCTGCCTGTGCCGCCGAAGGTGACGGGTGTCTGGCTGCGCAGGAAAATCCACTCACGTTCCTTCGAGTCCTCGCCGTCTCGTACAAAGGCGATGGTCGACGTGGTGAGCTCCGTCACCGTCGGCTCCGCATCTGAGCTGCTGCTGTCGGAAGGAGTGACGCGCACCAGGCGGACGACGACGCTCTGCTGGGCGGCAAAGGCATCGGCGGTACCGATGAGTGCCTCGGCGACGGCGGCAGGGGAGGTCTCCACGGGCAGTGCCGTCCACACGTCGCTGCCCACGACGGCATAGCTCATTGCCAGCCCTGCGTTGTCGAACTGGCCGCGCGTGAGCATGAACACCTCGCCGCGCTGGTCGGTGGCACGGACGCGAACGGCAATGGTCGACGGTCGGTAGGCATCTGCCTGCGGGTTGTAGGCGGCGATGGAGGAGGAGAGGACGAGCTCGTACTTCTCTGCTGTCTCTGCGAGGATGGTGATGCTCGCCGTGGCCAGCACCTCCAGTTCCTGCTCGCCGGACGAGGAGGAGTCGGAGGAAGACGATGACGAGGAAGAGTCGGACTCCTCCGGTTTCCCGAAGGCAGTGACGATGAAGGTCGCTGCCACGGCACCGTTGAAGTCATCGCCGACGCCTCGGGCGTGGCTGAGCACAATCTGTCCGATCTCGGCAAACGTCCGCTCGACATCGCCGATAACGGTCTGGCGCTGCCCTGCGGCAGCGTTCCACTCAAGGTCGGCGTTCACGTCACCGCTGTTACGGGTGATCTCCCAGTGGTCGAAGCGCCCGACGTTCACCGTATTCCATCCTTCCACGAGGGAGGCAATCAGGACGAGTTGCTTCCCCCAGTAAACATACGGCGTAGGGCCGGCATCCTCGTCGTCGACGGTGCAGCCGATGTCGATGCGCAGCGGCAGGTTGTCGGGGTTCAGCTCCCACTCCTCGTTGTACTGGTCTGTACCGAGGATTCCCGTGTCGAAGGTAACAGTGCGCTTGCCGGCGGACGGCAGGCTGACGTCACCAAGGCGGATGAACCAGTTGTTCTGAATCATCATGGCGACCTCCTCGGAGGGGACGTCGTCAATGGTACTCAGGCCGTCGGCCGTGACATACGGGTACTTGTCGGAGTAGTCCGTATGGCGCCAGCTCTTCGGGGCGAACACGAGGTAGCCATTGGAGCTCGTCTTCGACAGGCGGGCATAGATGGTGTACGGGGCATCGGAGCGTGCCAGGCGGCGGTTGCGTCCCGTGAGCGTCCACTCACGGTAGCTGCCGTTCTCGGGTGCGAGCTCCGGGAATGCGGGGCTGTATACTTTCATCTTCGTGCCCTCGGCGACATATACCGCCAGGTCGTTGGCCGAGCCGTTGGCGTTCGGCGTGACGCTGATGGCGGACGGCGCTATGTAGTGTATCAGGGATGTTCGTGGCATCTTGTGATGGTTTTCGTTATAATTACAGTTTCCCGAAAAATACACATTACAGCACACCCCATCAAGGGCATTTGAAATGCCCTTGACCAGCGCGTGCGCATCGCGTATTTTCGAGATAAATTACAAGTAAAACCGCATGGAACATCTTTCACTCGAAATATTCGACCTCACGGGGACAGGCTCAAAGTACGCCGTCCTGCCGGAGGACACGAGCATCACCATCACCGACACCAGCGAAATCTTCGCCTCTGGCGACGTATGGTCGTACTCGTTCACGCTGAACACCGCCGCCAACGCCCATATCTTCGGCACGGCAGGTGAGATGCACGGTGCCCGCCTGCACGAGCAGGTCAACAGGCGGCGTGCCCGCCTCTGGGTGGAGGGGCTGCCGCTGTACTACGGGTATCTGCGGCTCGACGACGAGGTGGACGTAGACAAGGACGGGAACGTCGACGTGTCCTTCGAGAGCGGGCAGAAGACGTTCGAGGATATGATAGACGGCGCGAAGGCGAACCAGGTGCCGACCATCGGGAACGTGCGCATCGGCGTGGCGCTGTGGCGCAAGCGTGTGGTTCGCTGCATGCTGAAACTGAAGGCCGCCGCCGTGTTTACCAACAACACGCGGACGGTGGATGCCATTGTGACGGGCCTGAACGGCAGGGTGATAGAGTTCGACAGCGACGACGAGAAAAGTCCTGCGCAGCAGTATCCGCGCATGGTGTTCCCCACCGGCGAGTTCAAGATATTCACAGGTAATACTGACGAGGACGCAGGTACGTTCTCCCCGGACTGCATCAACACCGACGAGCCGTACACCGAGGACGACGACGGCACTCCTACACACCCGTACTGCAACGTCGCCCTGTGCTACCAGCGCTACGGCTACGAGAGGAAGATGGAGGACGGCAGTATCAGACCGGACTACAGCACCTCCCCGGAGGCACAGCGCGGCTATGAGTACATGCCTGCCGACCGTTTGAACTCCGCACCGAACTTCTTTGTCATCTACTGGATACGCGCCCTGATGCGCCACCTCGGCATCGACATCGAGGAGAATCAGATGATGGATGTTGAAGACCTGCGCCGTCTGTTCTTTGTGAACACCGACTGCGCCTACAAGGAGCCGACGCGGAAGTTTGACTATAGCAACGACATGCGATGGTACCGCTTCGGCGACGGCGGCAGGCTCGTGCCGGAGCGCTTCGACCAGAAGAAGAACATCAACAAGGACGAGAGCGCCTTCGTCGGCAAGATCAAGAACATCGGCGAGCCGCAGTACAACCACGAGGACACACTGACGGAGCCTATTCCGACCATTGACCGCGTAGTGGTCGGCATCGACGAGATAGACACCAGCGGCGAGACTATCACGAAGCAGGTCTACGAGAATAACAACTGCTACCTCCATGACGCCTATGCCACCAGCGACTGTTTCCCCGACGCGGACATCGCAGACGTCATCAAGGCTCTCGAGAGCGGCTTCGGCGTGCGCTTCCTGTTCAACGACAACTACCAGCGCGTGCGCATCGTGCTGCTCCGGAACATCTTCCGCAGCAAGGAGGTGCAGGAGATTGCCTGTGATGTCATCTCCGACACGAAGACGGAGAACAGCATCCGAGGCTTTAGAATGACATACGGCAACACCGAGGATACGCACTTCTACTACAAGGGCTTCGCTGACCTGCTACCGCACAAGAAGCCGTATTTCATCGACGACAGCGACGACCACGACTACTCACACTGGAACCTGGATGCGGAGTACGCCAATCTGATACACCGCGTGTCGGCATTCGACAAGACGTGCTATGTCACGCCGGTCACCGGCAACGCCTACGGCATCAAGGTCGACAAGGACGCCAAGCGCTACGACGAGCTGCATCCGTCGCTCTTCGAGTTCGCAGGGTTCATGGATGCAGAGGACGGGGACTGTACGGGGGAGGAGAACACTATTGAGACGGTCGACGTAGGCTTTACGCCGGCCATCATGAACGACCTGAACTTCGAGAAGGAGCGCAGCGGCGAGGAGACAGGGCAGCGATTCGCACTCTTCGTCGACGAGAAGATGCAGCCGCGTCGGCCTGACCTGAACACGGAGGAGGACTACAACGACCCGGATGCCTTCTATGACGTCGACGGCATCCTGTACGGGAAGAAGGACGGAAAGAACTACGACTACCAGAAGATGATGTCGGACGGCATCGTTAAGCCGGGCGAGTTCGCCATCATGTCGGATATCTACGCCGAGAAGGAGGACTTGTTTGCCAACCTTGTCGTGGAGGTTCTCGGCATCGGAGGCGGCAGCGGAGAGCCCGGCATGGTGAAGGTGACCTACCCGGTGACCTTCGACGTAGAAGGGCATATCAACGAGGGCTACCGCCTGTACCTGCAGGACAACTACGAGCCAAACGACGACGGCGTGTCACCCGTGGAGACCCACGACTGGGGCCTGACGCTCGGCATCATGCGAGGCAGCGGCGACGATGCGTATGTGGACTACGACTACGACCCCGACGACGGGGAGGGCAACGACACATGGGACATCGTGCCTGGCAGCACCGTCACGGCACACCCGGACACCTGCGACTGCTACGGCAATGAATGGGACTACAACGGCAGCGTCCACGTCACGCCAGGGGATGCGGCGGCGAAGCTTTCCGAGATGTTCCCCGACAGCGACGCGCCGTTCTTCGGCTCCGATGGATATATCACGGAGACGATGACGTTCTACGTCTACGACGCCTCTGGTACGCGCCACCTCGTGCTCATTGCCAGTGCCTATGATGTTGCCGGAACGACCGTCACGGGTGGGGCAGGGGACCTGCGCTACTTCGTGCAGCTCACCCTCGAGGAGCTGCTGGAGGTGAGCCGTGGCGGCAGGCACATGGTGGTGGAGGTGGATAGCAGTGAGGAGCGCGGAAGGACGCTCGTCCAGCTGTGCCGGATAGCCTTCGGCGGCATCAACGCAGAGATGATCCTCGACGACGGCGTAGGCTCGCGCTACGGCCGCTTTAGCCTGAAGCTCAGGGCAGAGAAGCTGAACCCCGAGTACGACCCCTCGCAGGGCGACAGCAGCTACAACCGCCGCTACCTGCCCATCACCAGCGAGAACCTGCGCGGCAGGGGTCTCGCCGACCAGTTCTACAAGGAATACTCCTACTGGGTCCGCAACGCCCGCATCGCCAAGCGCGAGCTGCGCATGGAGCTGGCACAGCTGCTGGCCATCGACAAGACGAAGAAGGTCACCATCGGCGACATCACGGGCTTCATCCGAAAGCTGCAGTACACCGTGAGCAACCAGACGGGACTGGGCATCGTCACGGCGGAGATTATGTATATATAACTTGAAAACTTACCGATATGAGCAACATAGTGACAGTATCCGGGATGTTCGGCAGCGGCAAGACCTACTTCGCCGACTCCCCCGTAGTGATAGATATCAGCGGGCTGCAATGGCCGGCATCGTCGCCGTTCAACATCGTCCGCTTGCACGTGGTTTACGAAGGCGCCGACGTCGGCACCTTCCATGCCGAGACGGGAGGGCAGTCCTCCATCAGCTTCGACATCCAGTCGGCACTCAGGGCGATATGGAGCGGCTACGATTTCGCGCAGGAGGTGGCGGCGGCGAGGAGCGCCGTCGGCAGCACCGTCGCACAGACGGTGGCACGCGCCATGCGCCAGTACTCGCTGCGCATCTTCACGGAGTACATGTCCGAGGACGACGGCGGCGTATTCACCGTCACGCAGTGCGAGGACGCATACGGCAACGAGCTCATCCCCGGCGGCCAGTGCCTGCTGGGCGGCCTGACGGAGTGGGAGCGCAGCACTATCGGCGACAAGGCGAACGCCGACGTGTCACACTGGGAGCACACGGGTGTCCGCTACGGCGACGCGAGCACGAAGCCCATGACGTCGCCAGAGCGCGTCGGCAGCACGAGCATTACCTCATGGGTGGACGTCGAGGCAGGGCAGACGAAGAGCATTTTCTTTCCTGCGGTATTTGCAGGAGGCCAGGGTCAGGACGACGACGTCATCGGCCGCCAGCGCGGATGGACGGGACACGCGCCGCTGGTGCTGCGCGACAGCATGCCCTACACGGACTTCCTGTTCGTGAACAGCCGCGGTGCGGTGGAGACATGCAGCGCACGGATACTGGAGGCGATGGAGCTTAACGTGGAGACACAGCAGTACACCCGCGTGGAGCGCCCGTCGTTCAGCCCGAACCGCTCGGTGATGGCCATCAGTCGCGGCGGCCGCCGCTCATGGAGCATGTCGAGCGGCTACCAGACGCGCCAGTGGGCGGAGTGGTGGACGATGGAGTTCCTGCGTGCCCGCCAGTGGTGGATGCTCTACAAGGGCTCGTACGTGCCCGTCATCGTCGAGCCGGCGAAGAAGAGCATTGGCATCTACGACAGGAGCAAGCAGGAGATGCCCAGCGTGGAGTTCACCGCAACGCTGGCCCTGGAGGGGTAGATGCCCTTGATTTTCCGAGGGAAAACAGGGATATTATACACTAACGATAAACGAAAGGAAAGAAATGGAAATCATCAGCGAAATCATACCATCACTGCTCGGCATGCTTGCCGGTGGAGGACTGACAGGGCTTGTCGCATGGCGGGCATACCGCAGGAAAGCCAACGGCGAGGCAACACAGACGGAGGCCGATGCCATGAAGTCGGTACAGGACGTATACCAGCAGACCATCGCAGACCTGAAGGACTATAACCAGGAGCTGCGCATGGACCGCAACCACCTGCGTCAGGACCGCAACGAGATCCGTCAAGAGAACGAGGAGCTGCGCAAGCGCCAGAACGACATCGACGATAAGGTGCGGAAGCTGGAGCGCGAAGTGGACTTGAACAGGCACATCCTCGAGAAGCTAAGCCCTTTCCTGTGTGGGAGGCTGAAATGTCTCGACCGCACGAAGGTGGATCTCGGCAACAGCGACGGGGATGAACGGAAGGAGGAGAGGAGAAAGGCGGAGCCGGCATCCCGTTCTTCCAGGAAGGCTAACCTGCCGCCGCCTACAGAAAGCTAACAATTCTCAGGTTTTTAATTGTTTTATATTTGAGTAAGCAACTCTAAAGGCCGCTATCCGTGAGGACAGCGGCCCTTTCATTGTGCTTCCGCATCATGCTCAGTCGAAGCCGAAGACGCTGTTCAGCTCTTCCTCCGCCTCGTCGGCGGAGTCGTCATGGCTCACCATGTACTCCGGCACGTCGACGGGGTGCAGCAGGTAGCGTGGAATCCATGCCTCGTCGGGCTTCCCTCCAGGCGTATCATGAAAGCGCAGCAGGACGAAGCCGTGGCGCTCGTCGACGCCCTCGCCCGTACGGTTGCGCCAGCGGTCGAGGAGCTCGTCGAGGGCACGCTCGAAGCCGCGCAGGGACTCATAGCCGTGCAGCAGGTAGTCGTGCAGGGGCGCTCCCTCGAGGTTCTTGTTGACTTGGAAATACTGTGCCATACACTGTTTTAAACAAGTCCTATCTTCTCGAGGTCACGGCGGAGCTGCGCATACATGGCGTAGCGGTCGGTTTCCGCAATAATCTTGATGTTGGCGAGCGAATAGCTCGTCAGGCAGTACTCGCGCTTTTTCATTGTAGGTCTGCCGCCCTGCGGGGCAGGGGAGTAGAGGTCATCGCGCTCGGGGTCCCGGTAGACACCGTAGCTTTCACGGAGCATCCCATCAGGAATCTCCATTGTCACGCACCAGTCCGGGTAGGTGCAGCCGCTCAGCCAGTGTATCGCCTCGTCGGGGTCTTCCGTGAAAAAGCAGAACCCAACGGAGTTCGTCCTCTGGCCACGCTGCTTCCCGTGGTCTGTGGCGTTCATCAGCTTGAATCCAGAAATCAGGCACTCGTGCTCTGCATCGGACATGAATCTATGTACTATCATCGCTTCTCTGTTTTTGGGGGTTAATCTCTCCATGACGTAACCGTCAGGAGTCTCTTTTCTTCGTGTAGTCGATAATCTCTATCTTGTCACCCTTTCGCCACAGCTTCCACCACATACGGCGGCGGGAGAGCAGGAAGGTGTGCAGCAGGTCGTGGGGCTGTTCTTCCTTCACGACGTGCAGCGCGAATGGACGGATCAATCGGTCGCAGCCCTGCTGGCCCTTCCAGCATGCGTAGGCGCGGATACGCCTAAGTGTATCGGGGACGGAGCGTGCAAGCTCGTCCAGCGTAGGGCCGGTGCCGGACAGAGAGTAGAGGGCGGCGCGTACGATGTACGCCTCGTCCTTGTCGGGAATTACCTCCAAGAACCCCTTGCGCTCGTATGTCTGCAGCATCTCGAAGTAGTCGAGCCACGGCTGCAAGTCTTTGTTCTTTCCCATGTCACTATTCCTTGATTAAGTAAGAGAATAAGCCGATGCAGATAATCAGCAGGACGATAATGATGGCGTCAGACACCCACTGCGGCACGAAATAGGTAATCAACGCAGCTACTAAAAGTACAATCAGCAAATAGCCGATGTTTCCAAGAAATGTTTTCATTGCTTCTGTTATTTTTATTGTTAAACATGTGTTCTTACCATGTATCCATTTCCGGATGCAGGGTAGGGGAGGACTGCGGTGTCTCCATAGCAGGAGGGACAGAGGACTGGCCGGACAGGTCGTCTTCCCATCGCCGGTGGTTCAGGTAGCCCTGCGCATACATCATAGCCACGCCGCGCTGCAGACAGTCGGCACGGTAGGAGGCGATGCCGCTCATGGCAGCACGGCGGTCCTTTGCGGACAGCTTGTTCCAGGCACGCTCGGCCGCCATGCGGTCGCGCTTCAGGGCGTAGGCATCCCAGAAAGCCTGGAAGTCGGGTGGGGTAGTGGTACGTCTGCTCATCTTCTTGCCCTTTCCTTATCTTCCTGCTTTTCCTTCTGCCTCTCATCGCTCCAGCTGTAGCATTCGCCGTGGCCGATGCGCTTGCCATTCTCATAGGAGCTGAACACGCAATGCCTGTACGATGGAATGATCGCGAAAGCCGTCGAATGCTTTCCGAAGAAAAAGAAATACTCCCCGAGCCACCACCCGTATGCGTAGTGAATCGAGAAAATCCTGATTGGTAAATACTTTTTAACTTTCATTATTACTTTCGTTTTTTGATTAACCAGTAAAGCCTATTATGAATATGCCGGCAAGCAGGCAGATGACACCAAAGGCCGCGCAGGCAATCTCCGGGTCAACTGTGTAGATTTCATAAATCACTAAGCCAAGGATTACTAACAGCCCTATGACGATTAGTGTAATTCCGAGTTTTCGTAACATATCAGTTTCCTTTCCGTCTTTTGTTCAATCTGTTTGTTTGTTGCGCATCCCTCGTGATGAGTTTGCCCGTAGCCTTCGTTTTCTTTTTCAACTATAGTGACAACAAAGAAGATCCATGCCAAGATTACAAGCGCAATCGCTGTACCTCCTACAACACAAACAGTAGACATTGCAAAGTTAAATGTGATGCCTAATACCACCCAGACCGCAAACAGCGGGGGCGCGATTGCCCATGATAGCATTTTGAGGAATCGTTTTATTTCTGCCTTGTTGTTCATAAGCTTAATCTCGATGTTGGTCATATATCTCCACTTCATAATAGCCTTCCTTGTTTTCCGGCGGAAAAAGGACGATCCTGCCGTATTTGTCAACAAACGCTTCCAGGCTTGGGATCTCGCACAGCCATGCTTCACTCAATTCCTTTTCATAGCCTCCAAAGCTGCCGTCTTCCTTTTCCCATGTGACTTCCATTCTCTCCCTTACCCTTTCCCTATATTGCTGGTCGGAGAAACGGGTAACTTCCTCGTAGAAATGCACCATGACAGGAGTGGCTTCCTCAACAGGCTTCTCGCCATTCCACAAGCTTGTCCTCGTAACAATATATTTTGCCATGTCTACTGCGATTTAAATTCTTCCTTTGTTAATAACTTCCAACAGGTCTCAAAACCCTTTTGGTAGGCATCCATGATGATGTTGGTCATCGTCGCTACTTTCGGGGTAATCTCTGCAAACCCCTTTCTCATGATTTCCCTTACTTCTTCTTCTGTCATATCTTCAGTCGTTGATGATTGTTCGCACCTTGCTTACGATTGTTCTTTCTGATAGTTTTCGTTTCATAGTTCCTCAAGTTCTTTTTTGCATTTTTCAACTTCTTGCTTGCCATAAGCAAGCAAATGCTCAACGAAATGCTTGAGCGTCTTCTGGCCTATCCTCACTTCGATAGTTTTGCTGGGCGTGCCGAATACTAACATGGTTTCTCTCGCATTTGTATCAATACTTGAAAGCTCTCTGTTTTTCTTCTCAAACGTTAAAAGTCTTTGATAGACCCGATTTGCCCTCTCTAATTCTTCTTTTGTCATATCTATATGTTTTATATTCGTAATGTCATTCACCGTCGGCCCAATATTCATTTGCAATTTTCCGACCAGGTATATACTTTTCTTCTTGTGTCATAAATTATCTTTATTTAGTAAATCTATTATTTCACTTGGGTTTTTACCACTTTCTTTTGCTACACATAAAGCAAATAAAACACCATATCCATTTAATACTTTCTTATCTTCTTCTTGTGTCATAACTTAATCTCCTTCTCAATTCCACAAAGCCTCAGTGCATGCTGTAACTCGTGGACGTATTCTATTTTAAGATGAATACTACCAACCCACATAAAAATTTCCAGCATGTGATACATGAATTTTTCGTCAATACTCCACTGTGCAAAACTTAGAGC
>JAEEGL010868452.1_pt1 | contig 40388 bp, 35 predicted proteins | sample 9134231 | NCBI WGS metagenome assembly JAEEGL01 (sample SAMN16246548, study PRJNA631951) | gut metagenome | biome: gut microbiome; feature: rumen; material: fiber-attached | host: Bos | place: Iran: Karaj | collected 2018-10
AAGCTCAAGTAACAGGAATTTGTCGTCAAGCTCAAATTTGGGAACCAAATGATACTAACCACGTACAAAATGCTATTAACTGGTATGAAACTAGTTGTAACACTAGAAAAGAAGATGGAGAAAATTTAACTTTAGCATCATCTTATAATGCTGATAAATGTAGCGGTGTTGTTGATGGAACAAGCAACAAAACTTATGCAATCAGTAGAGTAATCGGTATTGGAGATAATGTTGATATTTATGATGGTGAACAATATAACACTTATTTAGCTAACAGTGTTGCATACAATGCTTATAATACTGCAGTTAACTTAAATGCTACATCTCTAAAACAAACATTAGATGCTGAATCAGCTACTGCTGCTGAAGCTGCTAAACTAGCTGCTCGTGCAGATTACAAGTTAGTTGATTTCCCATACTTCACAGATACAATGAAGGACTTAACTGGTACTTCTAGACCAACATTCATGACTTTAGCTCCAAATAGTATTACTAAAGTAAGAGTTTATATTTGGATTGAAGGACAAGATATTGATAACTATGATTTCGCATCATTAGGAAAGAAGATCTCAGTTAACTTCGGATTTACTAAGGAAAGATTTACTGAAGATGATATCGAATACGATGGACCATCTACAGATATCACTCCAAAAACTACAACTTCATCACAAACTAATGAAGGATAATAATTAACTAGTTTATCTAGAAAAGGTATGAATGAAGAGTAAGTTTTTTACTCTTCATTTATCTTATTTAAAGGTGTGGTCATATGGCTAATAAAAAGGTAGTTAAAGGCGCATCAAGAAATATTAAAAGAACAAATAAAAGTAAAAAAACAAGTAAAAGAAAAGTTGTTAAAAAACAACAAATTTTCCTTTTTAATAGAATATTTACTCAAAGAAATGTAACTATTTTTGTTATTTTTATGATAGGTGTATTATTAATATTTTCTTCATACGCATGGTTTTCTACGTCATTAAACGTTAAGATTAAAGAATTTAATATGATAGTATCAAGGAATAGTGGTCTTTCTATTTCTTTTGATGGAATAAACTTTGATACAGCAATTGAAATATCACGTGATACATTGATAAATGATTTAACAAAAACTTATCCAAATCACGTTAATCAATGGGCTGCAGTTGGTCTTACACCAGTTTCATCAAATGGAATAAGCGATAATAATTCATACTTCTTTGATATATTCTCATCATCAGGTGTTAGATATAAGAATAAACAAAAGACTCATGGATATATTAATACGATTAAGGTTATTGACACAAAACCAAGATCATTTAATTACTATATAGCTTTTGATATATTCTTTAAAAATGAAACTGGTTCACCAATTGCTGATAACCTTTACTTCGATGAGGGAACAACAGCATATATGACATCAGACTCTGGTGATGAAATGCAAGGACTAGTTAATTCTTTAAGAATTGGAATTGTTAAAGTTGGTACTGCTCCTTTAGATGCAGATCCTAAAACAATTCAAAATTTACAATGTAATCATGATTGTAAATCGATTATATTTGAACCTAATAGTACAGCACATACAATGCTTTCTAGAGAAAGGGCAGCTAAGTATAATCTTGATCTAAAAGACGAAGAAGAATTCCCAACATTTGCAATGATTAAAGCTGGTGGACCAATCTACGTTGAAGATAATATCTCTGGATCAAGTAAACTTGACCTAAATTATTTTGCTCTTCAAAATACTATAAAAGAAAGAGACTTTGATAATCCTCTATTTACAGTTCCTGATGGTATTACAAAAGCTCGTGTTTATTTATGGATTGAAGGACAAGATATTGATAGTTTAGAAACAGATTCTACAGGTGCTGATATATATGTTGATATCAATTTCGTTAAAGATACAAATGGATATCAAGCATTCAATTAATGAAGGGAGTATTTTTATGTTAAATGAAAAAGTTGATTTTGATTTATCTCTTCTTTCATTAGAAGAATTAATAGAAGTTTTTAATGATATTGATTCATTTATTCAATATCTTAATGACAGTAAAATAGAAGTAGAAAAGGAAGATGAAAATGCGTAATTTCCTAGACTTTGTTAGTAACGATGTTGAAGTTAAAAAAACATTTTTATCTTCACTTCCTACTAAAACAAAAACAAATATAAAAAAGTATAATTCTTCAATAGATGAAATCATTGAAAAATATACATCTTATAGAGAAAGTGTATTTAATTATATTAAAGCCAAGAAGAAAGCTTTAAATGTACATGAAGTTAAAAAAGATCTATCTAAAGTTAATAAGAGAATAGAAATATTAGAAAAAGGTAGAAATATATTAAATCCTCTTAATACTAGTTATGAGAAAATGGGATTTGATGGTTTACTTTATAGAATGAGTAACTACTATGTATTTAACTTTGATTCAATAGATAATCTTATTAATGAGTTTATTGATAGATTCGCATCAGCTGGAATAAATCTAGATTCTAAAGATTTTAAATATAATTATTATGTTCATAGATACATGGAAGTATTCTTAAGTGTAAGAGATGGAGTTAAAACTCAAGATGATTTAAATGCTACATTTGAAGAAATCTACTGGGTTAATCCGGATATAATTAGTCATATAGAAATAAACTTCCGTAAACTAATAAAAAAGAATATGAGAAAGTTTGAAAATTATATAGCTAAGATTAGAAAATCTTATATTAAAGAATATGATATTTCCAGTTATAGTAAATGTATTGAAGAATTAAAATCTGCATATTTAGAAAAAGAACACTTAAGTGATGAAAACGTATCAGATATTGTTAATAAAGCAATAAACAAAGAATTTGATATTTCTCAATACTTAGAATCATCTAAATTCAGAAAGTCTGCATATTCTTCATTCTTATCTGAAAGTGTTGATATAAACGACAAAGATAATATGAAAGTAATATGTAGTTTGTTAAATAAATTATCTTTTAATCTAGAAGAATATGAGGGATATCTAAGTATTCTTCCAATTATTGAGTCTTTCAAAAAAGACTATGAAGATTTAAAAGATAAGAAGAGTAATAATTCATCAGAATTAAAGAGTATTGCATCATCAATTAAAAAAGACGAATCTTATCTTGCTAAAATCAACTCTAAGATTGCAAGAGGCAATAAGGATAAAAATTTAAAGATGGAATCTATTAATGTTACTCAAAAACTAAGAGATCTTTATAGAAAATATGATGATGAATTCTTTAAATCTAGAGTATTATCTATACTTAATCCAAACATGACAGTATCAGATGTACTTGAATTATTCTTAAGTTTTGATTACTTTAAGAAATTAACTATTCAAAAAGTATATGAAATAAATAATTATAATGAAGTAATTAAACAAAGCGATATTTTTGATGAATTTGCTAAAAATCCTACAAACTTAATTGTTAAAGGATTACCAGTTTTCGAGCACAATAATATTCCAAGAATTATAGCTAATAAGTATAAATTAAATAACTTACTAATTACTGAAGATGATATAACTCCAGATAATTTAGGTGCTTTAAAAAACAAGATAGATTTAATTACTCGTGTATATAAAATAAATGAAAGTAATACTACAGTTGAGAAAATTTGGTTTATAGTAAATGCAAACAAAATTATTGAAAAAATGAAGGCAGAATAATGCCTTTTTTTTGATGTTATGATATAATAAATCTAATAATAGTGACCAGCTAAGTGGGTGAGTGCATAATGAAAAATAAAAAGATTATTTTATTCAGTTTATTAGTTTGCTCCTTTCTTTTTATTTGCATCTTAATACCTACTTTAGCTAAGCTAGCAACTTCTAATAATTTAATTATTAATGAATGGGATGGAACCGTTTCTTCCTCATTTAATGGTGGATCAGGCACTAAAGATTCTCCATATATTATTTCTAATGCAAGTGAATTTGCTTATTTTAAAGAAACATTAAAAAACGATGACTATACAGATAAGTATGTTAAGATTACTAACGATATTATTCTTAATGCAGGTTTCTTTAAAGTTGGCGAGGATTTCCAGTACATTAAAGATGATGTAGTTTATTATTTAGATGAAGATACTTATAAATACTATGAAGATAGTTCTTTTGAAAATTATGTTGATGATATTAATGAGTTTGAAATGTTAAAATCCTTTAATGGCTCATTAGATGGTGGTAACCATACAATATATGGTTTATTTATTAAAGGAGATAATAGTTCATTATTTGAGAATTTAACAGGTACTATTAATAATTTAATAATTGAAAATGCTTATATATATGGTGAATATAGTTCATCTGGTCTATCTCTTAATAGTAATAATGCAACCATTAATAATGTGGTAGTTGATGGTAATATTCTTAGTAGTGGTAAAAAGTATGAGTATTATCTAAGTAATACTCTAAGTGACCGAGTTTTAGATGGAGAAGATACTCTTAATATTGATGTTGGTCTTCCTGCTACAAGTGATTATACATTCATCTTAAGTGGTACATGTGTAGGTGATTCTCCATTTACTATCAATGGAAAAACATATTCATGTGAAAACTTTGAAGCAAGTATTAATCCATTTGATATTAGTCTTTCGTCATCTTCCGTGATTACTCTTACAAATTTAAAATATGAGTATTCATATGATGTAAACATAAGTGCAGGACTAGTTATAAAAGCAAATAATACAAGTTTTGAAAATGTTGTTAATAGAGCAAATGTAGAAAACATTATAGCATCAGGTATACTTGGTGTAACAAAAGACTCTAATATATCTACTTCTTACAACTTAGGTAGTATAAATGGAGATGTATCATCTGGTATAGTTGATACAATTATATCTTCATCATCTTCTTTAAACTATGTTTATAATGAAGGAAGTTTAACAAATACTAGATCAGGTTTAATTAGTAATATAATTGATTCAAATATTGATATAAATAGTTCATATAACACATATAATACTGATGCTTTAGGCAGTACTTTAAAATCAACTATATCAGTAACTGATTCATATAATAAAATACCTAATGAAGACTTCTTAACTTATAACAAAAGTGCAATAAAAGCTTTATTTAATAGCGAAGACTTTATATATGATGATATTCCTTTGACAAAGCTTGATTATGAAAATTTAAAATATGTAAATATTGTTTTAGATAGTAACATTTGGAATACTTTTAAAGAAAATCTTAATTACAAGAGTTTTGATGAAGATTTATCTTTCATACTAGTTAGTACAAAAAACTATAAAGCAATTAAAGAAGTATATTATTATTTATCTCTTGATGAACTTACTAAAGAGAACTTGGAAAGTGTTGATTGGATTAATTATAATAGTCCAATTGAAATTGATAAGCGTGGTTCTTATATCTTATATGTAAAAGTAGTTAATTATAATGATGAGGTAAGTTACTTAAATACAGATAGAGTATATTTATATGTAGATGATATATATGCAAGTATTATTGTTGATCGCTATAACTGGGATGATATTCATAATGCTACTTACTCATTCTTAAGTAATAAAAAATTTGAAATAAAAGCATACAGCAAAAATGATATTAAGAGTATTGAATACTTAGTAAGTGATAAAATTCTTGATTCTAATAGCTTAGAAGAGAACACTTCATGGATAACATACACAGAACCAGTTGATATAATTGATGACACGGTTGTTTATGCAAAAGTAGAAGATAATGATTCTAATATAGTTTATCTTAATAGTGATCGTTTTATTGATACTAAATATAATATTACAGATTTAAAATCAGGTAGTAACCTAAAATATAATAGTAATATGACTTATAATTCATCTCTTAACTTTAATGTTGCACTTGAGAATACAGATATTACATTAGATGGATTTGAAAGAAGTATTGTTACTAATGAAGTTCTTCCTCTTAACACTCATATAGTATTAAGTGATTTAACAAATAATAAAATATATGAGTATTATGTAGAAGAAAACACTAAAAAAGAAATTCCTTTAAGTAACTTTAAAGAAGTAGGATTAACAAGTAATAAGGCTTATTTAAATGACTCTAATAAAGATAGTTTTAATGTAATAATTGATTTTAAAAAAATAGAAGAAACTAATAAAGAATATAGTATTTACTTTAAAGCAAATAGACTTATAGAAGAACTAACTAGTAATGTAATCAGTTTTAAACTTAATAGTATAGTTGATGATACAAATAATAATTTAAGTATTACTTCTAAAGGAAACAACACTATAAACTATAATTCTAAATCAACAACTAATATTACATTTAATACATCATTTAATAGTACATATTTAAACACTAATTATGAAGACTTAGATAAATCACTTATTATTGAAGTAATTGATAAAGATGGAAAATTAGTTAATAAAAATAATTATAAGAGTATTAAGTTTATTTATAAGTCTTATAGTTATTCACCAGATAATACTAATAAAACACTTATTAAACTAGATGATTTAAGTAACTTGGAAGATACACTTACTGTTAAAACAAGTGAGGACATCAGTGGTCTATTAACTGGTAATAACTCTCTAAGGGTGAGTCTTGGATTAACTTATAACAACGTAGTTAAATATAGAAGTAATAGTTATTTAGATATTCCAATTGTTATAAATAAAAACAAGAATAATAACTATGGTTTTACTATAAATACAAATAAAAGAATAGTAAGTCCAAGTGATCTATTTAAATTTAGTATTAATAGTAGTATTGATAATCCAACTATAGAAGTTTCTTTATATAAAAAGAAAGAAAGAAATGGAACTGATCAAGAATACGTAAAAGTAAATTTAAGTGATTATATAAATGAATCTATTGAAAGCGTTTCCAAGGGTGAAACACAAGTATCATTTAAAGAAAACGTAGAAAAGAACTCTTATATGTTCGAGTTTAGTTTATATGATGGTAATACTTTTGTTGGTAAAAATAGTATAAAGGTAGTAGTAAGGTAAGTAATATGAAGAAGAAAGTATTGATAATAGCAATTATGTTTATGTTAATCAGTGTAACGGGTATTACTTACTCCCTTTATACAAATATAATGAAAAAAAGTGTTCCTATTTCACTTGCATCTTTTAGTGTAGGAGTAGAAAAAATACCAACACTTGATATAGATTTAAGTGACTTAGAACCAGGAAGTGTTAATCGTTATAATTTTTCTATTTTAAATAATATTGATGAGTCTATGAGTGATGTTGCTATTACTTATAACATAGTACTTAAAACAGGGAACTACATTCCTTTAGATATTAAGTTATATGATAGTAGTGATAATCTATTATTTGATTCAACAAATGCAGTAAGAACTAACGATGAACTTCTATTAAAAACAAATGACATTACCATGCCATATTCTAAAAATGTTAAAAATGATTATAGTTTAGTAGTTGAGTTTCCTGAAGAATATGATGGAGAAGAGTACTCAGGATTAGTTGACTATATTAATTTAACAATAGAAGCTAGTCAAAAAATAAACTAAGGGGGATCTATGAAAAAAAGAATAATAATATTAGCTGTTCTATTAGTAGTAGCATCTCTATTTTCTATTGGTAGAACATTTTCAAAATATGTTAATAAAACAAATTGGGATTATTCATATAATTCCAAAGACTTCTATTTTACAAGTAATTATTTAACTGAAGAAGAAAGTACACTTATATATAACTCATGGGATGGAAGTGATATTACCTTTAATATTAGTAATGCTCTTAATAGTGATACTTATACAAAAGAAAATATTACTTATGAAGTGAGTTGCTTATCTGGTGATACTACTTGCAAAATAAATGGTAAAAGTAGTGTTACTTCTGTTCTAACAGGTAATACTTATTCAAATGAAGAGTTAAAACTAACTCTTGGTGAATTTGAAAGTAATGCAAATGTAACAGTTGTTGCAAGAAGTATTAAACCATATAAAAAGACATTACAAGTAACATTTGATATAAAAAAAGAGACTTTAATTAATGATATAAATTATACATTAAAAAAATATGATAATTTATCTAAACTACTAATAAATAATAATGGTAATACAGAAAAGTGTATAAATATAAATATATTAAAGAGTAATATTAGAGTATCTAAAAGTACTGATATGAATAACATTAAAACTAATAATGATGTCATTAAATCATTTGAAATAACTCTTAACTCAAATGAAAACAAGACTATTGATTTGTATGGAAATGGTATTACAGACGAGGATGTAGTAGTTGGCTTCTGTGATTAACTGTTGCAGGGTCAATATAATTATGATAATATTATTTATGTAATATAGGTATAGACAAGGTGGTAAACATGAAGACTTTAAAAACGATAAAGAATATACTTATGGGGATTCTTGTAACTGTATTTTATATATTTGCGTTACTAATGACAATTCTATTATTGAATTTCAATAAATTTGGAGTAACAGAATTTGGAGACAAATCACTTATAATTCTTAAAGAAGAAATATCAAATGAAAACTATAAAAAAGGTGATTTAATAATTGTTCAAAAGACTAGATACGACATGATTAATAAGGGTGATGAAATATTTACTTATTCAGTTAATTCTAAAGGTGTTGCAACAGTAGAAATTGGAAAAGTCGGAGAAAAGTATGATAAAGAAAAAGCTATTTCATTTGAAAATGGTGCATCATTCTCTGAAGAATATATAATTGGTAAAGCTACTAAAACCTACAATAATTATGGAACAGTACTTTCAGCTATAGAATCTAAATGGGGATTCCTATTTATAGTATTAGTTCCAGGATTTATAATTTTCTTATATGAAATTTATGCTTTAATTATTGAAATTAAATATGGCGAAGATGACGAAAAAGAGGATTCTAAAAAATAGAATTCTTTTTTTATTTAGGAGGGGTAATTGTGTTGTAAAAGATATGCTCTTATGCTATATTTATTATAAGATCAACATAGGATAGATTGGATGTTTTTATATGAATAAGGCTATAAGAAAAACTTGCAACATTTTGTTAGATTTTTTAATAATTATATTAGGAATAATAATTCTTATTAATGTATATTCATTTATACAAATTAAGATTTTAAATAAGGATTATTCCTCTTTTTTTGGTTATTCAACATTTGAAGTACAAACTGGAAGTATGAAACCAACTATTAGTCCAAGTGATGTAATAATAGTTAAAAGTGATAAAAATCCAGGTGTAAATGATATTATTACTTATAAGAAGAAAAATGACTTTATTACTCATAGAGTAGTAGAAAAATCAGGTAATAATTATATTACAAAGGGAGATGCTAATAACGCAAAAGACGCGGCTATTACAAGCGATGATATAGTTGGAAAAGTAGTACATGTATTACCTAAATTTGGAGTAATTAGAAAAACAATATTAAACCCATTTGTAATAATTACTTTAATAATTACAACTACTATTATTTATTGCTTATTTAATAGAAAAAAGAAAAAAATATATGTTGATAAAAAAGAATTAAAAGAGTCTACTCCAACAAAGATAGAAGCAACTATTCTTGATGACGATTATGATTATGATGAGCCTCAAAAAGACGTGGTTGATGAGATTAAAGAACTAGATCAAACACTTATTGATGGTTCGGTTTCTCTAAGTGAAGAATCAGAAGATGATGACTTAGAAAAAACTATGATGTTTAGAAAAATTTCAATCGATGCTGAAGAGTTAAATCCTCCAGCACCTATTCCTGAAGAAGAGGAAGTTACTCCTCCTGATGAGGTAATCGAAGAAATAGAAAATGTAGATGAAGAAAAGAATACAGAACTAAAACTAGAGTATTTAAATAAACGTAAAAAGAAATTTAATAATATCTTAGAAAAAGTAATGTATTTTAAAGAAGAAGAAATATCTGAACTTACAAATATTATTTATCCTTCTAAATTTAAGAAGGTAAATGAAGCATCTATTAAAGCGGAATTATTAAAGATTTATATAGATGGTAAGTACTATAACTTAGTTGGTAATGTAAGTGCTGATTATAATAGCAAGAATATGAACTTAAAACTTGGACAAATACTTTCAAGTGAAGGTGAAAGACTTATTAAGTCATACAAAGGAACTGATAAAACATATTCAGCTAAAGTAGAATTTATTACTAATATTTTTATAGCTATTCTATATATTGAAAATATATTTGCAAGTGATATTGTACTTGAAGAAAAGATTCTTAAATATAAAGAAAAGATAAGTAAATATTTAAATGGCTATTATGAAAGTGATAAAGACTTAAGTGATACTGTTAAGAAACTAATTATATGTGAAAGAACTTATAAAGGTGCAGTTAATAAATTAGTTGATTCACTTAAAACTGATACTTTTGATCTTGAATTTAATGAACTTACCACTAAGAAAAATATATATGCTTTAAAACTTAAACATAATATTAATTTTAGTAAACTTTATAGTGACTATATAATTGATAAAACATATGATGAAGGAATAGTAGCAGAAGATAAAATACTTGTTACAATTAGTATTTTACTTGGTAGGGTTTCTAAAGATATCCTATCTTGTAATACTGATAATGTATATCTTTTATACATGCCTGAGACTCTTTATGAAAAGAGTAATAAACTAAGTAAAGTTGAGAGTATGTTAACTGATGCAATGGTTAGAAACAAAGTAATACTTGTTAATAAGTATGATACTATTTCTAAAAATAAAAAGACTATTAAACAAATGAAAAAAGAAGGATTTAGATTTGGCTTATTAGTTGATGAAGATGATAAGAAGATAAGTGATAAAACAAGCATTTCTCTAATAGATTATGTATTTGTTGATAAAAAACTTGATAAGAAATTAAATATATCAAGCACATTTAAAAATAATTTAGGTGTTAATGTCATTAAAGAAAACATTGATGACTTAATAGACGTTTCAGGGGGTGTGTAGTTGATGAACACATTTTTTAGATTTTTTTATGAATTTACTTCAATATTTTTTGAAGGTATAGGAGATATCTTTAAAGGATTTAAAGATGGAATACTTCATATAGCTAGTCTAGGTGACTATTCTAAAGTTATTAATTCTTATAAAGATTCTTTTAATGCAGGTGAATGGATATTTGTATGGATTTCTATAATTATTCTTTTACTTTTAGTTGGATTAGTTATATTTTTAATTGTTCGTAAGATAAAGAACAAAGTTACTAAGAATTATAATTCAATGAATAAAGAAGAATTAGTTGAAGAAATATCTAATTTAAATGATAAAGTAGCTAAACTTATGAAGGAAAAAGAAGAACTAATGGCTATGAAAGTTAGCCAATTAGGAATTAATCCTGATGATAAGAAAAAAGGTTCTAAGGATGAAAAAGAAGAAGACGGAGAAGATGGTCCAAGTGATATTCGTTTCCCTAAACTTACAGCTCTTGATAAGAAGTATGCTAACTTTGTTCCTAAGAAGTATGATAATAATTACACTTTAGATGGACTTATTGAAGACTTTAGATGCTTTGCTGCATCTCAATTAAAACTATATTATGATCCAGTTATTTTAAGACCATTCTTTGCAGGTCTTGCTTGTGGTAAGCTAATTATCTTACAAGGTATATCTGGTACTGGTAAAACATCTCTAGCATATGCTTGGGGTAAGTTTGTTAAACAAGATTCATGTGTTTCCTCTGTAGAACCATCTTGGAGAGATAAATCAGACTTCCTTGGATATGTTAATGAATTTACTAAGAAGTTTAATGAAACTAAAGCATTAGGTGAAATCTATGTAGCCGGTTTTGATGATGATGTTCATACAATCATCCTAGATGAAATGAACCTAGCACGTGTAGAATACTATTTTGCAGACCTTCTATCTATACTAGAAATGCCTGATAGAGATGAATGGTTAGTTGATATAGTTCCTTCTGCTTGGCCAAATGATCCTAAGAAGTTAGTTAATGGTAAATTAAGACTTCCAGGAAATTTATGGTACATTGGAACAATCAATAACGATGAATCAACATTCATGGTTACTGATAAGGTATATGACCGTGCTATGCCAATTGATATCAACATTAAAGTTGATCCTTTCAAATGTAGAGAACAAGAAGCAATTGATATTAATGCAAGTTACTTAGAATCATTATTTGATGAAGCAAAAGAAAAATATCCTTTATCAGATAAAGGATTAAAACAAGTTAAAGAACTTGATGATTATATCATTAAACATTTTAGAATTGCTTTTGGTAATCGTATTATGAAACAATTAAATGTTTTCTCATCTGTATATGTTGCAACAGGTGGAAAAGAAATAGAAGCGATCGATTATTTCGTTGCTAAGAAGATATTAAGAAAATTTGATCAATTAAGTGTTTCATTCTTAAGAGATGAAATTGATCCATTTATATCTTACTTAAATAAAAACTATGGTAAAGGTACAATGAAAGAATGTATCGAATACCTAGAAAACACTAAAAAGAATTTATAGGGAGGAATTTTTATGGGTAAGAAGAAGTTCACAATTGATTCTTCTCTTGTTAAAAGAAAAGATTCATTCGTTAAGAATACAACATCTGAAATGTATTATTCTATGAGTAACTCTTGTGATGCTCTTAACTTTGAATGGTTAGACAAAATCATCGAGGCTTGCCCATTTGTTGATCAAATCGTAAGACACCCTAAACTAACACTTGTAAAAGAAGAAGTAGTCTCAACTATTGAAAGAGCAAAGAAGATTACTTCTGAAAGTGTTAAGGATTTAGCTAAACATTCAAACTATATAAATGATATGGATGAAGAAACTGGAGATATAAGACCTTCTAAAATACTAGAAGTAAGAAATGAAGAAACATATAATATCTATGAAAATAGATTCCTTTATACATTTATTCATGACTTACAAAGATTTATCTTTGAAAGAGAAGATGAACTTAAAAATATTATATTAGGTAATAATAAATCTTTAGAATATAAAGCTGAATCCATGGAAGATGGAGAAAAAGTTAATATTGAATTAAGAATTACTTCATCATTAGAAGAAAATAATAGCAAAGATAAGACTCTAGAAAATCTTATAAATAGACAATTAGAACGTATTAAAGAGGTAAAAGAGTTTATTAACAGTTGGTATAAAAGTGATATGTTTAAAGAATTAGATCATGCACATGTTACTTTTATTAAACCTCCTGTTAAACCTACAAATATTATCTTAAAGAATCCTAATTTCCAAATGTCAGTACAAATGTGGGAATACATAAGAAATTATGGTGATAATCTAGATGAAAAAGATAATGAAGCACTTACAAGTGCTGGTAATGATGCATTAACATCTCTTCTAGATAATTCATTCTTAATTGATTATTTTGTAATGGATTCTGTATCTAAGAAAAAAAGAGAAGAAAGAGAAAAAGTTAATAACTATTCAATTATTCTTCTTGCAGATATGGTTCGTAGAGTTCTAGATTTACTAAGAATAAATGGTAAAGATATAACTGAAGAAGAACTATTAAATATTCTTCTAGAACAAGTTAAAATTGAACAAGAAGCTAGACTTGCTGGTATAGAAGATATTAAGAAAAAATTTAAGTCTGAAATAAATGAATATTTAGAAAGAACTTATAAAAATTTATAGGAGGGTTTCATGAAAAAATTATTAAACAACAAAGTGGTAAAGGTAGTAGCAAGTATTATAAAAGGTATATTCATGGTTATGCTTATACTATTTATATTCATGGTATGTTTACAAAGATTTAGTAATAATGAAATATCTCTATTCAACTTTAGAATATTTACTGTTATATCAGGTAGTATGGAACCTAAATATAAAATAGGTGATGTACTTATTTCTGTAGAAACAGATCCTAAAGATATTAAAGTAGGGGATGTTGTTAGTTACCATGGGGAAAAAAGAGATCTTAAAGACAAAGTTGTTACCCATCAAGTAATGAGTATTGAAAAAGATGATGCAGGAAAGTATTATTTCCATACAAAAGGTATATGTGAAAACTGTTTAGTTGAAGATCCAGTTGTATCTGAAAGTCAACTATATGGAGTAGTTAAATATAAAGTAAAAACTTTATCAGCTATATATAAAGTAGTTGGTACAACAGCAGGTTTATTTTTCTTTATAATACTTCCTTTAATCTACATAATTGGTTCAGAAATAATATATACATTACTTGAAAAAGAAGAGGAAAGAAGAAAGAAAAATTAAATAAGAGATTTATATAAACGAAAGGGATGATTTTATGTTTAAGAAAAGACATAAAGTTTATCTAAAATTAAATTTAGTCTCGATAGTGTTTACAATTGTTTCGTTTATATCAGTAAGTTTTGCGTGGTTTGCTTACAGTGGGCTTGTTGATGTTAAAACAGAAGTAGGTGTAAAAGCTTGGTATATTGAATTTGAAAAGAATAATGAAGTTGTTTCTAACGATATCATTATTTCTTTATCAGATCTTTATCCAGGGATGGAACCCTTAAGTGAAGTTATAACTATTAAGAATTTAGGTGACTCCGATGCTAAATTGAAATATTCGATTGATTATGCTCGTATTTTAGATGACAATAAAGACTATTATACAATTAATGATGATTATACAAGTGATAGAATAGAAGATGCACTTGCTCATAATTACCCATTTCATATAAATACAAGTCTTAGTAAAACTAAACTAAATGCTAAAGATACAGATGCCCAGTTTATAGTAACTGTTTCGTGGCCTTTAGATTCAGGAAATGATAAGCTTGATAGTGCATGGGGATCTAAAGCTTATCAATTTGAGCGTAAACAAGAAGATAAACTAAAGAAAGATTCTAATTATATTAAAGAACCTTCAATTAGTATAGGAATTGATGTATCAGCAGAACAAGTTTCTGATGATGTTGATGATCTTGATTATGATTTTGAATTTGGTAAAGTAGTTTTATTTGATGTTAAAAATAATATGTTATGTACTTCTTTAAGTGAAACATGTTTAAAGACATATGTAATTGATGATGCTAACTTAATAGGTGATGTGAATGTATCTCTTTTACCAGATATAAGTAGTTTTGATTTAACAGGGTCTTTTACTAACTATAAGAGTCTACTGGATGAAAAGGTAAGCTCTTGGAATGCAAATACACGTGAACTTGATGCAAAAAGTATATTGAAGGTTATATCAAAAGATATTAATTCATCTATTATTGTAACTCCTAATATATCAGACTCAATTCTAGGAACTGTGAAATTCGGTACAAGAGCAGATGATATACTTACTAAAGTAGGAAGTACAAATGGATATATAAGTTATGATAAAAAATATAAATTATTTAATACTAATAACTGTATATGGACTAATACTAAATATAATAATGAAAAAGGATATGCTTATACATTAGATGGTAATAAATCTAAATTATATGGGGAAAGTAATGCTACAACATGTAATATACTTCCTGTTATAATAGCTCAAAAGTCTAATATAATATCTGAATAATATAATTAATATTAACTAGATTAAGTGAAAACTTAATCTTTTTTGTTATAATTATAATAAGAGGTGTTTGAAGTGAGTTCTAAGAAGTTAAATAATAAAAGAAGACTAAAGTTTTCTTTTGCTATTAATTTATTTATTTCAATTCTAACTTTAAATATAATTTTAATGACTATATTTGGTATTAAGATTATATATGGATATGAGCCAACTTTCCTTGTTGCTGGCGTACCAATATATAGTTATTTTACAACTCAATCAAATGTATTCATGGGTATAGTATGTTTTATGTTTGCTAATCGTGAATACCTTATATAAAAGGAAAGAAAAAAGAAATATCTTCTAATATGTATATTTTAAAGATGGTAGCAACATCTGCAGTAGCTCTTACTTTTTTTATAGTATTTGCATTTCTAGGTTTTGTTGTAAACGGAGGACATGCATCTCTTTTAGAGAATAATAATTTATTTTTTCATCTTGTTATTCCTGTTATTAGTATTCTAAATTTTGTTTTCTTTGAAAAAACTGACAAGATAAAATTTAAACATGTTTTCTATGGATTAATACCAACATTCTTGTATGAAATATATTACTCAATTAATGTTTATATACATTCTAAGAATGGAGTAGTTAATCCTGTGACAGATCCTTATTATTTCTTTCAAAAAGGGACTCTTACTCCTTATATAGCACCACCTGCAATGTTAGTTATAACTTTTGTATTAACTTTTATTATTTGGAAAATAAATAAGAAAGAATTTAAGAGAAACTAGATTATAAATCTAGTTTTTTGTGTTATTATATTGATAGTAGGGAGAGTTTTATATGGCGTATGTAGAGTTTAAGAATGTATCAAAAGAGTATATATCAGGAGAAGTAACTACTAAAGCTCTTAATGATGTATCATTTGAAATTGAAAAAGGAGAATTAGTTATTATTCTTGGTCAATCAGGATCAGGTAAATCTACTTGTTTAAATATACTAGGTGGCATGGATGAAGTTAGTTCAGGAAATGTAATAGTAGATGGAGTAGATATTACTTCTATAAAAGAAAAAGAACTTATTAAGTATCGTAGAAATGACATTGGTTTTGTATTTCAATTTTATAACTTAGTACAAAATTTAACTGCTTATGAAAATATTGAATTAGGAACTCAAATGTGTAAGAAACCTATGAATCCTAAAACAGCTTTAAAGAAGGTAGATCTTGAAGATAAACTAGATAATTTTCCATCACAATTATCAGGTGGACAACAACAAAGAGTTGCTATTGCAAGAGCAATTGCAAGAAGACCTAAAATACTTTTATGTGATGAACCAACTGGTGCCTTAGACTATAAAACAGGCAAACAAGTTTTAGAACTATTAGAATCAACTTGTAGAGAAGATGGTATAACAACAATTATTATTACTCATAACCTTGCAATAGCACCCATGGCTGATAGAGTATTAAAAATTAAAAATGGTAAAATTGAAGATGTAATTATTAATGATAAACCAACTAAAGTTAAAAACATTGAATGGTAATATATAAGTAGGATTGTAAAATGAGAAAAAATAGAATAATTACAATGAGTTTAAGGGAAATAAAGAAATCTCTAAAGAGATTCTTTTCATTGTGTGTTTTAAGTTTCCTAGGTGTTTCTTTCTTTGTAGGAATGAAGATGTCAGGACCAACTATGTTAAAGTCTTTAGATAGGTACTATGATGATAATAAAGTATATGATATTAAAGTATTATCATCTCTTGGTTTAGATAACGATGACTTAAAAGAAATAACTAAATTAGATAATGACTTTGAAGTAGTAGGTTCTCACACAAAAGATACTTTATTCTTTGATGGTAAATATAAAACAGTATTAAGAATACATGAAATAAATAATAACATTAATAATTTTATTATTACTGAAGGAAGAATGCCTGAGGACTATTCAGAAATATTAGTAGAAGATGGAATTATTAAAAAAACAGACTTTAAAGTTGGAGATAAAATAACAATAGAACTAGAAGATGAAGATGACGAGACATTAAAAACAAAAGAATTAAAAATAGTAGGAGTTGTATTAAGCCCTGAGTATGTTAATAAAGCAGAAGTTTCTCAAAGCCGTGGTAATACTTCGCTTGGAAATGGACAAGTAGCATACTTTGTATATGCTCTAAAAGACTTATTTAACATGGACTATTACAGTGAAATCTATATACGTGATAACTCCGTTACTAAATATAAAACTCATACTAATGAATATATAAATGCTATAAATCAAAAAGAAGAAAAGATATCTTCAATTAAAGAAACAAGACAAAATGAAAGATATATAAGAATAATTGAAGAAGCAACTAATAAAGTTAATGAACAAGAACGTGAAGCAAATGAAGAATTTGGAAAAGCACAAGAAGAATTAGATAAAGGTAAAACAGAACTTGATAGTGCTAAAAAAGAATTAGATAGTGCTAAAAAAGAATTAGATAAGAATAAGAAAACACTGGATAAAGCAAAGAAAGAAATAGATAAAGGATTCAATCAAATTAAGAAATCTAAACAAGAACTTTCATCTGCATTTATAGATCTTAGCAATGGTAAAAAGGAAGTAGAAAGTAAAATAAGTAGTTATAATATTAGTTATGATAATCTATCTAGTTTTATTAAAAAATATGATAGTTCTGCTTTCTCAGTTTCTGATATTATAAAAATATTCAGTGATAATAATATCGATATTAATAAAGCTATAGAAGAAAGTACAGTTAATATAAAACTACTTGCAAGTATGTACGGAATAGATTTAAATAGTTTATTTAAAAAATATGGTATTAGTACAGATATATTAAACAAAGATTATGTAAAACTAGATGAAGTGATTGATGCATCTACTATTAATCAGTTAAAGAAAATGATATTTGATGATAGTTTCATAGTTTTAGTAAAAGAATCTATTCCATCTAATATTCCTTATTATAATGATATACAAAACTATTTAACCGAATACATGGATAATAATGATAGTATCTTAAAACTATTTGATGCAGTAAGAAAGATTGATAAAGGTTATCCTGAATACTATAAAAATGTTGAATTAGTTAATAGTAAGGAACAAGAATTAAATGATGCTAATACTCAGTATCAAACAGGATTAAGTGAGTATAATAATGCTCTTGAGTTATATAATTCTAGTTTAAATGAATATAATTCTAACCTTGACTTATATAATGATAAACTACAAGAATTTAATGATAAAAAAGAGGAAGTAACAGAAAAGATTGCACTTGCAAGAGATAAGATAAAGAAGATTGAAAAAGCTACTTGGTTTATTCAAGATAGAGAAGATAATAATGAATATTTAACATATATAAGTAGTTATGATAGTATTAATAATCTATCAAATCTATTCCCAGTTATATTCTTCCTTGTATCTATCATGATTAGCTTACTTGCAATGGCAAGAATGGCAATTGAAAATAGAAGTGAAATAGGTACTCTAAAAGCCTTAGGATTTAATAATGTAGAAGTAAGACTTAAGTTTGTTATATATGCAACACTTGCTACTTTAATAGGTGGAATAGTAGGTTCATATCTAGGCTATAAGTTTATTCCTAAGATAGTAATAGGTATATTTAATATCATGCATAATGTTCCTTATTTTATATATGATACGAATCATACACCAATTATATTAGGAATATTTATTAGTTTGTTATGTATAGTAGGATCTACAATTATAACAATTAACAATTTGGTTAAAGAAAAAACAACCGAGTTATTAAGACCAATTGCACCTCCAATAGGTAAGAAAATATTAATTGAAAAACTACCTTGGATTTGGAAAAGAATTGGTTACTCAACTAAGTTAACAATAAGAAATATATTTAGATATAAAAGAAGAATACTAATGTCTATATTTGGAATTGCATCATGTACAATGATTCTTCTATCTGGATATGGAATTAAAGATTCAATATCATTTGTAGTAGATAAACAATATAATGATATTAATCATAATGATGTTCTAATATCTCTTGATAGTAAATTATCTAAAGAAGAACTAGATGAATATACTAAAGATGAAGACTTAGCTTTTAATGTATATGCTAAGATAGATCAAGTAGAAATAAATAATAAAAGAGTATCCTTAATAGTTCCTTATGACTATGAAGAATTTAAGAAAACTCTTACTTTAAGAGATGTTAAAACAAAAGAAGAAATAACTTTAACAGATAATACAGTTGTATTAACTCAAAAGCTTGCTAAACATTTAAAGAAGAAGGTAGGAGATACAGTTACTATACTTGAAAGTGATAATCTTCCATATGAATTTAAAGTAACTAATATATCTGAAAATTATATAGGTGATTATATATTCTTCAATAGACATATGTATACTAAATATGTTGATGAATATAAGATTAATACACAGTACATTAGATTCAATGATCTAACAAAAGAAAATGATATCATGACTGATTTAAAATCAAAGAATACTCATATATTAAGTTCTGTATCAATAGCATCCGTAAAAGAACAATGTGTTGCTTTATTTGAATCATTAAGTGTTATTGTATATGTATTAGTATTATTCTCAGGAATATTATCATTTGTAGTATTCTATAGTTTAGCCTATATTAATATAAGTGAAAGACAAAGAGAAATAGCAACACTTAAAGTATTAGGCTATTATAATAGAGAAGTAGATAATTATATTATGAAAGAAGAATTTATTATAACAGTACTTGGTATTTTAGTAGGTTTATTTGTAGGAACTTACTATGCTTATGATATGATAGATTCAATAGAAATAAATACAATGCAATATATTAAAGAAATACAATTTACAAGCTACTTACAAACATTTGGATTTATGTTACTATTTACTGCAATAGTAAGTGTTGGGGTACACTTCAAATTAAAGAAAATAGATTTAATAGAATCATTAAAGAGTGTTGAATAACTTAAAAAGACTAGTTTAATCTAGTCTTTTTTAATAAAAAAATAAGTGGTTTATACCACTTATTATATTTTCTGAGTAAACTTAATAGTAGCATCAAGTGTTAAAGAGTTATTGTTTTTAATAATCTCTGTATCACTTTCATCATTTGATTCTTCATTTACATCATCAAACCATTCAAAGAATACTCTTATCTTAAATGATTTAACAGCTTCTTCATTCGAATAATCAAATACACCATTTATTTCATTATTAACTACATTAATATATTCTGCCTCTTCAGGATCAGTTCCTTCTGCAATGATTTTATATTTAGTAATTAATAAATCATTTAATATTTCATTTTTATTTATTTTAATATTATAGTTGAATGATATTTCAACGAAACTTGCATCAATATCAATGTCGAAGTATCCAACTGATGAAGGAGCAAGTTTATTATTAGCAACATTTTCGTTTTCTAGTATAACTGGATTTATTGATCCAACAGATGAAGAAGAACTTGTAATATCTTCATCGTTTAGAAGTATCTGCCAATTAGCAAGTGCTAAGTCTATGCTTTCTTCAGCAGCAGCAACATACCTAGAGTAGGTATTGCTTACAATTGAAAGAGCAAAAGCCAGTATTGCAAATACGATTAATACTTTAAACTTTGTCTTAATCACGGTTGTCACCTCTTTTTATATTTTAATTATACATATTATATGTAAAATTTACTTTCGACCAAGTGTAAAAATAGACAACTATACATTATATTTTACATATGTAAAAATGTACAATTTACATCGTGATTGTAAACCTTAATTTGCTGATAAAATAGGATATAAGTTATAAAAAAGATGTTATAATAAAACTAGGAAGTGATATATATGGATTATGAAATAGTAAAAGTAAAACCTGAAGACAAAGAAAAACTATATCGTTTACTAGAGTTTTCTTTATATGATGGTTCTCAATATATTGATAATATGTTAAATGATGAATGTTTATTTGACTATGGATGGTTTGATAATTACTTTACTGATGATGACAGAGATGCATACTTTGTTAAGAGTGATGATAATTATGTTGGCATGGTCATGGTAAATGAAAACTTAAAGTTTAATGATTCAGGAAAGTGTATAGCAGAGTTCTTAATAATGCCTTATTACAGAAGAAATCATCTTGGCAAAAGAGTAGCTTATGATATCTTTAATATGTATAAAGGTGATTGGGAAGTTCAACCTATGGAAAACAATCCAACTGCTTATTCTTTCTGGAAAAATATTATCAATGAATATACAGATGGAAAATATACTACTAAGAACGATGGTGTAGAAGACGTATTTATGTTTTCTAGTAAATAAGGAACTATATGGAAATAATAGAATATAATGAAAAATATTTAGATGATGTTAAAGACTTACTTGTTGAACTTGAAGAATACATTTTAACTATTGATAAAGATCACTTAGATCAATTACATCCAGATTATAGAGACAAGATGGCAATTGTTGACCTGGAAGATGTAAAGAATAATGAAGGTAAGTGTTTCCTTGCAATTGAAAACGATAAAGCAATAGGTTTAATAATGGGTACTATTCCTCCTTATGATGAATATGATTACCTAGATTATAAATGTCCAAGAAGAGGAAGAATAACAGAACTAATAGTTACTTCAAAAGTTAGAAGTAAAGGAGTAGGGAACTTACTTATAAGTAAGATGGAAGAATACTTCAAATCAGTTGGATGTGAATATGTATTAATAGATGTATTTGCTTACAATGAAACTGCTATTAACTTTTATAACAAAAAAGGATATCATCCTAGAATGCTTGTTGATATAAAGAAGTTATAAATAATATGAAAACACTAATAAGTAGGAGTTTTTTATTAAAAAAACCTCTTACTTTTTTTGTGGTATAATAATGAAAGAGACTAGAGGTCTCGTAAGGAGGAAGTTATGAAGATATTAGTAACTGGTGGATTAGGTTATATTGGAAGTGAAACATCACTTTATCTACTTAAGAATGGATATGATGTTGTTATACTTGATAACCTTAGTAATTCTAAAATTGAAGTAGTAGATAAGATAAAAGAGTTATCTGGTAAAGATATTACATTCTATCAAGGGGATATGAATGACGAAGCTTTTCTAGATGATATTTTTAAAAAAGAGAATATAGAAGGCGTAATAGACTTTGCTGCTTATAAAGCAGTTGGAGAGTCAGTTAAAAAACCTGTTGAATATTATACAAATAATGTTTCATCTGTATTAACACTATTAACAGTGATGAAAAAATATAATGTTAAAAAGTTAGTATTCTCAAGTTCAGCAACTGTATATGGTGCTCCAGATGTAGTTCCTATTCCTGAAACTGCTCGTACAGGAGGAACAACTAATCCATATGGAACATCTAAATTAATGGTTGAAAGAATATTAAAAGATTTATATGAATCAGATAATACTTTTAATATTGCAATACTAAGATATTTTAATCCAATTGGTGCAGATCCAAGTGGATTATTAGGAGAAAATCCAAATGGTATACCTGCTAATTTAATACCATACGTATCAAAAGTAGCAACAGGTAAGTTAGAGTATTTAAGTGTATATGGAGATGACTATGAAACTAAAGATGGAACAGGAGTAAGAGATTATATTCATGTTGTTGATTTAGCAATTGGTCATATTAAAGCTTTAGATAAATTAAATAAAGATGGTAAAGGACTACATATTTATAACTTAGGAACAGGAACAGGTTATAGTGTTCTTGATATTATTAAAGCATTTGAAAAAGTTAATAATGTTAAAGTACCTTATAAAATAGTTGATAGAAGACCAGGAGATATTGCTGAGTGCTATTCAGATGCTACTAAAGCAAAAGAAGAACTTGGTTTTGTTGCAACAAAAACATTAGAAGATATGTTAAGAGATGCTTTTAATTTTGAAAAGATGAATAAAAACTAGGAGATTATTATGTGTGGAATTGTAGGGTATATTGGTAAAAGAAATACAGCAGATGTTTTAATTGATTGTCTTAAAAAGTTAGAATATCGTGGTTATGATTCAAGTGGTATAGCACTTCTTGGTAAAGATGATGTACAAATTGTAAGAAGTGTTGGAAAGATAAAAAACTTGGAGGATAAGCTTGAGAAAACTAAATTAATTGATTCTTCCATGGGTATTGCTCATACTAGGTGGGCAACACATGGTGGTGTAACAGAGGCTAATGCTCATCCTCATAAAGTAGGTAAAGTAACTATTGTTCATAATGGTATTATTGAAAATGCTAATGAATTAAGAGAAAAACTTATTAAAGAGGGAGTTAAGTTTGCATCAGAGACAGACTCTGAAGTAATAGCTGCTCTAATAGATTTTTATTATAATGATAATCCATATAAAGCAATTGAAAAAGCTATTGCCGAATTAAATGGTAGTTATGCATTAGGTATTATCTTTGAAGATCAAAAGAAGTTATTCGCAGTAAGATGTGAGTCTCCTCTTATCCTTGGAGTATCAGATGGAGAATACTTTATAGCAAGTGATATTGGTGCAATTCTAAAATATACAAGAAACTATGTATTACTTGGTAAAAATGAAATAGCAACAATTGATAAGAATGGTTACTCAATTATAAAAAATGGAAAGAATGTTTATAGACAAGTTTTAGAAAGTGACTTAACAGAAGAGTCTGTTTCTAAAGCAGGATATGATCATTACATGATGAAAGAAATCATGGAAGAGCCTGTTCTTATTTCTAATTTAATAGATAAATATATAAATAAACTTGATGATTTAATAAACATTAAGAAGTATAAGAACATACATATTGTTGGATGTGGAAGTGCTTATTATGCAGGTATGATTGGTAAGAACTTCTTTGAAGACGATGGAATAAAAGTTGAGATAGATGTAGCAAGTGAATATAGATATAGAAATATTATTTATGATAAAAATACACTTGTAATTCTTATTTCCCAAAGTGGAGAAACAGCAGATACTATTGCAGCAATGCGTATGGCAATTGATAAAGGAGTAGATACTCTTGCAATAGTTAATGCTGAAGGTTCTACTATTCATCGTGAATGCAAATTTAAAATATTAATTGAAGCAGGAAGAGAAGTAGCAGTTGCTACTACTAAAGCTTTTGTTCTTCAAGTTTTAATTTTAAGCTTATTATCTTACAAGATTAATCCAGATGAAGAGTATCTAAAAGATATTAAGAAATTACCAAGCTTATTAAAAGTAATGTTAGATAAAACTGGTTTTTATAAAAAGTTAGCTGATCAAGTATATAAGCATGAAGATGTATTCTTCATAGGTAGAAAAGTAGACTATGCTATTTCTTTAGAAGGTTCTTTAAAACTTAAAGAAATATCTTATATTCATAGTGAAGCTTATCAAGCTGGTGAATTGAAACATGGAACAATTTCTTTAATTAATCCAGGAACAGTAGTATTTGGTATCTTAACAGATGATGCCATATATGATAAGACTTTATCTAATTTACAAGAAGTTATTTCAAGGGGAGCTAATCCAATTTATATAAGTACTAAGGATGCTAATTTTGAAAATAAAATTATTATTCCTAAGATACATAAAAAATTACAACCATTAATAACAATGCCACCTCTACAATTAATTGCTTACTTTGTTGCAATTAAACGTGGATGTGATATAGATAAACCTAAAAATTTAGCTAAGTCAGTAACTGTAGAATAATCAATTCTACAGTTTTTCTTTTACTATACATGTTACCTAGCTTATTCTTTTAATGTTGGTTTAAATTATTGCTTTTAGAAAAATAAAATACTATGTAATAAAAATAAGAGTAATTTCTTCATGTTTTATTTGATTTTTATAAATACATAGATTATAGTAAGGGGAATTGAGGTGATATTATGGAAAAAATGACAGTTCAAAGAATAGAAAAAGAAAGAATAAAATTAAAGTCAATGGCCAATGGTAATATTAATTTTGAAATACCAAGTCATAGAAGACAATTTCTTGTATATTTGTCTTGCCTTGAACGTTATTTAAATGAAACTATTAATTATAATGTTTATAGTAGAACATTTGAAACTGTATATAAAAAATGGGCACGTCTTGTTGATGTAACTATGACATCTAATGAAGGTTTGATGCCAAATGAAAAAGTTGAATTAGATAGTGTTAAGGAAGAATGGAATAAATATAAGTTACTCGTTGAGAAAAGTGGCAATGATTATCTTTCTCCTGAAGCACTTGAGCAAAGATGGATATTAAAATCATTTATTGATAAATATTACCAAGGGTTAAGTCCTATTAAACTAATTATTGGAAAAGATAAAACTGTTCGTGAAATAGATAATGCACTTAATTATATAGATTATAAAAGAAAAGATACTCTTCATAAAGCTGCTGACGCTAACAAAATTATATATTATAAAGTTTATTTTCAAAATCATTCATACGAAGAAACAAAAACAGAATATTATAATGATGACTTTGAACATACATATACAGTAAAAAGAGAAGTTATAGACGATACGATAGATTTTACTGACAACACAAAAGATAAATATATTTCGTTTTCATTTGTTTATGCTAAAAAAGGTGAAAATGGAATAAGAGAAATAATGACTGGGAAACCTTTAAAGAAATGGCCAGATAAATCTAAAGTTACAAGCATGCCAGAAGATTATATTTATTATGAAACTATTGAAGAGGTACCTGAATCAATAGTTGCAAATAATTTAGCTCCATTTCTTAATAGCACTATTGATGGAATGACTGATGAATATATTAGTAGATTAAATGCTAAACAACACGATTTCATAAAACAAAATTATGGATGGAATATAGAAAACAATTTAGAAGAGATTAGAAGAAAAAAATACGAAGAAGAACTTTCTAAAAGAAGTCCAAATAATGTGAATAAGTTAAGAGCATATAAACCAAAAACTCCAAAAAACAAATAATAATTATAAGATATAATTAAACGATTAACTGTAGAATAATTAATTCTACAGTTTTTCTTTTACTCTACAGATTGTAGAGTAAGTATTTTATACTTCCTTTTATAATTAAATTGTGGGAGGGATAAGAGATGGAAAAAGAAATAAAGAAAATCGTTTTAACAGGTGGTCCATGTGCAGGTAAAACAACAGCTTTATCATGGATTCAAAACTACTTTGAAAAGAAAGGATACAAAATAATATTTGTTTCAGAATGTGCAACAGAATTAATTAACTCAGGTATTAAACCATGGGAAGCAAATGATAGTGTTGCTTTTCAATCACTTCTAATGAAGCATCAAAAAGATAAAGAAGATTTAGCAGTAGAAAGTACAAACTTTATAAATGGTGATAAATTCTTAATTGTATGTGACCGTGGTTTATTTGATAATAAAGCATATATAACTGAAGAAGAATTTAGAGAAGTACTAAAAAATAACAATGAAAATATAGAAAGTGCAAGAAGCAGATATGATGCAGTATTCCATTTAGTAACTGCAGCACTTGGAGCAGAAGAAAACTATAGTCTAGGAAATGCAGCAAGAACTGAAGATGTTGAAACTGCAAGAGCACTTGATAGTAAAACTCTTAATGCTTGGATAGGTCATCCTCATTTAAGAGTAATTGATAACTCAACAGACTTTGAAGAAAAAATGAAAAGACTTATGAGAGAAATATCTGGTGTCTTAGAAGAACCATATACATATGAAATAGAAAGAAAGTTCTTAATTGAGATGCCTGATGTTAATTATTTAGAAAGTCTTCCTAACTGTGAAAAAGTTTCTATTGTTCAAACTTATCTAAGAAGTGATGACAAGTATGAAAAGAGAATTAGACAAAGAGGAAAAGATGGTGCTTATACTTATACTCTAACTGTTAAATATAATATAAGTGATATAAAGAGAATTGAAATTGAAAGAAGATTAACTGAAAAAGAATATCTAAATGAACTAACTAATGCTGATCCTAACATGGCTCAAATAATTAAAACAAGATACTGCTTATGCTATAACAATCAATATTTTGAAATTGATATTTATCCAACAAATACTAATGAAGCTATTCTTGAAATAGAACTTAATGATGAACTTGCAAATGTAGATATCCCTGACTACTTAAATGTTTTAGGAGAAGTAACAAATAACCCAGAGTACCGTAACTTTAACATTGCGAAAAGACTAGTTAAAAGATAAAATAATAAATGGGTGTTGTATTATGACTATCGGGGATAAAATAAGAAAATTAAGAATAGAAAATAACTTAAAACAAAGTGAATTAGGTGAACTACTATTTATCTCAGAAAAAACTATATCTAGCTGGGAAAATGGAAGAACAGTTCCAGATATTAGTATGTTATATAATTTATCTAATATATTTAAAGTTAGTTTTCTATATTTAATAGATGATTCTTATAGTGATAATACAATTGATGAAATATCTATAAGATTAAAAGTAGATAATACTACATTTAAAAATATAGAATATAAAATAAATAATAAATCTAATAAAAGTAATGAATTACATCAAATAGATAAATATTATAAGACTAGCAATAATAACTGGTTAAGAATAAGAAATGAAAATGGTAAATATATTTTAAACTTTAAAGAAAAAATAGATGATAATCATTTTTCTAAATATGATGTTCAAATAGATAATATAGATAATATGAATATTATTCTAAATAAGTTAGGTTTAAAGGAACTTGGTATAATTGATAAAACAAGAATAACTTATAAAATAGATATCTTTATTATTAACTTTGATGATGTATTAAATGTTGGTAAATTTATAGAAATAAAACTACTTAAAAATGATGATATAAAAAGAATTATAAATTTATTAAATGAACTTAATATAGATATGAATATGATTAACATGAAAAAATACATAGATTATATTTAATAATATGTTATAATACATTCCAAGGTGGGGATAATATGGATTTTAATACGTTAGTGGAATTTCATAAATTAGTAATTAGTAGTGAAGATGACGATTTAAGACCTGCTTTGAAAGATGAAGAAATACAGATAATTAATGACTCATTAATAGAAATGAATAGAGAATATGAGAGTATTTATGATCTTATGCCTGATCTATTTAGATTTGGAGGATTAACATTCTTAATTCAACCATTCTATGATGCAAATAAAAGAACAATCATCCTTATGTATAAAAAGATAACAAAAGATAAAGGATTTGATATAGATTTTGAAAATATTTTAAAGGATAATGAATTTATTAATTTAACGCCTGTATTCTATGAAACAGATGAAACAGTTTCTGATTCATTCTTAGAAAGAGTTGGGAATATAATAGTTAGTAATTTAAAACAAAAAAGGAACAGATAATAATTTTTTTGATAGGAGGGTTTTATATGGAAAAGGAAGTCAAAAAAACAAGAGTATATGGAATTGATCCAGGATTTGGAACAAATGTTGAAGCAGTGAATAGTTTAAGTGAAATTGATTTATATTTTGCAATTGATGCCATGGGGGCATTCCTTTGGAGAATGAATCATGATATGGCAGATGGTAGAATTCAAGAATTTGACTTAACAGAAGATCAATATAGAATGGAATATCTTGTATATCAAACAAGAAAGTTTGGTGTAGAACTTGCTGATGCTGAAATTGATAAACACGTAACTGCAACTCCTTCATATTGGGCTTGGTTTAAATTTTACGATAATCATTTTAAAAATGAATTATCAGATGAAGAGTGGAGAGAGTTCTGTAAAAAGAAAGAAGCTGGAGAAGATATTTCTGAATACTTACCAACTGGTAATTGGAAAGATTCCCTAGAAGAAGGAAAGAAAAGAGAAAGAAAATAGAAGAAATTTTCTTCTTTTTTTTATATAATAAAGAAAAAAAAGAAGGTGTAATATGTCTTCTATAGAATATGCTGATATGTTTTTAAAAGTTCAAGAGTCTAATAATGCACTATATCATATGTTTTCATTTGATATAAAGGATTCTAAAAAAATGCCACCAACTAAAAGATTACTTGCTCAGTATGATTTATTTACGTTGGGAGACCTTATTTATGAAGAACTTTTAAAACTAGAAAAAAGGTTTAATAGAAAAATATTATTAGAAAAGGGAGAACTAAATAATACAGTAGGATTAATGAAAGATAACCCATTTGTATTTGGAGATGCTTTAGTAGTTACAATTTATAAGGATAGCCTAACAAGAGATCAAATGTATACGCTATTTAACGAGTTTAAAGATAGCATGGGTATTGATTATGACTTTAATATCTCGGATGCTTTATATGAAACAAATGACTATGGTGAAGGTGCACATAAACTATATCGTGGTTACTGTGCTCAGTTATTAATGGAACTTCATAAGGATAAATATAAAGATGTTAAAAAGAAACTTAGAAAGATAAAAAGATAAAAATTATTTACATAACGTATTTTGTATAGAATTACTACATGTTATAATTATCCTGATAATAAGGAGACATTTATATGGAAATACGTAACAGAAAAGTAATTATTACAGGTGCAGCATCTGGAGTAGGAAAAGAATTAACAAAGAAGTTTATTTCCTATAATTCTATTGTTGTTGCAGTAGATGTAAGTAAAGAAAACTTAAAAGAATTAGAAAAAGAACTTAATACTGATAAACTTTATACTTATCAGTTAGATGTAACTGATAGAGCAGCTATTAAGAAGTTTAAGAAATGGTATGCTAAAGAATTAAGAAACTTAGATATCTTAATTAATAATGCTGGTATTATTCAACCTTTTATAAAAGTTGAGGACTTACCAGACGAAATTACTGATAGAGTAATGAAAGTAAACTTCCGTGGTCCTTATGATTTAATTCAAGACTTCATGGATTTACTTAAACAAAAACATGAAACATATATTGTTAATGTATCAAGCATGGGAGGTTTCTTCCCATTCCCATATCAAACAGTATATGGAGCATCAAAAGCAGCTTTAAAGATATTTACAGAAGGTCTTTATGCAGAACTATCTTCATCAAATGTACATGTAATGATAGTACTACCTGGAGCAATGGCTACAAATATATCTAAGAACTCAGGATTAGAAGTAAAAGAATCTTCAAGTAGTGCGTCTTTTCCTATGCTTTCTGCAAGTGATGCAGCAGATCAAATCATAGCTGGTATAGTTAAGAATAAATTTAAAATCTTTGTTGGTAAAGATGCTAAATTCATGAGATTACTTTATAAATTAAACTCAAAGAAAGCGATAGAATTTATTAATAAGAAAATGGCAGGATTAGGAAAATAATCCTGCTTTTTTTGACTTTCATATCTTCTTTTACTATAATAATTAGAACTTAAAGGGGAATTATTATGAATGATTATGAAAGAGAGTTAAGGTGGATAAAAAAACACTATGGTGAGTCCTTGATGCATATCTGTAGAAGTTACTTTGCACCAATTCTAGAACATCCGGGTAGACTTACTAAAATATTAAAAGACTTTGTATATCCAAATTCAAGAACACTTGGTAGTGATTTAATAAAAGCTGATGCTGTACACGAATTCGTAGAAGCAATATATTTAAAATATACTGATAAAGAAGAAAAGTTTATAACTACAGATAAAGATCCTTATGAACTTTTAAAAGAGGCAGGTTATACACTACATGAATGCAGGGCTGAAGAAGAAATACAAGAATATAAAAAATACTATAATGATAATGAAGTAATATGTACCATTAATAATGGAAATAGACTTGATACATCATTTGTTTTCTTTGCAGTAAAAGATAATATAGATAGTATTAAAAGAGCTCTTCCTGGAAAAGAAAAAAGAGAAGATGAGTATTCTACATCCCTTCTATCTATTCAATTCCCTAAAAACGAAAACACTTATCCGGTTATTATATCTAGATATAATCATACAGTAGAAAACCCAAATAATACTTTTGGAGGTAATTTAGAAAGAATATCTCCAGGCTTAACTTGTAGTTTTAAAAAATTACTAGAAAGTAGAAACATGGAACTTCATAGTGCTACTTCAGAATTAAGAGTAAGAAATTATGTTGTTTTAGATAAACTATATAAGTATTACTTTGAAGAAAATGGAGAATATTATTGCCCAGGTAACTTAGTAGTAAGTGCTAAAGGAATGGTTAAACTTCCTGCATCTTCTATGTTAGTAGAAAACTTTGTAATAGATTTTAAAAATAAAACTATAAAACCATTTAATGAAAAAAATAAAAGTGCTCATGCTTTTACAACATTCTTCTTAAATAATCATATTGAAGACTTAAAGATATCTAAAAGAGAAGATGGGAAAAATGAAATACTTGTATATTTAAAAGGTAAAGAAGAACCGGTTGAAATTGTTGTTAAAGATAATAGAATATGTGGTTATAAAAATATTTATTTAACAAGAATGAAAAATGATTTTTTATCATATGCAACTGAGATAAGTGAAATATATGTTCCTAATGTTAAAACAATAGGAAGACAATGTTTAGCATCAGCAACTCAAATTGAAAGTATTGATATAGATAAAGTTGTAACTATTGGTTCTTCCTTCTTAGGAAGAGATAAAAAACTAAAAAGTATAAAAGCGAAGAAACTAGAAGAAACAGATGATAATGTTTTTTCTAAAGCACAAGTAAAACACGTAGCATTTCCAAAATTAAAAAGAGTAGGCCACGGATTTATGAAATGTAATATAAAATGTGAGGATGCATATTTACCAAAGCTATGGCATGCTAACACTTGTACTTTTGAAGGTGCACTAAAAATGAAATATATTTATGTTCCAAAACTATATGAAGTGGAAAACTGCGTTTTAGAGTTTGCTGGTCAATTAGTAGAGTTTCATGCACCAATTCTAGAGCATACTGGTCCAAACTTTTTGAAACATGCACGTAGTTTGAAAGTTTTAAATTGTCCTTCACTATATAGATATGGAGTTCAAAGTTTTGAAGAAGCTACTTCGCTTGAATATGTGAATATTCCAACAGTTCTTTGTGAAGAAGATGCACCAGATTTTTATAGTGACAATAAGATTCTTTATAAACGTATACTAAATAATACTAAAAATGGTAGATAAAATAAAAAAAGAAAATGTTACATTTTCTTTTTTTGTGTCTTAATTTCCTTTAATTAAAAATTAATCGTATTTACTTAATTATTTAAAGTTGGTACAATTATAGTGATAATAGCGGGTATGAGTAACAACTATTATTTAAAAGTTTAAGGAAAGGGACATAAAATGGGGAATATTCATGTAACAAGTGAAATTGGTACACTTAAAAAAGTATTACTTCACAGACCTGGTAAAGAATTGCTTAATTTAACTCCTGATACATTAAGTAGATTATTATTTGATGATATTCCATTCTTACCTGATGCTCAAAAAGAGCATGATGCTTTTGCTAAAGCATTAACTGATAATGGTGTAGAAGTTGTATATCTTGAAGATTTAATGGCTGATGTATTAAAAGACCCTGAAGTTAAAAAAGAGTTCATTGAACAATTCATGAGGGAAGCTGGAATTAATACAATTAAATACCAAAACTTAGTACGTAATTTCTTAAATAGTATTACTAATGAAAAGAAACTTGTACTAAAGACTATGGAAGGCATCCAAGTAGGTGACATTCCAAAAGAAAAAAGAGATGTTGAAAAAACATTAGTTGATTTAATCAATACTCCAGATAAGTTTATTGCTGATCCAATGCCAAACTTATATTTTACTCGCGATAATTTTGCATCAGTTGGAACTGGAGTAGATATTAACCATATGTATTCAGTAACACGTAATCGTGAATGTATATATGCTGAATATATATTTAAATATCATAAAGATTATAAAGATACTAATCAATATTACAACAGAAGTTATAATTGGAGCACTGAAGGTGGTGACCTTCTAAATATTAATGAGCATATTGTTGCTATTGGTATAAGTCAAAGAACTGAACCAGAGGCAATAGATCAACTTGCAAAGAACTTCTTTAAAGATCCAACTTGCAAGATTGATACAATCTTGGCATTTAATATTCCAGTATCACGTGCATTCATGCATCTTGATACAGTATTTACTCAAATTGATAAGTATACATTTACTTACCATCCTGGAATAATGGGTACACTTCAAGTATTTGAAATAACTGAAGGATTTGATCCAACTACATTTGAAGATTTAAATGTTAAAGAAATTAATGCTCCACTTAATAAGATATTAGAAAAATATCTAAATCATCCAGTTACTTTAATACCATGTGGTAATGGTGATAGAGTAGCAAGTGAAAGAGAACAATGGAATGATGGATCTAATACTTTATGTATTGCTCCAGGAACTGTTGTTGTATATGACAGAAATGATGTTACTAATAAAGCTTTAGTAAAAGCTGGAATTAAAGTAATAGAAATCAGAGGCGCAGAATTAGGACGTGGACGTGGAGGTCCTAGATGTATGTCTATGCCACTAGTAAGGGAAGATGTAAAATGGTAGATTTAAAAGGAAGAGATTTCTTAAAACTATTGGATTTTACTCCAAAAGAAATTAATTATTTAATTAAAAGTGCAATGACTTTAAAACGTCAAAAACACGAAGGAACATCTCATGCTTATCTTAAAGGTAAACAAATAGCAATGATCTTTGAAAAAGATTCAACTAGAACAAGGTGTTCATTTGAAGCAGGTGCACATGACCTAGGTATGCAAGCTACATATCTTGGACCAAGTGGTTCTCAACTTGGTAAAAAAGAAACTATTGCTGATACAGCAAGAGTATTAGACAAGATGTATGATGGTATTGAATATCGTGGATTTAGTCAAGAAACTGTAGAAGAACTTGCTAAATACTCTAAAGTACCTGTATGGAATGGTCTTACTGATGAATTCCATCCAACTCAAATGCTTGCAGATATAATGACTGCACAAGAAGAGTTTGGTGATTTAAAAGGTAAAAAGTTAACATTCTTTGGAGATGCACGTAATAATGTAGGAAACTCCCTTATGGTAGTTTGTTCTAAATTAGGACTTAATTTCTGTGCATGTGGACCAAAAGAACTTTGGCCTAAAGAAGAATTAGTTAAAACATGCCAAGATATCTGTAAAGAAACAGGAGCATCAATTACTTTAACTGATAAACCTGAAGAAGGAGCAAAAGATGCAGATATTATCTATACTGATGTTTGGGTATCTATGGGAGAACCAGATGAAGTATGGACTGAAAGAATTAAACTTCTTAAACCATATCAAGTAGATATGGCAAAAATAAAATTAGCTCATAAAAATGTTATATTTGAACACTGCTTACCATCTTTCCACAATGCTGATACTAAAATCGGAAAAGATATTGCTGATAAATTCGGTATATCTGAAATGGAAGTTACTGATGAAGTATTTGAATCTAGCCATTCAAGAGTATTTGAAGAAGCTGAAAATAGATTACATACTATTAAAGCAGTAATGTTAGAAACATTAAGAAAATGAGTAGAATAGTAATAGCATTAGGAGGTAACGCCTTAGGACGTACTCCATCTGAACAATTAAGTATTGTAAAAAAGACTGCCAAGAGAATCATGGATATTGCTTCTCTTGGTAATCAAGTAATTATTACTCATGGTAATGGACCACAAGTAGGTATGATTTATAATGCAATGAGTACATATGCAAAAATAAAAGGTACTGAAGAAATGCCATTTGCAGAATGTGGTGCTATGAGTGAAGGATACATTGGTTATCATTTACAACAAGCAATACAATACGAAATTGAAAAAAGACACATGAGGAAAAGATGTGTAACAGTTGCAACTCAAGTAGTGGTAGATCCTACTGATCCAGGATTTAAAGAACCTACTAAACCAATTGGAGAGTTCTTATCTAAGGAAGAAGCTGATAAGCTTGCTTCAATTAACAATTGGATTTATAAGGAAGATGCTGGAAGAGGATATAGAAGAGTTGTAGCAAGTCCATTACCACAAAAAATAGTTGAACTTAAAACTATTGAACAAATGGTAGAAGATAATAATATTGTTATCGCCTGTGGTGGTGGTGGAATACCCGTTATTGATAGAATAAATGGTTATAAGGGAGTTGATGCAGTTATTGATAAAGATAAAACAAGTGCACTTCTTGCAAAAGAAATAGATGCAGATGTTTTACTTATTCTAACTGCTGTTGATAAAGTTAAAATCCACTTTAATACACCTGATGAAATTAGTCTTGATGAGCTTTCACTAAGTGAAGCAAAAGAATATATGGAGGCAGGAGAATTTGCAAAAGGTTCAATGCTTCCTAAAGTTGATGCTTGTGTATCATTTATTGAACACACAAGAGGAGATAAGAAAGCAATTATTTCTTCACTTAAAAAAGCTGTTGAAGCACTTTCAGGAAAAAGTGGTACAACAATTATAAGGAGGAAAGACAATGGCAACTAAAAAAGGCCGCGGAAATAGAAAAAAACGTGAATCGTTTTCATTATCCGCATTTACAATAATTTTATTATTAATATATGCACTTGGTATTATTTCTCATTTATTACCAAATGCACAATTTGACGCAGCAGAAAAACTTATTGATGGAAGTGGAGTAGTTGGTGCATCACTATCACAAACTCTACTTTCTCCAATCTTAGGTTTTGCTGATGCAATTGATATTTGTGTATTCGTTCTTATCTTAGGAGCTTTCTTAAAAGTAGTTAATAAGTCAGAAGCTATTGAAGATGGAATTGAATCACTTGTTAAAAAACTAAAAGGACATGAGCTTATCTTAATACCAATTCTTATGTTCTTATTCTCAATAGGTGGTACAACTTATGGTATGCTTGAAGAAACTGTAGGTTTCTATGCATTACTTGCTGCAGTTATGGTAGCAGCTGGTATGGATACAGTAGTATCAAGTGCAGTTGTATTACTTGGTGCTGGATCTGGTGTTCTAGGTTCAACAGTTAACCCATTTGCCGTAGGTGCTGCAATTTCTGCATTACCAGAAGGTATTGAAGTGAATCAAGGTATTATTATTTCTCTTGGTGTACTTCTATGGATTTCATCATATATTATTTGTACATTATTCGTAATGGCATATGCTAGAAAAGTTATTAAGAAAAAAGGTTCAATCCTTTCAGCTAATGAAAAACGTGAAATGATGGAAACTTATGCTGATGATGACGATGAACCACATCATAAATTATCAGGAAGACAAGTTATTACATTAATCTTATTCTTCTTTACATTTGTAGTAATGATTATAGGATTTATTCCTTGGGCTGATTTAAGTGAACCTATTGCTAATTTCTTTAGTAAATATACTGGTATCTTAACTGGAGCTCCATTAGGAGAATGGTACTTCAATGAAGCATCATTATGGTTCTTAGTAATGACTATCGTAATTGGTGTAGTTAATAGAATGAGAGAACACGAGTTAGTTGATACTATCGTAGATGGTGCTGATGATATGGTTGGTGTAATCTTAGTAATTGCACTTGCTCGTGGAGCATCAGTATTAATGAAACAAACATACTTAGATAATTATATTATTATCAATGCTGCTAATGCACTTAAGAATGTACCTGCAATTGTATTTGCTCCTGTAAATTATATTTTACATGCAATACTTTCAATTTTAGTTCCTTCTTCAAGTGGACTTGCAACATTATCTGCTCCAATTATGGGACCTTTAGCACATCAAGTAGGATTCTCAGTTGAAGCAACAATTATGGAAATGGTAGCTGCAAATGGTCTTGTAAATTTATTTACTCCAACATGTGGTGCCATCATGGGTGGACTTGCTTTAGCCAAAGTTCAATATACAACTTGGTTAAAATGGGTTGGAAAAATTATAGTATTATTAGCTATTGTTAATATCGTTATTTTAACAGCTGCAATGCTTGTATTATAATTTTGTTATTAATTAATAAGTCTCACCACTAACTAGGTGAGACTTATCTTTTATATAGAAACGTGGTGATAAAATGAAAAGATTATTTTCATACTTTCTAATTATTATTTCTTGTTTCACTGTTTCGTGCTTTTCTGTTGATGCTAAAAATTTAACTATAGCAACAGAAGCAACTTTTCCACCATATGAGTATTACTCAAATGGTGAAATAGTTGGAGTAGATATCGATATCATGAAACGTGTTGCCGAGGAGTTAAATGAAAAGTTAATTGTTAAAGATGTAACATTTGATTCAATTATCTCGGAAGTTAAAACAGGTAAAAGTGATGTTGGTGCATCTGGAATTAGCTATACTGCAGAACGTGCAGAACAAGTAGATTTCTCTGATAGTTATATAGATTCAAATCAAGTTCTTGTTGTAAGAACAGATTCTCTTATTTCTAATATTGATGATTTAAATGGTTTATCTGTTGCTGTTCAATTAGGAACAGTTGCTGACTCATACCTAACAGATAATTATCCAGGTATTAAAGTTGTAAGAGAAAAGAAGTTCTTAGCTGCTATTCAAGATGTAAAAGATGGCAAAGTAGATGCTGTTTTAATGGATTATGTTCCAGCAACACAATTTCAAGGAAGTGAACTAAAAATACTTGAAACACCAGTTATGAAAGATTCATATTCCTTTGCAGTAGCAAAAGGAAATACAGAATTACTTGAAGTAATTAATAAAGTAATTGCTGAAATGAAAGAAACTGGAGAAATTGATAAGATATTAATCAAACATTTAAAGAATCAAAATAATATGGATGAGACTACTACAAATAGTAGTTCATTCTTAAAAATGTTTGAAGATGGAAGATTCAAGTTTATTTTTGAAGGTTTAGGTAATACACTATTAATTGCATTCTTTGCAGTTATAATTGGTATTATACTTGGAACACTTATTGCTTTAATAAGATCATTCCATGATAATACTGGCAAACTAATAATTCTTAATAGAATAGTTAAATTATATACAGATATTATTCGTGGAACACCATCAACATTACAATTAATGATTATATACTATATTATATTTGCAAATGTAGATGTTAATATTGTTCTAGTAGGTGTAATTGCCTTTGGTATTAATTCAAGTGCCTACGTTGCTGAGATTATAAGAGGTGGAATTAATTCTATTGATAAAGGTCAAATGGAAGCAGGTTATGCTTTAGGTTTAAACTTTACTCAAATAATGAAGTATATTATTTTAAAACCTGCAGTAAGAAACTCTCTTCCTGCTTTAGGTAATGAATTTATTACTCTTATAAAAGAAACTTCTATTGGTGCTTATATTGGTATAGTAGAACTTACTAAAGCTTCTGATATAATTGCATCTCGTACTTATAATTATTTCTTACCACTTATATTTGTGGCTCTTATATATTTGATAATTACATTTATTTTATCTAGACTTGTATCAGCCATGGAAAAGAGGTTAAAAGTATGATTCTAGAAATAAAAGATTTAAAGAAAAATTTTGATAAGAAAAAAGTACTAAAAGGAATAGACCTTCAGGTTGAAGCAGGAGATAAGATAGGTATAATTGGACCATCTGGATGTGGTAAATCAACACTTCTAAGATGTATTAATTTGTTAGAAAAACCAGATGGAGGAAGTATTATCTACGATGGTAAAGATATTACTAAGTTAAAAAACAAACAAAGCGTTAATAAAGAAATAGGAATGGTTTTCCAACAATTCAATTTATTTCCTCATTTAACAGTACTAGATAATATAATACTTGCTCCTGTTAAATTAAAAATAATGAGTAAAAAAGATGCTATTAAAAAAGCAGAAGAACTACTTAATAAGATAGGTTTACTTGATAAGAAGAATACTTATCCAAGTAAATTAAGTGGTGGTCAAAAACAAAGAGTAGCAATTTGTAGAACAATCATAATGAATCCTAAGATTATTCTTTTTGATGAACCAACTTCAGCACTTGATCCTGAGATGATTGGTGAAGTAACAGATCTTATGAAAAGAATAGGTGAACTTGGAATTACTATGATTATAGTTTCTCATGAGCTTAACTTTATTAAAAACTTCTGTAATAGAATTGTTTATATGGAAGAAGGTAAAGTAGTAGAAACAGGAACACCTGAAGAGATATTTACAAATCCTAAAGATGATACTCTTAAAAACTTTATAGAATTAGTAAAGAAAAGATAAAAAAGAAAAATATAATTTTTCTTTTTTTATGTACTAAATTATCTATAACATATATGTTATAATAATATTTAGAATAGTAAGGTGTTTGAAATGGGAAAATTTGAAGAATATTTAGAATATTCAAAGAAGAGTAAAAAAGAAGTATTAAAAGAATTAAAAACATCTGAAAAGGGATTAACTAGTGATAAAGTTCTTTATAGATTAAATAAAGATGGTAAGAATATTCCTATTCCAGATGTTAAACATAGTAAATTATATTTTCTATTATCTTCTTGTAAAGATCAATTTGTTGCTATACTTGTATTCTTAGCAATAATTAACTTTATATTAGGAGATAAATTAGGTTCTCTAATTATACTTGTAATAGTTCTTATTTCTGTACTTATTAGATACTTTCAAGAGTACTCAGTATATAAGTTTAATCAGACTCTTAAAAGCAAAATATATTCTACATGTTCTTGTATAAGAAATGGAGAAACAAAGACTGTTAAAATAGATGGTGTAGTAGTAGGAGACATAGTAACCCTTAATGCAGGTTCTATTGTACCAGCAGATGTATATGTGTTAGAGTCTCAAGACCTTTATGTAGATGAGTCTGTTTTTACAGGAGAAACAAAACCAATTGAAAAGTATTCAGAAGATGTTGTAGAAACTGATGATATATTTGAAATAAGTAATATTATCTTAATGAATTCAACAGTTGTAACAGGAAGAGCAACAGCAGTTGTATTTAATACAGGAGTTAATACTTATCTTGGTTCTATGGGTAAGAGTTTAAAGAAAGAAAAAACTACAACATCATTTGATATAGGAATGAAAAGTGTTACTAAACTACTTATTATGTATATGATAATAGTATCTTTATTTGTTCTTATTATACATGGAGCCATTAAAGGTAATTTAAATGAAGCACTTTTATTTGCTTTATCAGTAGCAGTAGGTATAACACCTTCTATGTTACCTATGATAGTAAATGTTAACTTAACAAGAGGATCTAAAGTACTTGC